>FSUF01001257.1_pt1 | contig 9701 bp, 10 predicted proteins | sample 1637351 | NCBI WGS metagenome assembly FSUF01 (sample SAMEA3914816, study PRJEB12502) | metagenome | biome: forest; material: soil | place: USA | collected 2011-09-16 | depth 0.3 m | reverse complement strand
GTTCGGGCAAGACCACGACGATCCGTATGCTGCTCGGGCTCGCGGGCGCCACCGCGGGGGAGATCCGCGTTCTCGGCGAGGAGATGCCGAGAAACGTGTCGGATGTGCTCCCTCTCGTCGGCGCGCTGGTCGAGGGTCCTGCGTTCTACCCGTTCCTGTCCGGGGCCGACAACCTCGCCCGACTCGACTCCGCCAACAGGCAGGCATCCGCACGCACCCGTCGCGATCGTGTCGCCCAATCCCTTGAACGCGTGGGATTGTCCCACGCAGCCCGCAAGCGCGTGAAGGCATACTCGCTCGGCATGAAGCAGCGGCTCGGCCTGGCCAACGCCCTCCTCACCCCGCGCGAACTTCTGGTGCTCGACGAACCGACCAACGGGCTCGACCCGCAGGGCACCCGTGAGGTGCGCAACCTCATCCGTTCGCTCGCAGGTGGTGGCACGACAGTGTTCGTGTCCAGCCACCTGCTCGCCGAGATCGACCAGATCTGCACGCACGCTGCGATCATGAGCAACGGTTCACTGGTTGCGCAGGGCACGCTGGCCGACCTGCGCCGCGCGGGCAGCCCCGGGGTGGAAGTGCAGACGCCGGACGCCGGGATGGCACGGCGTGTCCTCGCCACGCTCGGACTGGCGGTGGATGCGGGCGCCGAGGATGCCGCTTCAGACGGCTCCGACCCGTCGCGCGATTCCGTCGTCGCCGCGCACACAGACGCTGCGATCGTGCCGGAAGAGATCGTTGCCGCCCTCGTGGGCGCAGGGGTGCGCATCCGCGGATTCACCGTCACCAGCGTCAGTCTCGAGGAGCGCTTCGTCGCCCTCACCGGCGAAGGGTTCGACGTTGCCGAGTGAGGCCGTGATCGCGGCAGCGCCGAAGGCGGCAGCACGGTCGGGCACGGGGTGGAGCCTGCTCTGGTCCGAGATCTCGGTGCTGTTCCGCCGCTGGCGCACGTGGGCGCTTTTGGGGGCTTTGGCGGGGGTGCCGATCCTGATCGCCGTCGCGGTGCGGATCAGGTCGAACGGGGCAAACTCGGGGCGAGGGCCGCAGTTTCTTGACGAGATCACGCACAACGGCATCTTCGTCGCGTTCACGGCGCTCGTCGTCTGCGTGCCGCTGTTCCTTCCGCTGACGATCGGAGTCGTCGCCGGCGACACCATAGCGGGCGAGGCGTCGCATGGCACGCTGCGGTACCTGCTGGTGGCGCCTGCCGGTCGCGTGCGTCTGCTCGTCGTCAAATACATCGGCGCTGCAGCGTTCTGCGTCGCGGGCACACTCGTCGTCATCGTCGCGGGGGTCGCCATCGGAGCAGCACTGTTCCCTGTCGGCCCCGTCACGCTCCTGTCGGGAGACACGGTGAGCATCGGTGACGCACTGGTCCGCCTCCTGCTCGTAGCCGCCTACGTGACCGTCTCCCTCCTCGGTCTCTCCGCAATCGGCCTCTTCATCTCAACGCTCACCGACGTGCCGGTGGGAGCAATGGCAGCCACCATCGTGCTGTCGATCGCTTCTGAGGTTCTCGACTCGCTCCCGCAGCTCGACTGGCTGCACCCCTGGCTGTTCAGCCACTACTGGCTGGGGTTCGCCGACATGCTGAGGCAGCCGCTCTCGTGGGAGTCGTTCGGGCAGAACGCCATTCTCCAGCTCGGCTATTTCCTCGTGTTCGGGGCGCTCGCCTTCGGACGGTTCACGACGAAGGACGTGTTGTCGTAACGAGCCTCAGCGGCTACTCATTGGCGTCGTGCTGGCGGAGCCAGACGAGCACCTCGGTTGCGACGTCGCGCCATCCGTGGTCGATGACGAGCGAGTGCCCGCGCCCGTGGAACTTCGTGAGGTCCGTGACGGCGTTCGAGTCCCGGTACTGCTTGAGCGTCGCCTCCGTCGTCACGTCGGGCACGGTGTGGTCTTTCGTTCCCGAAACGAGCAGCAACGGCCCGCGGTCCTCATTCTCGGTGGCGACCTTCGCCTGCGAGTGAACCCGGAAGTTCGCGGATGCCGCCTCGAACAGCGGGCGCGCCGGCGACGGGATGGTCCAGTTGTCGAAGAGCTCCTTCGACTCGTCGTCGGTCAGCTCGTTCCCGAAACTGAACTTGAACTCCTTCTCGGTCAGCGAAACGGCGCGTTTGAGATTCGCCGGGTTGCCGAGCCCCGGCAGGGCGGCCCTCAGCTGGGCGAGCGGCAACGGGAGTACGCCCTTGATCTGCGCCGGGTCGATCGCAACGCCCGCGTTCCCGTAGCCCTCCCCGATCAGCTTCTCCGTGATGAGCCCGCCGAAGGAGTGCCCGATGATGACGGGCGGCGTCGCGAGGGCTTCGATGATCGACGCGTAATGGGCAGTGATCTCGTCGATGCTCTTGTCGGCCACCGCATCCGGATTCGCACGCGCCTCCTCGACAGTGTCGGCTTCGCCCGGCCAGCCGGGGGAGACCGGGTCGTATCCCTCATTGCGGAAGAACTCGATCCAGGGATTCCAGCTTGTGGCGTGAAGCCACATTCCGTGGACGAAGACGACGGGCCGACCTGCCATGTGCGTTAACCTTTCATGGGGCGTCGCCAGGCGACGCGTTCGACCGAGCGGAGTGAATCAGGTGGGAGTCGGCGATCGTGCGCCAACCCCGCATGCCACAGGCTATGCCCGAAGGCGGACGGCGATCAACGGTCTGTTACCGTGGGCGCATGTTTGACTGGCTCTGCGCCGCCTGCGCTGTCGAGTATCCACCCGGCGAACAGCCTCCCGCCGAATGCCCGATCTGCCTCGACGAGCGGCAATACGTGCCGCTCACCGGCCAGGCGTGGACCTCGCTGCAGAACCTGTCGGAGCAGGGGAGCATCGTTGAGATCGCTGAGGCGGAGCCCGACCTCTACGTTCTCAGCACGGCGCCCCAAACCGGTATCGGGCAATACGCGAAGCTGGTGCGAAGCAGCGAAGGCAACCTGCTCTGGGACCCCACTGGTTTCGTCGACGATGCCGCCGCAGAGCAGGTCGCGGCGCTCGGCGGTGCCCGCTACGTCGTCGCAAGTCATCCGCACATGTACGGCGCGCAGAGCACCTGGGCACGCCTCCTTGATGCGACGGTGCTGGTCGCCGAGGCCGACAGCAGCTGGGTGCAGCGCGCCGATCCGCGCATCCGCATCTTCACCGGCGATGTCGAGCTGCTTCCCGGCGTGACGGTAAGGACCATCGGCGGCCACTTTCCGGGAAGCGCGATCGTTCACTGGGCTCAGGGAGCCGAAGGCCGCGGTGTCGTGCTCGCCGGCGACACGTTCTTCCCAGGCCCGTCGGGCCGCTGGGTCACCTTCATGCGCAGCTACCCGAACGTGATCCCGCTGTCGGCCGCGGTCGTCGCACGGGTCGCAGGCGCGGTGACAGCGCATCCGTTCGATCGCGCGTACGGCAATTTCGGCAACCGGATCATGTCGGATGCTCGCGGGGCGGTCCAGCGCTCTGCCGACCGTTACATCGCGTGGGTCAGCGGAGCGAACGACCATCTCACCTGACCTGAACATTTCGGGGAGGAATCCCTGTGTAAATTGCGCATTAACAAGCGAAGAATCTTCGGCGCGCAGGGGTGACATGTCACTCGGGACGCCTATCGTCACTTCATCGACTCGAAGACGGCGAGGGGACGGTGAACATGTCGTATGCGGAGGTGTTCGACCTGGTGGATGCCGGCGAAGGGCGCTGGGATGTGCAGGAGCACGGGACCTTTCTGGTCGCCGGCCAGGTCTGCCGGACGCGGACGGGTTTCGTGCTCTGGGACTGGCTCGACCAGCAGCTGGGCACCTACGATACGATCGACGACGCGCTGCGCGCCCTGGTCGGGTTCGGAGGCGGGGCGATCGCGTAACCCGCTGACCGCGCTGATTCAGTCGCGTGCTGCCGTCAGGGCGGTCGTCGCAAGGACTTCTCGGCCACCCGGCGACGAGCGCGGTGCCATGTCGACGAGGGCGACCTGCGCGAGTATCAGCGCTTCGCCCTCCGTCGCGTGCCGTTCTCCCTTGACCGTCACATGCGGCCGGAACGGCCCTTGCTGGAAAGCCCGGTCGCCCGGCGACGATGCCAGCGGCCGGAGAGCGTCCACCAGAGCGACGTGAAGTCCGGAGAGCCGTCCGTCATCCTCGATCAGTGTCACGGGCACATCGTGCCGCCGACCGAACATCGCGCTGCGACCTGCCCTGACCTGGAGCGGCGGGACGCCTGCCGCTGTCTCCGCAATGACGCGCGCGACATCGGCGGGCATCGATCCCGTGGTGAACGGAGGCACGACGGTCACATGGAGTGGCCAGTCGCGGACTGCGAATCGTGCACCGACGCGCAGCGGGCGCAACGGGATGACGACGACGACCCGCGGCATGTGCTGAGTCTAGATCGCCGGCACGTCCCGCCCGACGCCGAAGCTGCGAGGGTCCGAAGGCTCTCGCACCGCATTTTCAGTTCACCCCGAGAGAGTGGGGGTCTGGCCTCTTGGCCTTTCGCTGCCGATGTCGCCGACGAGCTTGCATTGACGAACGGGGAGCCACAGGACAATGACAGCACCGGCCGTCCGCACCATCCCGCCGGCGCAGAGTCGGGTGCGGGATATCCGCGGGGTACTCGCCTCCCACACCTCCCTGTCCGTCGCCCTCCTCGGCATTGTCTGCGCGGTCGCAGCGTGGCTGCGCATCCCCTCGGTGGCCCGGGACACGCTATGGGCGGAAGACGGCAGGAACTTCCTGCAGGATGCTGTGAACCACGGGCCTCTGGCCTCGCTGACCATCCCGTACGCCGGGTACCTCCACACCATCCCGCGCATCATCGCCTCCGTGACCGTCTCCTTCGTGCCGGTCGCGCAGTGGGCGAATGCGATGACAGCGGGTTCGTGCCTGGTCGCGGGAATCCTCGCTGCCGTCGTCTTCGCCTGCACACGCGACGTCGTCCCGTGGCTGCCGGGGCGCATCCTGATCGCGGGCCTGACCGTACTCGCGCCGCTCGCACCGCGTGAGGTGCTCGGCAACGCAGCCAACGTCCACTCGCTGGTCTTGTGGACCGTCTTCTGGATGCTCCTCTTCACGCCTCGAACGCGCGCCGGCTCGATCATCCTCGGAGTGGTCGCCCTTCTGGGAGCCGCGACGGAGATCCAGTGCCTACTGCTCCTGCCACTCGCCCTCATCCGATGGCGTGATCGCTGGCGGTGGCCGATCTTCGCGGGTCTCGCGATCGGTCTGACGATGCAGCTGTTCGTCACCCTGGTCTGGCCGAGATCGCAGTCGGGGAACCCGCCCATCGAGACGATGTCCATCGCGTACGGCTACCTGATCAATGCGGTGATGCCGCTGGTGACGCCGCAGAATACGATCGGGCCTGTTCTCGCGAGCACGGGCCCCCTCGTCGGGATAGCTGTACTTGCTGTGATCGCCTGTGCACTCGCTTACGTGCTGTTTCGCGGGCATGCGGTCCAGCGGATCACGGCGGCCGCGCTCGTCGCCGGATCGATCGCGTTCTACTCGATCTCCGTCATCACCAACCCCAACTCGTTCTACGACTACGCGCGATTCGGCCGTGACGAACTCGCCGGGGTGTGGCTCGCCCGCTACGGCGTCGTGCCGTCGATGATGCTCGTGGCAGTGGTGATCCTCGCGATTTCGATTGCCGTATCGCGGCGGCACGCGGGGGCCGGGCGGCGATTGCTCGGCGACCGCAAGCTGCTCACGGGCGGAGTCGCCCTGGGCGTCGTCGCCGCTCTGCTCCTCGCGCAGTTCATCCCGCAGGAGACGCGGCGGTCGTATGGGCCGCAGTGGTCAGCCCAGGTGACCGCCGCCGCACGTGAATGCGAGCGGCTCCCTGCCGGCTATGTGCTCCACCTGCAAGAGACAATCAACTGGCACGTCTGGCTCGCGTGTCGCACCGTCGATCCTGCGGGCGCATAGTCGCGCGTCGACTCAGCCGAGCGCCTTCAGGTCCGCCTGCAGCGCGGCCTGATCGAACCCCTCGAGCGATTTGCCTGCGGTGAGCATCTCGTTCGACAGGTAGGCGATGCCCTCGTCCATGTAGGTCTGGAGGAAGTCCGGGTCGACGGGCTGAACTTTTCCCCATGTCACCACCTGGAAATGAGTGCCATCGAATCCGACGAGCGGGATGTAGTGGCCGCCTTCGATCTTTGAGCCGGCCACGACGGACCAGGGGAGCCCTTTGTTGAACTGGTCCATCGCGGAAACCGGGAACTTCACTCCGATCCCGACCGCGCCGAACAGGTAGCACGCCTGCTTCACGTCATCCAGGTTTCCGACCCTCAAGGCGAGGTACGCTGCCACCTTGTGTCGCTTGCCGTTCGCGTCGGCGATGCCCGTCTTGCGGCGGTACGACGCAGCGACCGCCATGTCGGTGCCTTTGTCGCTGTTCGGGTCGGACGGGGTGAAACCGGTGACCTTCGAATAGTCGGCGAGGACGGATGTGTCGGTGAAGGTGAAGGTGTGCTTCGCCTCGTCGCCCCACAGCATCGTCTCGTGTGCAGCACCGGCCCACACGCAGTCGCCGTACTTGTCGTTGCCGAGCATGCTGATCGGCTGCGATGCGTAGAGGCCCTGATGCCCGAACACTGGCGGCACCGGCGGCAGTTTCGTAGCGTCGAGGAACGCCGAGAAGGCGAACGAGACGGCACCTTCACGTGCGGGCAGCTTTCCCAGCTTCAGATCAGCCATGTGTCATGCTCCTTCGAATCGCGACAGACGAGCGCGCATCGCGCCCGCGAGCGTCACCATCCCGATCGGGGAATCAGCGAACACTGGCGATTGCCGGCTCGACGGGGCTGGGCGAACCGCACCTGTTGCTCGCATACTCGGCATCAGATGACGTCCCCATACTCCCACTGCGCGAGGCAGTTCAGGGAGGAGATTCTGGAAGCGTCGAACCGCGCGTGATCGCCGCTAGCGTTGACGCATGACACCCGACCAGCAGTCCCGGGTGACGCGTCACGAGTTCGTCTCGGGGCTCCGTCGGGTGCTTCGACCGAGGACCCTACCTCGAGATCGGCGTCGAAGAGGGCTTCGGGCTGGCGCTTTCCAGTGCAAGGACGATCGGCATCGACCCGGACTTTCGGATCACCCCGAAGTCAAGACGGCGCTCCAGCCGGAGCGACCATCCATACTGGTCGCGTCGCGGCTCACTACGACGGGGGTTGCGGCGACGCTCAGCCAGACCCGGGCACTTCTCGTGCGCCACTGGTGGCCGCTCGCCCTCGTCGCAGCCTCTTCTCGAGGCGATTGCGGCGGGCGACGATCGCGGCGGCGGTCATCGCCTCGGTGGGCGAGTACGTGCGGACCCGACCCCACCTCGACCCGATCCGGTTCACGGTCGCCCGCCGCCTCGACGACCTCGCGTACGGCGCAGGCGTCTGGTGGAGCGCCCTCAAGGGACGTTCTCTGGGAGCGCTCCTCCCGGCCATCACCGGCCTGCGTCGACAGCCCCAGCGCTCGGAAACCGCATCGCCGTCGAAATGAACGAGTCCCGAGGGGTTTGTCAGCCGACCCACTCGAGCTGTGACTTGAAGCCCGCGCTGTCGTCTACGAGACGCATATCCTTGCCCCTTGAGGTGATGACGACCACACGGTTCGTCGGCTGGGTGAATTCATCATTGCCTGGGTCAAGCGCAAACGCGATCTGAGATCCGTCCCCGACCAATCGGGTGCGATCGCGAAACCGCCGCCCTTGTCCTTGAAGATCGTGGTGAAACCCGTGCCATCGGGAGCGACGGTCCAGAGCGGCCCGGCCGGCGAGAGTCGTTCAGCCGCGAACAGAATGCGTGTACCGTCAGGCGACCAGCGCGCCCAGTTCGCGGGTGGGCTGTCGGCAGTGGTGATCTGACGCGCGTCAGCCCCGTTGACGCGGACGACCCAAAGGGATCCGCCGGTGTATGAGTTGTCCGAGGCGTCGTTCACGGACTTGTAGAAGACGAGTTGTGTGCCGTCGGGCGAGAAGTCCAGCGGAATGTCGTGGATCGAGCCTGGACGGCTGACGACCTGGACCAGGTCCCCACCGTCTGTTGCGCGCGCGGTATACACGCCGGTCCGCGATGGGTCGCTGTCATCCCAACCCTCGTATGCGATCCGCGAGCCATCCGGCGACCACGCCTGCGGCACGAGGTTCAGAGTCGGGTCGGTTCGAGCTAACCGCTTTACTTTGCCGCTATCGATCATGACAGTGGCACCCGTGACCGGAGGCGGAGTGTCAGCTCCAGGCATGACAAGCAGTCGCTCGTCGGCAGGTGACTTTCGGAGCAAGCAGCACGCGTCGCCTGGTTTGGTGACCTTATGGTTGCCGTGCGCATCGGACACGAATATGGTTTGGGCGTGACTCTGAGTCGTCTGCGTAAAGAACAACCGACCAGAGAGTTCGGCGGTGGCTTTGGTCGAATCAGTGGCTGAGGTCGCGGGGCTGCTGCCGCCCTGGGAGCAACCGGCGGCGATGAAAGCGACGCAAAGCCCGACGGCTGCCGCCGTCATCGTTCGGAGATTGAGCATCGGGCCCTCCTGATAGATCCGGATTGGGCGCTCATAGGTGCCTCTTCGGGCCCTTCACTGGATTCTCCCACCGAATCGATAGGCTGTCAGCAACAAATTGGCCCACTAACTACGACGACCGATCGACCTGCTCATCATCCACGAACAGCACGTATTCCGGCTTCTGTCGTGTCCTCATAACTCGGAGTTCGTGCTGCCGGCCGTTCACTGTGAGGATAAAGGAATACATTCCTTGCGCGAGAGGTCCGGAGATCTTGGGGCGCACATTTGAACTGTGCTGGAGATCCACGGTGTCACCGAGCCAGTGGGTATACAGATCCCAGGGCTCGTCATCGATTTGTATGTGTTTCGAGGGGGCTGCGATTGCGGCGCGTGAACGTTTCACCGCGGTGGCGACGCCCGTTTCTGCAGTGCGCTGCGCGATCCACGCAGCCTTGTTTTGGAGCGCCGCATCTAACTGAGGTGAGAGTCCGAGCAACTGGCTCGGGATCGTGCGGACAGTCAAATCCAGCCCGACCCGGTCTAGCGCTCGAAGAGCCTCATCCAGCCGAGCCGGGTCGTCGGGGCACCGGAGGTGAACGGCGAGCGGGACTTCCGCGAATACCTGGCCAGAACGTGCGTTGAACGCCTCGAGAGGCTCGATAGCTATGTGTGATGCACCGGCGGCGTCTGCGATCGCGCTGAACAGAAGAACGGCAGACGCACCAACAGGCAACTCGGGCCCAACTGCATAGCGAACTGCTGCTTCGAGTGAGGCGACGGTGCTTTCAGGTTTCCCTAGGGCAATGGACGCCAAAGCGACGAGCATGTGCGCGATCGCCCGATACGGGTAGAGCTTCACGCTCTGTTCACCATCGCGCAAGGCATCGTCGAACCACCCATTGCTGTACGCCGTCCAAGCGCGGTCAAGCATCTCCTCGCCCGCAGTCCGTGTGGGCGACTGCAGCGTTTGAAGGATGTCCTGGTTCGTCGTCCGTAATTTCTCAAGGGAGTCGATTACAGGGGACATATCCACGGCCGGCGACGGCGGCGCCTCTGACCCACCGGAAAACGAACTCATGACTGGGGGGAGGCCATTGGCCTGAAGGAAACAATCGATCACTGCAACGGCGAAGCCGCCACTCTCGCCCGCCATGAGCCGCCTCCATTCCGCAACTCGAACACGTAAAGGATGCTCCTGGCAAATGACGGCGGAAGCAGGACGGCGT
>FSUF01000874.1_pt1 | contig 9763 bp, 13 predicted proteins | sample 1637351 | NCBI WGS metagenome assembly FSUF01 (sample SAMEA3914816, study PRJEB12502) | metagenome | biome: forest; material: soil | place: USA | collected 2011-09-16 | depth 0.3 m | reverse complement strand
GCTCACTGCTGCCGGGAAGTCGCGGCCGCGGCAGGTGAGCTTGGCCAGCATCGAGTCGAAGTGCGGGCTGATCTGCGCGCCCGGGTTGATGGTGCCGCCGTCGAGGCGGATTCCGCCGCCGCCGGGCGAGCGGTAGGTGGTGATCTTGCCCGTGTCTGGACGGAACCCGGCCGTCGGGTCTTCTGTCGTGATGCGGCACTGGAGCGCGGCGCCCCGGACGTGCACGGTCTCCTGGCTGAGGCCGAGCTCGGCGAGCGTCTCCCCCGCGGCGATGCGCATCTGCGACTGCACCAGGTCGACGTCGGTGATCTCCTCGGTGACGGTGTGCTCCACCTGGATGCGCGGGTTCATCTCGATGAACACATGCTGGCCGGCGCGCTCCCCCGCGGTGTCGAGCAGGAACTCGACCGTTCCGGCGTTCTCGTAGCCGATCGACTTCGCGAACGCGATCGCGTCGCGGTACAGGGCCTGACGGGTGTCCTCGTCGAGGTTGGGCGCCGGCGCGATCTCGATCACCTTCTGGTGACGGCGCTGCACCGAGCAGTCGCGCTCGAAGAGGTGCATCGTCTCGCCGCTGGAGTCTGCGAGGATCTGCACCTCGATGTGACGCGGGCGCAGCACGGCCTGCTCGAGGAACATCGTGGCGTCGCCGAACGCGCTGTCGGCTTCGCGCATGGCCTCCTCGAGGGCTCCCCGCAGCTCGGCCTTGGTGTTCACCCGGCGCATTCCGCGACCGCCGCCGCCGGCGACGGCCTTCGCGAAGATCGGGAAGCCGACCTCGTCGGCCGCCGCGATGAGGAAGTCGATGTCTTTCGACGGCGGCGTCGACTTGAGCACGGGGACGCCGGCGGCGATCGCGTGCTCTTTGGCCGTGACCTTGTTGCCTGCCATCTCCAGCACGCGCGGCGGCGGGCCGATGAAGGTGATGCCGGCCTCGCGGGCGGCCTCGGCGAGCTCCGGATTCTCGGACAGGAAGCCGTAGCCCGGGTAGATCGCGTCTGCGCCGGCCTCACGGGCGACCCGGATGATCTCCTCGACGTCGAGGTAGGCACGCACCGGATGCCCGGGCTCGCCGATCTGGTAAGCCTCGTCCGCCTTCAGCCGGTGCATCGAGTTGCGGTCTTCATACGGGAAGACGGCGACCGTCTGGGCGCCCAGTTCATAGGCGGCCCGGAAGGCACGAATGGCTATTTCACCGCGATTGGCAACGAGGATCTTACGGAACATTGGGACCTTTCGAGCAGGGGGCCAGGCCACACAGCAAACGGTTAGGTTCTCTAAGACTAGTGAAGGTAACGTAGTTGCTTGTGCACGTACTCAGCGTTAGTTCCCTCAAAGGTGGTGTCGGTAAGACCACGGTGACGCTGGGGCTGGCTTCCGCGGCTTTCGCCAAGGGCCTCCGCACCCTCGTGGTCGATCTCGACCCCCAGTCCGACGTCTCGACGGGCATGGACATCCAGGTCGCCGGGCACCTGAACGTGGCCGACGTCCTGGCGTCGCCCAAGGAGAAGATCGTCCGCGCGGCGATCGCCCCCAGCGGCTGGACGAAAGGCCGCACGGGCAAGATCGACGTGATGATCGGCAGCCCGTCGGCGATCAACTTCGACGGCCCTCACCCGAGCATCCGCGACATCTGGAAGCTCGAGGAGGCGCTCGCCAACGTCGAGCACGACTACGAGCTGGTGCTCATCGACTGTGCTCCGTCGCTCAACGCGCTGACCCGCACGGCCTGGGCCGCGAGCGACCGCGTCGCCGTCGTCACGGAGCCCGGTCTCTTCTCGGTGGCCGCCGCCGACCGCGCCCTGCGTGCGATCGAGGAGATCCGCCGTGGCCTGTCGCCGCGGCTGCAGCCTCTCGGCATCATCGTCAACCGCGCCCGTGTGCAATCGCTCGAGCACCAGTTCCGCATCAAGGAGCTGCGCGACATGTTCGGCCCCCTCGTGCTGAGCCCGCAGCTGCCCGAGCGCACCTCGCTCCAGCAGGCGCAGGGCGCCGCCAAGCCGCTGCACATGTGGCCGGGCGAGAGCGCACAGGAGATGGCGCACAACTTCGACATGCTGCTGGAGCGCGTGCTGCGCACGGCCCGCATCGGCGAGTACGCCACAGCACCGTAACCGCGAATACTCCTGAGAACAGGAAAGACGTCGGCCGAGCGGCCTCTGCCGGAATGCGGTCAGGAGGCCTTGACCGCGCGGCGGATGGCGAGCTCGTCCATCGGGTCGACCGTCTGGGTGTCGAGCTCGACCAGGCTGGACTCCACCTCGCGGAGCACCTTGCCGACGGCGATGCCGAACACGCCCTGACCACGGCTGACCAGGTCGATGACCTCGTCGTTGGAGGTGCAGAGGTAGACGCTGGCGCCGTCGCTCATGAGCGTGGTCTGGGCCAGGTCGTTGACGCCGGCCTCGCGCAGCTGGTTGACCGCGGTGCGGATCTGCTGCAGCGAGATGCCCGTGTCGAGAAGACGCTTGACGAGTTTGAGGACCAGGATGTCGCGGAAACCGTAGAGCCGCTGCGAACCGGAACCGGCCGCTCCGCGGACGGTGGGCTCGACCAGACCGGTGCGGGCCCAGTAGTCGAGCTGACGGTAGCTGATGCCGGCGGCGCGAGCCGCGATGGCCCCGCGGTAACCGCTCGCGTCGTCCATCTCGGGAAGGCCGTCTGTGAACAGCAGGCCCAGATCGTATCGGGGCGTGTCGTTGTCACGACTCAGTTCACTCATGCGTTTGCCTCTCGCCCCGATAGTGAATAGCGCTCGTACAACCGCGCTTCATCAACGGTACCCATGCCGGAGGTCGCGGGCAACGACATTCGCAGTTTCGGCGTCGGCGTGTCGAAAGCCTTCGGGGCGTTCACGGCTGCAGCCGGGACAGCGCAGACCGGATGATGCTGCCGCGCACGACGTCGAGTTGTCCGGCGATCTCGCGGGCGAGCTCGGCGGTCTGTGCCCGGCTGGACACCTCGTTGCGGCGGGCGATCGGCACGAGCGCCGTCTCGATCAGGCCGATCTCGCGCTCGGCGGCGGCACGGAAACCGCGCAGGTGGCGCGGTTCGATGCCGTGGTTGCGCAGTTCGACGAGCGCCTTGAGCACGGTGAGCGACTCTTCGCCGTAGACCTCGGCCGGTGCGAGCACCGACGCCGTCACCGCGTCGTGGAGCAGTTCGGCACTGGCCCCCGCCTCGCGCAGGAGTTCCGAGCGCTTGAAGCGGCGCCCGCTCGGGAGCATCGACGGGCCGCCGGCGGTCGTGCCCGGAATCTGCGGACTGAGGCCGGCGTCGAGATCGGCGAGATAGGCCTTGATGACCTTGAGCGGAAGATAGTGATCACGCTGCATGCCGAGGACGACGCGCAGGCGCTCGAGGTCGTCGGGAGAGAACTTGCGGTAGCCGGAGGCGGTGCGAGCCGGCGCGATGAGGCCGCGCTCCTCGAGGAACCGCAGCTTCGACGACGAGAGGTCGGGGAACTCGGGCGTCAGGCGGGCGAGCACCTGGCCGATGCTCAGCAGGGCAGGCGACGCCGACCGGACTCTCGCCGCTTGCCGCGCCACTAGCTCTGCGCCGGAGCGGCGAGGTCGTAACGGGAGGCGTAGAAGGTGAGGCGGAACTTGCCGATCTGCACCTCGGCGGAATCGGAGAGCAGAGCGCTCTCGATACGGACTCCGTCGTAGTAGGTGCCGTTGAGCGATCCGAGATCGCGCACCTCGAACGCGGTTCCGCGCCGGAGGAACTCGGCGTGCCGCCGTGACACCGTGACGTCGTCGAGGAAGATGTCGGCGTCGGGGTGACGGCCGGCGCTGGTCACATCGGCGTCGAGCAGGAAACGTGCCCCTGTATTGGGGCCCCGCCGGACGATGAGGAGGGCCGAACCCGAGGGCAGAGCCGCGATGGCCTCCTGCTCCTCGGCCGAGACCTCTCCGTCGACCGGGTACATCTTCGAGACGAACTCCTCGCCGAAGCGAGCGGTCGTGTCTTCGTTCCCCGCGGCAGAATTACGCAGGGGGTTGTTCTCGGCGTCGTCATCGGCCGGCCCATTGGGGAATGTCTTGTCAGGCACCGTCAACCTCCTCTTGATCCAGCGTATCCGATCGGCCGGGTCCGTCGTCGCCCCCAAGACGGATTACGCGGGCCGTCTCACCTATATACACGAAACCGGCCCCCCAGTAGAGGAAAGCCCCCCACAAAGCGAACGCCCATCCGAGCGGGAGGGAGAACGGGGCCACCGCGTCGAAGGCCTCTCCCAGCATCAGCAGCGGGAGCGCCCAGAACAGGCAGAAGGTCGCGACTTTGCCGAGATGGTGCACGGGAAGCGGGCCGAAGCCGTGGTTGGCGAGGATCACGCCGAGGATCGCGAGCATCACATCCCGGGCCACGATCACGGCCACCAGCCACCACGGGATCACCTCGCGCCAGGCCAGGCCGATGAGCGCTGCGAAGATGTAGAGCCGGTCGGCGGCCGGATCGAGCAGCTGACCGAGCCGGGAGATCTGGTTGAGCCTGCGGGCCAGATAGCCGTCGAGGAAGTCGGTGATGCTGGAGACGACGAGCACGAGCAGGGCGAGCGCATCCTGCCCCAGGATGACGAACACCAAGAACACCGGCACGAGAGCGAGCCGGAAGAAGCTGAGGATGTTCGGGATCGTCAGGACCCGCGAACTGACCTCGCGCGCGCCGATTCCATCCACGGGAAACGAGTCTAGTGACACGGCCCGGTGCCTAGGATGAGCACGTGGAGCCTTTCATCGTCTGTCTCTGGATCCTCGTGGGGATCTGCGCCGTCACCTGGGTGCTGTCCCTGATCACCGGGGAGCACTCCTGGGTCGACCGCATCTGGTCGATCGTCCCCGTCGTCTACGTGTGGGTCTTCGCCGGCTTCGCGGGGCTGCAGGATGCGCGGCTGGACCTGATGGCGGCGCTGGTGACGCTGTGGGGCATCCGGTTGACCTTCAACTTCGCCCGCAAGGGCGGTTACGCACCGGGTGGAGAGGACTACCGCTGGTCGGTGCTGCGCGGCCGGATGCCCGGCTGGCGGTTCTCGCTGTTCAATCTGTTCTTCATCGTGATCTACCAGAACGTGCTGCTGCTCCTGATCACCCTTCCGGCCTGGACCGCCTACCAGCACCGGACGCCGCTGAACGGCCTCGACATCCTGTGCGCCGTGGTCTTCCTGGCGTTCCTCGTCGGCGAGACGGTCGCCGACCAGCAGCAGTGGGACTTCCACCAGTGGAAGAAGGCCGAGAGCGCGGCCGGGCGGCAGCCGCAGCCGCGGTTCCTGCAGAGCGGCCTGTTCCGCTTCTCGCGGCACCCCAACTTCTTCTTCGAGCAGGCGCAGTGGTGGATGGTCTTCTTCTTCGGCGCCGTGGCCGCCGGCTCCGTGCTGCAGTGGACCGTGATCGGACCAGTACTGCTCACCGGCCTGTTCATCGGGTCCACCGTGTTCACGGAGAGCATCACGCTCTCCCGCTACCCCGACTACGCCGAGTATCAGCGCCGCACGTCGCCGATCGTGCCGTGGCTCCCCCGCCGCGGCGGACGCGACGCGGTCACGGCGTCGCAGTAGCGATCAGGATGACCCGGCCGACGCGCGCCGGCATTCACCTCCGTGCCGACCGGAGCGCGTACCGTTGGAGGATGTCGTGCATCCGGTTCAACACCCCCGCTCAGCGTCAGGCGATGAGGGAGCACCGCCCCGCGATGCTCACCGCGGAGGAGGCGGCCGCTCTGCACCCGTCGCCGCCGGTCACCGAGAGCAAGATCCAGCGGCTGCGCGTGCTCGCCGAACACGAGAACCCCAAGATCCGCGAGAGTGTCGCGAGCAGCTACAACACGCCCGACGACCTCTTCCTGAAACTGGCGAACGACCCTGATGCCGGCGTGCGCGGCTGCGTGGCCAAGAACGAGGCGACCCCGTGCGACATCCTCCGGATGCTCTCGGACGACCGCTCCGAGACGGTGCGTGGCTGGGTGGCGGTCAACTACTTCGTGCCGGCCGATGTGATGGAGAAGCTCGCCGGCGACGCGAGCAGAACCGTCCGCAGCCTGGTGAAGTGGAAGTCGCAGCTGGTCGAAGCGGTCTGATCGTGGCCGAGCCGACGACCGTTCGGGTCGACTCCTGGTCGTGGGCCGTGCGCCTCTACAAGACGCGATCGGCCGCAGCCGTCGCGTGCAAGGCCGGGCACATCCGGGTGAACGGCGAGAAGGCGAAGCCGGCACAGGCGGTGCGGATCGGCGACGAGGTGCGGGCGCGCGTCGGCGAGACCGAACGCATCCTGATCGCCAAGCGGCTCATCGTGAAGCGCGTCGGCGCAACCGTGGCCGCGGACTGCTTCGACGACCTCACTCCTCCCCCGCCGCCGAAGGCGGAGGCTCCGTCGGCGATCGTGCGCGAGCGCGGCGCCGGGCGTCCGACCAAGCGCGATCGGCGCATCCTGGACCAGCTGCGGGGACGCTGATGACGCGTGCGCGCATCGGCATCTCCGGGTGGACCTACGCGCCGTGGCGCGGGACGTTCTATCCGAAGGGACTGACGCACCGCGAGGAGCTGTCGTTCGCTGCCGCCCGGCTCGACTCGATCGAGATCAACGGCTCCTTCTATTCGCTGCAGCGCCCGTCGAGCTACCGGCGCTGGGCGGAGGAGACGGCCGACGACTTCGTCTTCGCAGTGAAGGGCGGCAGGTACATCACGCACATCCTGCGGCTGCGCGACACCCGCGCGGCGCTGGCCAACTTCTTCGCGTCCGGGGTGCTCGCCCTCGGCCCGAAGCTCGGCCCCCTGCTGTGGCAGCTCCCGCCGACGCTGCAATACGACGAGGAGGCGGTGCGCGCGTTCCTGCGGCTGCTGCCGCGCAGCACGACGGAGGCCGCGGCGCTCGCGACGGAAACGACCCTCGACTCCGACCGCACCGAGACGGCGGCCGGGGAGGATCGCCCGCTGCGGCACGCCGTCGAGGTGCGGCACGCGAGCTTCGACGTTCCATCGTTCGTCGAGCTCGCTCGTTCGGAAGGGGTCGCGATCGTGGTGGCGGACACGGCGGGACGGTACCCGGTCATCCGCGAGCGGACCGCCGACTTCGCGTACCTGCGGCTGCACGGCGACGAAGAGCTGTACACGAGCGGGTACACCGCCGAGGCCCTCGAACGCTGGGCGACGGAAGTGCGGGGCCTGCTCGACGAGGGACTCGACGTCTACGCCTACTTCGACAACGACGTGAAAGTGCGGTCGCCGTACGACGCGATGGCCCTGCGCGAGCTGCTCTCGGCATCCGGGAGCGGGCGCGGTGGCCCGCTCGGACGCTAGTTCTGCAGCACAGACAGCACGTTGCCGGCCGGGTCGCGGAACCACGCGATGTCCGGCCCCTGCCCGGCCGCCTTGCCGCGCATGATGCCCTTGGGGTCGGCGGGGAACTCGGGACTGTCGTAGATCTTCGTGTCCACGCCGCGGGAGTTCAGGTCGTCGACGGCGGCGTCGATGTCGTCGACGACCAGGTTCAGGATGGTGAAGGTCGCCGGCTCGTGGTCGGGCTTCGGGTAGATGAACACGTGACCGCCGGCCGGGAGGACGAGGTCGAGGTTGCCCATCGCGCCGTCGCCGACCTGCAGGCCGAGGGTCTCGCCGTAGAACGTCTTGGCGGCGGCGATGTCGTTGACACTGAAACCGCTGAAAACATCGAGTGGTGTGAACATGACTCCACTGTGCTCCCCCGACCGCGGCCCCGTCTAGACGAACCGGATGCTCTCCTGGAGTCGGCTGCGCAACTCGAACGCGCGGTCGAGGCTCTCGCGCCCGGCCGCGTCGGCGCCGTTTCGGAGCACCAGCGGCAGCAGCGAGCGGCGCACCAGCAGCGCACCGGCCAGCCGCCCGCGCTCGATCCGGTCGTACGGCACCGCGAGCGCGTCATCCGGAACCGCGATGATGAGACCGGTGAACCTCACGCCGACCTGGCGCGAGAATGTCTTCGAGTCGCGCAGCAGGTCGTGGAACGGCTCGTCGTCGCGGTCGATCGATGCGCCGACCACATCGCCTTTGGAGAGTTTGACCTCGCCTCCCCAGTCGGCCGACCGGATCGCGAAGAGCCCGGCCGGGCCGAGCACGACGTGGTCGAGCTTGGCGTCGGAGCGGGGATGCACGGACACGTCGTTCCAGATGGTGAAGCCCATCCCGAGGCCGGCGACCGCGCGGGCCGTGGCCTCCTCGGCGAGCGCGACCGCCAGCAGGTGCCGGATCTCGCGCGGGGCCGACCGCACGAGCGACGGCTCGTACGGATCATCGAGGTCGGTGCCGCGTCCCACCCATTCGCGCATCAGCGAGAGGTAGCGCTCCCGAGCCTGGCCTCCCGGATGCCCGTAGCTGCGTGCCCGCACCGTTGCGCCGCGCGCCTGCGACCGTGTGGGGTGGACGGTCGCGCTGAAGCCGGTGGAACCGCTCCCGCCGTCGGTCAGGTCTGCGCCGAAGCCGTTCTCGCCCCGGTCGTAGCGGGCGCGGTCGTCCGGGTCTCCGACGAGCTCCCAGGCGCGCTGCACCTCGAGGAACCGGGCAGCGGTTCCGCCGGTGTCGGGATGCGTCTGCCGCAGCAGCCGCCGGTACGCGCGCCGCAACTCCGCGTGCGACACGGATGCGCTCACGCCCAGCACCTCGTACGGGGTGGGCGAAAGGGGGCTGTCGCTCATTCGGCGTCTGTCGTCTCTCTGGGGTCTGACCGCGGGGTCTGGAGGGGAACCGCAACTCGACGATACAGTCGGTCGGCTGGGAGCATCCTTCACACTTGCCGGGAGCGAGATGTTTTCCACCGATTTTTATTGCGGCCAGTAATTGACCGCAATGCTCCGTAGCGTGGAGGTACACCGACTGAAAGGAATCGATCATGGCGATCACCGACTGGAGAATCGAACTCATCTTCATCCCTGTCACCGACGTCGACCGCGCCAAGGCGTTCTACGTCGACCAGATCGGCTTCGCGGCCGACTTCGACCAGGTCGTCACGGAAGAGCTGCGCTTCGTGCAGCTCACCCCGCCGGGGTCCGCCTGCTCCATCGCGTTCGGCAAGGGTCTCACCGACATGGAGCCCGGATCGCAGCAGGGCATCCAGGTGGTCATCCCGAACGCCGAGGCGGCCTATGCCCACCTGCGCGAGAACGGCGTCGAGGCGACACCGGTCGATGAGCAGCCGTGGGGCCGCTTCGTCACCTTCCGCGACCCCGACGGAAACCGCTGGACGCTCCAGGAGCTCGTGCCGCGCGACTGACGGCGTGACCGTGGACCCGGATGCGCGGCGCCTCTTGACAGGCGCCGCGCATCCGCTATATTTGCCGTATCAGTTATGAAACCGAATGGTTATAGATATGGCGGACGATCAGCTCAGCGCGGTGTTCTCGGCACTCGCCGACCCCACTCGGCGGGAGATCCTGCTGCGCCTGATGCAGGGTGACGCGAACGTGTCGCAGCTCGCCGCGCCGTTCGACGTGAGCCAGCCGGCCATCTCCAAGCACCTCAAAGTGCTCGAATCGGCCGGGCTCGTGTCGCGCTCCCGTGTCGCCACCTCACGGCTGAGCCACCTCGAAGCCGAGCCCCTCCGGGAGGCGACGATGTGGATGGAGCGGTACAAGCACTTCTGGACGAGCAGTTTCGACAAGCTCGACGTGGCCCTGGCCGCCTATCAGGCGAGCGAGAACCGACCAGGGACCGACGACGCGAGCACCGACGAAGAGAAGGGGGAATCGTGATGAGCGAGACCCGACCGAGCGACATCGCCGACACCGACGTCTACAT
>FSUF01000537.1_pt1 | contig 9793 bp, 9 predicted proteins | sample 1637351 | NCBI WGS metagenome assembly FSUF01 (sample SAMEA3914816, study PRJEB12502) | metagenome | biome: forest; material: soil | place: USA | collected 2011-09-16 | depth 0.3 m | reverse complement strand
GGCGTGCACCCCTCGCCGAGCGACACCGGATGTTCGAGCCGCAGCGGCAGGGCCGCCCGGTACCGCCACTGCGACCGCTCGTGGCGCTCGATGTCGTCTGGCGTGATACCGCCGAGCGGCGAAACCATCAGCGGAGAACCGTCGTCGCCCCGCCAGCGGGTCTCGTCGACGGCATAGTGCGCGCCGCTTCGGTCGTAGAGGTGTGGCTGGGTCATGGCGTGCCCAGTTCAATCGTCATCGAGAGCCGTCCCGGATACCCGGTCGCGGGGTCGTATGCGAAACCGAGACCTTCGTACGTGCGGAGTGCCGCGGTGTTGCCCTCGATCACGATGAGACTGACGCTCGCGACACCCTGCCTGCGCGCCTGGTCGAGCATCAACAGCATCAACTCACGACCGAGATGCCGGCCGCGCCGTTCGGGTTCCACGATCACGCGCCCGATGCTTGCTCGCGCGCCGGTCTGGGTCAGGTCGGCGTGGCCGATCGCACGATCGGGAGCGGATGCGTCCGCGAGCACCCACGCCGTCCGGCCCTCGACGAGGTCGACCGCACGTAACTGCTCTTCGGTCAACGGCCAGTGCAGGCTCGGCCCGGCGAAGAGCGCAACGGACTGCGCGTCCGAGACCCAGCGGACTATGCGCGCAAGGTCGGCATCGACCCGCCGCCGCAGCAGCAGCGGGCTCTCCTTCTCCATTTCTGTCACCGGGGACATTCTGTGACTCACACCCAGATCTTTCCGAGCGCGCGCAGCACGTTTCCCCCCAGGACCTTGGCCATCTCCTCGTCGGTGAAGCCGTTGTGGGCGAGCCACGCAGCGATGTTGTGAAAGTTCTCGGTCGGATTCTCGAGGCCGTCGACGTAGGTCACGCGGGGATGCGGGACCTTCGTCGCCGCCGCTGCGCTCATCAGGGCGGCGAACGTCGTGTGCAGTCCGACGTGGTCGCCGTAGAGCGTGTCCGGCCCGAATCCGACATGGTCGATCCCGACGAGGTCGAGGCAGTAGAGGAAGTGGTCCATGACCGAGAGGATGCTGTGCTCGGGGTGATCGTGCGAGATGGTCGTGTGCGGTGCGGCGGACATCCCGATCACTCCGCCTGTATCGGCGATGGCGGTGAGGGCGTCATCCGACTTCAGCCGCGGAATGTCCCAGAGCGCGCGCGCACCGGCGTGCGTCATGAACACCGGTGCGCGCGAGGTCGTGCACGCCTCGATCCCGGTGCGGTCCGACGAGTGCGAGACGTCGATCGCCAGGCCGAGCTGGTTCATCCGGCGCACCGCGGCCCGGCCGAAGCTGGTCAAGCCGAAGTCCACCGGTTCGTTCAGTCCGGCGCCGAGTCCGTTCGAGTCGGAGTACGCGATCCCGATCTGCCGGATGCCGAGCCCGAACAGGACATCGAGTTTGTCGAGGTCGTTGCCGATCGGCGTCGCGGCCTCGAGCCCGAAGACCAGCCCGACCTTGCCCGCAGCGTGGGCGGCGTGGATGTCGTCGACGCTCCTGATCACGACGACCTCGCGCTGGTGTGCGAGATCCGCCTGACGCATCCCGAGATCGGTGATGATGTCGTCCCACTGCCAGGGGGTGTTCCCCGTGACGGTCGCCGTGCCGTCCATCATGTTGTCGAACACCACCGTGAGCCCGGATGCGGCCAGGCCTGCGAACGCCGTGTGCTGTCGGCCGGTTCGGTTGTAGGCCGGTGTGTCGGCCATGTCGGCAGGGAACCGCACAGGATGGTCGTGAAGGCTGATGGTGATGTTGTCTGCGAGGACTCGCTCGGCGCGATCGACATCCTGTCGGGCGAAACCGCCCTGATAGGCCGCCACCCGGTCGAACTCCGGCGCCAGGGGGTCGAGCGGAAGCCCCAGGTCGCCGTCGAGGTAGTCGTACGAGGTGTACTCGGTCACGACACGACCACCGCGTCAGGTATCGCAACAGTCCCGACGAGGGCATGCGGACCGGATGCGAGCACAGTCCAGAGGCGCTCCCATGCGCGCAGACCCTCGTGGATGCGCGCGGTGCGCAGGAACTCATTGGGCGCGTGCAGGTTCTCGTCCGCCGTCGAGAAGGAGAAGAACAGCGTCTTCGTTCCGAGAACCTCTTCGAACAGCGTCGTGGCCGGGAGCGTTCCCGGAATCACCGCGAGCAGCACTTCGAGGTCAGGGTAGACGTGGTTCAGCGCGACGGTCGCTGCCCTGATCGCCGGATGGTCCGGCTCGATCCGGTAGGCCGGGACCCGGGCTTTGTCGATGTTGACCTCGACCGTGATGCCGGGCAGAGCGAGACCGTTCACGTGCCGTTCGATGGCGGAGAGCACCGCATCCGGGTCCTGTTCTCCAACCAGGCGAGCGGCGATGTGGCCGACCGCGACATGTGGGATGACCGAGTACTTTCCGCCTCCGGTGACCCCGGTGATCTCCAGGGTCGGGCGCTCCCACAGGCGCTCGAGCGTGGTGAGGCCCTCCTCGCCGAACAGGTCGGCTACGCCGAGCGATTCGCGGTAGACAGCGTCGTCGAATGGAACGGCCGCGATCTCTTCGCGCCGCAGGTCATCGATGTCGGAGACACCGTCATAGAACCCGTCCACTGCAACACGCCCGCGCTCATCGTGCAGGCTGGCGAGAATGGTGCTGAGAGCATGAACGGGGTTGGCGACGGTTCCGCCGAACCGCCCGGAGTGCAAGTCGCTCTTCGCTCCGTGCGTCACGATGTCGAGGGAGACGAGGCCCTTCGACGCTGTCGAGAGTGACGGCTCCCCGGGGCGCCATTGCGCGCCGTCGGCTGAGATCACCAGGTCCGCCGCCAGCTCATCCGCGTGGTCGCGCACGTAGGCCGGGAGGTTCGGGCTCCCGATCTCCTCCTCGCCTTCGATGAGGAACTTGACGTTGAGGGGCAGGGCCCCGCGCTGCTCGATGAAGGCTCGTGCCAGTTTCAGCACGATGAAGACCGGACCCTTGTCGTCCGTGACTCCGCGCCCGCGCACGACGTCGCCGTCGACTGCCAGCTCGAACGGGTCGGTGGTCCACTCGTCGAGGCTGCCGACCGGCTGGACATCGTAATGACCGTAGACGAGCACGGTCGGCGCCCCCGGTGCGTTCAGCCAATCGGCACGGACGACCGGGAACCCATCCGTCTCCACGATGCGTCCGTCCGCGAAGTCGAGCTGTGCGGCAACCCAGGCTGCGGCTTCACGCATCGTCTCGACGCTCGCGCTGCGGCTGATGCTTGGAATCGCGACATATTCGGCGAGTTCGGGCAGCAGCGTTTCCAGCGGCTCGTAGTGAAGGTGCCCGCTCATTTGCGCGTCCATCCGTTCTCGAGCAATTCGCGTACCTCGCGCACGCCGGCGTCCCAGATCAGTTGCATGTCCTCATCCGGACGGCCGTAATCGCCGCCATGGCTACCGTCAGGTGCGAACGCCCGCATCTCGGTGCGCGAAAGAGACGCCGTCACTTCACGCGGCAGCGGCGGTATCGAACCCTCGGGCAGCTCGGCGCCTTCGACGCGCGTCCACCCGAAGTTCTCCACCCAGCCGCCGTGCAGCTGGTGCTCCGAGAACCGGCTGGCGACCTTCGCCGTCTGCGGCGCGTTGTACCAACTGTGAAAGAGCACCTCGACCGGGTTCTCCCGGGGCACGCTCGTCCATTCCCGGATCAGGCCGGTCACCGGCGCGTTGCCGCCGTGTCCGTTGATCAGTGCGATCCGGCGGAACCCCTGGCCCGCGATGACGTCGAGCAGGTCGCGGATGACCTCGATGTAGGTGCTCATGCGCAGGCTCATGCTGCCCGGGTACTCCGTGAAGTACGGGCTCATTCCGAACGGCAGGGTCGGCAGCACCGGAATTCCGAGCGGCTCTGCTGCCTCCTCGGACACCCGGCCGGCCAGGATCGCGTCCGTGCCGAGCGAGAGGTACCCGTGCTGCTCAGTCGACCCGACCGGAAGCACGATCCGGTCGTCGTGCTCGAGGTACTTCTCGATCTGCATCCAGTTGCGGTCGTATATCTTCACGTGTTTCCTTACTCGAGGCCGAACAGTTCGGCCGATGTTCCCTTGATGTAGCCGTGAGGCTGGAGACGAGTCGCCGCCTCAGGCGGCGCGCTGAGCGGCGAACTCCGCCAACTCGTCGAGGTTGCCCACCTCACACGTGCGGCGGCCCTCTTCGATGTCGTGGATCATGGCGACGACCCTGTCGAAGATCGGGCCCTGGATGTCTTTGTGAACCTCGTCGACCTCCGTCTTGCGCCTGCGCACCATCAGGTCGCGGTAGATCCCGCTGTGGGTCTTCGCGCTCTTGCGATTGAACGCGGCGAGGCGATCGAGCGAGCCCTCGAGGTCATCGGGGACGAAGCCGTCGAAGCTTTCGACCTTCACCGGTGCCTGTGCGAGCACCTCCTCGGCGATCGCGATCATCAGGGGACGATACGCCGCGCGTTCGAGCGTTTCTGCGATCGACAGATCGGAGACGGCACCGGCCCAGAGCATTGCACCATAGGCCTCCTTGCCCCACAGGTAGCCCAGCACGTTGTCGGTGGCGATGGCATACGGCAATGCGTCCGCGAGCTCGCGTACCCGTGGGGTGATCGCGCCGCCTGCGATCTCGCCCACCCGGAACGTTCCGATGTTCCCCTGCATCACGCGCCCAGGACCCATGACGTCGGCACCGAAGTTGACGAAGCTCGAGATCACCCGGTCGGGGCCGACGGCTTCGATTAGGGTGTCGGCGGTGAGGCCGTTCTGAACGGTCAGCACGGAGCCGCCCGGTGCCAGCCGATCCTTCAGGAGGCCGGCGGCGGATGCGGTGTGCAGGCTCTTCACCGCGACGATCGCGTTCTCGATCGTGTCCGGGAGGTCGGCCGGCGTGATCGCCGCAATCCCGACCGTGAACCGGTTGACAGGACCCTCGATCCTGAGACCGTCCCGCTGGATGGCGGCGACGTAGTCCTCGTCCACGTCGCAGAGGGTGACATCGTGGCCCGCTCGGAACATGTGCGCGCCGATCGTGCCGCCGATCGCTCCCGCACCGATGATTGTCAGTTTCAACTCGATCTCCTCGAACTAGGGTTGGCGCTTACACCGCTGCAGGTGCCGGAACCGCGCGATCCAGGAACTCCCTGATCACCCGTTGGAACTCGTCGCGCTCTTCGAACTGGGGAGAGTGGCCGGACTTCTCGAAGATCACCAGCTCCGCGTTCGGGATCAGGCTCGCGATGGTCTCCGACGAGCTCACCGGCGTGACCCAGTCCCGCCTGCCGACGGTCACGAGTGTCGGGACGGTCACCGTGGGCAGCTGGTCCTTGACGTCGTAGGCCGACCAGTTGTGCTGGAAGCACCAGTTGTGCGCCTCGTGGCGGTAGATCCCCGCCTCGACCCGTGCGGCGGATGCGACCGGGTCGTACTCGAAGTCGTAGAGCGGGATGATCTCCGCCCACCGTGCCTTCAGGTCCTCGTCGTCGTAGATCTCCCCCGACCAGTAGCGGTTGAAGTTGTCCCAGTGGATCTCGACGCGGTCCTGGTTGCGGGCGTTCTCGAACGCCAGCTCGAGGTTGCTGCCGTCGGCGGACGTGTCCCTCAGCACGATGGCCGACACGTGCTCGGGGTAGCGCACCGCATACTCCAGCGCGATGAAACCGCCGTATGAGCCGCCGGCCACCACGATCTTGTCGGCCCCGGCCCAGTGCCTCAGGCCGTCGACGTCCGCCGCCCACTGCTCGTGCGAATAGGGTGCAATGCCTTCGCTGAGACCACAGCCGCGCGCGTCGAAGACGATCACCCGGAAGCGGTCGGCGAGCGGCCCGAAGGTCCCCTTCGGCTCGCCGAGCGACCCGATCCCGCCTCCGCCATGATGAGCGATGAGGACCGGCCCGTCCTCAGGACCGTACACTTCCACATTCAGCCTGCAACCGTTGATGATCACGTCCACGGTGATGTGTCCTTTCAGTTCGTTCGCGCCACGCTGGAGTGCCAGCGGGCGACATTGTCGGCGAGCACGGTCAGCGGCACGGCGCCACTGCCGAGAACGATGCGGTGGAAGTCGACGACAGAGAAATGTGTACCAAGCACTCGCTCCGCCTCGTCGCGCAGACGCAGGATCTCGCGTCGGCCGATCATGTACGCGAGCGCCTGGCCGGGCCAGGCGATGTACCTGGCGACCTCGTTGCTCACGTGCTCCCGCGTCGTCGCGGTGTTGTTCCACATGAAGTCGACGGCCCGCTCCCGCGACCACCCGAAGTGGTGGATGCCCGTGTCGACGACGAGCCTGCACGCGCGAAGGGCGCGGAACGAGAGCATCCCCAGCCGCGACACATCGTCGCTGTAGAGGCCGATCTCGTCGGCGAGCTGCTCCGAGTAGAGCCCCCACCCCTCGTTGAAGCTGCATGCCTCGACATCGAGGTACCGCCGATAGCGCGGAATGTCGAGCGTCTGCGCGAGCGCGAGCTGCATGTGATGACCCGGCACGGACTCGTGAAAGGCCAGCGCCTCGTATTCGTAGCGGAATCGGGTCTGCGGGTCGGTCGCGAGCAGGCAATGCGCGCCAGGCCTGCTGCCGTCGACCGCCGGCGGCCTGTAGTAGGCGAGCGCGGTGTGCTGCGCCTCGATCGGGTTGATCACCTCGATGACGCAGTCGGGGATGTCGTAGTCAGGAAAATACCGGCCACGCACGGCGTTCGCCCGGTCGAGCGCTCCCTGCGCCACGGCGACGATCTGCTCGCTGGTCTCGAAACGCAGCGAGACGTCCGCCCGCATCCGCTCCGCGATGACGGGAAAGCTGCTCTCCCCGAGTGCGGTGGACCCGATCCGGCTCCACTCCGACGTCAGCTCGTCGAGTTCGTCCAACCCGATGCGATGGATCTCTTCGGGCGAGAGGGTCGACGTGGTGTGGCGGGCGACCGACGCCGCGTACCCGTCGTCACCGCCGGGGATGAAGGAGATCCCGGCCTGGTGGCCCGGCCTCCCGATCGGGAGGAATTCGTTCCGGAGCCGGGCGGCGAGTGAGATCATGGCCGGCCGAATCTCGTGTTCGACGATCCTCGTCGCCCGCTCGAGCGTCTCTCTGTTGGATGCCGCACGGGCCGCGGTGAGCAGGACGTCGTTCTCGAGACCGAGGTCGAGGTATCCCTCGAGCTGCTGGATGGAATGCTCCACGCCGAGCTGTGTCGGAATGCGTCCGCGGCCGGCCTCGTCCGCGTAGCGGTCGCCCAGCGCCGTCAGGACTCGGCCGATACCCGCGAGCCGTTCGAGGTACCGCTGCGAGCTGTCCCCATCGGTCACCGTCATCGCCGGCACCGTCTGGAAGATCAGGCCCTGACGGCTGACATAGCTTTTTGCCGAAGCATTGGCCGCCCAGAGCGAGTGCTCCGCATCCTGTTGCGCACCGCGCACCAGGGCGGTCAGCACGCCGTGGTCGATCGCATCCTTCTCGTCGAGGATGCCGGGGTCGATCGCCGCGACCGCCTCACCGATCGCGGCGAAGTCCGCGGCCGCCTGTTCGCTCGCCTCCAGGCCCGGGTCTCCGGCGAGGTGGTCGAACTCGCCGAGACCGAGCAGGGTGGCGTTGAAGGGATCGTAGGTGTGTTGGGTCGCGAAGTAGCGCTCGCCGAGCTCGCCCAGTCGCTCGCCCACACCCTGCGTCGTCGTGTCGCTCATGATCGTGCCCGCTTCGGTCGTTGTCGACCTAGAAGAGGGAGTGCCCCCCGTCGATGGAGATCGTCTGTCCGCTCACCCAGCCGGCTTCCGGAGAGACGAAGAACTCGACCCCCCGGGCGATGTCGACGGGCCGCCCCGTCTTCCTCGTCGCGATGCGTTCCAGGAGGGCCCGCTGACCGTCCTCGCCGTAGCTTTCCCACTGCGCCTGCGTCGTCGGGTTCGACAGGACGAATCCGGGCGCGATGCAGTTCACCGTGATTCCGTGCGGGCCGAGCTCGTGAGCCATCTGCCGGGTGAAGCCGATCTGGGCGGCCTTCGCGGACGCGTAGGCCTGGATACCCGTCAGGCTCACGCTGCGTCCGGCCCCTGACGAGATCATGACGATGCGCCCGTACCCGTTCTTCTTCATGCTGCGCACGGCCGCTCGCGTGCAGTTCATCGTCGTGGTCAGGTTGGCCGAGATCACCGCGTTCCACGCGTCGTCGGTCAGCTCGTCGATGGGGGTGTTCGTCTGGCCGACCACACCGCCGGCGTTGTTCACGAGGATGTCCACGTCTCCGATCGCAGCGAAGAACTCCTCCACTGCTCGCGAATCGCTCAGGTCGACGGTGTCCTTGTCGACCTCGTGCACGTGCGCACCTGCTGCAGTGAGACGGTCCGCGATCGCGCGGCCGATCCCGTGTGCTGTTCCGGTGACCACGGCCACCTTTCCGTCGAGCTCAGTCATCTAGTACCTCTTTCTCGTAGTCGATCTGCATCCTCGCGCTGTACGCGCGGGCGATGTGCACCGTTTCCTCCCACCGCTTCATCCGCGCCAGTCCCGCAGCCCCGGCTTCGTGGAGAACCGCTTCCACGAGAGCCTCGATGAGCACGACGAGTCCGACGACCGAATCGAACGGGATCCCGTCCACGTGGACCGGGAGCACGATGTCTGCGCTCTCGGCAGCAGGCGACAGACCCTGGTCGGTGATGACGATCACGGTCGCACCCTGTCGCTTGGCCAGGTCGGCGAACTGCTTCGAGGTCAACTCGTAACGGCGGAAGTCGAGGATGATCGCGATTCCACTCGCGCCCAACCGCAGGCTCTTGCTGATGTCGTGGCCGAACGGTTCGCTCGCGAATTCCACGTTCGGAATCGTCTGGTCGAGCTGCGCGGCGAGGAGCATTGCTAGGTACCGGGTGAAGTATCCCCCGGAGATGATGACCTGCTTCGGTTTGGCAGCAAGGGCCCGCACAGCACGGTCGAACTCGCTCGGCGGAACGGTGGACGCCAGCGCGCCGAGGAGGGCGCCCTTCTCAGCGATCGCGTGCTGAAGCGGTGCGGCCGGATCATGTTCCAGGATGCCCTTCTCGGTCCGACTCACCGGGCTGTACAGGTTGTGCGTGATCTCTTCACGAATGCGCCGCTGGAAGTCGGGGTAGCTGCCGATGCCGAGACGGGTCACCAGGCGGAGCACCGTCGGCGTGCTCGTACCGGCAGCTTTCGCGAGTGCCGCCGCCGACTCCAGGCCTGCGGTCGGATAGTTGGACAGCAGCGCGCGCGCCACCTTCTTCTCGGCGGGACTCAATTCGCCCATCCGGGCGAAGATCTCATCGTTTATCGGCATCATGCTCGCATTCTCCAAGGGGACTGTCGACAGACCGGTCACGGCACACTCGCCCGGACCGGCTGTCGCTGCTCAGGTCAGCATGACAAGTCCACCCCGGTCTTCAAAAGCCGCGAACATCGTCGGCGAGTTGTGCGCGACGACGACCCTGCCGTCCGCTGCGACACTGACGAGCCCGCCGCTGGCGTTCTTCAGTGTCAACTCGGTCTCGATCGTTGCCGCCACAGCTTCGCCGAGACCCGAACCGAGGTAGCGGATCCGTGCAGCGATGTCGTAGGCGACCACGCCGCGCACGAACGACTCACCGTCGCCGGTGCACGAGATCGCGGCAAGCCCGTCGCGGGCGTAGGTGCCGGCCCCGATGATCGGAGTGTCGCCGACGCGGCCCGGGTCCTGGCCCACCATGCCGCCGGTGGACGTCGCTGCGGCGACATGCCCGTTCACATCGCGAGCGACGGCGCCCACCGTTCCGTGCCTCGGCGCGACGAGCTGGAGTTCGCGGATGCGCGCAAGCTGCCGACGGCGCGACTCGGTGATGAAGTAGTCC
>FSUF01001021.1_pt1 | contig 9841 bp, 10 predicted proteins | sample 1637351 | NCBI WGS metagenome assembly FSUF01 (sample SAMEA3914816, study PRJEB12502) | metagenome | biome: forest; material: soil | place: USA | collected 2011-09-16 | depth 0.3 m | reverse complement strand
GTGGCCGGACATCCGCATCATCTTCGTCGACACCGAAGACTCGAACTGGGCGTTCGACTCCGAACGCCGCCAGTTCTACTTCCACCGCTTCTTCTCGCATCAGCCCGACCTGAACTTCGAGAACCCCGCGGTCCACGAGGCGATGTTCGACATCATCCGGTACTGGCTCGACATGGGCGTCGACGGGTTCCGGCTGGATGCGATCCCCTACCTCTACGAATCCGACGAAGGAAACGGTGAGGGCGAGCCGCCGACGCACGAGTTCATCAAGCGGCTGCGTGCGATGGTCGACCGCGAATATCCGGGGCGCATCATGGTGGCGGAGGCCAACCAGTGGCCGCGCGAGGTGGCGGCATTCTTCGGCACCGAAGAGGAGCCGGAGTGCCACATGGCGTTCGACTTCCCCGTGATGCCGAGGATCTTCTACTCCTTGCGGTCGCAACAGGCCGGTGAACTCGTGCGGGTGCTGTCGGAGACGACGGACATTCCCGAAGGGTCCGGATGGGGCGTGTTCCTGCGCAACCACGACGAGCTGACGCTCGAGATGGTCAGTGAGGAATACCGTCAGGCGATGTACGGGTGGTACGCCTACGACCCGCGGATGCGCGCGAACATCGGAATCCGTCGCCGACTGGCTCCTTTGCTCGACAATTCGCGGGCCGAGCTTGAGCTAGCGCACGCCCTGCTGTTCTCCCTTCCCGGCAGTCCGTTCCTGTACTACGGCGACGAGATCGGGATGGGCGACAACATCTGGCTGCCCGACCGCGACAGTTCGCGCACGCCGATGCAGTGGACCCCTGACCGCAACGCAGGATTCTCGACGGCTGATCCGGGCAAGCTCTTCCTGCCCGTGGTCCAGTCGCTCGTCTTCCACTACAACCAGATCAATGTCGAAGCCCAGCTCGCCCAGTCGCGTTCGCTGCTGCACTGGATCCGCAACGTCATTCACGTGCGTAAGGCGCACCCGGTGTTCGGTCTCGGTTCGATACGGGTGCTCGACACCGACCACGAGTCGGTGCTTGCGTTCGTCCGTTCGTATGCCGGCAGCGGCACCCACTTCGGCGATCTGCCGGAGGACGTCCTGTGCGTGTTCAGCTTCGCGCACAACCCGGTCGCGGTCACGCTCGAGGCGGCGGAGTTCGCCGGATGCCGGTTGTACGACCTGTTCGGCGGCGGCGAGTTCCCGACTGTCGCTGAGGACGGCCGGTTCAGCCTGACGCTCGGCACGCAGAATTTCTACTGGCTGCACATCGAGCCGACACAGCACGCCTGAAGCGCGCCGCGCTGCGCCCGTTTCCGCGGTGAGCAGTGTGTGTCCGCGCAGCAGTGACGGTGGTCTCACCTAGCCTTGCATCATGAGCAACTGGCACGAAGAACTGGGCGTATTCGATCTCGAGACCACCGGCATCGACGTCGAGACGTCCCGCATCGTGTCGGCCCATGTCGGGCTCCTCAATGCCGAGGGCGTGGTCGTCGAACGCAACGACTGGCTGGTCGACCCCGGCATCGAGATCCCGGTCGAGGCGACAGCGGTTCACGGCATCAGCACCGAGCACGCACGGGCCCGCGGCCTGCCTGCCGCCCTGGCCGTCGCGCAGATCGTGTCCGCTCTGCGATCGGTCTTCGAGCGAGGAACGCCCGTCGTCGCCTACAACGCCCCCTACGACTTCACGCTGTTGAACCGCGAAGCGCTGCGGTACGGCATCGTGCCGCTCTCAGCGCCCGGTCCGATCATCGATCCGCTCGTGATCGACAAGGCTGTCGACAAATACCGCAAGGGCAAGCGCACGCTCGAGCTGACCGCACTGTTCTACGGCGTCGACCTGACCGACGCGCACGACGCAGGCGCAGACGCGATCGCCGCAGGCCGGGTCGCTCAGGCGATCGCCCGGGTTCATACTGAAGCGCTCGCCCTCGAGGCCGCCGAGTTGCATCGTCGCCAGGTGCAGTGGAGCCTCGAACAGGCAGAAGACTTCCAGGCGTACATGCGCCGAGAGCACAACCCCCTGTTCACCACTTCTGGCGCCTGGCCGGTCCGCTGACAGGCTCACGCGGCCGCGGTTGGTCGGTCTGCAACGCATTCCGCGGCTCTCGGAGTTCGGGACCTCCGCAGCGTTCAGGAATTCAGGAACATCTGTGACAGAAGTGGCGAAACCGGGCGATTCGCCGGATCTGCGGGCGTCTGCGTCGCATCCGTCCCACGATTTCCTGAATTGCTACGAGCTCCGAGGCAACTGCGCCCGATGTCGCACCGCGCACACGAAAAGGCGACCGGCCGGAGCCGGTCGCCTCATCGTTGGCAGGTGGTTACTTGCCGAAGCCCTTGTAGCGCGAGTTGAACTTCTCGACGCGGCCGGCCGAGTCGAGGATGCGCTGCTTGCCGGTGTAGAACGGGTGCGATTCGGACGAGATTTCGACGTCGATCACCGGGTAGACGTTGCCGTCTTCCCACTCGATCGTCTTGTCGCTCGTCACCGTGGAACGGGTGAGGAACGTCGCACCGGAGGCCAGGTCGCGGAAAACCACCGCAGCGTACTGGGGGTGAATGTCAGTCTTCATCAGGACTTCCTTGTTGCGTAGTGATTAGGGTGTCTTGCCCGCTGCGCTGTAGGTATTTCGCGCGGGGCGAGAAGCATGGTGGCCGTGGGCCAGCTACCGAGTTTAGCAGATGGTTCAGGAGTATGCCGAGACAGCCGCCCGCGCGCTGTAGCGGCCATCCGACTCCGCCAGTTCGATTCCCAGACTGAACGTGTCGCTCAGCTTCTCGGACGTGATCACGTTGTCGATGGTTCCCTGCGCGACGATGCTGCCCTTGCGGAGCAGCAGCGCGTTGCGGAATCCCAGCGGGATCTCTTCGACGTGGTGGGTGACCATCACGATGGCGGGTGATCGCGGGTCGCTCGCGTACCCGCCGAGCAGCTGGAGGAGCTCTTCGCGCCCTCCCAGGTCGAGGCTGGCAGCCGGCTCGTCGAGGAGGAGGATCTCCGGGTCCGTCATCACGGCACGGGCGATCTGGACGCGCTTCTGCTCGCCGTCGCTGAGGGTGCCGAAGGCCCGCTCCGAAAGGTGGTCGAGGTTCCATTCGTTGAGCACACGGTGCGCGCGACGCTCGTCGATCTCTTCGTATTCTTCGTTCCAGCGGCCGGTCACCGCGTAGGCGGCGGTCATCACCACGTCGAGCACGGTCTCGTTGCGAGGGATGCGGCGCGCCATGGCGCTGGAGGCGAACCCGAGGCGTGGACGGAGCTCGGCCAGGTCGCTCTTGCCGAGCCGCTCCCCCAGAACCTCGGCTTTGCCGCTGGTGGGGTGCAGGGCTGCGGCCGCGATCTGCAGCAGCGTCGTCTTTCCGGCGCCGTTCGGACCGAGGATGACCCACCGCTCATCCGGCTCGACGGTCCAGTTCACACTATCGAGAATCGTATTCTCGTCGCGGACGATGGACACATCTGTGAGCTGGAGAACGCTGGCCATGGTTCTAGCCTACCGGGCGTTTTCAGGCGAGAAGCGACCGGTAGATCTCCCGTGTCTGCTCTGCGATGGAGGTCCAGCTGAACGCCGTTTCGGCGCGCAGCCTGCCCGCGCTTCCCATGAGTGCGGCCCGGTCGCGGTCGCCGACGACCTCGCTGAGTGCGGCTGCGAGTTCGGCGACGAAAGCGTCGGGGTCGGTCGGCGTCCCTGTGCCGTCCTGGAGCTGTTCGATGGGCACCAGGCGCCCGGTCACCCCGTCGACGATGACTTCCGGGATGCCGCCGGTGGCCGTCCCGACGACCGGCAGGCCGCAGGCCATGGCTTCGAGGTTCACGATCCCCAGAGGTTCGTAGACGGACGGGCACACGAACACAGTGGATGCCGTCAGAACCGCACGCAGTTCCGTCTGGCTGAGCAGACGATCGATCCAGACGACGCCCTCGCGCTCGGCCTGGAGGGCTTCGACCCCCCGCGTCACTTCGGCCATGATCTCCGGGGTGTCCGGTGCGCCGGCGCACAGCACGACCTGCACGTCCGCAGGAAGGAGCCGCGCCGCCCGAAGCAGGTACGGCAGCCCCTTCTGCCGGGTGATCCGACCGACGAACACCACGGCGGGCCGGGCGGGATCCACACCGAGCGACCGTGCGAGTTCGTCGTCTTCGAGCGGCTGCCACCGTTCGAGGTCGATTCCGTTGTAGACGACTTTCACCTTGGCAGGGTCCAGCGCCGGATAGCTCCGCAGCATGTCACGCCGCATGCCGTCGCTGACCGCGATGACCGCGTCCGCCGATTCGAACGCCGATCGTTCGATCCAGCTGGAGACGCGGTAGCCGCCGCCGAGCTGTTCGGCCTTCCACGGCCGCAGCGGTTCGAGGCTGTGGGCGGTGATCACGTGCGGGATGCCGTGAAGCAGTGACGCGAGCTGTCCTGCAGCATTCGCGTACCAGGTGTGCGAATGGACGAGGTCTGCTCCCCCCGCATCCTGCGCCATCCGGAGATCGACGCCCAGCGTCGAGATCGCCCCGTTCGCTTTCGCGAGTTCTGCGGGGACACCGTAGGCGAACGTGTCGGCCTCGTCGCGTGGCGCACCGAAGCAGCGGACGACCACGTCGATGTCGGTCCGCAGGGCGCGAACCAACTCGGCGACATGCACCCCGGCACCCCCGTAGATCTCCGGCGGATATTCACGGGTGAGCAGATCGACTCGCATGATCTGAACGCTAGTACAGCCGGAGGGATGCCTCTACTCTTGAGCCATGGCTGGCACAAAGATCTTCGGCATCGTCCTTGCGGGTGGCGAAGGGAAGCGGCTGATGCCGCTCACAGCCGATCGGGCCAAGCCGGCCGTCCCGTTCGCGGGCCAATACCGCCTGATCGATTTCGCACTCTCGAACCTGATCAACTCGAACCTTCGCCAGGTCGTGGTACTCACGCAGTACAAGTCGCACAGCCTTGACCGTCACGTCTCGCAGACCTGGCGCCTCGACGGCATGCTGAACTCGTACATCGCGTCCGTTCCCGCACAGCAGCGGCTGGGCAAGCGCTGGTTCAGCGGCTCCGCGGACGCGATTCTTCAGAGCCTCAACCTCCTGCGCGACGAGAAGCCCGACATCGTCGTCGTGGTGGGAGCGGACCACGTGTACCGCATGGACTTCTCCCAGATGATCGACGCCCACATCGAGTCCGGCGCCCCCGCGACGGTGGCCGCGATCCGCCAGCCCATCGGTCTCGCCGACCAGTTCGGGGTGATCGAGGTCGACCCGCTGCATCCGGACCGGATCGGTGCGTTCCGCGAGAAGCCGACAGACCCCGTCGGGCTCCCCGATTCGCCGAACGAGGTGCTCGCCTCGATGGGCAACTACGTCTTCGATGCGGATGCGCTCATCGAGGCCGTGATCCGCGACGGCGATCGGCCCGACTCGAACCACGACATGGGTGGCGACATCATCCCCGACTTCGTCAACCGTGGCGAGGCCGGCGTATACGACTTCAATCGCAACGATGTGCCGGGTTCGACCGACCGCGACCGCTACTACTGGCGCGATGTGGGTACCATCGAGTCGTTCTTCGAGGCGCACCAGGACCTCATCTCCGCCCTCCCGGTCTTCAACCTTTACAACCGCTGGTGGCCGATCTTCAGCCAGCAGCTCAACTCGCCCCCCGCGAAGCTGGTCCGGGACGGGCGCGGGTCGCTCGGCGTCACCATCGACTCGATCGTGTCACTGGGAAGCGTGATCTCGGGCGCGCACCTCGAACGCAGCGTGCTCGGACCGTGGGCGAAGATCGACTCGGGCGCTCACGTCGTCGACTCCGTGGTCTTCGAGCGGGCCGTCATCGAGCCGAACGCGTTCGTCGGCCGCGCTATCCTCGACAAGGATGTGGTCGTCGCCGCCGGTGCATCCATCGGCATCGATCCCGCGCGTGACCGCGCACGGGGCTTCACTGTGACAGAGTCCGGCATCACCGTCGTCGGCAAGGGAGTACACGTCGTCCCATGACGCAGCGTTCCAGCGCGCTCAGCGCTCCAACCGCGCTCAGCGCCTCAACTGAACACACCGCAGACTCGCCCCGTTTCCTCGTCGTGCTCGACGCGGATTCGACGCTCATCCACGACGAGGTGATCGAACTCCTCGCGGAGGAGGCCGGTTCGCGCACCGAAGTCGCAGAGATCACCGACCGGGCGATGCGCGGGGAGCTCGACTTCGAGCAGAGCCTGCGTGAACGGGTCATGACGCTTGCCGGGCTTCCGGTCGAGGTGTTCGAGCACGTCGGTCAGCGCGTTCGCGTCACCGACGGAGCCGCGGAACTCGTCGCCGGCGTGCAAGCGGCCGGCGGCAGGGTCGGAGTGGTCTCCGGCGGGTTCCACGAAGTGCTCGACGGGCTTGGACACCGGCTCGCCCTCGACCACTGGCGCGCCAACCGGCTGGAGGTGGCCGACGGTGTGCTCACGGGCGGGCTGGTCGGAACGATCGTGGATGCGGAGGCGAAGGCGGCTGCGTTGCGCGAATGGGCGGCGGCGGCCGACATCCCATTGCTGTGCACGGTCGCCGTCGGAGACGGTGCGAACGATCTGCGGATGATGGCCGCGGCAGGCCTGTCGGTTGCCTTCAACGCGAAACCGCGCGTCCGAGCCGAAGCGAACATCGTCGTCGACCGCCAGGACCTTTCGCAGGTGCTGGCACTGCTGGGCTTGCGGGGTTAATGCCCCATCCCCAGGCCGCCGTCGACCGGGATGACCGCGCCCGTGATGTAGGCGGCGTCGTCGCCGGCGATCCAGGCGACCACTTTCGCGACCTCGTTCGGCGTCGCGAACCGGCCGGCCGGGATGTTGCGCTTGTATTCGGCCTGCTGGGTCTCGGGAAGCTCAGCTGTCATGTCGGTCTCGATGAAGCCGGGAGCGATGACGTTCGCGGTGATCCCGCGCGAGCCCAGCTCACGCGTGATGGAGCGCGCCATGCCGACGAGGCCGGCCTTCGAGGCCGCGTAGTTGACCTGTCCGGCCGATCCGTAGAGCCCGACCACACTCGAGATCAGGACGATGCGACCGTAGCGTGCCTTGAGCATGTTCTTCGACGCCCGCTTGATCACGCGGAAGGATCCGCCGAGATTCGTCTCGACGACCGCGTCGAAGTCCCCCTCGGTCATGCGCATGAGGAGGGTGTCGCGCGTGATCCCCGCGTTCGCGACGATGACCTCGACCGGGCCGAGCTTCTCCTCGACCTCGGCGAACGCAGCGTCGACGGCGGCCGTGTCGGTCACATCCGCGCGAACGGTGAGACTACCCTCCGGACCGTTGCCCGACCGTGCGGTGACGGCGACGCGGTGCCCCTGTGCCAGGAACTCTTCGGCGATGGCGAAACCGATGCCACGGTTTCCGCCGGTCACGAGCACTGTGCGTGGGGTTGTCATCCGGGGTCCTCTCGTGTGTTCAGGCCGAGCGCCTGACATCGAACGCGTACCAGTTTATGGTCTGGGTTGGACGTAGGCTTGAGGGGACGGATCGGGCCCGATTCGCGGCACCTGCAACGGACATGAAGCAACAGTCGATAACGAACCTTCCGCTCTCTCCCGACGAGGAGCGACGCCGCCGGATGATCAAGTATTCGGTTGCGATGGGCATTCGCGTGCTCTGCATCATCTCGATCCTGTTCGTGCCGGGCTGGTGGGCGGTCATCCCTGCGATCGGGGCTGTACTCCTCCCCTATTTCGCAGTGGTCATCGCGAACGTCGGGGCGGACCCGCGCCAAGCGGACGTTCAGCGACCGGGCAATATCCTTCCCATGACGCCTCCTGCGTATTCGCCGGGTTCGGGCGAAGGCGAAGGCGCAGCCACCGACAGGACGGGTGGAACGCGGGGTGAGCGGGCGGGCGGCGCGCCGGGCGACAACGACGACGAAGAAGAAGAAGGCGACCAGAGGGAGCATGGCACGTGATCGGGTTCGGTGAACCGGAGGCCATGACGTGCTCACGCGCGAACTGCCGTGAGACGGCTGTCTGGCGCATCGAGTGGCGCAACCCGAAGATCCACTCCGAGGACCGCGTGAAGGTGTGGCTGGCGTGCAGCGGACACGTGGACTACCTGCGCGAGTTCCTGGCCGCGCGAGAATTCCCTCTCCGCGTCGTCGCCGTGTCCGACGCTGTGCCCACCGACGCTGTGCCCACCGACGCTGTGCCCACCGACGCCGGGTCGGCCACGGGCGGAGCTGCTTCGTGAACGGCTGGAGTTTCGCGTTCTCGCGTCGCTGGCTGGGGTACGTCGCCTTTGCGATCGTGTTCGCCATCGCCTGCGGCGGCCTGTCCGCGTGGCAGCTCGCGCGCAGCAAAGAGGCGGCCGCGGCCAACGCCCTGCTCGACGCGAACTTCAACTCGCAGCCGGTCCCTCTGCAGCAGGTGCTGCCGTCTCTGACCGCGTTCTCGAGGAACCAGGAGTGGAAACGGGTTTCCGTGACGGGAACATATGTGAAAGATGACGAACTGCTCGTGCGCAACCGTCCCCTGGACAGCACACCCGGTTTCGAGGTGCTCACGCCACTGCGGCTCACCGATGGATCGCTCTTCATCGTCGACCGTGGGTGGGTGGCCACCGGAACTCGCACGGACGCTCCCGACAGCGTTCCGTCCGCGCCCGGGGGACAGGTGACTGTCATCGCCCGGCTGAAGCCCGGGGAACCGCGACTCGACGGGCGGAGCGGCATCGGCAACCAGGTGGCCACGATCGAGCTCCCCGACATCCGCACACGTATCGGCGGCGATGTGTACACCGCCGCCTACGGACTGCTCGACTCGCAGGACCCGGCCCCCGCATCCGCGCCGACACCGACCGTGACAGCAGCTCCGACCCAGGACGAAGGCTTGCACTGGTCGTACATGATCCAATGGATCATCTTTGCGCTGATCGGCTTCTTCGGGCTCGGCTACGCACTACGCACTGAGTATCGCAAGCTCAACGAGGACGACCCGGCGGAGCAGGCGCGCGCTGCCGAGCGCGAACGCCGCAAGGCGCTGAAGACGCGCACCGACGCCGAGATCGAGGACGACCTCCTGGACGCGACGCCCTGACCCTCGCGTTCGCCCGCGAGAGGTGAGGCCCGCACCCGAAACGCCGAGGCCGAGGGTGCGCAGTTCACATCTCGGGCTAGGCCAGCGAGATGAGGTCGAGGTAGTCCCGGCTCCAGTGGTCTTCGACGCCGTCAGGCATGATGAGGACCCGCTCGGGGTTGAGTGCCTCGACGGCGCCCTCGTCGTGGCTCACGAGGACGACGGCGCCCTCGTAGTGCGCCAGGGCGTCAAGGATCTCGTCGCGGCTCGCCGGGTCGAGGTTGTTCGTCGGCTCGTCGAGCAGCAGGACGTTCGCGCCTGACACGACGATCATCGCGAGCGCGAGACGGGTCTTCTCCCCGCCGGAGAGCACGCCCGCGGGCTTGTGGGAGTCGTCGCCGGTGAACAGGAACGAGCCGAGCACACGCCGGGCCTCCGTCTCGGTGAGATTGGGCGACGACGACACCATGTTCTGCAGCACGGAGGCTTTGATGTCGATGGTCTCGTGTTCCTGCGCGTAATACCCGACGCGGAGACCGTGTCCCGGCTCGATCTGACCGGTGTCGGGCAGGTCGACGCCGGCGAGCATCCGAAGCAGTGTGGTCTTGCCCGCGCCGTTGAGGCCGAGGACGACAACCTTGGAGCCGCGGTCGATGGCGAGGTCGACGGCGGCGAAGATCTCGAGTGAACCGTAGCTCTTGGAGAGGTCGCTGGCCTGCAAGGGGGTGCGCCCGCACGGCGCGGGAGTCGGGAACCGGAGCTTGGCGACACGGTCCACCGAGCGCACATCCTCGAGGCCGGCCAGCAGCTTCTCGGCGCGCGCGACCATCTGGTG
>FSUF01000452.1_pt1 | contig 9870 bp, 8 predicted proteins | sample 1637351 | NCBI WGS metagenome assembly FSUF01 (sample SAMEA3914816, study PRJEB12502) | metagenome | biome: forest; material: soil | place: USA | collected 2011-09-16 | depth 0.3 m | reverse complement strand
GGTTCGTTCAAGGACCGCGGCATGACGATGGCCATCTCCAAGGCCGTCGAGCACGGCGCCAAGGCCGTCATCTGCGCCTCCACCGGCAACACGTCCGCTTCGGCCGCGGCCTACGCCACCCACGCAGGCATCCAGGCCGTGGTGCTCGTGCCGGAGGGCAAGATCGCGATGGGCAAGCTGAGCCAGGCCATCGCCCACAACGCGCAGCTGCTCCAGGTGCAGGGCAACTTCGACGAATGCCTCGAGATCGCGCGCGACCTGGCCACCAACTACCCGGTGCACCTCGTCAACTCGGTGAACCCCGACCGCATCGAAGGCCAGAAGACGGCAGCGTTCGAGGTCGTCGAGGTGCTCGGTGACGCACCGGACTTCCACATCGTCCCGGTCGGGAACGCGGGCAACTACACCGCCTACCACCGCGGTTACACGGAAGAGCTGAAGCGCGGCGAGTCGACGAAGCTGCCCCGGATGTTCGGCTTCCAGGCTGCGGGAAGCGCGCCCCTCGTGCTCGGTCACCCCGTCAAGAAACCCGAAACGATCGCGAGCGCGATCCGTATCGGCAACCCGGCCTCGTGGGAGCTCGCACTCAATGCACGCGCCGACAGCGACGGCTATTTCGGCGCGATCGACGACACCGCGATCCTGGCCGCCCAGCGCATCCTCTCGGCCGAGGTCGGGATCTTCGTCGAGCCGGCGTCCGCGATCAGCGTCGCCGGCCTCCTGGAGCGGTCCGAGGCGGGTGCCATTCCCCCGGGGGCGACCGTCGTCCTGACGGTTACCGGTCACGGCCTCAAGGACCCGCAGTGGGCGCTTCGCACCGCCGACGGCTCCGACGTGCAGCCCATCGTGGTGCCCGTCGACATCGCTGCCATCGCCGAGGTGCTCGGCCTGACGGCAGGAGTACGCGCGTGACCTTCACTGCCGGCGACCTCCGGGGCCGCTCGGTCGTCGTCAAGGTCCCGGCCACCAGCGCCAACCTGGGCCCGGGCTTCGACACCCTCGGTCTCGCGCTCGCGCTGTACGACGAACTCGAGGTCCGTGTTCGCGACGAGCCGGGTGCGACGGTCGACGTGCACGGCGTCGGTGTCGGCGAGGTTCCCACCGACGAGAGCAGCCTCGTCGTGCGCGCGATCGCCCACACCTTCGCGGCCGTCGGACACCCCATGCCGGGTCTCGACATCGTCGCACGCAACCTGATCCCGCACGGTCGGGGGCTGGGATCGTCGGGAGCCGCGATCGTTTCGGGCATCATGGCTGCCAAGGGCCTCCTCGACGGGATCGTCGAGATCGATGCGCAGGGACTGCTCGCCCTCGCCAACGAGATGGAGGGGCATCCCGACAACGTCGCACCTGCGCTGTTCGGAGGACTCACGATCGCGTGGGTCACCCCAGAAGGTCCGCGCTTCAAGAAACTGATCGTCCACCGCGGCGTCTCGCCACTGGTGTTCGTTCCGGAGCATGTGATGTCGACCGCGCTCGCGCGGAGCCTCCAGCCGGACTCGGTGCCGCACGAAGACGCCGTCTTCAACCTGTCGCGGTCGGCACTGCTGGTGGCGGCCCTGATCCAGAGTCCCGAGCTGCTCCTCGCGGCGACCGAGGACAAGCTCCACCAGAGTTACCGGGCTTCGGCGATGCCGGAGACCGACAGGCTCATCACCCTGCTTCGCGACAGCGGCTTCGCGGCCGTCGTCTCCGGTGCAGGGCCATCGATCCTGGTGCTGTGCAGTGATCCCAGCCAGCGCCTCGCCGCCGCGGACCTCGTCGCCCAGAAGGCCGAAACGCGCTGGCAGCCACTGATGCTCGCCGTCGATTTCAAGGGTGCGACTGTCCAGCAGACAGTGGCGGTCGTGGCCGACACGCCCGCGACCTGACGGAATATTCACCCCTGTCAATGGTGTTAGACTGTGACCGCACCCGGGAGAAACCGCGTAACGAGCGAATCTGGTCTTCGGGTGATTTTCTAGCAATCATGCTGTCACTCCTGCCTGTGTACCCGGGCCTCTTGCTCCGAGTACCGACGCCGTGTGGATCAGAACACACCGCGTGAAATGGCAGTTCACGTGACACGCGCTCCGGACGCCAGCGAAAAACGCTCGTCGGAGGAAAGGAATCCTCTTAGTGACTGATGTCAACCTCCACGCCCCGGGTGTGGAAAACAGCAAACTGACGACTCTCAAGGTGGCTGAGCTCCAGTCTCTCGCCGTCCAGTTGGGTATTCAGGGAGCCAACAAGCTTCGTAAGGGAGAACTCGTGGATGCCATCTCCGGGATCCAGAACCAGGGCGAAGGTGACGCTGTGGCCGATGCCGCTCCCGCCGCCGAGTCCACGGAGTCCGAGCCGACCGAACCCGCACGGGCGGCGTCGCAGGTGCTGATCGAGCCGCTCATCGCCGAGCCGTCGACCATCCCCGCGCCCGACTTCGCGACGGATGCTCCGACTGCGCCCCGCAAACGTGCGCCGCGACGTGCCACGAGCGCTGACGCCCTCGCCGGCGTCTCCGCCGGTTCGCACGTCAACTCGGGCGCGGCCGGGGTTGACTCCCTGATCCCCGCTGTCGACGCCCTTCTCGACCGCGCACAGGCGGCTGCCGCCGCCGAACGCGACGGTGCCGACGTGGCGCCGGCCGATCAGGGCGGTGCCCAGAACGGCGCTCGCTCGGAGTCAGGCCAGCGCAACGGGCGACGCAACGCTGCACAGCGCGACGACGCCGCCGAGCGCACGGATCGTCCGTCGGCGCAGAGCGACGCCGCCGAACCCGGTGCCGAGCGCGCCGATGCCGAGCAAGCCGACCAGGGCGACCAGCAGGCCGAGGCCGGCCAAGCCGACGGTTCCGAGCAGCCTCGCCAGGGTCGCAGCCGCAACCGCAACCGCAACCGCAGCGGTCAGAACCAGAGCGGTCAGAGCCAGGCGGGTCAGACCCAGAACGGCGAAACCCAGGGTGACCGTAACCAGGGTGACCGCAATCAGGGCGACCGCACCCAGGGCGACCGTACCCAGGGTGACCGTACCCAGGGTGAGCGTACCCAGGGTGACCGCAACCAGGGTGATCGCAACCAGGGTGACCGCAACCAGGGTGACCGTGAGCAGGGCGACCGCCAGGGTCAGAGCACCCGCAGCGGCCAGAACCAGAACCAGAACGGCCCGGCCGGCCAGCTGCAGGTCGACGGCGAACGCAGCGGCCGCAGCCGGTATCGTGACCGCAAGCGCCGCGGTACGGGTGCCCCAGACGACCTCGAGCCCGAGATCTCCGATGACGACGTGCTCATCCCGGTCGCCGGCATCCTCGACGTGCTCGACAACTACGCATTCGTGCGCACCTCGGGCTACCTTCCCGGATCGAGCGACGTCTACGTTTCGCTCGGACAGGTGAAGAAGTACAACCTGCGCAAGGGCGACGCCGTCGTCGGCGCGATCCGCCAGCCTCGCGAAGGCGAGGGCAACGGCCGACAGAAGTACAACGCGATCGTCAAGGTCGACTCGATCAACGGCCAGACCGTCGAAGAGGCGGAGAACCGAGTCGAGTTCGGCAAGCTGACACCGCTCTACCCGCAGGAGCGCCTGCGCCTGGAGACCGAGCCGGGCAAGCTGACGCAGCGCATCATCGACCTCGTCGCTCCCATCGGCAAGGGCCAGCGAGGCCTCATCGTCGCGCCCCCCAAGGCAGGCAAGACGATCGTGATGCAGCAGATCGCGAACGCCATCACCACGAACAACCCTGAGGTCCACCTCATGGTCGTCCTGGTCGACGAGCGTCCAGAAGAAGTGACCGACATGCAGCGCACCGTCAAGGGTGAGGTCATCGCCTCGACCTTCGACCGGCCGGCGGAAGACCACACCACCGTCGCTGAGCTCGCCATCGAGCGTGCCAAGCGTCTCGTGGAACTCGGCCACGACGTGGTAGTCCTCCTCGACTCGATCACCCGCCTGGGGCGCGCCTACAACCTGGCCGCCCCCGCGTCGGGGCGCATCCTGTCCGGCGGTGTCGACGCACCCGCCCTGTCCCCGCCGAAGCGTTTCTTCGGAGCCGCACGCAACATCGAGCACGGCGGATCCCTCACGATCCTCGCCTCGGCGCTCGTCGAGACCGGGTCCAAGATGGATGAGGTCATCTTCGAAGAGTTCAAGGGCACGGGCAACATGGAGCTTCGCCTGTCGCGCCAGCTGGCCGACAAGCGGATCTTCCCGGCGGTCGACGTGAACGCGTCAGGCACGCGACGTGAAGAGATGCTCATGGGCGCCGACGAGGTCAAGATCACCTGGAAGCTGCGCCGCGCACTCGCCGGCGTGGACCAGCAGCAGGCCCTCGAGATCGTTCTCGGGCGCCTCAAAGAGACCACGAGCAACGTCGAGTTCCTCATGCAGGTGCAGAAGTCGATGCCGGCTCCGGCCAACGGCCACGGCACGGCGCACTCGCACCCGAGCGAGCACGACCACCGCTAGCTGTCCGAGTGCCCGCCCGGTTCGACCCTGTGTCGAGCGGGCGGGCACTTTTCCATTGGTGCGAAGCTCACACCGCGAGAAGAATGAAGGCGGCGCCTCGCTGCCGAGGAAGAAGAAGAGATGTTCGAGTCGGTGAACAGTCTGCTCGCTGAGCATGACGACCTGCAGGTGCAGCTCGCCGACCCCGACCTGCACAGCGATCCGGTGCGCTCCAAGCGGGTCAACCGCCGGTACGCCGAACTCAGCAGGATCGCCGCCGCCTACCACCAGTGGAAGCAGTTCGAGGACGATCTCGCGGCCGCCCGCGAACTCGCCGTCGAAGACGAGGCTTTCGCCGAAGAGATCCCCGGCCTCGAAGAACAGGTGGAAGACTCGAGCGAGAAGCTCCGTCGTCTCCTGATCCCCCGGGACGAGAACGACGGCCGCGACGTCATCATGGAGATCAAGATGGGTGAGGGGGGCGCCGAATCGGCCCTCTTCGCTGCCGACCTGCTACGCATGTACCTCCACTACGCGGAGTCGAAGAAGTGGAAGACCGAGATCCTCGAGCAGACGTCGAGCGACCTCGGCGGCATCAAGGATGTCCAGCTCGCCATCAAGGGCAGTTCGAACGACCCGGCGCAGGGTGTCTGGGCGCACCTCAAGTACGAGGGCGGCGTACATCGCGTGCAGCGTGTTCCAGCGACCGAGTCGCAGGGCCGCATCCACACGTCCGCAGCCGGAGTCCTCGTCTTCCCCGAGGTGGATGAGCCCGAAGAGGTCGAGATCAGTCCGAACGACCTCAAGATCGACGTGTACCGGTCGAGCGGGCCCGGCGGTCAGTCCGTGAACACCACGGACTCAGCCGTGCGCATCACGCACCTCCCCACCGGTATCGTCGTCGCGATGCAGAACGAGAAGAGCCAACTGCAGAACCGTGAGGCGGGCATGAGGGTGCTGCGGGCGCGGGTGCTTGCGCGTCAGCAGGAGGAGATCGACGCTGCGGCATCGGTGGTGCGCAAAAGCCAGATCCGCACCATGGACCGTTCGGAGCGCATCCGCACCTACAACTTCCCCGAGAACCGGATCGCCGACCACCGCACAGGCTACAAGGCCTACAACCTCGACGCGGTGATGAACGGCGCCCTCGAGCCGGTCATCGAGTCCTGCATTGCCGCCGACGAGGAGTCGCGCCTGGCAGACCTCGCCACCTCGGGCTGAGCCGGCCCCGAAACTGCCCAGCACAGGCAAAGTGGGCTCAATTCAGAAGAATGAGGCCACTTTTCCTGTGCTCGCGCTGCGTGCGATCAGATGTAGATGCCGGGATCGATCCACGTGTCGCCGGGAATCTGCTCGGTGCCGGAACGCGGGCGAACCGACGCCGGCACCCCGACGAGAAGCGAGTTCGGCGGGGCGTCGTGGACGACGACGGCGTTCGCTCCGATGACGCTGTGCGCACCGATCGTGATCGCCCCCAGCACCTTCGCTCCCGCTCCGATGGTCACACCGTCGCCGATCGTCGGATGACGCTTGCCGTGCCCGCGACCCTTCCCGCCCAGCGTCACACCGTGGTACAGCATCACGTCATCACCGATCTCCGCCGTCTCGCCGATCACGACGCCCATGCCATGGTCGACGAAGAAGCGGCGGCCGATCGTCGCGCCCGGGTGGATCTCGATGCCGGTGAGAAAACGGGTGAACTGCGAGATGATGCGGGCCACGGTGCGCGCTCCGGCGATCCAGAGACGATGCGACAGCCGGTACGCCCAGATGGCGTGCAGTCCCGAATACACGACGAAGATCTCGACGCCGTTGCGCGCAGCGGGGTCATGCCGGCGCGCGTTCGCAACGTCTTCGCGGATTCGGGAGAGGAGCGCCATCGGGCTAGTCGAGCAGGTCTGCCCAGAGTGCGGTCGAAATGTACCGCTCGCCGGTGTCTGCGACGATCGCCACGATCGTCTTGCCCGCATTCTCCGGGCGCTTCGCCTGCTCGAGCGCAGCCCAGACGACGGCGCCGGATGAAATGCCCGCGAGGATGCCCTCCTCGGCGGCCAGGCGCTTGGCCACTGCGATCGAATCATCGAACGTGACATCGACCACTTCGTCGTAGACCGTGGTGTCGAGGATCTCCGGCACGAAGTTCGCGCCGATGCCCTGGATCTTGTGCGGTCCGGGCTTTCCGCCGTTCAGGATAGGCGAGTCGATAGGCTCGACCGCCACGATCTTCACGCCGGGCTTGCGCTCCTTGAGCACCTGGCCGACGCCCGTGATGGTGCCGCCGGTGCCGATTCCGGAGACGAAGATGTCGACTCCGCCGTCGGTGTCCGCCCAGATCTCCTCGGCGGTCGTCGCGCGGTGGATGGCCGGGTTGGCTTCGTTGGCGAATTGCTTCGCCCAGACCGCGTTCTCGGTGTTCGCGACGATCTCCTGGGCTTTCTCCACGGCCCCCCGCATCCCATCCGGGCCGGGTGTGAGCACGATGTCCGCGCCGAACGCGCGGAGCAGGACGCGCCTTTCCTTGCTCATGGTCTCCGGCATGGTGAGGATCACTTTGTAGCCGCGGGCGGCGCCGACCATGGCGAGTGCGATGCCGGTGTTGCCACTCGTGCCTTCAACGATCGTCCCGCCGGGCTTCAGCTCGCCCGAGGCCTCGGCGGCATCGATGATCGACACCCCGATGCGGTCCTTGACGCTCGACGCCGGGTTGGCGAATTCGAGTTTCACGAGCACGGTGGCCCCGGCCCCGTCGGTGATGCGGTTGAGCCGGACCAACGGAGTGTTTCCGACCGTTTCGGCGACGTTGGCATAGATGTGACCGGGCATGAGCCTCTTCCTCGTGACAGGCGGGTGGATCGTGGGCTCCACCAGCCTAATCTTCTGCACAGAGCGTCGGGCTTGTGTGACGGAGTGTGATCACCGTCGCCGTGCAGAAGATAGGCTCGACGGGCGATGACGAGTGCTGCCGATCACCACCCGACCACTTTCCGGTACCTGCGCGACCAGGTCGTGGCCGTGCTCGGACGTGCCGGCGTTCCCGACCCCGAGGTCGACGCCGAACTGCTGATCGGCCACATCGTGGGGGAGGGCCGGGGCCGTGTGCAGGCGCTGGTGGCAATGGACGCAGCAATCGAGGATGCCGACAGGGATGCCGTCCTCGGGCTCGCAGACCGCCGAGCGACCCGCGAACCGCTTCAACACATCACCGGTCGCGCCCCCTTTCGATCGCTTGAACTGGCCGTGGGCCCGGGAGTCTTCGTTCCGCGACCGGAGACAGAACAGGTCGCCCAGTACGCCATCGATGCGTTGCGTGCCGTCGCCTCGCCCGAGCCGGTCGGTGTGGACCTGGGCACGGGAAGCGGAGCGATCGCCCTCGCGATGGCCACCGAGGTGCCCCACGCGCGGATCGTCGCCGTCGAGAATTCCCCGGAGGCGTACATCTGGGCGCGACGCAATGTCGAAGAGTCTGGTGCCGCGAATGTGCGGGTCGTATTCGTCGACCTCGCCGAGGCCCTGCCCGAGCTCGACGGAACCGTCGACGTCGTGATCTCGAACCCGCCATACATTCCGGCGGATGCCATCCCGCGCGACCCCGAGGTTCGGCTGTTCGACCCCGAGCGTGCGCTGTACGGAGGGGCCGATGGGTTGGACGTCGTGCGCGCCGTGTCCCGGGCGGCACGTCGCCTGCTGCACCCCGGAGGCACGCTCGTGATCGAGCACGGCGAGCTCCAGGGCGCCGAGATCCGTCAGCTGCTGGCAACGGATGGCTGGCGAGCGCCCGCCACGCACCGCGACTTCACGACACGGGATCGCGCGACCACCGCCATCCGCTGAGCGTGGGGCGCGCCGGCGCTGCGAATCGCGTCGGGGCCGCGAAAGGTGCGAAAAGTGCCATACTTCACCTCGGAAGGCCACGTTTGGCACCTTTCGCGGGCCGCACGAATGCTGGAGCGCGCGGCCGGCTCCGCAAAGGGTGCGAAAGTGGATCCGAGGATTCTTCCTGTTCGGTGCTGCCCTCTGGGCCGCCTGGCGGTTCCGCCGCAGGGCGGCAAGGCGCTGGAATTCAGGAGAAAGCTGGGATGCCTTTAAGCCGGCCGCGAATGACTCGTCGCGAAGGCCTCGATCGCCTTCATCAGGCCCGCGGCAGTGCTGAACAGGTGGCCCGTGATGCCGATCGATTCGGCACCGGCCACGTTCTGCGCCATGTCGTCGGCGAAGAACGTCTCGGACGGCTCGGCGTCGTAACGCTCCAGCACGCGCCGGAACACAGTCGGGTCCGGCTTGCGCGCGCCGTACTGCGACGAGGTGAACAAGTGGTCTTCGCCGAACAGGGGCACCAGGTCCGGGGCCAGCGCGTGCAGGTGCTTCGCCGTCAGGGCTCCATTGTTCGTCAGCAGGGTGATGGTTCCCAGTTCGGATGCGCGCCGCACCGCAGCGAGCGAGTCGTGCCACGGCGTCATGGCCGCCGCCCGCACGCGCACCCAGTCGTCCTCGCTCACTTCGACTCGGAGCGCCGACCGAAATGCCTGCAGATAGTCGTCTGCGGTCGAGTAGACGCCGGCTTCCGCAGCCCACTCGCCTTCGTCGTTCCACCAGCGCTCGCGCAGCTGGCTGAGATCGAGACCGGTGAGTTCGGTCATCGCGGCCATCCGATGGCGCCAGTCGTACTCGTAGAGCACGTTGTCCATGTCGAAGATGAACAGCATCAGCGGTCCCGCCCGGCGAACGCCCGCATGGCTGTCGTCAGTCCGTCGGTGTCGAAACCGTGCGGGCCGCGGCGCAGCTGGAACGCGTGCATCCCGGCCGCGCGTGCCCCGGCGACGTTCGCGGCCGAGTCGTCGAACAGGATGGCGTCCTCCGGCGGCACGCCGAAACGGCCGAGTGCGCGCGTGTAGATGCGTCGCTCGGGTTTGCGGGCACCGAGGACGGCCGAGACGAGGTCGTTGCCCTCGAGCACGTCCACGATCTCGGGCGTCAGTACCGGGAGCGAGTCCCTGAACGGGATCGGATTGTTCGACAGGAGCGATACGGTGCCGAGCGTCGCAGCCTCGTGGAGAGCGTCGATCGCGGCCGTGATCGGTGTCATCGCCGCCTTGCGGGCGCGCTGCCACTGCTCCAGCGTGAGGGATGCGCCCGTCACCTCCGCGAACGCCCGGAGGTACTCCTCGCTGGTCGCGTACTCGCCGATCTCCGCGGCGCGTTCGAACCCGCCGGCCCACCAGCTGGCGGCGAGCCGGTACTGGCTGACACCCGCGAGTTCCGCAAGCAGCGGGAGCCGCTTGTGGAAGTCGTAGTCGTACAACGTCTTGTCGCAGTCGAAGAAGTAGACGTCCATCGCGTCAAGTATCGCCCAGTACTCAGGGTCTCCGGTCCGCCCTCAACTATCATTGGTGCCGACATGGCTCCCATCTACGACTGCTCGGTCGATTCAGAACTCCTCACCGGCATGAGGCT
>FSUF01000910.1_pt1 | contig 9900 bp, 10 predicted proteins | sample 1637351 | NCBI WGS metagenome assembly FSUF01 (sample SAMEA3914816, study PRJEB12502) | metagenome | biome: forest; material: soil | place: USA | collected 2011-09-16 | depth 0.3 m | reverse complement strand
TGTCGCGCGTGGTCGTCGTCGGCAGCGGGGTCGCCGGACTGATCGCGGCGCTCGAAGCGAGTCGGCACCACGACGTGACCGTCGTGACGAAAGCCGAACTCGCTGAGAGCAACACGGCGTACGCCCAAGGAGGCATCGCGGCCGCGCTCTTTCCCGACGACAGTGTCGCCGAACATGTCGCGGACACACTCGCAGCGGGCGCAGGACTCGGAGATGCCGAAGCGGTCGAGGTGCTGTGCAGTGAGGCGCCCGAGCGCATCCGCGACCTTCTCGGTCTCGGTGTCAGGTTCGACACAGCCGGGACGGAACTGGCGCGCGGGCTGGAGGCGGCGCATTCGCACGCGCGGGTGCTGCACGCAGGTGGCGACGCGACCGGCGCCGAGATCGAGCGGGCGCTGGTGCGGGCGGTGCGGGCATCCGCGACCCGGGTGCTCGAGCACACCTTCCTGACCGGTATCGTCATCGACGACGGGCGCGCCGAGGGCGTCGAGGTGTTGCTCCCTGACGGCACCCCGCTCACCGTGGAAGCGGATGCCGTCGTGCTTGCGAGCGGCGGTGCCGGGCAGCTGTTCCTCCACACCACCAACCCGGCGGTCACCACTGGGGACGGTGTGGCCGCCGCCTGGCGCGCAGGTGCTGAGCTGGCCGACGTCGAGTTCTATCAGTTCCACCCGACGGCGCTGGCGACCGGCGGCTCGTTCCTCGTGTCGGAGGCGGTGCGGGGCGAAGGCGCCGTGCTGCGCAATGCTGCGGGCGAGCGATTCATGCTCGACGTGCATCCGGCCGCGGAACTCGCACCACGCGATGTCGTCGCCCGCGGGATCGCCGTCGAGATGGCGGCCCAGGCCGGCGAACCCGTGCTTCTCGACGCCACCGGTCTCGGCGCAGGGTTCCTCGCTCGACGGTTCCCGACGATCGACGCGGCCTGCCGCCGTGCGGGGCTGGACTGGTCGCGCGTGCCGATCCCGGTCACGCCGGCGGCCCACTACTGGATGGGCGGCGTGGCGACCGATACGCGCGGCCGTTCGACGGTGCCCGGGCTCTACGCGGTCGGCGAGGTCGCGTGCACCGGAGCGCACGGCGCGAACCGCCTGGCCTCGAACTCCCTCCTGGAGAGCATCGTGTTCGCCCATCGGGCCGCGCGCGACCTCGCCGGCGGTGTTCCGGCGGAGTGGGAGTGGCGCGGAGAGCAGCGCGAAGGGCAGCGCGAACGAGCGCACGGTGCCGGGCGGCGATCCGCTGAGAACGGCTTCGACGACACGGGCACGCCGGAGGCGACGATAGTCGACCGCGAGCGCCTCCAGTCATTGATGTGGGCGGCGGCCGGTGTGCACCGCTCGCGCGAAGGGCTCGAAGAAGCGCTGCGGACCCTGGGCGGATGGCGTGCCAGCGACTCGGCGAGCCCGACGCGCACGGAACGGGAAGACGCTAACCTCCTGCAGCTGGGGCGCATCCTCGTCTCGTCCGCGCTGGAGCGCGAAGAATCCCGCGGCGCGCACTTCCGCTCCGATTTCCCTGCGCCTTCGGATGACTTCGCGCTTCAGCTCATCCATGCCAGAGAGGTGACCGTACCGTGCTGACCCCCCAGATCATCGACACCGTCGTCAGGGCTGCCCTGCTCGAGGACGCCCCATGGGGCGACATCACCTCGGAACTGCTTATTCCCGAAACGGCTTATGCCTCGGCGCGCCTGGTATCGCGCGAGTCGGGAGTGTTCAGCGGCGGTGCTGTGTTCGCCGCGGCGATGTCCGCGGCGAACCCCGCCATCCGCACCGAACTGCACGTCGCAGACGGTGAGACGTTCGCTGCGGGAGCGACGCTCGCGACCGTCGCCGGGCCTGCCCGGGCTGTGCTGCAGGCGGAGCGTGTCGCGCTGAACCTGGTGCAGCGGATGAGCGGCATCGCAACCCAGACGGCCCAGTATGTTGGCGAGATCTCGCACACGCAGGCTCGCATCGTCGACACTCGTAAGACGACTCCTGGCCTGCGCGCCTTCGAGCGCCACGCAGTGCGCTCCGGCGGAGGCCACAACCACCGGTTCTCGCTGTCGGATGCCGTGATGGCCAAGGACAACCACCTGGCCGTGCTGACCTCCCAGAGCGGGCTCAGCGTGACGGATGCCCTCCGTGCCGTGCGCGATCAGCTCTCGCACACGACCCACCTTGAAGTGGAGGTCGATCGCATCGATCAGATCGAACCCGTCCTCGCTGCCGGCGTGGACACGATCATGCTCGACAACTTCACCGTCGACCAGCTGCGGGAAGGCGTGGCACTCGTCGCCGGCCGCGCGCTGGTCGAAGCGAGCGGAAACGTCAACCTGTCGACCGTCCGTTCGATCGCCGAGACCGGCGTGGACGTCATCTCGGTGGGCGCGCTCACGCACAGCGTGCGCTCGCTGGACCTCGGACTCGACGTGGACATCGCGAGTACCCGTGCCGGCGTGGGCTCGGATGCGGATGCGGGCTCGGTGACGCCGTGATCTACCTGGATGCGGCGGCCACCTCCGCGGTTCGCCGCGACGTCCTGGAGGCGATGTGGCCCTACCTCACCGGCGACTTCGGCAATCCGTCGAGCCACCACACGGTCGGCGAATCAGCCGCGCGCGCGCTTGCCGATGCACGTGGGACCGTCGCCGCGTGGCTCGGCTGCCGGCCGTCCGACGTTGTCTTCACCTCCGGGGGCACCGAGGCAGACAACCTCGCCGTGAAGGGGATCTCGCTCGCGACCCCGCGCGGCAGGCACATCGTGACGACTCCCATCGAGCATGAGGCCGTGCTCGAATCGGTGGACTACCTGCGGCGCATCCACGGCTTCCAGGTGACCTTCGTCGACGTCGACGCCACGGGTCTCGTCGACCCCGCCGCCTTCGCCGCGGCCGTGCGCGACGACACGACCTTCGCGACGGTGATGCTCGCCAACAACGAGGTGGGAACAGTGCAGCCGGTCGCCGAGCTCGCCGCGATCGCGCGCAAGCGTGGAATCCCGTTTCACACGGATGCTGTGCAGGCTGCGGGCTGGCTCGACCTCGACACCGCCGGACTCGGGGTCGACGCGCTCAGCATCTCGGGTCACAAGCTCGGCGCACCGAAAGGTGTCGGCGCGCTCTTCGTGCGCGGCCGGATGCCGCTGGAGCCCGTGATCCATGGCGGAGGCCAGGAACGCGGGCGCAGGTCCGGCACCGAGAACGTGGCGGGCGCCGTCGGACTGGCGGCGGCGATCAGGCTGGGTGAGGCGGGCAGGCAGGAGCGGGCCGAATCGGCGGCCGCCAACCGGGATGTTTTCGTTGCTTCGGTGGTCTCGCGGGTGCCGCGCGCGAGACTGACCGGGCATCCCTCCCTCCGGCTCCCCGCTTCGGCGTCGTTCGTGTTCCCCGGCACCAGCGGCGAAAGTGTCCTCCTGGAGCTGGAGCGGCGCGGGATCGTCAGCTCCAGCGGCTCGGCGTGCGCGGCCGGGAGCGACGAGGCGTCGCATGTGCTTCTTGCGCTGGGGTTGGACGAAGAGATCGCACAGACGGCGGTGCGGTTCTCGTGGGGCCCGGAGGTCGGCTCGCCGGAGCTCGCAATAGTGGCGGATGCTGTCGCCGAGGCTGTGGAGACGGTCGCGTCGATTACGCAGTGAGTGAACATCGCGAGAGTTAAGCCGCTCGTAACCATCCGTGTCGGCGGCTCTCGATACTGTGTAATCCGTGACTGAGAATCAGCCTTCCCCCGTCGACGTGATCGACGACGCGCCCGCCGCCGCACCCGCCGCCGCACCCGATCACACGAGACGCAACAACCGGGTGATCTGGCTGCTGCTCTCAGCGACCTTCGTCGTCATCCTCAACGAGACGATCATGAGTGTGGCCATCCGCAAGCTGATGGTCGACCTGCAGATCACGGCGATCGCCGCGCAGTGGCTGTCGACGGCGTTCATGCTGACGATGGCGGTGGTCATTCCCATCACCGGGTTCCTGCTGCAGCGGTTCAACACCCGGCCGATCTTCATCGCCGCGATGTCGTTGTTCTCGCTGGGCACCTTGACGGCCGCGCTCGCCCCCGGGTTCCCGGTCCTGCTCGCCGCTCGCGTGATCCAGGCATCCGGCACGGCCATCATGCTGCCACTGCTCATGACAACCCTCATGACACTCGTGCCGGCTGCCAGCCGCGGGCGCACCATGGGCAACGTCTCGATCGTGATCTCGGTCGCACCCGCCATCGGCCCCACGATCTCGGGCCTCATCCTGAACTCGCTGTCCTGGCGCTGGATCTTCATCCTCGTCCTCCCGATCGCACTCATCATGCTGTTGATCGGAATCCGGAGCGTCGAGAATGTGAGCGAGCCGGAGAAGGTCCCGATCGACGTGTTCTCGGTGATCCTCTCGGCGTTCGGGTTCGGCGGTCTCATCTACGGCCTCACGCAGGTCGGCCAGACCGGCAACGTGCCTGGTGCGATCGGCGGCGTCAACGTCGGCATGTGGGTCTCGCTCGGTGTGGGCGTCATCGCCCTTGCGTCGTTCATCGCGCGACAGCTGCTGCTGCAGCGCAAAGAACGTGCACTCCTCGACCTCCGCACCTTCCGTTTTCCGATCTTCACCGTCGCCATCGTGTTGATGGCGATCAGCACCGCCTCGCTTTTCGGAACGATCATCGTGCTGCCGATCTACCTGCAGGAGGTCCTTCACCTCCAGCCGCTGGCAACGGGACTGCTGCTCCTGCCCGGCGGTCTGATCATGGGCGTACTCGCACCGTTCGTCGGCCGCCTGTACGACCGGTTCGGGCCGACAGTGCTCGTGGTCCCCGGCTCGATCCTGGTGAGCGCCGTGATGTGGACGCTGACGATGGTGACCGAGAACACCTCCCCATACCTGCTGCTCGCTGCACACGTCGCGCTGAGCATCGGTCTGGCCCTGATGTTCACACCCCTGTTCACAGCCGGACTCGGGGCGGTGACGCCACACCTGTACTCGCACGCGAGCGCGATGGTCGGCACAGTCCAGCAGGTTGCTGGTGCTGCAGGCACAGCGTTGTTCATCGCACTCATGTCGGCCCAGACAGCCACGCTGCTCGCGGGCGGCGCTTCGGCGGATGCTGCCGCGGCCGGAGGAGTCAGGCTTGCTTTCCTCGCCGGTGCGATCATCTCCGTCTTCGGTGTGGTGGGCGCGTTCTTCATCCGCAAGCCGGCCGACGTGCCCGCCGACCTGGCATTCGCGCACTGAGCGTAGGTTCACGGGGCGAACCCCCGAGCGCACTGATTGCGCGCCACGGCAGTAGCCCGTAGGAGTGCGCTCGCGCAAGACTAGTGCGATCGACGCGCTGCGCGGCGCGTCAGATCGAGAAGCGACATGGCACGTGGGGTCGAAGCATCAACCGTCGACGAATACCTCGAGCGCATCCCAGAGCCGTTCGGCGCTGCCCTGCGTCTGGTGCGCGAACGGCTCGTCGCGGCCATCCCCGGCGTCGAACAGGTGATCAGCTACCGCGTCCCCATCTTCAAATACCGCGGGCGCGGTCTCGTCGGGTTGTCCGCGACCGCAACCCAGTGCAGTCTCCTGCTGATGAGTCCGCCGGCCGCGAAAGTCCTTGCCGACTCGTTGGACGAGGGTTCGCTGGGCGGGGCGACGCTGCGCTTCGACCCCACGTATTCGCTCACCGACGCGACCATCCAACGGATCGTCGACCTGCGCAAGAGCGAGGTCGACGTCGCCCTCGGCGACCGCTGACCGGCTCGGTTGAGGTGTTCCCGGCCGTTTGATTGCCAAAGTTTCGCGCATCCATTCGCTTGGTAGCCGATACTTTGGCAACCAATCGCGCGTTTCCCGGCGCGATCGGGCGGGGCGGGCGACTAGCGCCGGCGCATGGCGCGAATCGCCTGCTGCTCGAAGAGGTCGCGCAGCGTGCCCTCGAGTTGCGGCGCGGGCCCGTCGGTCCGAATCCCCGGTGCGATGAGCGAGATCGGGAGGCTCTCGACCGGGCCGGCCGGGAGACCGCGGGCGGCACGCCATCCGCTGGTCTGTGCCGCGGACGCGGCGTACACGATCCGCCCCAGCCCGACCCACGCGTGCGCTGCCGAACACATGGGGCAGTGCTCCCCTGACGTGTAGACGGTCGCCGTCGCGCGGTTCTCCGCGGTCATGTTGCGAGCCGCCCACCGCGCCAACTCGAACTCCGGATGCATTGTCTCGTCACCGCTGCCGACACGGTTGCGGTCTTCCCGCAGCACGCGGCCGCTCTCATCGACGAGGAGTGAGCCGAATGGTTCGTCGCCCGCATCGAGCGCTTCGCGAGCCAGCTCGACCGCGCGGAAAAGGAAGGTGAGGTCGTGCGCGTCGATCGGCATGGTTTCACTCGGTTGAACAGAATCAGAGTCGATAGTCGGTGGGGTTTTCGTAGAGAGTTCGTGCGCTTTCGTCGGCGGACCGGCCACCCTTCAGACCGCTTCCTATGATCACGAGCACCGCCCCCAGTCGCTTGACGATACCCAACGTTGTCGACGCCACTCGCCGTGACCATCCTTGTGCCGTCATCGAACCCCTCCCCGCAGACTCTACGCCGCACTCTCTCCGCCGCACACCGGCGTTCCCCCCGGAGACGGTTGGTGAGACCATAAAGGCACGCAAAAGATTCGAGGGATTCTCATGTCGATCATCGCAGTCGCCGCAGAGGATGAAGTCACAGACCGTGTCGCCGAGTTCTATGCAGGCGATATCCGGGAGCAAGGCTATGTGGCAAGCCATACCAAGGTGCTCACGACCAACCCTGAGGCATTCGCAGCATGGAAGGACCTCATGCGCGCCATCGCGGGCCCCATGGACAAGCGGCGCTTCGAACTGGCCACCCTGGCGGCGGCCCTCGGCACGCGATCGGTGCACTGCCGCCTCGCCCATGGCAGGAAATCGCTCGCTTACATCGACGAAGACGAACTGGAGCGCATCGCCCGCGACTACCACGACGCCGGTCTGTCTGAGCAGGAAGTGGCGATCATGGAGTTCTCCGAAAAGGTGAGCCGGGCATCCGACACGATGACCGATGCCGACAGCGAGCGCCTCCGTGACCTGGGCCTCAGCGACCGGGAGATCGTGGATGTGGCACTCGCGGCCGCGGCGCGCAACTACTACAGTCGGGCGATCCAGGCCCTCGCCATTCCCGTCGACGACTTCCCCGAGCTGAGTGGCAGTCTCAAGGACGCGCTGCTCGCTCCGCTGTAAGGCCGCCGCGACCGGGCTCGCCTGTGGCAGATCTCCCGAGTGTCAGGCTCCCGATTGTTAGAGCTCCCGAGTGTCAGCGCTCCCTAGTCTCAGGGCTCCGTATTCTCAGGGCTCCCAACGCAGCTCGATGATCTGGTGCGCATCCGAGTTGTAGTACACGTTCTGGGTGGCGATATCGACTTCGACGAAACCCGTCGGGTTGCTGATCGACGCCGGCGCGCCGACCAGAGGGCCGATCGGGTTGTGGTGCCAGCCGCTCGGATCCCACCAGAGTTCGTGGATGCCGCCATCCCGACCCGTGTACAACACGTGCTGAGTTGCGACCGGCTGCAGCCCTTGGGATTCGAAGGCGTAGCCGCTGGGGTGGAATCCGGATGCGATGAGGGGCGCTCCCGTCAGTTGCGTCAGGTCGACATGCGACCAGCCACTCGCCTCCCACCACAGTTCATGCACGTGACCGTCGGCATCACTCGAAAAGTTGACATGCTGCGTCAGCTGGTCGGTGAAGACGTAGCCGGTGTGCCCGTCGTCCGATGCGAACGGGGCCCCACTCCTCGCTGTCAGGTCGTTGAAGTGCCAGCCCGTGTTGTCCTTCCAGTATTCGTTGATGTGGCCGTCGGCACTGCGATAGTTCACATGCTCGGTGTGCTGGGCCTCGAACGTGTATGCACCCGGCGCACCCGCTGCCAGGGGGCCTCCGACTGAATCGGTGAGGTCGGTGTGCTGCCAGCCGTTCCCACCGACGCGGTTGGTCAGCAAGTGGACATGGTTGTCCTGCCCCTGGTAGACCACGTTCTCCGTGCCGGCGCCATAATCTTCGAACCCGCGCGGCTCCGACAGCGCGAGGGGAAACGTCGTGTCGCTCATCAGGTCGTGGTGGTGCCAGTCGCCATCCCACCACAGCTCATGCACGTGGCCGTCGAACAGGGCGCCGATGTACAGGACATGCTGGGACCCCAGCGTCGCGTAGATGAACGCAGTGGGAAACGATGTGGCGGCGGGCGCTCCGCCGGCAGCGTCGTTGAGGTTGTTCGTGTGCCAGGCGCCGTCGTCGCTGTAATAGAGCTCATAGATGATGCCCGTCGAGCCGACGTCAGGCGTGAATCCCTGGTAGACGACATGTCTTGTGAATTGCGCGAACAGGTACGAGGAGGGACTGAACGTCGCAAGCGGGGCATTCAGTTCCTGCGTGAGATTCCGAGTCTTCCAGCCCATCGTTCTGCTCCGATCTTCGGATGCAGCGCACGGCTCTCGTCGGCGTTGACGCACAACAGGGTACGCCCACACTGGTCGCAGGGGTAGCGTCGGATGAATGGACGTCGAAGTGCCAACCTCTCTCGGACCGGGCCGGATGGTCGTGGATGCGGCACAGAACCCGCACGCACTTCTGTGGCTGGGCCACGGGGCAGGGGGTGGGATCGGGGCAATCGATCTGGCTGCGCTGGCCCGCACCCTGCCCGAGCAGGGCATCACGGTTGTGCGCTACGAACAGCCGTGGCGGGTCGCCGGGCGCCGTGTCGCCGCGCGACCTCCTTCACTCGATGTCGCCTGGCGTGAAACGGCCACTGTCGTGGCTCAACTCGCCGACGGCCTGCCCCTTGTCGTCGGTGGTCGTAGCGCAGGTGCCCGCGTGGCCTGCAGGACGGCCGAGTCCGTCGGAGCGGCGGCGGTCGTCTGTCTGGCGTTCCCGCTGCACCCGCCGGGCAGCCCCGAGAAGTCACGGCTGAGCGAGCTGCTCACGCCGACGATGCCGGTGCTGGTGCTGCAAGGCGAGCGGGACACGTTCGGAAGCGCGGGGGTGCTCGCCGAAGAGGTGATGTCACGATCGAACATCCGGCTCGTCCCGGTGCCGGGTGCCGATCACGGCATGAAGGTAGCGGCCTCATCGCCTTTCAACGCGCGTGCCGTCGCAGACCTGGTGACGTCGTCGGTCAGCGACTTCATCAGCGAAGTCATCTGAGGCCCTCACCCCGTGGTCCGACGACGGCCGTCGATCTGTTTGGCTGGTGGTTGGGGCGTGTCTGGTGGCAGACGCAGGGGGGCCGGTGTGAGGATCATGGGGTGTCCAGCGACCTCCTCATGCGCATCCACAGCCCCGAGTTCCAGGCGATGTCCGAGTGTATAGCTGACCGGCGGGTCCATCGACTGGCAGAGAACGTGTGGATCGGTGCCGGTGCCACGATCCTTTCCGGAGTCAGCATCGAGCGAGACTCTGTGATCGCTGCAGGAGCGATCGTGGCCGACGACGTGCCGGCGGCGAGTCTGGTGACCGGGGCCAAGGCTCCGGTGCGCCGACGGTGGTGACGTCCAGGTGGTGACGTTGGGGCCCTCGCGCCGTCCCCCTTTCGCCGAACTGACGACTCAGTACTCGCCTTTGATCACGAAGAATGAGCCGCGGATGACGCCGGCCAGTTTCGATTTCTGACGCGCGAACTTGAAGCGTGACGCCAGTTCTCCGGGAACCTCCATGCCTTCGGCGAGCTTGAATCCGACTGCTCGCTTCCCCGAATCCTCGATCGTGTACATCACGTTGATCGACAGCCCGGACTCGTAGAACACGTAGGCCATGCGGATACCGTCAACTTCGAAACCGGTCGCCTCGAGCGGGCGGGAGTCGATCGCGATGTCGCGTTCGTTCTTCAGGATGCCGCTCACCCAGTCGAGCGCTTCTGCAGCTTCGCTCGCAGGGGCGACTGTAAAAACATGGCCGTACT
>FSUF01000569.1_pt1 | contig 9932 bp, 6 predicted proteins | sample 1637351 | NCBI WGS metagenome assembly FSUF01 (sample SAMEA3914816, study PRJEB12502) | metagenome | biome: forest; material: soil | place: USA | collected 2011-09-16 | depth 0.3 m | reverse complement strand
GTATGAGCAACGCTTGCCGATGACGACGCCGAGCTCGACCTCCCAATCCATCTTCACGGATTTGCGCGGCACGAGCACATCGTCGTTCGGCCCCTGGATGGTGTTCGGCGACTTCGTGAAGAGGATCGGCTCCTCGGGCACATCCTGCCCGGTCTCAGCGGCGTGGTCGCGGTAGTTGAGCCCGATGCACAGGATCTGGTGCGGTCTCGCGATAGGCGACCCCACCCGGGTATCACCGATGGGCTTCGGCTCGCGGCCGGCAGCGATGCTCGCGAGCTCGGTGATGCGGCCGGAGGCGAAGAACGCTTCGTCGAAGTCGTGCACGGCGTCGGAGACGTCGATGTAGTGGTCCTCACCGACGAGCACGGCGGGCTTCTCGGCCCCGGGTTGTCCCAGTCGCAGCAGTTTCATTGTTCTTTCCTGTCCGGGTGGCCTGGTTCGCGCCGCCTCGCTCTGTCGTGCCTCGCGCGGCAGGGCCGCCGCATGGCATAATTCAGAATAGTAATAGGCAATTCGACTATATGGAAAGCTGGCCCATCGACGTGGATGACCTGCGCAGCGCCGAATGGTACGTCGGCGGCGATCGCAACGCCTACATCCACCGCGCGTGGATGCGCCGCGGGCTGCCGGACGAGGCGCTCGACGGGTCGAAGCCGCAGATCGCGATCGCGAACACGGCGAGCGATCTCACCCCATGCAACGCGCACCTCAACGAGGTAGCCGAATCGGTGAAGCAGGGCATCTGGGAGGCCGGCGGAGTCCCGTACAACCTGCCAGTGGTCTCGCTCGGCGAGACGCAGGTGAAGCCGACGGCGATGCTGTGGCGCAACATGGCCGCGATGGCGATGGAGGAGATGTTCCGCGCCAACCCGATCGACGGCGTGGTGTTGCTCGGTGGCTGTGACAAGACGATTCCGGCGCTGCTTATGGCCGCGGCATCCGTGAATCTTCCCGCAATCGTCGTGCCGGGCGGCCCGATGCTCACCGGATACTTCCGCGGCGAGGCACTCGGCTGCGGTACCGACGTCTGGCGGTTGAGCGAAGAGGTGCGGGCCGGCACGATCACCAACGGGCAGTTCCTGGAATCCGAGCAGGCCACCATCCGCAGCAAAGGGCACTGCAACACCATGGGCACCGCGTCGACGATGGCCGTCGTCGCAGAAGCGCTCGGGATGACCATCCCCGGCTTCGCGGGAACGCCGGCCCCGGATTCGCGGCTGCTCTCGATGTCACACCAGACAGGTCGCCTCATCGTCGACCTTGTCAAGCAGGATCGCAGGCCGAGCGACATCATGACGAAGGCGTCGTTCCTGAACGCGATAGTCGCGGTCGCGGCTGCGGGCGGCTCAACAAACTCGGTGGTGCACCTGCTGGCAATCGCTGGGCGGCTCGGCGTCGGCCTGACACTCGAGGACTTCGACGCCGAGGGTCGCGGGGTGCCGGTCATGGCGAACCTGCAGCCTTCCGGCACCTACCTCATGGACGACCTGTACCGCGCGGGGGGTGTGCTCGCGTTGCTGTCCCAGGTGAAAGACCTGCTGCATCCGGAACCGATCACCGTCACGGGCAAGCCGCTCGTGGACTACCTCGTCGATCGTCCGGTGTACGACGACACAGTCATCATGCCGCGGGATGCACCGCTCATGGATGACGCGGGCATCGCGGTGCTCCGCGGCAACCTCGCCCCCAGCGGCGCGATCATCAAGCCGGCGGCCGCCACCGCTGAACTGCTCAGGCACCGCGGGCCGGCACTGGTGTTCGACAGCATCGAGGACATGCGGGCCCGCATCGACGACCCCGACCTCGTGGTTTCCGCCGACACGGTGCTCGTGCTCCGCGGTTGCGGCCCGCGCGGCTACCCGGGCATGCCCGAGGTCGGCAACATGCCCCTGCCGCGCAAGCTGCTCGAGGCCGGCGTGCGCGACATGGTGCGCATCAGCGACGCCAGGATGAGCGGCACGGCGTACGGCACTGTGGTGCTGCACGTGGCTCCGGAGGCCGCCGCCGGCGGGCCGCTCGGTCTCGTTCGCACGGGGGATTACATAGAGCTCGATGTCGAGGCGCGACGACTGCATCTCGACGTGCCCGACGATGAGCTCGCCGCGCGCAGCCAGAGCGCGGAGACCATTGCCGCATTCGCAGTTCCCGTACGTGGCTGGACGAAGCTCTACGTCGACCACGTCATGCAGGCGGACACCGGCGCCGACCTCGACTTCCTTGTCGGGTCGAGCGGGGACCGGGTCACCCGTGAGTCCCACTGACCTGAATAGCACTGAGAAAGGCACGATGACAATGAGTGAACTTGATGGACTGGTGGCGATCGTCACGGGTGGTGCGAGCGGAATCGGCCTGGCCACGGCGAAGCTGCTGCGCGACCGCGGTGCGGCCGTCGCCGTGTTCGACCGCACAGCCACAGACGAGCCGGGGCTGGAGTCGTACCCGTGTGACATCACCGACGATGCCGAGGTGCTCGCCGCCGTGGCCGGGGTCGCAGCGAAGCATGGTCGCATCGACATCCTTGTCAACAACGCGGGCATCGGGTCCGTCGGCGATATCACGGACAACGACATCGACGAGTGGCGCCGGGTGTTCGACGTCAACGTCTTCGGGATCGTCAGGGTGTCGACCGCCGCAATGCCGTACCTGCTCGAGTCGCCGGTGGCATCCATCGTCAACACCGCCTCGGTCGCCGCCGACACCGGTCTCGTGCAGCGCGCCTTGTACTCGGCGACCAAGGGTGCAGTCACGGCCCTCACCCGGGCGATGGCCGCAGACGGCGTGCCCGTCGGTGTGCGGGTCAACGCTGTCGCCCCCGGCACCGCCGCGACCCCGTGGGTGGACCGCCTGCTCGCCCAGGCGGACGATCCGGATGCCGCGAAAGCCGCCCTTGTCGCCCGCCAGCCGATCGGCCGCCTGATCACCGCGGACGAGATCGCCTTCGGCATCGCCTATCTGGCCTCGCCCCTGGCCGCATCGACCACGGGAACCGTGCTGCCCATCGACGGCGGGCTGCACAGCTTGCGCTAGCCGCGCCCTTTTCGGTCGCTGGCCGGTTGCCGGGGCGCGCCTGCCCGCCGGGCTCGCCCGTCCCATACCCCCTCGGTTATCCACCGGGTGCCTTCGTCCTGCCACTCTCGGGAATCAGCACATTAGTGAGGGGCCCGTACGAATGTGCTGGCTCCCAAGAGCGTGTGAACAGTGTGCGGGTCGCAGCGGTGAGGCCGAACTGGGCGCAGGGCAACTAGCCGCGCGGCAGGTAGCGCTTCGGCGAGAAGGCGGAAGCCACGAGAGCGCGCAGTGCCTCGAGCGATCCGCTGACGAAGCCCTGTGCACGCGCCTGCACGAGCACGTTGCCGATGGCCGTCGCCTCAACCGGCCCGGCGAGAACCGGCAGGCCGCTGCGGTCGGCGGTGAGCTGGCAGAGCAGCTCATTCTGCGATCCGCCCCCCACGATGTGGATCACAGACACTCTTTTGCCCGACAGCTCCGATGCGTTGCGCACGCTGTCAGCGAATGCCACCGCGAGGCTCTCGATGATGCAGCGGACGAACTCCACCCGAGTCGCGGGAACCGGCAGGCCATGGTCGCGGCACCAGCGGGCGATGCGGCTTGGCATGTCGCCGGGGGCGAGGAACCCTGGGTCATTCGCGTCGAACTGCGGCACCGGCGTCTCCAGCGCGGATGCCGCGGCGAGCAGTCCGGGCAACTCCACAGTCGAGTCATCCCGCTGCCATTCCCGCACACACTCGCTCAGCAGCCACAGGCCCATCACGTTGTGCAGGTATCGCACCCGGCCGTCCACCCCGCCCTCGTTCGTGAAGTTCGCCTTGCGTGAAGCGTCGCTGAGGACAGGTCGCTCGAGCTCTACCCCGACCAAGCCCCAGGTGCCGCAAGAGATGTACGCGAAATCTTCAGTTGTCGCGGGCACCGCGACGACAGCGGAGGCCGTGTCGTGCGAGCCGACGGCGACCACGTCGATCGGTCCCCACGCGCCGATCTCGTAAGCGGTGCGCGGCTCCACGGGCCCCACGATGGAGCCGGCATCCACGAGCTCCGGGAAGATCGACCTCGGCAGTGCGAGGCGCTCGATGAGCGCGTCATCCCATCGCCCTGTCCCGATGTTCAGCAGGCCCGTGGTCGACGCGTTGGTGCGCTCCGCGACCTGCCTGCGGGTGAACCAGAAGCCGAAGAGGTCGGGCACGAGCAGGAAGGAGTCCGCAGCAGCGAGGTCCCTCTCCGCGGCGAGCTGGTACAGCGTGTTGAAAGGGAGGTACTGCAGTCCATTTGCGGCATAGAGGTCGGCGGCGCTCACCCGATCGTGTACAGCGCCGGCCGCCGGCTCGTTGCGCGGGTCGCGGTAGTGGAAGACTTCGCCGAGGCGCATCCCGTCTTTGAGCAGTGCGTAGTCGACCGCCCAGGAGTCGACACCGATGCTCGCGATGTCGTGCTCCTCGCGCAGCGCGGCGCCCAGGCCGTCGAGCACGTTGCCGTAGAGACGGGTGACGTCCCAGTGCAACTCGCCGGCCGACTCCACCGGGCCGTTGGGAAAGCGCGCGACGGGGCGCACGCTCAACTCGTTGTGGCCGATGTAGCCGATCATGACCCTGCCACTCGTGGCGCCCAGGTCGACGGCTGCTACGGCGTCCATTACCTCAGGAAGGCCGCCGCCACCCCGGCGTCGACCGGGATGTGCAGGCCGGTCGTGTGGCTGAGATCGCTCGTGCACAGCACGAACACTGCGTTGGCGACGTTCTCCGGCAGCACCTCGCGCTTGAGCAAGGTGCGTTGCGCGTAGTACTTGCCGAGGTCCTCCTCCGGCACGCCGTAGACGGCTGCGCGCTTCGCGCCCCAGCCGCCCGCGAAGATGCCGGAGCCGCGCACGACACCATCCGGGTTGATGCCATTGACCTTCACGCCGTACTCGCCGAGTTCGGCTGCGAGCAGCCGCACCTGGTGGGCCTGGTCGGCTTTCGTCGCGGAATAGGCGATGTTGTTGGGGCCTGCGAATACCGAGTTCTTCGAAGAGATGTAGATGATGTCGCCGCCGAGCTTCTGGTCGATGAGCACTTTTGCCGCAGCGCGCGAGACGAGGAACGAGCCCTTCGCCATGACGTCGTGCTGCAGGTCCCAGTCCGCGACTGTGGTCTCGAGCAGGGATTTGGAGAGGGACAGTCCTGCGTTATTGACCACGAGATCGAGTCCGCCGAATGCCAGGACCGTCTCGTCGACAGCGGACTGCACAGCAGCCTCATCGGTCACGTTCGCAACGATGCCGATCGCGACATCCTCGTTGCCCAACTCCGCCGCGGCTTCCTGCGCCTTGGCGAGGTCGAGGTCGGCGATGACAACGCACGCGCCCTCCGCGGCGAGCCGCATCGCGGTCGCCTTGCCGATGCCGGAGGCGGCGCCGGTCACGAGGGCGATCCTGCCGGCGAGCGGCCTGGGTTTGGGCATCCGCTGCAGTTTCGCTTCTTCGAGCGCCCAGTATTCGATGCGGAACTTCTCCGCGTCGCTGATCGGGGAGTATGTCGAGATGGCCTCGGCCCCACGCATGACGTTGATGGCGTTGATGTAGAACTCACCGGCGACGCGTGCTGTCTGCTTGTTCGCGCCGTAGCTGAACATGCCCACGCCAGGGATGAGCACGATCGCCGGGTCGGCTCCGCGCATCGCCGGGGAAGCCGGTTCGGTCGCTGAGCCTGTCGAAGCGTATTTGTCGTAGTAGGCGGCGTAGTCCTTGCGGTATTGCTCGTGCAGCGCGTCGAGGCGCGCGATCGAGTCTTCGATGGTTGCCGAGGCCGGCAGGTCGAGGATGAGCGGCCTGACCTTCGTGCGCAGGAAGTGGTCGGGGCAGCTCGTGCCGAGCGCGCCAAGCCGCATATGCTCGGTCGAACCGAGGAAGTCAGTGACCACCTCGGCATCCGTGAAGTGCCCGACCTGCACGTGATCGGTCGAGGCCAGACCGCGGATGTGCGGAGCAAGCGCGGCTGCCTTGGCAAGCCGCTCTTCGGAAGGCAGGGCGGCGTAACCCTTGAGCGCCTTGCCGAACGGGGTCTTCATGCCCTTGGCCGCGATGTAGTCCTCCGCGGTCTTGATGATCCAGCGGCTGTTGGACTCGGCCTCCTTTGAGGTCCCGCCCCAGGCAGTGATGCCGTGCCCGCCGAGGATGCAGCCGATGGCCTGTGGATTCGCCTCCTTGATCGCGGCGATGTCCAGCCCGAGCTGGAAACCGGGACGCCGCCACGGCACCCACACGACCTTGTCTCCGAAAGCCTTCTTCGTGAGCGCTTCGCCTTCCCGGGATGTCGCGAATGCGATGCCGGAGTCCGGATGCAGGTGGTCGACGTGCGCGGCGTCGACGAGCCCATGCATCGCGGTGTCGATGGACGGCGCTGCTCCACCCTTGCCGTGCAGCGTGTAGTCGAGCGCGGCGACCATCTCGTCCTCGCGCTCGACCCCGGGGTAGACGTTGACAAGGGCGCGCAGCCGATCGAGCCGAAGCACCGCGAGCCCGGAGTCCGTGAGGGTCCCGAGGTCGCCGCCGGAGCCTTTGACCCACATCAGCTCGACGGGCTCGCCGGTGACCGGGTCGGTGTCGGTGCCTTTCGCCGAGGTGTTTCCCCCGGCGTAGTTGGTGTTCCGCGGATCGGCGCCGAGCCGGTTCGATCGCCCGATCAGCTCCGCCGCAGTCTTGTTCGTCATATTTCCGCGTGTGTTTTCAGACCTGGCGGAAGTCGATGCCGAGCAGGCTCGCCGCCGCGCGGTAGTCGGCGGCGCGGTTGCCGATGGAGAGCGACCAATGGTGCCCGGTGCCGGTTGCACTCCAGGCATCCACCCACTCGCCGGGGTCCATGCCGAAGTCGACCCGCGATGTCGTGTTGCCGATCGCGAGCAGGGGACCGGCGACGACGACGCCCTCAGACGCGACGAACGACAGCGCGCCGTCCCGGTCCTGTCCGAGGCTGAGGAGGGTGACGGGTCCGTGCTGCACGTCGAACTCGACGCTCACACCCCAGCCGCGCTTGCCGTGGTAGATGCCGAGCCCGCGAAGCAGCGGGTCGCGCGCCGAAACGGCCAGGTGTGCCGGGCCGTCGTGGCCCATCTCGACCACCCCGTCGTCGAAGTTGAGAGCCTGGATCTCGGTGAACGAACCGCCCGCGCCGATCGACTGCGTGACGAGCTGGGCGACTGTTGTGCGCAGCTCGTACTCCCCGGTCACGGGGACACCGCGTGCCGTCTGCAGCGATGCGCCGAGGATCATGCCCGCACCGAGTCGCTCGTGCTGCTCGCCGTCGAGGCCGCGGTGGTAGTACGCCAGGCTGTCGAGTTCGAAGTCGTCGATGAGCCTGTCGAGTGCGACGGAGACTGTCGCACCCCAGGCGAAGTCTCCCTCCTGCACCGAGTCGTCGAGCGTGAAGATCTCGCGCGCGAGGTCCATGCGGGCCTTCGTCTCGGCCTCCGTCACCTTCTCGACGCGCTGGCGAAGGTCGTCGAACTCGAGCACCTCGACGTGGGATCCGAATGTCACAGGCAGCAGCGTCAGGTCGGTCGAGACGTCGAGCATGCCTGGATAGACGTGGCCCATGAGCCCGTGGCGCGCGTGACGCAGGGCGGCTCGCACATGCGCCGCGCGAATCCATTGACCGATCCGCTCCCACGCAGATTCCTGGTGGAGGTGCCCGGTGACCGAGCGGAACTGGATGCCCGCCCGCCTGAAGAGGTTACCGATCTCCGGGATCGAGCACTGGCCGCAGTAGGCGAGCCAGTCACCGGTCGTGAAGGTCGCGTGGTCCATCTTGGAGGTGGGCTGGAGGTCGATCACGAGCACAGGAGTGTTGCCGCGCTGGGCGATCGGCAGCACCATCGACGAAGTCAGGTAGGTCGTGATGAACATGACGATGAGGTCGCAATCGGCAAGCCGCAGCTTCTCGGCCGCCACGGCCGACTCCTGCGCGTCGGACACGAACCCGACATCGATGACTTCGGCATCCATGCCCTGGAAGCGGTCGACGACGTACGCGGTGGATTCTTTCAGAATCGGCAGCAGTTCCGGAAACTGCGGCCAGTAGGCACCGAGCCCTCCAGCGACGAGGCCGATGCGGGTCTTGCGCCGCACTTTCGGCGGAAGCAGCTGCTCCAGCGAGGTCATCTCAAGCCCCCCATCCTGCCTGGGTACCGCCGACACGGCCGGCGGCGATGCTTGCACCGTACCCGCTCGCAGCGTAGGCCGCCATCGGGTCTGCCGGAAGACCGCGGCTTTCGCGCCAGGCGGCGAGGTCGGGGCGCACGTCGGTGTAGAACGCGTCCATGAGGATGCCGTTGGCGGCCAGGACGTCGCCGGTCGCCTGCGCCGCCGCCAGGGCCTCCCCGTCGACGAGCAGTGCCCGCGCGGTCATCTCCTGCACATTGAGCACCGAGCGGATCTGGCCGGGGATCTTGTCCTCGATGTTGTGGCATTGGTCGAGCATGAACGCGACGTCGCTGTCGGCACCATAGCCGCCGCCGCGCACGACCTCGTAGAGGATGCGGAACAGCTGGAACGGGTCCGCCGCACCCACGATGAGGTCGTCGTCGGCATAGAAGCGCGAGTTGAAGTCGAACGAGCCGAGCTTGCCGAGGCGCAGCAGTTGCATGACGATGAACTCGATGTTGGTACCGGGCGCATGGTGCCCGGTGTCGAGGCACACCATCGCACGGGGCCCGAGTGCGCTGACCTGGGCGTAAGACGTACCCCAGTCCGGCACGTCCATGTGGTAAAACGCCGGCTCGAAGAACTTGTACTCGAGCACCATTCGCTGGTTCTCGCCGAGACGCGCGTAGACCTTCGCGAGCGAGTCCGCGAGACGGTCCTGCCGGCCGCGGAGGTCGGCCTGGCCAGGGTAGTTGGTTCCGTCGGCCAGCCAGATCTTCAGGTCGCGCGAACCGACGGCGTCCATCACGTCGATGCACTCGAAGTGGTGATCGATCGCCTTCTGGCGGATGCGTGGGTCGGAGTGGGTCAGGCTGCCGAACTTGTAGTCGTCGTCCTGGAACGTGTTCGAGTTGACGGTCCCGAGGCCGACCCCCAGCCCGTGCGCGTGCTCGGCGAGGGCGACGAAGTCGCCGACACGGTCCCACGGGATGTGAAGCGCGACGGTCGGCGCGAGGCCGGTGAGCTCGTTGACCTTGGCCGCATCGGCGATCTTCTCCTCGATCGTGCGTGGCACGCCGGGCTGCGTGAAGACCTTGAACCGGGTCCCCGAGTTCCCGAACGCCCATGAGGGCAACTCGATGGCCTGCTCCTGAAGTGCAGGCGAAATGTCCTTGAAGGTCACCACTGCGTTTGAGCCCCTTGCATCGTTGCGTGTTTGAACCGTTTCATCGGAAGCTACCCTACGAGAACTCCAACCGCAAGATCGGCCTGGGTCTACGCTCGAAAGGCCTGGGAGGCGATTGCCGTCGCCGCCGTGGTAGTCCTGACGATGAGCTCGGGCTGGAACACGACCTGCTGGTGAACGTGCTGCGCCCCGTTCTCCGCCTCGTCGATGATCAGCTGGGCGGCGGTGAATCCCATGCGGTGCTTGTGCTGCCGGATGGTCGTGAGCGGCAGCGCGTTCTGCTCTGCGAGCTCGATGTCGTCGTACCCGATCACCGAGAACTGGCCGGGGATCGACACGCCCGCTCGTGCGAGCGCGCCGACGACCCCGAGCGCGAGCAGGTCATTGGCACAGACAACACCCGTCGCCGTGGTGCCGCTCTCGAGGATGGCGGTCGCCGCCAGTCCGCCTTCAGTCATCGTTCCGGTCGAGCCGTACTCCATGATCTCGAGGGCCTCGTCGCCCAGGCCGTGGCGGGCGAGGGCCCGCCGTACGCCCGCGAGGCGGTTCTGGTACTGGCGGATCGCGAGAGAGCCGGTGACATACGCGAGCCTGCGGTGGCCGAGGTCGAGCAGG
>FSUF01000270.1_pt1 | contig 9934 bp, 13 predicted proteins | sample 1637351 | NCBI WGS metagenome assembly FSUF01 (sample SAMEA3914816, study PRJEB12502) | metagenome | biome: forest; material: soil | place: USA | collected 2011-09-16 | depth 0.3 m | reverse complement strand
CGGCGGCGGCCGTGGCGGTGCGTCCCGCATCCCTGCCGGTGATGCCGACGCGGGCGCCGAGAGAAGCGAGGCCGAGCGCGGTCGCGCGGCCGATGCCGTTGGTTCCACCCGTTACCAGGACTGTCTTGCCGGCCATCGAGCCGGACGTGTCTACAGCCATCGCGATCTCCCCATCCGAACGTGCGGGGCGTGCTGCTCACGAGGGGCGGCCGTTCCTGTTGCGACTCCTGAGTTCAGGGTACGCCCGTGCCCGCACAGCGGGATGGCCGCAAGGGCGAACGTGACAGTTCCGGCCGAGCGTGACGGGCGCAACTGTCACGCTCAGCCGGAACGAGCACGCTCGGGGCGCGGGGCCGGTCCGGCGCGCGCGGCCGGCGTCTACTCCTCGTGTTTGAGCGCGACCCCGATCGCGAAGAACGTCGGGGCCCAGTGCCCGATGAAGATGCCCCACCGGTCGGCCTGCGCGCGCTCGTCCTTTTTGGCGCGCGAGACCAGCCACGCGAGTATCGACAGGATGATCGATGCGAAGCCGGCTGCATAAGCCTGTTCGCTTCGGAAGCCCATCTCGTGCAGGGTCGAAATCGGGTTGAACCCGGCTGCCTTCTCAATCGTTGTCTTCGCCATGCCTTCACCCTCCCACCGCTTTCACCGGAACGAAAGTGAATTTCTCGATCTCTCGACGGTTCGCAGAAGTGTCAGCTTTCGCTGGTCGCTCGCTGGCCCACCCACAAAAGCTGACCCGTTTGCGTTCCTGGCGTCAGTCGCTGTGGTTGCCGTCGAGCTCGTTGCCGTTGTCTTTGAGGCGCTCCTGCTCACGGTAGAACTCGATCTCGGCCTCCAACGCGGCGAGCTGCTCCTCGGTCGACTTCGGACGTTCGAAGCTGCTGGGAGCGTGCGCCTGCGCGCGGTAGCGGCCACCGCCGGTGTGAGTGCGCGGCGAGGATGCCGGGTATTCGCGCCCGAGCGTGAACCACAGCACGCTGCCGATGAGCGGCAGGAAGATCACCAGCAGGATCCACCCGAACTTGTGCAGGTGCTTCACCTGCCATTCCGCGCGCATGATGATGTCGATCAGGGCGCCGACCATGATGAGCAGGACGAAGACCGGAAGAAGAGCCATGCCGCACAGCCTATTGATCGGCCGCGCTCAGCAGAAGCAAAGACATGCCGCGCGATGCATACGTGCCGTGAAGTGGGTGCATCGGCCCGGTCGCCGCCTCGGCGCCCTACATTCCCGCGACCGTCGGGATGCTCCGGTCGAGCACCGTGAGCACCAGCACCGCAACGCCGAGCCCGCCCAGCACCCACGCGAGCGCGTGCAATCCACTGTCGGTGGCGGCCGGTCCGAAGGTGATCCCGATGAGGCTGGACGAGAAGATCGCACCGATGTACCCGAACGTGCGATAGAGCCCGGATGCGACCGCGATCTCGTCGGCCGGGGTCTGCACGTACAGGGTCGCCTGGTTCGCGAATCCGCTGAAGCCGTTCGTCACGCCGAGCAGCAGAGACATGCCGATGAGCACATACACGCTCGACTCGCTCGTGATCAGGAGCATGACCGCCGAACTCAGGACCATGGCGACGGCCGCGAGGATCAGCGGCCAGCGCACCCAGCCGCGACCCGACACCACCCGCGCGATCACGATGCTGAGTCCGAACAGGGGCAGAAGGATGAGGCCTACGGCCGAAGCGCTGAGGTGGGCGCTCTCCTCCATCCACTGGCTCGTCCCATACAGGGTCGCGTAGATGCCGAGGGCGACGAATGCCTGACGCAGGTAGGTGCGCTGCAGGGGGCGGTTCCGTGCCAGCATCCGCACATCGATGAGCGGTCGCAAAGCGCGGCGCTCCCACAGGAACAGGGCCGCACCGAGCACGACGATCACCGGAAGCAGCCACCAGCCGGGCGAGGCAAGGCTCGAAAGGAACACGAGCAGCGAGACGATCGTGCCGGCGAAGAGGACGATGCCGGGGATGTCGAGCGACGTCAGCAGGTGGCCCCGGTCGCGACGGAGGAGGGGCGAGTCCTTGGCGACACCGAGCAGCGTGAACACGAGGGTGATCAGCGCGAGCGGGATGTTCACGGCGAACAGGGCACGCCATCCGAACGCCCCGGCGAGCACGCCGCCGAGTGGGAGTCCGAACACCGCCGTGACCTGCGAGGCGATCGAGAAGTTGCCGAGCACGCGCGTCGGGACGCCCATTCCGACGCCGTCGGCGCGCTGACGTACCAGGGCCATCGCGGTCGGGTAGGCGGCGGAGGTGCCGACACCGATCAGCGCACGCGACAGCAGCAGGAAACCGAACGCCGGCGCCAGCGTGCCGATCACGCCGCCGGCGAGGAGGATCAGGATGCCAGCCAGGAAGACCCGGCGCGGCCCGAACAGGGTGGAGAGCTTGCCCATCGTCGGCTGCATCACGGCACTGCACAGGTAGAGCACGGAGATGAGGGATGCGGTCTGGCCTGGCCCGGAATGGAAGTCGACGCCGATGCCGACGAGTCCTGTCGCGATCATCGAGCTGTTGATCGGGTTGAGCGTGGAACCGAGGAGCAGCGGCGCGGTGAAGGTCCACCGGAAGGGCTTGTCGGCGAGCGCAGCCGTGGCGGAGGCCGTCGTCTTGCCGGCCGTCATGGCGTGTCGGCGAGACGCCGGATGAGGTCGACGCTTGCGGAAAGGGCCGCCTGCTCTTCGTCGGTGAGGCGGGTGTGGATCGCGCGGAACAGCCAGTCCTCGCGTGCGAGACGGCCCGTGGCGAACTGCTCGCGCGCTGCGTCGGTGAGGTGGAGCACGGATTTGCGGCCGTCGCGTTCGTCGGGGGTGCGGGAGACGAGACCTGAGGATTCGAGCACGGCGACGGTCGCGGCCATCGACTGCGGTCGCACCCCTTCGGCCCTGGCCAGCTCACTGAGGGTCGCGGGGCCTTCGCGTTCGATGCGGCCGAGCGCGGCGAGCTGCGACCGGGTGAAGTCGCCGATGCTGCCTTCCTGGCGGAGACGGCGCGTGAGGGCACCGAGCGCGACGCGAAGTTCGCCGGCCAGCGCATCCGTCTCGATCGGGCTCGTGAGGTCGGGGGTCCGGGTGTGTTGCGCCATGACTACGACATTATCAAACTATTCAGGCAACTGAACAGTTGGCTGAGCATCCGATGGCTGCGCCGATCGCGTGCCATGATCGGAGCTGTGACCGGGCGACTGATGCTCCTCGATACTGCAGCCCTCTACTTCCGCGGGTTCTACGGAGTGCCCGACACCGTTCGTGCGCCCGACGGCACGCCCGTCAACGCGGTTCGCGGACTCCTCGACATCATCGCGAGGCTCGTCAGCGACTATCGGCCCGAGTCGCTCGTAGCGTGCTGGGACGATGACTGGCGCCCCGCGTGGCGGGTCGAGCTCATCCCGAGCTATAAGGCCCATCGCGTCGCGCGTGCCGTCCCGGGCGGAGTCGACGTCGAAGAGGTGCCCGAGCTCCTGGTCGTCCAGGTGCCGGTCATCCGGCAGCTCCTCGACACACTCGGGATCGCGGTCGTCGGCGCCGCGGGCTACGAAGCGGATGATGTCATCGGCAGCCTCGCGACACAGGCGACGGTTCCGGTCGACATCGTCACCAGCGACCGTGACCTGTTGCAGCTCGTCGAAGACGCCTCCGACGTGCGGATGATCTCCACGGCGAAAGGCATGAGCAACCTCGAAGTCGTGACCGACGCCGTCGTCGAGACGAAATACGGCATCACACCGCGCCAGTACGCGGACTTCGCCGTGATGCGCGGCGACCCGTCAGACGGACTGCCCGGGGTGGCCGGGGTCGGCGAGAAGACCGCCGCCGGCCTGCTCGGCGAATTCGGCGACCTCGACGGGATCGTCGCGGCCGCGAACGATGCGGACACCCCCCTGTCGCCGGCGGTGCGCGCCCGGCTCCTCGCGGCCGCCGACTACCTCACGGTCGCTCCGCGCGTGGTCGAGGTCGCCCGTGACATCGCGTTCGGCGCGTTCGATGCGCGCATCCGGCCGCTCGGGCCAGGCTCACTGGCCGACGCGCGCTCTCTCTCGGAGCGCTGGGCGCTCGGCGGGTCGCTCGAGCGGGCCTTGCGCGCCCTCGGGAACTGACGTCCGCGCTCAGGCAGGGCCGACGGGCGGGCTCACACGACGAACGGGATGAGCGCCTTGCGCTCAGGCGGGTAGTCGTCGAACGTCTCCTGGTACCAGCGATGATTCGCCATCGCGCGTGGCGCCAGGTTCGCGAACGTGTAGAGGGCGAAAGAGAGGCCGGCCAGGGACCAGGTCGCGATCGCCCATCCGGTCCACTCGATGATCTCGCCGAGGTAGTTGGGGCTGGAGACGAACCGGTAGCCGCCGCCATACGGGATGCGGTAGCCGGTCGCGCCGCGGGTGCGGAGCCGGCGAAGGATGCGGTCAGAACCCAGGTTGAGGGCGAAGCCGGCGGCGAAGACCACCACCCCGATGAGGAAGCGCGGGTCGGCCAGCCATGAGTTCGGGTACGAGCCGTATTCCGAGATCCAGCGCGCATTCACCCAGGTGTTGAGCACGTTGAAAGCGATCGCCATTGCCATCACCGACACGGGCATCCGGCCTCCGGAGCGCATGAGCAGCGGATACACGAACACTCGATGCACGTAATGCACCTGCCAGATCACGAGGAACAACAGGGGCACGAGGGCCGAGCGGTGTTCACCGAACAGGTAGAAGAGGAGGAACAGCAGGGATGCCGGGCTCTCCATGATCATCCAGCCGACGCGCGCAGGCACGGTCGGCCCCCACACGCCGCGGCCGTGCCGACCGTAGGGGGCGACGACGAAACAGAGCGCGACGAAGGTGACGACGGCGAGCGCGATCTCGAGGTACACGAACCAGCGGTACGGGCCTTCGGCGGGCATGCCCGCAGTCTAATGAGAGCTTTCGGGGCGCACTCCGCGACGGACGGTCGTAGATTGGTTTGCGAATCCGACGAGGAAAGGTCGCACAGTGACCGAAGTGCAAGTGATCGCCCGCTACACGATCGCGCCAGGCAATGAGGAGAAAGTCCTCCCGCTGTTGCGCGAACTGACGACTGCAGCGCGGACCGAACCGGGAAATCTCGCGTTCGAGGTGTGCGCGCTTGTGGCTGATCCGCGCCAGGTCGTGCTGCTCGAGCGCTACGTCTCGCGCGCGGCGTTCGAGGACCACCGCACGACGCCGCATTTCCGAACGCTTGTGCTCGAGCAGATCGTGCCGCTGCTGGAGTCGCGCGTCGTGGAACGCTTCGACGCGGCCGAGTAGCGCCGCATCCCGAGCGCTGAAGCGCGCGACTCCGCGGCCGAACGCAGGAATCCGCACGCCGCCGTCCGCAGGTGTCACATGGTGTCGAGGATGCCCGTCAGTTGGTCGAACGTCGTCATCGGGTTCACGATGGCGAACCGCGTGTTGGGCCGGCCCTGGTGCGAGCTCGGCGTCACGAATGCCCGCTGCTCGTCGAGAAGGCGTGTCGACCAGGCCGCGTAGTCTGCGCGCGACCAGCCGTCGCGCTCGAACACGACGACCGACAGCATGGGGTGGCGCACGAGACGCAGCCCTTCGCGGCGGTCGATCTCGTCGGCGATGTCACGTGCGAGCTGGATGGATGCACTGATCGCGTCGCGGTAGGCCGTCTCGCCGTAGGTCGCGAGCGAGAACCAGAGCGGAAGGCCGCGGGCGCGCCTGGTCAGGTGCGCCGCGTAGTCGGACGGGCTCCACTCCGTCGTCTCGGTCAGCGTGTCGAGGTATTCGGCGTGCTGCGTATGGGCGCGACGGCCCGTCTCCGGGTCGGCGTAAATGAGCGCGCACGCGTCGAACGGCGCGAACAGCCACTTGTGCGGGTCGACGATGACCGAGTCGGCGCGCTCGACGCCGGCGAAATGGTGACGAGCAAGGGGCGAGAGCATTCCGGCGAGACCGTAGGCGCCGTCGACGTGCAGCCAGAAGTCGAATTCGTCCTTCAGCGCGGCGATCGACGCCACGTCGTCGACGATCCCGAAGTTCGTCGAGCCCGCCGTCGCGACCACCGCGAAGACGGCTGCGCCATGCTCGAGGAGCGCTTCGCGCACGTTCTCCCCGGCGAGTGCGCCGCTGGCCTCGGGCGCGACCGGCACGACCTCGACATCCATGACCCGCGCCGCGGAGGCGATCGACGAGTGCGCTTCGGAGCTGCAGATCACCTTCCACCGGTCGGGTCGGGCGAGACCGTCGGCCTCCTGCCGCGCGCGCGCACTTTCACGCGCCGCGACAAGGGCGGACAGGTTGCCGAGGGTGCCACCCTGAACGAACACACCGCCGGCGCCGACGGGCAGCCCGAACTCCCCGGCAAGCCAGGAGAGGACCTCGTTCTCCGCGAAGACGGCCCCGGACCCCTCCAACCAGGATCCGCCGTAGACGGCACTGGCCGACACGACCAGGTCGAACGCCGTCGCCGCCTTGGTCGGCGCGGTCGGGATGAACGACAGGTACTGCGGATGGTCGGTCGTGATGCAGGCGGGCGCCAGCACGTTCTCGAAGAGTTCGAGAGCCCGGGTCGCACCGATGCCCTGTTCGACGATCGTGTTGCCGGCGAGCCGCCGCAACTCGTATTCGGCGCGGGGCTTGTCGAGCGGAGTATCGCTGCTGAGGATGCGCCGACGCGAGTAGTCGAGCACCAGGTCGACGAGACTTTCGGTCTCGGTCGACACCGCATGCATGCGCGTCGGACCGGTCGCCGCTTGCGCGGGTCCGGTGATCGTGTCTTCTTCGTCGTGTCGCCCCATGAGCATCCTTTCGCCCGTGTGCCGCAGGAGCGGCTACGACAGGCTCCCATATCGGAAGCCTGTACGCATAATTCGGTCTTGAATTCTGCTTGTAACGCACAATAGTTGCGCGATTACACGCCCTCGCGCAACAAAACCTACGGCAGGATGTGCCCCGCCGCCGTGAACAGCCGGTACCATTCCTGGCGCGTCAGTGGGAGGTCCGAACCTGGAATGGAGTCGAGAAGGTGCGGGACCTTCGTCGTTCCGAGCACGACCTGCATGTTCGCCGGGTGGCGTGTGATCCAGGCCACAGCGATCGCCGCGGGCGCGACCTCATAGGCGTCGGCGAGCTCGTCGATCACCTGGTTGAGCTCGGGGTACGCTTCACGATCACCGAGGAAGACCCCGTCGAAGAATGCCTTCTGGAAAGGGGACCAGGCCTGGAGTGTGATGTCGTTCAGGCGGCTGTAGTCGAGTATGCCGTTGTCGCGGTCGATCGACTGGTCGAGCCCGATCATGTTGCTGGCGATGCCCGAGGCGATGATCGGCGAGTGCGTGATGCTCAGCTGCACCTGGTTGATCGCGAGCGGCTGGCGCACGAAGCGCTTCAGGAGCTCGACCTGACCGGGCGTCTGATTCGAGACACCGAAATTGCGCACCTTGCCCGCAGTGTGGAGCGCATCGAACGCCTCGGCGACCTCGGCGGGCTCGACCAGCGTGTCGGGACGGTGCAGCAGCAACACGTCGAGGTACTCGGTGTTCAGCGCTACCAGAGACTCGTCGACGCTGCGGAGGATGTGTTCCTTCGAGAAGTCGAAGTACCCGTCACGGATGCCCACCTTCGACTGGATGATGACGGCCTCGCGCTCTGCAGGGCTGAAGGTCACCGATTCGCCGAACCTGCGCTCGCACTGGTGACGCTCCGCGCCGTAGATATCGGCGTGGTCGAAATAGTTGATTCCCGCGTCGCGGGCGGCGCCGACAAGAGTACGGATCTCCTCGCCGTCGAGCGCCGAGATCCTCATGAGACCAAGGATGATGTTCGAGGCATTGAGGTCGGTCTGTGGCAGGGTCGTGGTCTTCATCCATCAATCATCGCGGATTTCGCCGCACTTGACCTTTCCCTTGTGGACAAGGTTTATCGTCAGAGAAGGAGGTGATCCCGGTGAGGATCGGCGAGGTCGCACGCGGTGCAGGAGTGTCGACGAAGACCGTGCGCTACGACGAATCGCACGTCGAGTTGGTGCGCGAAATCCATTCACGCCGCAGGACGCTCGCAGAGCTCACCGCTTCAGACTTCGCGTTCTCCAGGAAAGAGGAACATTGATGTCCACCATTCCATCCGTCTCGACCGACACCTTCGATGCAGAGGTACTCGGATCAGAGGACACCACTCTTGTGGAATTCTGGGCGGAATGGTGCGGGCCGTGCCGCGCCGTCACGCCCGTTCTGGAGCAGCTCGCCCAGGAGGAGCATCCGGGGTTCCGCATCGTGAAGATCAACTCCGACGACAACCCCGAGGTGGCGGCACGCTACCGCGTCCTGTCCATTCCGACGATGAAGGTGTTCAAGGGCGGCGAGGTCGTGAAGACCCTCGTCGGCGCGAAGCCGTCGGCGGCGATCAAAGCCGAGCTCGCTCCGTACCTCTGATAGGGCCTTCGCGCAAGGGGGTTATCAGTCGCCGAAAGCGGGCATACGGTCGGGCGGTCGGTTGCGGCCGAACCGGCGCAACCCTGCGCCGCGACTGGAAGGAGCTCATCATGAGCCTGGGAACCGGAATTGTGCTCATCGTCCTCGGGGCGGTCCTCACGTTCGCGTTGCACGTGCAGGTCGGCTGGATCAACCTGGAACTCGTCGGCTGGATCCTCATGGCGGCCGGCCTGATCATGATCATCCTCGGAATCGTGCTCATCGCACGCCGTCGGAGCTCCGTCACCACCGCCCGAGCGGGCGTCGACCCGGTGACCGGCGAGCGCGTCGAGCGCCAGGTCACCAGCACCGACGACCCGGTGGTCTGACGCGGACCGCGCCAATCCGACCTGACGAGGCCCAGGTCTGACCGTCAGAGTCGCTCGAGCAGCTGGTCGAGGGGTCTCGGTACTGTCCTGAGGTCGAGGCCCTCGACCAGCGCTCGCGAATAGATGGCTTTCCTTCCGCTGCGCACGCCCATGAATCGGCGAAACTGCTGCCGGAGCGTGCGCTCCCGCTGGGCGGGCTGCTGCTGGAAGGTGCGGAGTGAGGCGAGGTCGCCCTGTTCGGCGATGATCGCTTCGACGCGGTCCTCGCCGAGCGCGCGGATGAGTTCGTCCTCGAGGTCGGCGACGCAGACGAAGAAGCTGAGGTCCTCCATCCGCCGGCGATCGACCGCATCGGCCAGTCCAGCGTTGTAGAGTGCGTGCTCGAAGAACCGCTCCTCGCCGGCGTCGCAAAGGCCAGCGAGCCGCAGGTCGAGTCCCTGAGGGCCGAACTCCCTCAGGAAGCGCGCGATGCTCATCGCGCCTCCCATCGGCACGATCACGACACCGTCCCGCGCGAGGTCGCGACCACGGCGGGCAGCCAGCGTCTCGATCGCCACCTGGTCGCTCACGCCTTCGACGAGAACGACGGTGCGGATGCCCCCCGTTGCGGCGACGGAGCGGGCCTGCTGAACTGCGTCCGTCATGTCGCCAGCGTACTCCGGCACATCCGATCGGATGTCAATTTTTCTTGACATCATGTCAAAGTGAGCTTACTCTCTGAGATGTCAACATTCTTTTACATAGGAGCCGACATGTCCTCAGAAGAACGAAGCGCGTGGGTGATGGTGGTGGTTGCCACTGCGGTCTACGCAATCTACGTCGTGGTGGTGCTCGGCCAGGCCTCCGGCCTGCCGCTGACCACGGTCGACTACGTGCCGACGATGCTCTGGGCGATCGCAGGTTCGATCGCCGCATCCATCGTCCTGAGCATCCTCTGGTCGTTCTTCACTCCGAAGGACTCGGGCAAGAAAGACACGCGAGACCGCGCGATCGGCCGATACGGCGAATACACGGGGCGGTGGATCCTGATCGCAGGGGCCGCCGCGGGGCTCGTCCTCGCCATGGTCAGAGCCGACTACTTCTGGATCGCCAACACACTCTACCTGGGCTTCGTGCTCTCAGCGATCCTCGGCTCGATCGTCAAGATCGTCGCCTACCGCCGGGGG
>FSUF01000327.1_pt1 | contig 10021 bp, 7 predicted proteins | sample 1637351 | NCBI WGS metagenome assembly FSUF01 (sample SAMEA3914816, study PRJEB12502) | metagenome | biome: forest; material: soil | place: USA | collected 2011-09-16 | depth 0.3 m | reverse complement strand
TCGCCGATCGGCACCATCACGTCGTCGTCGTAGCTGACGGCCGGGCCGTCCTTGATGTGCACGAAGCGTGCGCGGTCGCCCAGCCGGCTGAGCACCTCGGCGGGGTCTGCTCCGCCCATGCGCGCCCAGTATGCGTCGAGCTCGACGACGACCCGCGGGTCGAGCAGGTCGAGCAGGATGTCGTAGGCCTGGCGCCCGCCGAAGACGTTGCGGAACTCCGCGTAATGGTTGTGGTAGCCGATGGTCAGCCCCCGGGCGGCGGCGCGCTCGGCCGCCTCGTTGACCCGCTCGACGCCTCGGGCGATGGCCGCGGGCGATTCGAACTCCTCGCGCTCCAGGCTCCAGATCAGGGTGCCGGCGCCGAGTTCCGCGCTCTCGTCGAGCAGCCGGTCGGCGTCTGCCCCCGCCGGGAAGGGCGTGTGAGCGCTGGTGACGGTGAGAGAGGCGCCGGCCACGGCATCCCGCACCCTGGCCGCGCCGAAGCGCTCGACCAGACCGTAGGTCTCGATGCCGAGGTAGCCGAGCTCGGCCACCCGCTCGAGGGTGCCCTCGAGGTCGGCCTCGGCCTGCTGGAGGACGGTGTACGCCATCACGGCGATCGGCGCGGTCACAGCGCTCCCGCCGCCCACTGGAGCGCGCGGCGCACCAGCGTGCGCACCGCAGGCTCGCCCCACGAGCGCATGTCGTGCCCGAGCGCGAGGTACACCACGCGGCCGGCGCCCACCTGCCGCACGTACAGCACCGGGATCACGACCCCGTCGGCGCGGTGGCGTTGCGCGAGCACCTGCACGTCGTCGTCGGCGAACTCGAACTCGTAGTACTCGTCGAACAGCTCGAAGTCGTCGAGCCCCGCAGTGATCGGATGCTCGCCCACGATCTCGATCGTGTGGCGGCCCTCGTGGTGCCCGGGCCCGTGCGAGAGGTAGCGGTTGCCGAGCAGGTCGAACAGCGGACGGTCGGCCGGGTCGACCCGATCGCCCTCCCACCCGAGGATGTTGGCGCCGTGCACGCCGACGAGGCCTTTGCCTCCGGCGACGGCTGCGGCGAGCGCCTGCTGCTGAGCGGTCGGGAACTGCCCGCCTGCCGTGTAGAAGAGGTACACGTCGGCGTCCGCCGTCTCCGGCCTCGCGTCGACGAACCGGTTGGTCCCCATCGCGCGCCTGGTGACCAGTCCCGCTTCGATGCCGAGCTGCTGGAACACGTGCGAGGCGCTGAGGAGGTCGTGGTGGATGTCGTCGCCGTTCACGACGACGAGGGCGTTGCGGGTTGTGCTCATCTCTCGATTTCTTCGATCGTGCCCCCGGATGCCGGGAGCGGCCGCGAAGGACACGTTGCGCACCGCAGACGGGCCGGCCTTCGCACCGGCCCGTCCGCGGTCTCATCCGATCAGGCGATCGGCTTGAGCTTCAGCGCGACCACCGGGTTGGGGTACGGAGCGAAGTACGGGTCCTTCTCGCTCGGCCATCCGGTGACCTTGGCCGTGCTCCAGTTGCCGTAGTTGCCCCAGTAGAACATGACGATCATCGGCAGCTGGTCGATCCAGATGCCTTGCAGCTTCTCCAGGATCGACGCACGCTCGGCGTCCGTCGTGGCGAGCGGGTACTGGGTGAACAGCGCCTTCGCCTCCGGGTCGTTGAAGCGCTCGATGTTCTCGAACGTCGGCGTCGCCTTGCCCAGCGGGTAGTACTTGTTCGGGTTCATCATCGAGTCGTAGATGTTGAACGCGCGCGGGGCGGGCCCCACCGGGTATCCGATGGTCGACTGGAACGTGCCGTCGGCCGTGATCTTGTTGATGTCGTTCACCGAGGTGGTGTCGATGTCGAGCTTGATGCCGATGTCTTTCAGCTGCGACACCAGCACCTGGGCACGCGACGCGATGTCGGTGTAGGAGGCCGGGAAGCTGACCGAGAACTCGACCCGCTTGCCGTTCTTCTCGTAATACCCGTCACTGCCCTTCGTGTAACCGGCGTCGGTCAGCTGCTTCTCGGCGGCCGGCTTGTCCTGCTTGAAGACCAGGTCCTTGTACTTCGGGGCGACCTCGCTGGCGAACGACGGCATCGGGAGGCCCGTCTGGCTGGTCGCGGCCGGCGAGTCCGTCGCGGCGCCCACCTGTCCGCGGTCGACGCCGAGGCTGATCGCCCGGCGCACCGAGAGGTCGCTGAGCGGCCACTTCTCGAGGTTCGGGATCAGGCCGTCCGAGCCCACGACCGGAGCCCAGTAGTGGTTGTCCTTGCTCTTCGAGGTGTAGGTCTTCTGGGCGTCGGCGATGTAGGTGCCGCTCCAGTCGGCCTGACCCTGCACCAGCGCGTTGGTCTGTCCCTGGTTGTCCTTGTACGGGATGAACCGGATGCCGGCGATCTTCGCCGGGTCCTGCCAGTAGTCCTTGTTCGTCTTCAGCACGAAGCTCTGGGGCGAGAACGTGTCGAGGATGAACGGGCCGGTTCCCACCGGGTTCTTGTCGACGTACTTGGTCGGGTCGCCGACCGTCGACCAGATGTGCTTCGACACGATGGCCGGCGAGACCAGCGAGGTGAACTTGGTCTCCGACGGAGCGGTGAAGGTCATGACGACCGTGTTCGCATCCGGAGCCGTGATGGTGGCAAAGTCCACGCCGCCCACGTTGAGCGCCGGGTACTTCTTGAGCATCTCGTAGGTGAACACGACATCGTCGGCCGAGAACGGCTTGCCGTCCGTCCACTTCACGCCCTGCTGGAGGTCGAGCGTGAACGTCTTGTTGCCGTTCGACCAGGTCCACTTCTTGGCCAGCCACGGGATGTCGTGGCCGATGTTCACGTTGTTGATCTGCACGAGCGGCTCGTAGATGAAGCCGCCGGCGCCCTGCGACGTGTACGTCGCGCCCTGTGCCGTGTTCGGCAGGTACGGGTTGAACGACTGCGTGAGCGAGTCGGCCTGGCTGGCGACGTTGAGGATGAGCCCGCCGGCCGATCCTCCTCCGCTGCTCGAGCAGGCGGCGAGGGGCACGACCAGGCTGGCTGCCAGTGCGGCACCGACGATGGTGCGCCGGAGCGTTACCTTTCTGCGTTTCATTGCTGTTCTCCCTTGATGCTGAGTGATGTGTTGGAGCGTTCGTGGGGGTCCTGGGCGACGGCTCGGCCGGCCGCCCGGATCTCGCCGCGCGTGTAGACGGCGGCATTGTCGGCGCGCTTGGCTTCTGCCTCGGCGTCGTCGGCGTAAAGCCAGCATTTGGCCCATTGGCCGTTCTCGAGCTCGAACCGCGGCGGGGCTTCGGTCGCGCACCGTTCCATGGCGAACGGGCAGCGCGGATGGAAGCGGCAGCCGGCGGGCGGGTCGATCAGGCTCGGCGGCTGGCCGATGTCGCGGGGCGTGTCCGCGCCGACCCGCGACGGGTCGGGCGCCGAGCCGATGAGGAGCTGCGTGTACGGGTGCGCGGCGTGCTGCGTCACCTGCTCCGACGGCCCCGCCTCGACGAGCTGGCCGGCGTACATCACCGTGGTGTCTTCGGCGAAGTAGCGGGCGGATGCGATGTCGTGCGTCACGTAGAGCAGCGCGACCCCGCGCTCCTCCACCAGCCGCCGCAGCAGGTTGAGCACGCCGAGGCGGATGGACACGTCGAGACTCGAGACCGGCTCGTCGGCGAGGAACACGTCGGGGTTGGCGGCGAGCGCCCGGGCGATCGAGATGCGCTGCAACTGGCCGCCCGAGAGTTCGTGCGGGTACTTCTCGGTGAACTGACGCGCCGGCCGCAGGCTGACTTGGGCGAGCAGGTCGTCGATCACGGCCCGCTGTTCCTTGGCGGTCTTGCCCTTGTGGTGGATCTGCACAGCCCGCGAGAGGGTCCGGGCGATGGTCGCGACCGGGTTGAACGACCCGAAGGGGTCTTGCAGGATCAGTTGCACCTTGCTCACGTGCGCCCGAAGCGCCCGGCCTCCGCTCGTGTTCACCGCCTTCCCGCGGTAGCGCACCTCGCCGCCGGTGAGCGGGTAGAGCTGGGCGAGCAGCCGGGCGAAGGTCGACTTGCCCGAGCCGGACTCGCCGACGAGCGCCATGATGCGGCCGGCGTAGAGCGCGAGCGACACGTCGTCGGCAGCGTGCACGACCTTGCGCGGGCCGCGCTTGAAGAGGGAGCCGCGCACCGGGAAGTGCTTCGTGACGTGTACGGCCTCGAGCACGGGGGCTGCGGCCTCTGGCACGGCCGGCGGTGCGGATGCGGTGTCGACGGTGGTCATCGGGCGTCCTCCAGTTCGGGCTCGGCGATGCCGGCGTCCTCGTCTTCGTAGAGCAGGCACGCAGCTTCGGACTGCCGCCATTCCGCGTCGCCGGCGAGGGCGAACAGCGGGGGCACGACGGTGTCGCATTTGTCGAAGGCGAGCGGGCAGCGAGACGCGAACGCGCATCCGGCGGGCAGCTTGCGCAGGTCGGGCGGCGAGCCCGGGATGCCCGTCAGCTCGTGCTTCGGACCGGAGAGCGTCGGGAACGACGCCAGCAGGCCCTGGCTGTACGGGTGCCGCGGGTTGCGGTAGAACTCTTTGGCATCGGCGAGCTCGACCACGCGGCCGGCGTACATCACGGCGATCGTGTCGGAGAGTTCGATCAGCAGCGACAGGTCGTGGGTGATGAAGATCACCGAGAAGCCCAGGCGGTCTTTGAGCTCGATGATCTTCTCGATGATCTGCCGCTGGATGACGACGTCGAGCGCGGTGGTCGGCTCGTCCATCACGATGATCTCCGGGTCGAGCGCGAGACCGACCGCGATCATCGCGCGCTGACGCATCCCGCCGGAGAGCTCGTGGGGGTAGGCGTTGACACGGTCCGTCTGGATGCCGACCAGCGCGAGCAGTTCGATCACGCGGGCGGCCCGAGCCTGGGGCGACATCTCCGGCCGGTGCGCCCGCAGCGAGTCCTCGATCTGAGCGCCGACGGTGAGGATGGGGTTCAGCGCGTGCATCGCCGACTGGAAGACGATGGACAGCTCCTCCCAGCGGAAGTCGCGCAGTTCGTCCTCGGCCATCGAGAGGATGTCGGTCTTCGAGCCGTCGGAGTTCGTGTAGATCATCTCGCCGCCGGTGATCTGCGCCGGCGGCTTGTGCAGGCGGGGGATCGCGTACGCGAGCGTGGACTTGCCGCTCCCCGACTCCCCCGCGATGCCGAGCACCTCGCCGCGCCGCAGCGTCAGCGACACGTCGTTCACGGCCGGGGTCACCGAGTCGTCGCCGAGGTAGTCGACCTTGAGGTTGCGGATGTCGAGGATCACATCGCTCGTCACGGGGTCGAACGGGCCGGCATCCGGTCGCTCGCTGCGAACCCGGGTCGGCCGCCTCACGATCTTCGCGCGCTTCGCCCTGGCCTGGGCCCGCTGCGCCTTCTTGGTGCCGATGCCGGCCTGCCGCAGCCGCGGGTTGATGAACTCGTCGATGCCGAAGTTCACCAGCGACAGGGCGGTTCCCAGCAAGGCGATCGCGAGACCGGCCGGGATGAACCACCACCAGGAGCCCGTGAGCATGGCGCTCGACACCTGCGCCCAGTAGAGGATCGTGCCCCACGACCACTCGGTCACGTTGGTCAGGCCGAGGAATGCCAGGCTCGCCTGGGTGAGGATGGCGCCGGTGACCGTTCCGAGGAAGGAGGCCGCGATGATGGCGATCTGGTTGGGGAAGATGTCGCGGAAGATGATGCTCGACGTGCGTTCGCCGGTCGCCCGGGCCGCCTCGACGAAGTCGCGTTTGCGCAACGACAGCGTCTGGGCGCGCAGCACGCGGGCGCCCCACGCCCATCCGGTGATCGAGATGACCAGGATGATCCCGGCCGAGCCGGTCTTCGGCAGGTACGAGGCGAGGATGACCGTGAGCGGCAGGGCCGGGATCACCAGGAAGACGTTGGCGAGCAGCGAGAGCAGCTCGTCGGCGAGGCCGCCGAGGTAGCCGGCGGCGAGGCCGACGATCACCGAGAGCACCGTGGCGACGATGGCCGCGCAGACGCCGACGATCATCGAGATCTGGGTGCCGTAGAGCATCTGCGACAGGACGTCCTGGCCGGTCTGCGTCGTGCCCAGCCAGTGCTCGGGGCTCGGCGGCTGCAAGGTCGCCTTGCTCACCGCGGACGGGTCGTACGGCGCGATCAGCGGGCCGATGATCGCGAGGATGGAGAAGATGAGCACGACGACGATGCCGATCAGGGTCCACGGTCGGCGGAACGCTCGCAGCCAGGCGAAGCGCGTCGATCCGTCCAGCGTGTCCGACGACTCGGCCTCGGCGACCGTCGCTGTTGTGATGGCCATGGTTCAGCCCTCTCTTGTCCGGGGGTCGAGGAAGACGTACATGAGGTCCGCGAGCAGATTGGCGACCAGCACGGTGATGGTGATCACCAGGAAGATGCCCTGCATGAGCGGATAGTCCTGGGCCTGGGCCGCCTTGAACAGCACGGTTCCGATGCCCGGGTAGTTGAAGACCACCTCGGTCACGATCGAGCCGCCGACGACGAAGCCGAGGCTCATCGCGAAACTCGAGAACGAGGGCAGGATGGCGTTGCGCGCCGCGTAGGTGAACATGATCCGCCGCTTGGGCAGGCCCTTCGCCTCGGCGAGCCGCACGAAGTCCTCGCTGACGGTCGTGACCATCATGTTGCGCATCCCGATCAGCCAGCCGCCGATGGAGGCGACCACGATCGTGAGGGCCGGGAGCACCGCGTAGTAGCTGGCGCTGCCGATGAACCCCCAGTTGAACCCGATGGTCTCGGTGACCGCGTAGCCGCCCGAGAGCGGGAACCAGTGCAGCACGATCGAGAAGAGCAGCACCACGCAGATGGCGAACCAGAAGTAGGGGATCGACGACAGCAGGGTGGTGACCGGGATGAGCGAGTCCAGCCAGCTCCCCCGCCTCCAGCCCACGATCATCCCGAGCGCCGTCCCGATCACGAAGCCGAGCACGGTGCACACCGAGATCAGGATGAGCGTCCAGCCGATGCTGGTGCTCAGCACGTCGGTGACCGGCGTCGGGTAGTAGGCGTACGAGATGCCGAGGTTGCCGCTGAACAAGTTGTGCCAGTAGTCGAGGTACTGCTGCCACAGCGTGGCCTTGCTCTGCCCGAACAGCACGCGCAGCGCTTCGATCGCCTGCGGCGACAGCTTGCCGTGGAACTTGGCTATCAGGGCGTCGGCGGGGCTGCCCGGCATGATGCGCGGAAGCAGGAAGTTCAGGCTGATCGCCGCCCACGCCGTGATGACGTAGAAGACGGCGCGTCGCAGAAGCACTCTCATCGGCGGTTCAGTCCTCGGTCTCTGATCGGTTTGCGGTCGCGGTCAGCCAGGCCGCCGCAGTGGTGATGATGTCGCGCACCCGCGGCTCGTCCCAGACCCGCAGGTCGTGGCCGAACTGCACGAAGCACACCCGGCCGGCGCCGTAGCGGTGGGCGGTGACGAGCGGCTCTCGCCCGTACGGCGCCTCCCGCCAGGCGAGCACGTCGACGCCGCCGGCGAGTTCCAGACGGTAGTGCTCGTGGGTGAGGTCGAACGGGGTGAGCCCAGCGGTCGCCGGATGCCCGTCCGCCGGATGCCCTTCCGCCCGTTGTACGCGGAAGCGGCTCTCGTGCGGCTGCGGCCCATGGTCGGTGTAACGCGCACCGAACAGGCGGAGCAGCTCGGGGTCGTCGTCGAACACGGCGCTCGAGTGGATCGCGAGCAGTCCGGCGCCGCGCGACACCGCTTGCGCGAGGCCGCACCGCTCCTCGGCGGTGAAACGACCGGATGCCCGGTAGAGCACGATCAGGTCGTCGTCGAGGGGCTGCGCGAAGTGCGCCGTGCCCATCCGCACGCGCGTGAGGTAACCCTCGGTCGCGAGGAGATCCTGGAGTTCGACGCTCGCAGTGAAGAGGTCTTCGTACACGTCGTCGCCGGCGATCACCACCTGGGCGGTCGAGGCTCGCGCGCGTGCACGCGTCGCTGTGGGAGAAGGCGCCATTGTCTTCGTCGGTTCCTAGTAGGTGGACCGCAGTTCGCCCGTGGGCGACCACATTCCTTGTTCGAGGCCGGCGAGCAGTGCGTTGTCGTGTCGGTCGAGCGGCAGCGTCACCCGACCGCGTGACCGGCTGCTCTCGTAGGTGGCGAAGATGAGCTCGGCCCCGGCCAGACCGTGGCGGCCGGAGAGTTCCGGCTCCCGTCCGGTGTCGAGCCCGTCGACCAGGTCGGCGACGGCAGCGGCGGTGCAGGCGAAGATGGCCGGGTCGATCCCGTGATCCCAGGTCGACGGCTCGGTGTCGTATGGCGAAGCGAAGTGCACGTCATTCGCGCCGAACCGGTGCACCAGGCACTCCGAGCCGCGCACGACGATGCGGCCGCGGGTGCCTTGCACGATGAGGCCGAGCCCGTTCTCGAGGTTCAGGATCGGGGTGGCCGGTTCGCGACCGGTCGAGACCGTGGCGCGCACCCCGTCCGGCCACGCCACCTGGGTGACCGAGGAGGTCTCCACGAAGGCGCCGTAGACGTAGCGGTTGGTCGAGACGTCGATCTGGCCGATGACCCACTCTGCTGCCGCATCGCCGCGGTAGAAGAGGATGAGGTCGAGGATGTGGCTGCCCCAGTCGAGCAGGTTGGGGCAGTAGCCCTCGATGGTGACGAGATCGCCGATCGCTCCGGCGGCCAGCTGGTCGCGGGCGAAGCGGTGGACCGGCTCGAAGCGCCGCTGGAGGTTGACGGTGAGCTGCACCCCGGCGTCGTCGCAGAGCGCCTGCATCGCCAGAGCGTCGTCGTACGACAGGGCCATCGGCTTCTCGCAGTGGATGGCACGCACACCGGCCTCGACTGCGGCGGTGACCGCGTCGCGGTGGTAAGCAGGAGGGGTGCAGATGCTCACGATGTCGGGACGCACCGTCGCGAGCAGGTCGCGGTAGTCGGTGAAGACGTGATCGATCCCGAACTCGGTGGCCAGCACCGTGGCGGCCTCGCGGTTCACGTCGGCCACGGCACTGAGGACGACACGCTCGTCGGCACGGTAGCCCGCCGCATGCACACGGCCTTGCGACCCCGCTGCGATCACCGCCGCCCGATAGTCCCGCATGTCATCTCCCTATCCCAAAGCCATACCACTTGAGGCCAGCCTAAGACGAAAAGGGGCACGGTAACAAGCTGTTAGACACAATTTCATCGATTCGTAACACCGATCACCTGGGGAAAGGGCTATCCCAGCCCGATTCGTAGGCCTTTGAGAGCGGTTTCCAGGCAATCCACGTAGTACCACCTCTAACCACGGCGTTACACTGGCCGTCGATCACCGTGGGCGCTCGCCCGCCTCCTGCCGGAAGGACACCATGCTCATCAGCCGCGTCATCGCCCCGAGAACCTCGCGCATCGACGAGGTCGCCGGCCTCGAGCCCCGCGCCGGGCAGATCCTGATCGACGTGCTGGCCAGCGGCGTCTGCACCTCCGACCTCGGCCCGTGGCTGCGCGGACCGCAGGGCGGCGAACCGATCGCGCTCGGCCATGAGACGGCCGGCCGGGTGGTGGCCGTCGGCGCACCCGGCTCGCGCTGGGCCGTGGGCGACCTGGTCACGGGCCTCGGCGGTTCGGGTTTCGCCACCCAGGCTCTGCTCGACGCGGACTCCGCACTCCCGATCCCCGCAGGCCTCGCCCCCGCCCACGCGATCGGCGAACCGATCGCGACACTCGAAGAAGCCATCTCGCGCACGCCGATCGCACCGGGTGCACGCGTCGCCGTGGTCGGGCTCGGCTTCATGGGCCTCGGGCTCGTGCAACTCGCGAAGACCCGGGCGCCGCACACCATCATCGGTGTCGACCCGAACCCGGCCGCGCGAGCCCGGGCACTGACACTCGGCGTCGACGTGGCGCTGCATCCGGATGAGGTCGCGGCCTATGTCGCCGACGTCGGCGGCGTCGGCGGCGGCGGCGTCGGCGGCGGCGTCGGCGCAGCGGGCGGCGGTGCGGGCGCACCCGACCCGCGAGCCGACCCGCGAGCCGACGTCGTGCTCGAGGCGACCGGCGTGACACCCGGACTCGACACCGCATCGCCGCTGGTGAGGCCGTTCGGCACCC
>FSUF01000074.1_pt1 | contig 10089 bp, 11 predicted proteins | sample 1637351 | NCBI WGS metagenome assembly FSUF01 (sample SAMEA3914816, study PRJEB12502) | metagenome | biome: forest; material: soil | place: USA | collected 2011-09-16 | depth 0.3 m | reverse complement strand
GACGAACACCCCGTCGCCCACCTCCCCCGCGCCGGCCGCTCCCACGCCGTCCGTGGCGCCGACGACCGCTCCCGTCAACACCGGCGATAACGGAAATGGAAAGGGGAAGGACAAGGGCAAGGGCAACGGCAAGGGCAACGGGACCGGCGACAGTAACGGAGGCGACTGACGATCGCCGGCGATCTCTGCGGCTCGCCGGCCAGTGAACGTTCGCGTCAGGCGCCGGCCAGCTGTGGCACGTCGGTCGCACCCGTCTCGTCGGTGATGACGGTCGGACGCATCGCGCTCGTGTTGCGCAGGAAGACGATGATCCAGCTGAAGATCAGCACCGCGGCGACCAGCTCGACAGCGGTCAGGTTGTAGTACCCGATCGCGAAGAAGACGGTCAGCACGACGATCACCCCGACGAACACGTAGCCGAGCAGGATGAAGACCCTCGGCATCGCAGGAATCAGCCACCGGACGCCGACCACCATCGCCGCGAAGATGACGACCATTCCGGTCGCGACAGTGTTGTGAAGAACAGCGAACCGGTCGAACGGGAAGATCCCGACGCAGGTGAGGCACACGCCGATGACGATGAGCGCGATCCTCACCCGGTTCCTCCCCCTGACCTCGGCAGGAGTGTGGACGGGGATGGTGGCGGTGGCGTAGTGCGCAATCGTGGTCACGATGACCCCGGCGATGATCAGGGTGACATTGAAGGCGAAGGCGGAGACATCGTCCGTCATCCCCAGCGCACTGAGGTTCTTCTTCCACCAGTGCGGATCCGACGAACTGAGCATGCTCGCCAGACCGCCGACGACGAGGAACAGCGCCAGCACCAGCGAAAGCAGCATCGGCGTGAGGTTCACCGCCGAAAGGAAGACGATGTACGTGGTCACGGCGAGCGCGACGCCCGCGAGCACGGCGGCGGGCAGGGTGAACACGACTGCCCCGATGAAGCTGCGTTCGAGAAGGTCGGCGAGGCCGATCCAGCCGAGCAGCGCGATGAACGCGTGGGCGAGGGCCAGTGCGGCGTTGTCGAACCAGTGCAGTCGCGCACCCGGAACGTCGAGCCGGTTGTGCACGTGAAGGCCCGCCCGAAGGTCGTCGATGAGCGGTGCGTGGTCACGATTCGGGGTGCCCGTTCGCAACAGAGTGCGGCCCGCAATGAAGGCGATGAGGGCCACGAAGACCGCGCCGATCGCGACGAAAAACGCCCCGAGCGAGGCCGGCCCCGAAATCGGGACGTTGCGGCCCCAGAAGAAGAACAAGCCGACGAGGCTGCCGAAGACGAAGACGCCGGCTCCGGCGACCAGTGCGACCGATTCGACGGACTCGGCGTTCGCAACCGGGCGGCGGAGCATCCGCGCAATCGATGATGACCGGCTCATCAGGTTCCCCTGTCCCTTCGACCCTGCTACTGTCCAGAACATATCGGATGCGTCGAGCGAGCGAAACGAATATGCGGCGCGATGTCGAGAACCGGCGCCCGGTTCCGACCCCCTCATGTAGCACGGTAAGCGGGAACCGTTCCGCACGTCGCCGTCAGACGAAAGGACCGATCATGACCAGTATCACGCCATTCCTGTGGTTCGACGACAATGCCCAGGAAGCCATCCAGCTGTACTCGGCCGTCTTCCCCGACACGCGTGTGCTCGAGCACACGGAAGGGCCCGACGGCACACTCTTCACTGCGACGATCGAGGTCGCGGGCCAGCAGATCTCCGTGCTGAACGGCGGCCCAGGGCATCCGTTCACCGACGCGGCCTCACTGTTCGTCAGCTGCGCCGACCAGTCCGAAGTCGACCGGTACTGGGATGCGCTCACCGCCGACGGTGGCGCGCCAGGCCCGTGCGGCTGGCTGACCGATCGCTTCGGGCTGTCGTGGCAGATCATCCCGGATGCGCTCGGGCAGTACTTGAGCGACCCCGACCGGGAGAAGGCGCAGCGCGTCCTGGCGGCGATGATGCAGATGTCGAAGATCGAGGTCGCCGCCCTGGACGCCGCCGCGCGCGGCTGAGCGGCAGCCGCCCGGCTCTGCGGCACGCTGCGCCAGCCGCCCCGCGCGCCGAGTGTGACAGTTCCGGTCGAGAGCGCCCTGCACAGCAGGCACGCTCGTCCGGAACGGGCACACTCGGCCGGAAGAGCGGCGCGCCGAGCCCCTACGCACCCTCGGGCGGATTGACGAGCAGCCCGACCCGGTCGTCCAGGTACTCGCCGAGCGGCAGCGCCGCCTCGGGGCCCATGGTGGCGTTCCAGCGCACCAGCGCTGAGCCCCCGTCAAGCACGAGGGGGCCGGCCGATGCGGCGAGCGCCGCAGCATCCAGTTCGATCGGCGGGGCGTCGAAATTGACGGTCGCCCCAGCCGGAAAGCGCCCACGGTACGCCGCAGCCCGGTATCCACGTCGCCTCTCGGCCGATTCCGACTGGTACGTCGCTCGCCCGGGTTCCTGTGATCGCGTTATCGAGCCGGTCGCCCACAACCCGTCGGTGGTGCCGAGCAGCAGAACGCCGAGCCGCCAGACGCGGGCGACAGGCACCATGGTGGCCTCGCGGGTGATGAGCATCACGCGGCGTGCCGGCACGAGCTCGGCGAGCGCCTCATCCCGCGCCCCCGCCTCGGTCAGACGTGTGCGCGCCCGCCCGATCGTCTCGCGGATAGCGGCGATCGCGCGATCGTCGCCCGTCGAGCCGTCCACATTCCGGAGCCTAGTACCCACGCAGCCCTTGAGCCGTGAGCGCTTCCGTGACAGTGTTCACACTGTTTTCGACCGGGGTCGACGCCGACCCGGGAACCGGGAGGTGCATGATGCTGCTGGAGGGAAAGAACGCGATCATCTGGGGAGGCGGCGGCGCGATCGGCGGCGCGGTCGCGCGGGCGTTCGCACGTGAGGGTGCTCGCGTGCACCTGTGCGGGCGCACGTCCACGGCACTGGATTCGGTGGCCGGCGAGATTCGCGCAGCCGGCGGTCTCGCCGAGACAGCCATCGTCGACGCGCTCGACGAAACCCAGGTGGCCGAGCACGTCGAGCGGGTTGCGCGCGATTTCGGCGGCGTCGATATCGCGTTCGACCTCATTTCTGTGGGCGACGTGCAGGGCACCCCGATGGTGGAGCTGTCGCTCGACGACTATGAGCGGCCGATCCGCACCGCGGTGCGATCCCTTTTCATCACGTCGAAAGCGGTCGCGGGCCTGATGAAGGCGCACGGTTCTGGCGTGATCCTCACGTTCGGCGGCGACGGCGGACGCAACCCGATCCGCCACTACAACATCGGCGGGTTCCAGGTGGCGTTGCAGACCATGGATGCGATGCGCCGGCAGCTCGCGGCCGAGCTCGGCGAGTACGGCATCCGGGTGGTCACCATCCACACGGGCGGCGTGATCGAGACGCTGGCGCGCGATTTTCCCGGCCGGGAGGTCATCGCCCAGTCGATCGTGGAGCCGACGATGCTCGGACGCGCGGCGACGCTCGCCGATGTGGGCGATGTTGCGGTGTTCCTTGCGTCGGACAGGGCCGCGTCGATCACTGCGGCGTCGATCAACATCACGGCCGGGGCTGTCGCCGACTGACCCCGCGCACACCTTCTGAACGGCCGCACAGGTTGCAACGCGTGCGCTCGGTCAGAAACCGTGCGCCGGCGCCAGTCAGTGGCGGCGCCGCACAGTGGCGGCGCCCCCGGTCAGTGGCGGCGCCCCCGGTCAGTGGCGGCGCCCCCGGTCAGTGGCGGCGTCCCCGATCAGTGGCCGGGGGTCGGCACTCGGATGACAGGGCAGCCGGCCAGCACCCGCGCGATCGCGTCGCGCTCTGCCGGCGCCACCCACAGGTGGTATTTCGCTTTGACGGCCACCTGCAGGGCAACGTACTCGCAGCGGTACGAGGTCTGCGGTGGCAGCCAGGTCGCCGCATCCCCGTCGGATTTGCGCTCGTTGGTCGGACCGTCGACCGCAACCAGGTTGAGGGGGTCGTTGGCGAGCTGCTCCCTGGCGTCGAGGGTCAGCTGCTGCGCGCCGGTCTGCCAGGCGTTCGCGAGCGGCACCCGGTGGTCGATCTGCACGTCGGCGGAATGCGGGCCGCGAACGAAGTCGATCGTCGTGCCGGTGTACGGGTCGTGAAGGATGCCGGTGAGCACCCTGCAGGAACCCGATTTCGTCTCGTCTGCCAGGTCACGGGCCAGGATGTCGTTGCGGGTGTCGCAGCCGTTGTGGTCCATGTCTTTCCATGCCGGGCCGAAGTCGCCGACGCGGTCGTACCCGGTCTTCGGCGCCTTGCCCTTCACCGGGAGCGTTGCGAGCACCGTTCGCGCGTCTGCGGTGGCTGCACTCGGGTCGAGCGCGGGGGGTGCCGACGCAGGCGCACTCGACGATCTCGCGACTCCTGACGAGAAATCACTCGGCGAGGGAGCGGTCGCGGTGATGGTACCTGCCGTGCACCCGGCGAGGCTCAGCGCCAGGAGGAGAGAGGCTGCAACGAGCCTCGCGCGGCGTGCTGTGGTTTCGATGGTCCCAGTCTGCCTCAGACCACCGACGGCGACCTGCGACGTGCCGAGCGATCGAAGTTAGGATAGGGTAACCTAAGCCCCTGAGCCACCTGCACCAACCCCACCCCCAACCCGCCGCTGGAGATTCTGCATGAACCTGACCAACGCTGCCATCCTCGGCGCCATCGCCGGCGTGACGATCTTTCTCGGCCTCCCCATCGGCCGTCTCGGCGCGCGCGCTGTCGGAGTGCGATCACTGCTCAATGCGATCACCATCGGCGTGCTCCTCTTCCTGCTGTGGGACGTGCTAACCCACGCGGTCGAGCCGGTCGAAATCGCCCTCACCAAGGCAGCCCTCGACCACACGGCGACTTGGTGGCCCTTCATCGGGCTCGGCTCCCTCTTCCTCGGCGGCATCATCGTCGGACTGGTGGGTCTCGCCGCCTACGACAGCTGGATCGGCAAGCGCGCCAAAGCGATCGACCCGACGATCACGGATGCCGGCGGCGGGGTGCTCCACCTGCACGAACCCGCAAGCCGTCTCGCGTTCCTCATCGCGGTCGGCATCGGCCTTCACAACTTCTCCGAAGGCCTCGCGATCGGCCAGTCGGCAGCGAGCGGAGAGCTCAGCCTGGCCGTCGTGCTCGTGGTCGGCTTCGCCCTTCACAACGCCACGGAAGGCTTCGGCATCACCGCTCCCCTCGCGGGCGGCAGCCGCCGCCCCAGCTGGGGCCAGCTCGCACTGCTCGGCCTCATCGGCGGCGGCCCGACCGTCATCGGCTCGATCCTCGGCGGCCTTTTCGTGAACGAGGCACTCGCCATCACGTTCCTCGCGCTCGCGGCCGGCTCGATCATCTACGTGCTCATCCAGCTGCTCGGGGTCGCCATCAAGCTGGGTCGCGGCTACACGCTGTACTGGGGCATCCTGGTCGGCCTCGCAGCAGGGTTCGCGACCGACTTCATCGTGACGGCTGCAGGCGTCTAGTCGAACGTGCACCCGGCGAGGGGTGCCGCACTCACTCGGCCGGCACGGTGACCGAAAGCACGGGCACCCGCGACGCGCGGTCGTGCTTGCGGCTCATGATCGCGACACACACGATGATCGCGACGGTCAGGACCGCGCTGACCAGCCCAGTGCCGATGCCTACGCCGCCGCGTTCGGGCGGAAGCCCAAGCCAGTCGGAGAACGACGCCCCGAGCGGGCGCGTGACGATGTAGGCGAACCAGAACGAGAAGACGCCGTTCCAGCCCCAGAACCGGAAGCCGATCGCCGGGATGGCGATGATCACGGCGAACAGGATGCCCGAAGCGAGGTAACCGAGGTGGAACGTCACGGCCGTGAGGTCGCCCGCAGCCGTGCCGAGCGCGAAGGTTGCGAGGACGGCCGCCCAGTAGAACATCTCGCGGGCACGCGTGTTGATGCTGTGGATCGACAGCGTCTTCTGCGTCGCATACCAGAGCGCGAAGATCGCAGCCAGGGCGATGATGAAGAAGGTGGTCGACACCGCATACGGCACCCCGAACTGCACATGGATGACGTCGGCGACCATCGTGCCGAAAACACTCACCATCACGACGGCGAACCAGTACACCCACGGCAGGTACTGTTTCACGGCGAACTGCAGCACGAGGGACACGGCCAGCACGACGAACCCGATGGCGACCGCGATCGGCGGGTCGATCTGGTGCACCATGAAGTCGGACGTGGTCTCGCCCATGGCGGTGGTCAGGACTTTGGTGATCCAGAAGATCGCCGTCACTTCGGGGACTTTGTTTCGCAGCACCCACCTACCCTGCCAGTGATTCTCTAAGAATCAGCCAAGCGTTAGATTGGGCAGCGATGCAGCAGAATCAGCCCCACCTCCTCCTGATCGAGGACGACCCGCAACTGGGACCCCTCATCGAGCAGGTCCTTGCCGAGCACTATGGCGTCGTGCGCGCCGTCGACGGCGACGCCGGCTTCGAAGCGGCACTCACCGGCGAGTTCGACGTGATCGTCGTCGATCGCAGGCTCCCCGGTCGCACGGGAATCGAGGTCGTCGAGGCGCTGCGGGACCGCCGTGTCGTCACACCCATACTGATGCTGACCGCGCTCGGCTCTGTCGCCGACCGCGTCAACGGGCTGGATGCCGGCGCGAACGATTACCTGGTGAAACCGTTCGAGTTCGACGAACTCCTCGCCCGCCTCCGGGCCCTGTTGCGCACATTCACGGGCGAGGGCCCGTCGCTCTCGATCGGCGCGTGGGAGTTCTACCCCGAGAGCCGCTGCATCTATTCGCCGTATGACGGGCGCATCCAGTTGACGGTGCGCGAGAGCGCTCTGCTGCGGCTGCTGGCCGAGAGTCCGCTGCGAACGTTCAGCCGAAACGGGATTCTTCGAGCCGTCTTCGAAAGCGATGAGCAACCTGGAACTGTCGACACCTACGTGCACTACGTGCGACGCAAGACGGACAAGGACATCATCGCCACCGTGCGTGGCGAGGGCTACCGGCTGGGTCAGCTGTGAGCGGACAGGGCCAGTTGTGAGAGCACAGGGCGGGAGGGATGCGGTGGTCGACAGCGACACGCGCGCCGTTCGCCGTGCATCCCGGGTCGTGGGGCTCTGGATCACGATCGCGTCGGGAGCCCTGGTCATCGCTGCAATCGGGGCGGCGTTCTTCTTCATCCTCGATCAGCTCCGTCCCGCGGAGCTCGGCGAGAAGCCGAAGCCGGGCGAACACAAGATCTACATCGATACCACAGAGGCGATGGTCGCGTTCGTGATCGTCGGCGTGCTCGCGGTCGCGATCGCCGGCGTCCTGAGCCTGGTGATCACGCGGCGTGCGGTGCTCCCGCTGGGTCGCGCGCTGCGCATCCAGCGGACCTTCGTTCAGGATGCGAGCCATGAGCTCCGCACACCCCTCGCCGTTCTCGACGCACGCCTCCAGATCCTCCAGCGAAGTCTTGACGATCACGACCCTTCCCGTGAGACGGTCGAGCAGTTGCGCGAGGACACGCGAACGCTCATCGAGATCGTCAACGACCTGCTGCTCGCCGCGGATGCGGACGAGAGCAGCACCTCATCCGTGCCGGTGCTCGTGGAACCGGCTGTCCGGAGTGCCGTCGAGGCGATGGCCGTCCTGGCGGCTCCGCGCGGGATCGAGATCACGGTGACGACCGAGTTCGCCGAAGGGGCGGCGCCGGCGACGCGGGTGCCGGAGACGAGTATGCAGCGGTGCGTGACTGCGCTGCTCGACAACGCGGTGGCGCATTCGCCGAACGGAACGACCATCCGGGTCCTGCTGGCCGCCGACCGGCGCGAGGTCGCGATCTCGGTCGCCGACGAAGGCACGGGAATCCAGGGAATCGAGACGCGTCGCATCTTCGACCGGTTCGCGCACGCTGCCCCGGCAAGCGCACTCGCACTGCCGCGGAACAGCTTCGGAATCGGCCTCGCGCTCGTGCGCGACATCGCCACCCGGCACGGCGGAACGGTCGACGTCGCGGCGACCTCACCCGACGGCACGACCATCGCGCTCACCCTGCCGCGCGCTCAGTAGGAGCTGCGCCGGGCCCCGTCGAACACGGGCCGCCAGTCGAAACGACTCAGTCGAACTCGGTGATCTGGTCGCCGTCGAACGCGCCGTCCACCTCGTCCTCGCCGTCCGGGTCCTCGGTGTCGTCCCTGACGACGAGGGCTAGGGCGTACGCAAACGTGGCGACGACCACCACAATGGTCAGCCCCAGGACCGATGTCCAGGTCATCCGGTTCTCGACTCGCATAGTCGCATCCTCCGGGTACCAGCATCGACATCGACTTCTCAGATGCCTCCAAGAATTGTGAAGAAATTCGCAGGCGGGGTCTGTCTTGGACCTTTCTGGGAGTAATACGGATGGAGTAGAGGCGTCGACCGAGAGGTATACGCCGGCTGGAGGTCCGCATGTCGAAGACCATCGATCGGACAACGAAGCCCGTGCCCGTCACTGCAGTTCGCGCATCCGTGCCACTGCCGTATCGTGCTGCGCTCCTCGGGCTGGCCGGTGTGGTCATCGCGGCGTGGGGTTCGTGGATCCCTTCGCTGTGGGGCGACGAGGTCACCAGCCTCATGTCGGCCGAACGCCCGCTGCCCACCCTCTTCACGATGCTGCGGCACGTCGATGCGGTGCACGGCACCTACTATTTCGGCCTGCACTGGTGGGTCGACGTCTTCGGGCCTTCGCCGTTCTCGATCCGGTTTCCGAGTGCGATCGCCGTCGGCCTGACGGTGGCCGCCGTCGTGATCGTAGCCTCCAGGCTCGGCTCTGCCCGGCTCGGTGTGATCGCCGGAATCGTCTGCTGCATTCTGCCGCGAGTGACCTACATGGGCGAAGAGGCCCGATCGTTCGCGTTCAGCGCCGCGATCGTGGCATGGCTGACTGTGGTGCTGCTCGAACTGCTCCGACGGGAACGCGCCCCGATCCGGCTCTGGGTCGCGTACGGCGCGCTGCTTGCCGTCGGCATCTACGTCTTCCTGTACGTTGCGCTGTTCGCACTGGTCCACGCCCTGATCCTGGTGTCGGCACGGGCTCCGCGGGCGTTGTTCGTGCGGTGGGCCACGACTGTCGGGATCGTCGTCGTGACCGCCGCGCCGATCGTCGTCTTCGCGCTCCTGGAGCGGAACCAGATCTCGTACCTCGCTTCGCGCGACCAGCTCAGCCCGAACACGGTGTTCAGCTCGCTCTGGTTCGGTGGACCCTGGTTCGCCGCGGCCGCCTGGGCACTGATCGTGGTCGCCCTGGTCGATGCGGTGCGGATGCGCGTGCGGATAGCCCGGGCCGGCGCGCAGGCCGACCTGTTCCCGTCGACGCGCACACCGTCGCTGGCGCTCGTCGCCTCCGCCTGGCTGTTCGTGCCGACGCTGATCCTGGTGCTCGGAAGTGCCGCAGTCCCGGCGTTCACCGCCCGTTACGTCTCGTTCTGCGCGCCGGCAGCGGCCTTGCTGATCACGTGCGGCATCGACGCCCTGTCCCGTCGCCGGCGCTGGATCGATGCAGTCGCGCTCGTCGCGCTCGCCGCCCTCGCCACTCCCCTCTACCTCGCCCAGCGCACGCCGTACGCGAAGAACGACAGCGACTGGGCGGTCATCAGCAGGGTGATCGGGTCGCACGCCGTCGCTGGGGATGCTGTCGTGTTCGACGAAGGCGCGCATCCGTCGAAGAAGCCGCGCCTGGCGATGCACGCCTACCCGGCCGGATTCGTGAACACGCGCGACGTCACGCTGGATGTGCCGTTCACCGCGAACAACGGATGGGCGGACCGAGCGTACAGTGTCGCGCAAGCAGCCTCGCTCGGGCGATTCGACGGCATCCAACGGGTGTGGCTGATCGAATACGCCAGCGGCAAGCCGGACACCTACGGAACGGGCGACCTCGAACGCCTCGGTTTCGTAGAACACGGAGCCGTCATCCACACCCACCGCGGGCTGATCACCGAATTCACTCGCTGAGCTGCACTGCACTCCCTGCACTGCACTCCCTGACAGAACGGACTTTATGCTCCACACACTCCACACCGGCCTGCTCGACCCCCAATCCCTGATCGACGGGTCCGGCGGCTGGGCGCTCCTCGTCATCTGCGCGATCATCTTCTGCGAGACCGGGCTGCTG
>FSUF01000940.1_pt1 | contig 10109 bp, 8 predicted proteins | sample 1637351 | NCBI WGS metagenome assembly FSUF01 (sample SAMEA3914816, study PRJEB12502) | metagenome | biome: forest; material: soil | place: USA | collected 2011-09-16 | depth 0.3 m | reverse complement strand
CCGGGATCTTCGAGGCGCCAGGTCTGCACGTTGGGCAGGATTGCATCCTCTCCCAGGTAGTAGCGCGTGAGCTCCGGCAGGTAGGTATAGACGAGCTTGTCATCGGCGACGCCGTTGCCGACGGCGTTCGCGATTGTCACGTTTCCGAGCCGTGCCGCGAGCAACAGGCCGGGGCTGCCGAGCATCGAGTCGGCGCGGAACTGCAGCGGGTCGAGAAACTCGTCGTCGACCCGGCGGTAGATCACGTCGACACGGGTAGGCCCGGCAGTGGTCCGCATCCAGACCTTGCCGCCTGAGCAGAACAGGTCGCGGCCCTCGACGAGCTCGACGCCCATCAGGCGCGCGAGCAGGGTGTGCTCGAAGTATGCGGAATTGAAGACGCCGGGAGTGAGCACGACGACGTTGGGCTCCTCGACGCCGCCCGGGGCGGCGGCCCGCAGCGCGTCGAGCAGCTTGTGCGGGTAGTCGCCGACCGGGCGCACCCGCATCGAGACGAACAACTCGGGCAGCGTCTGCGCCATCACCCTGCGGTTGGAGATCACGTAGCTGACGCCGCTCGGCACGCGCACGTTGTCTTCGAGCACGCGCCAGGCGCCCGCTTCGTCCCGGATGAGGTCGATGCCGGAAACCTGGATCCGCACGCCGTTCGCTGGTTCGATCCCTGCCGCCTCGCGGTGGAAGTGGCTGGAACTCGTGACCAGCCGCGCGGGGATGACCCCGTCTTTCACGGCGTTCTGCGGGCCGTAGATGTCGGCGAGAAAGGCCTCGAGGGCGCGCACCCGCTGCTTGATGCCCGCCTCGACCTGCACCCACTCGGCCTGGTCGATCACGCGCGGCACGGCATCCAGCGGGAACGGCCGTTCCTCGCCGGCGAAGTCGAAAGTGACGCCCTGGGCGAGGTAGCTGGAGGCGAGGGCATCCGTGCGCCCACGCAGTTCCGCCTGGGTCATCTGCGCCAGGGCGGCGTGGATCTCCTTATAGGCGGTGCGGGCCGAGCCCGGCTTGGCGAACATCTCGTCCCACGCGGGCGTGCCCTTGCTCTTCGTGGCGGTGGCGCCATAGCCGTCGAACAGGTCAGCCATGATCAGAGCCTAGGCCCGGGATGTTGCGGCGGTGTTTCGACTCGAGCTACGCGCCCAGCGGCTCGAGCACGAACACCTGGATGGCGCGGTCCGTCTTCTCCTGGTACTTGGCGTAGTCGGGCCATGCCTCGACTGCACGTGCCCACCAGATCGCCTTCTCGTCACCGGTGACTTCGCGCGCCGTGTAGTCGAGCCTGGTCGCGGCATCCTGCAATTCGACGTGCGGATTGGCCTTGAGGTTGTAGTACCAGGTGGGCGGCTTGGGGTCGCCGCCCTTGGATGCGACTACCGCGTAGACGCCGTCGTGCTCGACCCGCATGAGAGCGATCTTGCGCAACTTTCCGGACTTCGCCCCGACCGAGGTCAGCACGATTATCGGCCTGCCGCGGAGGGTGTTGGCCTTACGCCCGTCGGTTGCCTCGTACAGCTCGGTCTGTTTGCGCGACCACGCGGACGTGCCCGGCTCGTACTCTCCAGTCAGCGGCATGACTCAATTGTGCCCCCGGTAGCGCAACAGACCAGCCGCTACTTCAGATGAAGGCGGAACCTCCGGGCGTGGGCACGATAGTTCGGGGTTTGCCCCTCGTGCGCCCAGTTGCCTGAGAAGAGCAGCCAGCCCTCGTTGCGCTCGTGGTCGTACCACTTCAACGGCACCCGCGGGTTGTAGGGGTTCAGCTCCGCCGTCTCCCAGGGATCCTCGTGATGCACGAGGGTGAACGGGCCCCACGGCGCGGGCGCGTCGTAGACGACGAGTTCGGAGCCCGCCCCGGGTTCCGCCTTGACCTTGTTCCGCCAACCGAGCAGGAGATACCTGTCGATGCCGTGCAGGTACACGATCTCCACCGCGCCCAGGTAGCCGGGATGCCGCAGCACAGGTGCTGCGGAAACCAGGTTATCCGACCACTGGGGCGAGCCGTCCGCCTCGAAGCCCGCGACGAACTCCCACCGCGATCGGTCCTGGATGGCGTCGAGCGGCACGCGGCCGAGCACGCACTGGCTGCCGTTGTCCCAGCCGACCCCCGACAGTGCGTACGCGAACGAATCGATCGCGTGCTCGTTGTTCTTGCCGAAGTTGAGGAACGCGGGAGCACCGAACGACCGGCCGGGAAACATCACCTCCCCGAGGTCGGACAACGCCGGCGACCAGGTTCGTCCCCCATCCGTCGACGCGAAGATGTGGGCGTCATAGCCATGGCCCCAGTTCATAACCGCGTCGTCATCCAAGTGGCGGCCGGGAACGTTCTGGGCCGCAAGGTAGACGGTGTCGCCGACAGCGAGCATCCCGACAGGCTTCGGGCCGTCGCCGCCCCAGCCCACGAAGTCTTCCATCTCGTTGAGGACTTCCATCGAGAACGACGGCGGCTCGCCGACGAAGCGCCGCGTGTCCAGCCCGCTCGGGCTCGCGTGCGAGACGGGGTCGCCGGCAGCCGAGACGAGAGAGTCGTCGGCCAGCCAGGAAATGGGAAAGGTATCGCCCTTCTCGGGGCCGGCGCTCGAGCTGAGGTCGCTGGTCCACTCCAGGGACGCGATCACCTCACTGCGCGGCACGTCGGTGATCGAGCTGGTCGGGGAGGCGAACGATCTCGGTTCGGTAGTCATTGCTGGTGTTGCCTTTCGGGTGGTCAGGGCTGGTGGAAGACTTCGGTCAGGTCCATGACGACCGGCGAGAAGTCCTGGTTTGTCGGCATGATGTCGGCCATGTACTGCCACCAGCGCAGCACGTCCGCGTTGCCCGTGCCGGCTTGCCACCTGGCGAGGTCCTCGACCTCCAGGTAGGCGAAGACGCGGTCGAGTTCCGGAGCCGCGAAGATCGAGTAGTTGCTGCCGCCCTGAGCAGCGATCGCCGCGCGCATCTCCGGCCACAGCCGGTCGTGTCGTTCGCGGTACTCAGCGATGTTCTCCCGCGGCAGGAGCATCGAGAAAGCGATGCGGTGCGTCGCAGCCGGGTTCGGTTCGGTCACGCTGTTCGTCCTTCCCTGGTCATCGGTCGCGGCCGCTCATCGAATGAGCAGAAGGGAGCGCGGAGGCACCGTCACACTCGTCGAGAGCGGCTCCCAGGCGCCGTCGATCGAGCGCTGCTCAGCGAAGCCCTCGCCATGCAGGGCCACAGTCTCGTGCTGGTCGTAGTTGGCAACGAGGCAGATGCGGTCGCCGTTCGCCGAGACCCACTCCGCCGAAGCGGCGGCGTGGGCCGGCGTGATGTCGAGCGGGGCATCCCCGAGATAGGTGCCGTCCCACAGCAGGTCGGAGAGTTCGCGGCGAAGCTCCTCTGCCCGTCGCCCGTATTCGACGGTCCTGGGAAAGTCGCCCAGCACCCCCTTGAAGTGACGCGGCTCGTAGCAGAGCAGATAGCCGTAGAGCAGGGCCTGGTTCACCTGGTTGCGGTCATCGAAGCCGGAAACAGTGGTCATCATCCGCAGCGTCGGATTGACGTAACGGGTGAGGGCGCGATGGTCCGTGTAATGGCTGCGGATATAGGAGACGTCGTAGGAGGCCTGCAGGTCCTCGTAAATCGTCTCGCCCGCGAAGAGGAATTCAGTGCCGGCGGGCACGCGGGAGCGAAGTCGTTCGGCGAGATGCCGATCGCCCTCATAGGCGGAAGCACCGATGCGGTGGCCGTGATCGGGCGAATAGCAGAGCAGCGCGGGGGTGTGGTGCATGGTCTCGTCGAAGAGCATGCCGTCCGCCCCGCTGGCGAGGATCTTGTCGAACTCCGCCTCGCACACCCTCAGGTACGCCTCGTGCAGGTAGCACATCGGGATCAGCCGGCTCACGTTCACTCCCATCAACTGGTGGGGAGTGAGGTACTGGTAACCACCGTTCTGGTAGAAGTCCCCGAAGGGGTCGACGATCGCGGAGTCGAGGAGCTCAGTGCGGAAACGCTCGGATGCCAGGTCGGCCCAGGTGAACTTGGCGAACAGCACGACCTTCACACCGAGCTCATGACAGGCGTCGATCGCGGTGCGCAGCCCATCCACCCCACCGAGCGCCGGATCGGGATCGTGGCTCGGATTGTTGCGGTCCTGCCCGCCCAGGTTCCAGCCGATCACATGCAGGGCGGCCACCCCGGCATCGGCGCAATCCTGTGCGAGCCGTGGAAGGTCAGCGAAGGAGAAACGCTCCTCGCCGACAGGGGAGTTGAGTTGCACCTGGTACCAGGAGTGAGGCTGGGAAGCCCACCCGGGTAGCGCGCGCGCCGGCTCGGCCGCGCGAAGAGCCGAACGGTGCGCGCGATAGGACGCCAGGGCATCCTGCCAGCCGCCCACCGCGTGGGACAGCGTGATCGTCGAGAGCTCGCGGCTGTCGCCGGGGGCGAGATCGAGCAGATGCACGGCGGAGAATCGCAGCTCCGCATCGATGCCGCTCGACGCGGTCGGGACGTTGTCCCCGACGGTGTCCCCGTAGCCCGGGTCGAGCTCCCACATCCACGACGTGATCTCGGGGGTCGGGCCGGAGACGGTAACCGCGACTGCCTCATGGCCGTCAAGCATCACCGCGAAGGGAGCAGTGGGGTTGCCGAAGACCAGGGAATCGGTCATCAGGGTCGGTCGTACGGTTCCGTAATAGCCCTTGTTCCATTCGAAGGCGGGCCACAGCGGATGGTCCTTCGCACCGTAGTAGTCGCGGGTCATCGCGCTGAGCGTTCGATCCGCCGGGACCGAGATCCCCCGGATCCAGGGGAAGAGGGCGCTGTCCACTTTGCGGGCGGAGCCGTTGGCGACGGTCAGCTTCGCCTGCAGGCTATCCGTGCCGAGAGTGAACCTCATGGTCACATCGATCGCGAGCTGCTCGCCATCGTCGGCTGCGACGCCGGTCCAGGCCCAAGTGGTGGCGTTCCTTCGGCGAAAGGCCGTGGGAGCGGCTTGCTCATCGCTGCGCACCTGTGCATTGCCGTTTGTCCCGTGGGGCACGTAGAGCACCCAGCCGATTCCGTGGGTCCCGATGGTCCACTCGGAGGCCGCCGGCCGCCACTGCGGCCCCGCGGTGCCGTCGAGTTCTTCAAGCAGATCTCCGGCCGCAGAGGTCACTCCGCCTTCTCCCGTTCACTGACGGCGGCGGCGATCGCGTCGAGGTATCCGAACCCGTCTTCCGTGTCGGGCTCGAGATAGCTGCCCTCTGTCCACTCATTCCACGCGTTGATCGTCACGACCCGCGGTGCCGGCCTGCCTGCGACGAGTTCGAGCGCGTCGGAGAGCGCCTTGCCGAAGAGCGCTGGGGTGCCATCCACGTAGATGGTCGTGAACGGGTAGCCGGCGTCGGCATCCATCTCCCATTCGATCGTGCGCGGGGCGGGGTCCCAGCCGACAGTCACGTTCGGGAAATAGGGAACCGGAAGCAAATCGGCGACCTCGCGCCAGGTCGACGTGGCGGACGCGGCGACGGCCGTATATGGCGTCGTGGGGAAGGTGTGCACGTCGCCCGCGTGGTGCCACCAGGTGTAGTGGGTGGCGCTGTCGAAGCCGAGGTCGGTGATCACGCGCGCCGGATCCGGGACACCCGGGGTGAGCACGGCATTCAGGTGCAGGTTCGGGATGCCCGCAGCGCGCGCGGTCGCACGAAAGCCCTCGAGCAGCGCGGCGGTCTCCTCGATCCCGCCCATGCCGCGCACGAGGCCCGGCAGGTCATAGATGGAGAAGTAGGCGGCACCGCCGACTTTCAGGTAGGACGGATGCCCCAGGTAGTGCTCGACGATGTGGTCGAACGCGTTCTCGGCGTGGTACCTCCCGTTCGGCGCCGGGAACAGCGTCGTGGGATTGCCGTGTTGTGCCGGGTACAGCTCGGTCCACTCGTGGTTCGCCCACATGAGCCCGAACGTGAACTCGTCGAGCCGGTCGGCGTGAAGCAGCCCCTCATCGAGGTAGCGGTTGAGGAAGGGCTGGTTGTCGTACCAGTACCAGTCGACGATGAACCCGTCGATGCCGTGGTCGAGCGCGGCGGCGACCGCCCGGGAGGCCACGGCAGGATCGCTCTCGTCGTATTCGCCCCAGGCCGGCACGCGCGGCTGGCGGTGCCCAGGGAACCTCGGCAGGGCTGGGCGAAGCGCCTCCCATTCCGTCCAGCCTTTGCCGAAGAGATCCTCGTTGCGAGGGTCGACGTGCCACTGCGGGAAGTAGTAGACGAGCACCTGGGTCTTGCCGTCATCCACCGGAGTCTCAAGTGGACGGGGCGCGGGAGTCCCGCGATTCGCAGCACGGCGTTTGAAGAGCCGGGAGTCGTCTGCCGAGAGCGTCATTCCTGGATCCCCGCTCCAGGCAGGGGCAGCACGGCTTCGGCCTCGGCCTGCGCCTCCGGATCATCCGATCCGTACACGATGAGTTTCACGATCTCGTCGACGCTGCTCTCGGCGCGCACCCTCATGCCCGCGACCTTGCCGAGGTGCATCACCATGATGCGGTTGGCAGTCTGCCAGACCTGCTGCAGGTTGTGGCTGATCAGGATGACGGCCTTGCCCGAATCGCGCAGATCGCGCACGAGCTGCAGCACGCGCTCCGATTCCTGCACGCCGAGCGCGGCGGTGGGCTCATCCATGATGATCACGTCGGCACCCCCGACGAGCACCCTGCCGATGGCCACTGCCTGCCGCTGGCCGCCGGAGAGCAGGTAGATGGGCACGCGCACGCTCGGCAGGCGCATCGTCAGACCGGACAGGATCTGTTGCGCCTCCCGGTAGATGCGCTTGCGGTCGACGAACAGTCCCTTGCGGTACTCGCGACCGAGGAAGAGGTTGGCTGCGACATCCCGGGTCTCGACGAGTGCGAGGTCCTGGTAGACGGTGGCGATGCCCGCTTCGCTCGCCTCGCGCGGCCCGGAGAACACACGCTCGACCCCACGCACGAGAATCTTGCCCTCGGTCGGATCGTAGGCGCCCGCGAGAATCTTGATGAGGGTCGACTTGCCGGCGCCGTTGTCGCCGAGAATGGCGAGCACCTCACCGGCCCGGATGTCGAACGAGACATCCATGAGAGCCCTGACGTGCCCGAAGAGCTTGCCGAGTCCCCGAGCCTCGAGCAGCACCTCGCCACTGGGCGTAGTGGTTTGTGTACTCATCGTGCCCTCCTCCGCTCCGACGTCGCAGCCACGACGACAGCGAGTACGAACACCGCGCCCCTCGCGAGTTGCTGGTAATAGGTGTTGACCGACATCAGGGTGAGACCGTTGTTGAGGATGCCAATGACGAGCACGCCGGCGAGGGTGCGCTGGATGCGCCCGGCCCCGCCCGCGAGGCCGATGCCGCCGAGCAGCACAGCGGTCAGCACGTCGAACTCGGCGCCGGCAGCGTAGTTGGGACCGCCGCTGCCCGCGTTGCCCGCTGTGATGACGCCGCCGACCGCGGCGAGCACCGCCGTGATGATGAATACCCCGAAGTAGACGCGGTTGACCTTGATGCCAGACCGCAGCGACGCGCTGGCATTGCCACCCACGCTGTAGACGTGCCAGCCGGCCCTGGTGAATGTGAGCCAGATCCAGGCGATGACGTAGACGCCGAGGAGGATCAGCACCGACACCGGCACGCCCACCACCTGGGCGCTGATGAAGTTCTGGAGCGATGGGTCGAGCAGCGGCTTGACCTGGCCGTTGGTGAGGATGAGGGCCACGCCGCGGATGACGATGCCGAGTGCGAGCGTCGCGATGATCGAATTTATTCGGACTTTCACGATCAACAGGGTGTTGACCACCCCGATGATGGCTCCGACCACCATGCCGAGCAGTACCGCCAGTGGCGTCGGGATGCCCGCGCCGATGCTGAGGGCGACCGCGACGCTGACGATGGCGACGTTCGCGCCGACTGTCAGGTCGAGCTGGCCCGCGATCAGCGCGATCGTCATGCCTGCCGCAAGGATTCCCGTGACGGCCACCGCCGCCCCGACGTTGAGCAGGTTCCTCTGCGTGAGGAAGTACGGCGAGGCCGTGGCGAAGAAGATGAAGAGGGCGATGAGGGCCACATAGATGCCCAGGTCCAGGAACCGGTCGACCAGGCTGGTTCGACCGGCCCTGTCCGGGCTCGACTCGTCGGCACCGCGTTTGAACCAGCGTTGCGGATTGAGAACTCCCAGATCTGACATCCGGAGGCCCACCCCGGGGGCGCCACCCTTCTCAGGTGACGCCCCAGGGGATCGAGTCGCATTCATTCGGTTGTGCTTCCTAACGTGATGAATTGGTGAGCGACTGCTACTTCTTGTCGTTCGGGTAGAAGCTGTCGATGTTGTCCGGCGTGAGCACCCGGGTCACATCGAACGTACCGAACTTCTGTCCCATTGCCGTGGCGATGGCCGCCTCGATCCAGTTCCAACCCTCCGCGTATGGCTGGTAGTCGATCGAGCCGATCAGGATGCCGGCGTTGCTCTTGTCACGGACCGCTGCCCGAGCCGCCTCGTCGCCACCGTTAGTGACCGCGAGGATGTCGCCGCCACGGCCGGCTGCCTTCGCCGCGTTGACCGCCCCGATGACCGGCTCGTCGCCGTAGGACATCACGAGCACGACGTCGTTCGGGTGCGCGGTGAGAAAGTCGTTGAACGTCGACTGCGACGCCGACGTCGGGTCCTGACCCGCCGGGGTGAGCATCGTCGTCTGCGACTTGGGGATGCCGAGCGTCGAGACCGCCTGATCGAACGCCGCGTTCACACGGGCGTCGCACGGAGCGCAGTTCGGCGCGGACATGCCGACGACCTGCAGGGTCTTACCCGCCCAGTCACCGGCGATCTTCGCCTTCGCGGGGTCCGCGAGGGTCTTGATGGCCAGCTGGCCGACCTGCGCGTCCGGAACTCCGAAGTTCGGCACATCCTGGAAGGATCCGTCGATCATGACGATCTTCGTGCCATCCTTCGTGGCCGCGTCGAAGACGGCGCTGTTCATGACGTTGGCGCCGATCACGTCGGGCACCTTCACCGCGAGCTGCTGGTATGCGGAGAGCTCGTTCTCATACTTGAAATCCAGGTCTGCCTCATCGAAGTTGACGCCGTAGAACGCGGCGGCATCCTTCATGCCCTGGGACCAGGTAGCGAAGAACGCGTTGCTCTTGCCGTTGTTGAGGAACGCGAGGTTGTACTGCTTGGGCAGGGTCTTCGGCACTGCGAAGAGCGGGGCCACCTGGTATGAGCCGCTCCCCGCGGCGACTTCGGCAGCGGTGTACGTGCCCGTGTCGCCGCTGGAAGACGAACCGGTTGGGGTACCGCTGGAACACGCCGCCAATGCCACGGCGATGACGAAAGCTGCGCCGACGGCGAGTGATCGCCTGCTGGAACTCTTGACACTCATTCAAACTCCTTGGTTGAGGGCCGGGTGGCCGTCTCTGGGCAGTCCGACGAGGTCGGTGAGACTACTGCGTTTCACCGGGTACATCGTTGGACCGTTTCAACTGGGCCCGACGCTACTATGAGCTTCATCGAACCGTCAATAGGTTCGTGGGAGATGACGTGAAACAGACACCAAACTCGAGGGGCTCGCAATCGGGCGCCGCGTCCGTCGTGACGATCCGCGACGTGGCCAATGCCGCGCACACGAGTGTCGGCACGGTCAGCAACGTGCTGAACCGCCCGGGCGTCGTCGCCCCGGCCACGCTGCGCCGCGTGCAGGAGGCGATAGCAGAGCTCGGTTTCGTGCGGCACGCCGGCGCCGCCCTGATGCGCGGGGGCCGGGCACGCACCATAGGCCTCATCGTGCTCGACATCGCGAACCCGTTCTTCACGGAACTCGCACGCGGTGCAGAGGCAGCGGCGCGCACGCGCGATCACCTGGTCATCCTCTGCAATTCCGACGAGGATCCCGCGCAGGAACGGCGGTATCTCGAGGCGCTCGAGGAGCAGCGCGTGCTCGGCGTGCTGGTCAGCCCCGTGGATGAGCGGGCGTCCACCATCGACTGGATGCGCGAGCGTGGCACGGCCGTTGTGTTGCTCGAGCGATCGCGCCCCGACTACTGCTCCGTGCAGGCAGATGACGTCGGTGGCGGTGAATTGGCGGCGGATCACCTGCTCGACCTCGGCCACCGCAGGCTCGCGTATGTCACCGGCTCTCTCGCGATCCGCCAGT
>FSUF01000828.1_pt1 | contig 10109 bp, 6 predicted proteins | sample 1637351 | NCBI WGS metagenome assembly FSUF01 (sample SAMEA3914816, study PRJEB12502) | metagenome | biome: forest; material: soil | place: USA | collected 2011-09-16 | depth 0.3 m | reverse complement strand
TCCCGAAGCTGCACACTTCTGGCCACCGCTGACGACGGTGCGCCAGGACTTCGACGAGCTCGGGAGGCGCTGCATCGCGCTGCTGCTCGCCGACATCGACGGCGTTACATCGCCCATCGGAGAGGTCGTGCAGCCCGAGTTGATCGTGCGCGCGTCGACCGCGCGCCCGTCCGGCCGTTAGCTTCGGCGCAGCACGCGGGGGCGCAGCACGTGAGTCGGCGCCGCGCGCACCTGCGGTCCGTGGGCTGCGGTGTTCGGAATTCAGGAGTTTGTGTGACAGGAGTGACGGGTGTCGAGATGGATGCGCGATCCAGATCTCACGCGCCACATCCGTCACACTAACTCCTGCATTACGGACGCGAGCCCGGGGGAATCTTCCTCAGTCGGCCGCAGCCCGCATCACAGCCGGCGGCCCGCATGGCGGCCGCGGCCCGCATGACAGCCGCGGCCCGCTTACGGCCGCAGCCCGCATCACAGCCCGCAGCCCGCTTGACAGCTTCCCGGGAGCCGTGTGTACCATTGACCCCAATGTTACCGTTCACATCCAAAAACGGACCAGCAAGCCGACGCGACGGCGACCGCGCGACAAAGGAGTCATTGTGACAAACGACAAAGGAGTCATTGTGACAAACGACAAAGGAGTCATTGTGACGAACACTGAGCCGGCCCGCGTGAGCGAGGATCGCTACGTCATCGGCGTCGACTACGGCACCCTCTCCGGTCGCGCCGTGGTCGTGCGGGTCTCGGACGGAGCGGAACTCGGTTCCGCCGTCCTGGACTACCCCCACGGCGTCATGGACACGGCGCTTGCGGCCACCGGGGCGACCCTTCCTCCCGACTGGGCGCTGCAGGTACCGGGTGACTATGTCGAGGTGCTCCGCACCGCTGTCCCTGCCGCCGTCGAGCAGGCAGGCATCGACCCGGCTCACGTGATCGGCATCGGCACCGACTTCACCGCGTGCACTGTGCTCCCGGTCACCGTTGACGGCACTCCGCTCAGTGATCTCGCCGAGTTCGCCGACCGTCCGCACGCCTATGTGAAGCTCTGGAAGCACCACGCCGCCCAGCCGCAGGCCGACCGCATCAATACGTTGGCGGCCGCGCGCGGCGAGAGCTGGCTTCCTCGCTATGGCGGCCTGATCTCGAGCGAGTGGGAGTTCGCGAAGGGGCTCCAGCTTCTCGAGGAGGATCCCGAGATCTATGACCGCATGGACAGCTGGGTGGAGGCCGCCGACTGGATCATCTGGCAGCTGACCGGCCGCTATGTGCGCAATGCCTGCACGGCCGGCTACAAGGGCATCCTGCAGGACGGCCAGTATCCGAGCCGGGACTTCCTGGCCGCGCTCAACCCGGCCTTCGGGGGTTTCGCTGACGACAAGGTCGCTCACGAGATCGGCCAGCTCGGCGCCGCCGCCGGAACCCTTTCCGCGCAGGCCGCCGAATGGACCGGGCTCCCCGAGGGCATCGCCGTCGCGGTCGGCAATGTCGACGCGCATGTGACCGCCCCTGCCGCCCAGGCGGTGGAGCCCGGCCAGATGGTCGCCATCATGGGTACATCCACCTGCCATGTGATCAACGGCGACATCCTCACCGAGGTCCCCGGAATGTGCGGGGTCGTCGACGGCGGCATCGTCTCCGGCCTTTACGGGTATGAGGCCGGCCAGTCCGGTGTCGGCGACATCTTCGCCTGGTATGTCGACAACCAGGTTCCGGGGTCGTACCGTGCAGCCGCGGGCGACGCCGGGATGAGCATCCACCAGTACCTCACGTCGCTCATCGAGGACCAGCCGGTCGGCGGCCACGGACTCGTCGCGCTCGACTGGCAGTCGGGTAACCGGTCGGTGCTGGTCGATCACGAACTCTCGGGCGTGGTGCTCGGAACGACGCTTGCAACGCGACCGGAGGAGGTTTACCGGGCGCTGCTCGAGGCCACCGCATTCGGCACCCGCACCATCGTTGAGACGTTCACCGCGAGCGGGGTGCCGGTGACCGAGTTCATCGTCGCGGGGGGTCTGCTGAAGAACGCGTTCCTCATGCAGGTCTACTCGGATGTGTTGCGGCTGCCGATCTCGACGATCGCCAGCGAGCAGGGTCCTGCGCTCGGTTCGGCGATCCACGCCGCGGTGGCCGCCGGCGCGTACCCCGACGTGCGGGCTGCGGGGGCTGCGATGGGCAAACTGGATCGCGACGTCTACACGCCGAACGAGGAGTCCGCTGCCGCATACGACCGGCTGTACGCGGAATACCGGGAGCTGCACGACTACTTCGGACGCGGTGGCAACGATGTGATGCATCGGCTTCGCGCGCTTCGGCGCGAAGCCCTCGCAGGGGGTGGGGCGGATGCTGCGCCAGGCCGCCGGCGTCACGCGGCCGTCGACCAGGTGGCTGGCACCCCCACTGGCACCGCCACTGCCACTGGCACTGGCACTGGCACAGGCACCGACACCCACACCGACACCGAGACCCCCGCCGTCGAAGGGGGCGCCCTGTGACCGCGCCTACGTTCACCCCTGAGGTGGAGCGCGCGATCGAGCGCACTCGCGCCGACGTCGCTGCCCTGCACGGGCAGCTCGTCTCGAATGGCCTCGTCGTGTGGACCGGTGGCAACGTGTCCGGACGCGTGCCCGGCGCGGGCCTCTTCGTCATCAAGCCGAGCGGCGTCGACTACGACGATCTCGACCCTCACACGATGATCCTCTGCGATCTCGACGGCGCGGTCATCCCGGGCACGCCGGGGAGCGATCGCGCCCCCTCCAGCGACACGGCCGCGCACGCGTACGTGTATCGCAGCATGCCTGAGGTCGGCGGGGTCGTCCACACCCATTCGACGTACGCCACTGCGTGGGCGGCGCGCGGCGAGCCGATCCCGTGCGTGATCACCGCGATGGCCGACGAGTTCGGTGGCGACATCCCTGTCGGTCCGTTCGCCATCATCGGTGACGACTCGATCGGACGCGGCATCGTCGCCACGCTGCGCGGACATCGCTCGCGCGCAGTCCTCATGCAGAACCACGGCCCATTCACGATCGGCCGGGACGCTCGCGACGCCGTCAAGGCTGCAGTCATGCTCGAGGACATCGCGCGCACCGTGCACATCGCTCGCGTTGGCGGCTCCCTCGTCCCTCTTCCGCAGGACGCGATCGATGCGCTCTTCTCCCGCTACCAGGACGTGTATGGGCAAGCTACCGAAAAGGAAACCGACTGATGCCGAAACCCGCAACGCAACTCGACCACTTCGAGGTCTGGTTCCTGACCGGCAGCCAGCACCTGTACGGCGAGGAGACTCTGCGTCAGGTCGCCGACCAGTCCCGCGCCATCGCAGACACACTCGGGGCCGCGGGCGACGTTCCGTTGCGCATCGTCTGGAAGCCCGTGCTGACCGACGCCGACGCAATCCGCCGTGCCGCGCTTGACGCGAACAGCGACGACACCGTCATCGGACTGATCGCGTGGATGCACACTTTCAGCCCGGCCAAGATGTGGATCGCCGGTCTCGACACGCTCCGCAAGCCGCTGCTGCACCTGCACACGCAGGCGAACGTCGAACTGCCGTGGGCGGACATCGACTTCGACTTCATGAACCTCAACCAGGCGGCGCACGGCGACCGCGAGTTCGGGTACATCCAGACCAGGCTCGGCGTGGACCGCACGACGGTGGTCGGGCACGTTTCCGACCCACGGGTCACGAAACGTGTCGGCACGTGGATGCGGGCGGCAGCCGGATGGGCGGCCACACGGTCGCTGAAACTCGCCCGCTTCGGCGACAACATGCGTTACGTCGCCGTCACGGAAGGGGACAAGACCGAGGCGGAGCTGCGTTTCGGTGTGCAGGTGAACACGTGGGGTGTCAACGAACTGGTGGATGCGGTCGACGCGGCCGGCGCATCCGCTGTCGACGCCCTCGTGGCCGAGTACGAAGAGTTGTACGACGTCGCCCCCGAGTTGCGGAAGGATGGCGAACGCCACCGGTCGCTGCGCGATGGTGCGGCGATCGAGCTCGGAGTCCGGTCCTTCCTCGAGGCCGGCGATTTCGGCGCGTTCACGACGAGCTTCGAAGACCTGGGCGGGCTGAAGCAGCTGCCCGGCCTGGCGGTGCAGCGGCTGATGGCGGACGGGTACGGCTTCGGTGCGGAAGGTGACTGGAAGACTGCGGTGCTCGTGCGCGCAGCGAAGGTGATGGGCGCCGGGCTCCCGGGTGGCGCATCCCTCATGGAGGATTACACGTACGACCTCACGCCGGGCGGCGAGAAGATCCTCGGCGCGCACATGCTCGAGGTCTGCCCGACGCTGACGAGCGGGCGGCCGACCCTCGAGGTGCATCCGCTCGGGATCGGCGGCAAGGACGACCCGGTGCGCCTGGTGTTCACCGCCGACTCCGGTCCGGGTGTCGTTGTAGCGCTGTCGGATATGCGCGACCGGTTCCGGCTTGTCGCCAACGTCGTCGACGTGGTGCCGCCGACCGCGCCGCTGCCGAAACTGCCGGTCGGGCGCGCAGTCTGGGAGCCGCGGCCCGACTTCGTGACCAGCGCATCCGCGTGGCTTCAGGCCGGTGGCGCGCACCACACGGTCATGTCGACCGCGGTCGGTGTTGAGGTGTTCGAGGACTTCGCACGCATGGCCCGCACCGAACTGCTGGTGATCGACGAGACGACCACTCTGCGCGAGTTCACCAAAGAGGTGCGTTGGAACGCTGCATACTATCGACTGGCCTCGGGGATCTAGAGGTCAGGCACACGTGCGGAGGCTCTGCCGTTCGTAGAAGTGGAGGGCGGAACGGCGACGCCGCTGCGCTTCGACAGCTCGCCGACCGTGAGGACCTTCTCCACCCGTCCACCTCTGCGACCACCCTGTTGACCTCAACCATAGTTGAGGTTTTAGGCTGGCATCCATGAGTGCCGACCCCGCAGGGACCGAACGATTGAACGCTGAATCGACCGACGTGCCCGCCGATCTGCCGCCGCCCGTGCTCGCTGAGATCCCACGCGGCGGCGTGCTCAGCCCGCATTACCGGTGGATCAGCATCGGGATGTGCGCGCTGATCATGCTCGCGGCGTTCGAGGCGCTCGCCGTCACGACGATCATGCCGACGATCAGCCGGGAACTCGACGGCGCCTCGCTCTACGCGTTCGCGTTCGCGGGTCCCCTCGCCGTCAGTGTGGTGGGGATGGTGCTGGCCGGGGCGTGGTCCGACCGGGGCAATCCGAGCAACGCACTGTTCGCATCCGTCGCCCTTTTCGCCGCCGGCCTCCTGATCGCCGGGCTCGCACCGACGATGGGGGTGTTCGTCGCGGGTCGACTCGTCCACGGGTTCGGGGGTGGTGCTCTCACGGTCGCGCTTTACGTGATCGTCGCACGCGTGTACCCGCCGGTACTCCATGCGCGGATCTTCGCAGGGTTCGCGGCTGCGTGGGTTATCCCGTCGCTGATCGGGCCGTTGATCGCGGGAATCGTGGCTGAATCGGTCGGCTGGCGCTGGGTGTTCCTGGGCGTCATCGCGCTGGTCGTCCTGGCGATGTTCATGGTGGTTCCGGTGATGCGGTCGCTGCATTCGCCGAGCAAGGATGCGGACCGGCCGCCGTGGAACGCGCGGCGCATCGGCTGGTCGGTCCTGGTCGCTGCGGCGGTGCTCGCCATCAACCTTTCGGCAGAAGCGCGCGGCCCGGTCCAGTGGATCATTCCCGTCGTCGCCATCGTCATCGCCGGGTTCGCGCTGCGGCCGCTTCTCCCGCCGCGCACCTTGCGTGCGGGGCGGGGCCTGCCGAGTGTGATCCTGCTTCGCGGTCTCGTCGCGGCGACATTCTTCGGGACCGAGGTGTACATCCCCTACCTGCTGTCGAGCCAGTACGGCCTGTCGCCGGCGATCGCAGGCCTCGCGCTGACCGCCGCGGGAGTCACCTGGGCGACGGCGTCGTGGGTGCAGGGTCGGTTCCCGGCGATCAGCCACCTCGCCAGCATCCGCATCGGCATCGTCCTGGTGACGATCGCGATCGCGGTGTCGCTGGCGACCGCGCTGTTCGCGCTCGACCCCGCGGTCCAGATCATTGGATGGGCCTTCGCCGGCTCCGGAATGGGCCTGATGTACCCGAGACTGACCGTGATGACGCTCGAGTATTCGACGACCGCAGACCAGGGCTTCAACAGTTCGGCGCTGTCGATCGCGGACTCGATCGGATCGGCGATCGCACTCGCGGCGACCGCGATCGCGTTCGCGGCGCTCGAACCTGCGGGAGGAGCATGGCCGTTCGCCGGAGCGTTCGCCGTCACTGGGGCGATCTGCGTCGTGGCGCTGATCCTCGGGGGCCGCGTGGTCGCGGGGCGGGTCAGGTCGGGTCACGGCGTATCGCACTAGTTGGGTCCAGGCGCACGAGCAGCGCCAGGGCGCACTCGTAGGCCTGGTGGGGTGAGTCGCGTGCACTGGTGGCGCGCGCACAGGTTCTGAACGCGCGCACGTGTTGCACCGTGTGCGGTCGTTCAGAAGGTGTGCGCGGGCTGGGTGTTCTCCGCCGTGGCGTCTGCGGCGAACGGTAGTGCGCTGCCACGCTGGTGTCATGACTGAGTCCCAGACCGTGGTGGTCGCTCCCGACTCCTTCAAGGGCTCCGCGACGGCCGCCGCGATCGCACGGGCGATCGCCGAAGGCTGGGCATCCGTCCGCCCCGGCGACCGTGTGCTGGCGGCCCCGATGGCGGATGGCGGCGAAGGCACTCTGGATGCGTTCGAACTCGCGGTTCCCGGGGCGAGCAGGGTTCCGGTGGTCGTGCAGGGTCCGGCCGGGCGGCCGGTGTCGACGTCGTGGCTGCTTCTGCCCCCGGACAACGAATACCCCGGAGGCGTCGGCGTTGTCGAGCTCGCCGCGACGAGCGGGATCACACTCCTCGACGAGCTCGCCCCGTTGGACGCGCATACGCTCGGGTTCGGCCAGGCGATCGCCGATGCGCTCGACCATCACGTGTCTTGGCTGTTGCTCGCAATCGGCGGGAGCGCATCCACCGACGGAGGAGTCGGCGCCCTTGCGGCGCTCGGTGCGCGGTTCACCGACGGGCAGGGGCGGCCCATCCGCCTCGGAAACCGCGGACTCGGCGCTCTTGCGCGTGTCGAGCTCGGCGGTCTCCGGTCGCTCCCGGATGGCGGCGCCGCGATCCTGAGTGACGTCACCAATCCGCTGCTCGGCCCGCTCGGCGCCGCGGCAGTGTTCGGTCCGCAGAAAGGTGCGGACGAGGCGCAGGTGCTCGGCCTCGAGTCGGGGCTCGTCCGGCTGGAACGCCTCCTGCGTGGCGTGCGACCGGGGGTTCGCGCGACGACGCCTGGCGCAGGAGCGGCAGGCGGCACCGGTTTCGGCCTGCTCGCCTGGGGTGCCCAGCTGGCTCCCGGCGCCGAAGCGGTCGGCGCCGCGCTCGGCCTTCCGTCGCTCGTAGCCAATGCGGACGTCGTCCTGACGGGCGAAGGTCGCTTCGACTCGCAGTCGGTCGCAGGCAAAGTGCCGGGCTACGTTGCAGGTCTCGCGCGGTCTGGCGGCGCACGCGCTCTGCTGGTCGCGGGCGCGATCGAGGCTGACGTCGGTTCGTTCGACGAGGTGGTCTCGCTCGTCGAACTCGCAGGCGGCGCCGCGGATGCCATGGCCGACCCGCTCACCTGGGCTCGCGCCGCCGGTGCGAAGCTCGCCCGGCGCACCCGCTGAGCGTCGCCGCGTCGCAGCGCCGGCCAATCATCCGCGCGAGCGTGACACTTGCGGTCGAGCGTGCCTGTTGCGCGGTGCACACTCGGCCGGAACGGTCACACTCGGCCGCGCCAAGCGCCAAGCGCCAAGCGCTACGCGCAAAGCGCTACGCGCAAAGCGCTACGCGCTCAGCGCCGCGTACCGCGCGTACTGCTCGCGGATGATCGGGCGATAATCCGGCGCGGGCTCGGCGACGATCGCGAGCGGCCAGGTCGGCCGCGTTCCGGTGAGCACCCAGGCAGCCTGAACCGCGGCGCCATCGGCGACGTATTCTCCGGGCTCGGGTATCACGACGGGTGCGTCGAAGACGTGCGCGGCGACGGCGACCACCGCCGGGTTCTGGGCAGCTCCGCCGATGATCAGGATGCGGCTCTCTTCGACGCCGACGGCACGCACCGCGTCGAGTCCAGCTGCGAGCCCGCACAGCATCCCTTCGACGGAGGCACGCGCAAGGTTCGCGCGCGTTGTCGACGCGAGGGTGAGGCCGTGGAGGCTGGCGTTCGCGTCCGGAAGGTTCGGGGTGCGCTCACCTTCGAAGTACGGCACGAGCACGACCCCGTCGGAGCCCGGCTCAGCGGAAAGCGCGAGTTCGGCGAGTCCGGCATGGTCGACGTCGAGCACCCGTGCCACCGCGTCGACGACGCGGGCAGCGTTGAGTGTTGCGACGAGGGGGAGGGACAGTCCGCTCGCATCGGCGAACCCGGCGACTGCGCCTGTCACGTCCGCGGTCGGATGATCGGTGACCGCGAACACCGTTCCGCTCGTTCCGAGAGACACCACGACGTCGCCTGCCCCAGCGCCGAGTCCGAGGGCGGCGCCCGCATTGTCGCCGGCACCAGGCCCGATGACGACGCCTTCCGGTGTGGTCCCGGCGGACTCGGCCGGCCCGAGCACCCGGGGGAGTACCACGGCATCCGCAGGTCCGGATGTGCCGGCCTCGCGGCCCGAGCGCCCGATGGCCCGCTCGAAGAGGTCGAGATCGTAGCCACCGGAGGCAGCACTCCAGTAGGCCGTGCCGCTCGCGTCGGACCGGTCGGTGCGCAGTTCGTCGAGCACCGGACCGAGCGGGCTTTCGCCGGCGGGCCCGTAGCCGCGGAGTCGCCAGGTGAGCCAGTCGTGGGGGAGGGCGACGGCGGCTACGCGGGCTGCGTTCGCAGGTTCAGCATCGCGCAGCCAGCGCAGTTTGGTCGCCGTGAAGGATGCGACCGGCACGACACCTGTGCGGCGCGAATACTCGTCTGCCCCGACTTCCGCGATCAGGTCGAGCGCCGCCTGCGCGCTGCGCGTGTCGTTCCAGAGGAGCGCGGGCCGGATGACCTGGCCGGCCTCGTCGAGGACCACCATGCCGTGCTGCTGGCCCGCCACCGCGATTGCAGCGACATCGTCGAGACCGCCGGCGTCGGCGATCGCGGTCTGGAGGGCATCCCACCAGAATGCCGGGTCGACCTCGGTGCCTTCCGGGTGGGTCGCCCGGCCGGACCGCACGTGCGCCCCTGTCTCGAGGTCGCGCACGACGACCTTGCAGCTCTGGGTGGATGAGTCGACTCCGGCGACCAGCGTCATGGTTGTTCCTTTGGTGCTTCGACGACGAACGGTGAGTCCTGCGGGCGGCACGAGTGACGTGTCATCCAGAACTCACCGTTCGGTGTGCGGGTGGGGATGTGACTAGGAGCGAGCGCCCATCAGGTGCTCGAGGGCCAGCTGCTGGAGGCGCACGAAGCCGAAGCCTTTGCCGCCGAAGTAGGCCGACGACTCGAAGTCCTCATAGGATGCGCGGTCCGCGAGCAGGTCGTCGTAGGATTCGCCGGCGCCGAGCGTCGGTACCGAAAGCTGAGCGACACGCGAAGCCTCGAGTGCCTGCTGGACCTCGGGGTCGGCGCGGAACGCCTGTGTGCGCTCCTTGAGCAGCAGGTACGTGCGCATGTTGGCTGCGGCCGAGTCCCACACACCGGTGATGTCTTCGGTGCGCGACGGCTTGTAGTCGAAATGGCGCGGGCCCTCGTATGAGCGACCACCGTTGGGGCCGCCGTTCTCGAGGAGGTCGACGAGGGCGAAGGCGTTGTGCAGGTCGCCGTGACCGAACACGAGGTCCTGGTCGTACTTGATGCCGCGCTGGCCGTTGAGGTCGATGTGGAACAGCTTCCCCTGGTACAGCGCCTGTGCGATGCCGGCGGCGAAGTTCAGTCCGGCCATCTGCTCGTGCCCGACCTCCGGGTTCACGCCGACGAGCTCGGGGCGCTCGAGGGTCTCAATGAAGGCGAGTGCGTGGCCGACAGTGGGGAGCAGGATGTCGCCGCGCGGCTCGTTGGGCTTCGGCTCGATCGCGAAGCGGATGTCGTAGCCCTTGTCGGTGACGTACTGGCCGAGCAGGTTGACGGCCTCGCGGTAGCGCTC
>FSUF01000178.1_pt1 | contig 10111 bp, 8 predicted proteins | sample 1637351 | NCBI WGS metagenome assembly FSUF01 (sample SAMEA3914816, study PRJEB12502) | metagenome | biome: forest; material: soil | place: USA | collected 2011-09-16 | depth 0.3 m | reverse complement strand
TCCGTTCACCAGGTTGAACACGCCGTCAGGCAGCCCAGCTTCACGGAAGATGTCCGCCCACAGGCTCGCGGACAGCGGGGTGAATTCGGCCGGCTTGAGCACGACGGTACAACCGGAGGCGAGGGCCGGAGCGAGCTTCCAGCTCTCCAGCATGAACGGCGTGTTCCACGGCGTGATCAGGCCGGCCACACCGACCGGCTTGCGGTTCACGTAGTTCAACTGAGACCCGGGAACCTTGTAGGCGTCGTCGGTCTGCGCAACGATGAGATCGGCGAAGAAGCGGAAGTTCTCGGCGGCGCGCTTGGCCTGGCCGAGCGCCTGCCTGATGGGAAGTCCGGTGTCGAAGGTCTCGAGTTCTGCGAGCCGGGCGTCCTGCGCTTCCACCGCATCCGCAACCCGGCTGAGAACGCGCGCGCGTTCGCGCGGTGTGAGGCGTGGCCACGGGCCGTCGGTGAACGCACGGGTGGCTGCCGCCACGGCGAGGTCGATGTCTTCTGCACGACCCGCGGCCGCGGTCGCGTAGACCCGGTTCGTCACCGGATCGAGCACGTCGAAGGTCGAGCCGGACAGGCTGTCGACGAACGTTCCGTCGATGAAATGCTGGAGGCGAGTGGGGATGCCGTCCGGGGTGCGGCGTTCGGTGTCGCTCATCGCTGTGATCCTTTCGCGGTGAAGCCGTCGACGGGGCTGAGAAATGCGGCACCCTCATCGAGAAGTGCGCGAACCCTCTCTTCTCCCGATGCGGTGAGCGGGATCAGCGGCGGACGCACGAAGGCCGACGCGATCAGGCCGCGCTGCTCCAGCACCCATTTGCCCGGCGCAGGGTTGGTCTCGACGAACAGGAGGTCGACGAGCGGGTGAAGTCCGTAGTGCAGCTCGCGCGCTCGCTCGAGGTCGCCGTTCTCCCACGCCTCGAACATCTCGGCGACCGCGACCGGCGCGATGTTGGCGACCGCGCTCACGAACCCGGAGCCCCCGAGCGCCATGAGCGGGAGGCTAAGGAGTTCGATGCCCGACCACACCACGAGGTCGGGACCGCACGCGTGGAGGACGCGCGAGAAGTGTTCGAAGTCCTTGGTCGTCTCCTTGATGCCGACGAAATTCTCGACGTCGCGGTAGAGCCGTGCGACCGTCTCCGGGGCGATGTCCACGGCCGTGCGGCTGGGAACGTTGTAGGCCAGGATCGGCAGGTCGGGGAACTCCTCGGCGACAGTTCGGTACCAGGCGTAGAGCGCCTCCTGGGTCGGCCGGGCGTAGTACGGCGTGATGATGAGGGCGGCGTCGGCGCCGGCCTCGCGTGCGGCGGCAGTGAGCTCGAGCGTCTCGTCCAGTTTGGCGGAGCCGGTTCCGGGCACGAACGGCACCCGGTCGCCGACGGCGGCCGCGACAGTGCGAATGGCGGTGGCCCGTTCCAGGATCGTCTGGGCGCTCGGCTCGCCGGTCGATCCGCCGAGAGAGATGCCGTGCGAACCGGATGCCAGCTGCCAGTGCACGAGGTTGGCGAGGCCCGCATGGTCGATCGCGCCATCCTCGGTGAACGGCGTCATCAGGGGCGCGATCGAGCCGCGGATGCGCGCGGGTTCGGTCCGGAATTTCACGTGGTGACCTCCTCGGCCCGCCTGCGATATGCGACGAACGCGTCGAGGGTCGCCAGGCGATGGTTGCGCGCGGCCAGCTCGATATCGAGCGCGTCCGCGTCCGATTCGACCAGGTCGAGAATGGTTGTGTGCTCGATCACGGATTCCCGCGCGCGTCCGGGCACGAAACTGAAGGTCGATTCGCGCAATACCGCGAGCCGGCTCCAGCCGCGATGCACGAGGTCGAGGATGTGCGCGTTGGGGCACGACTCGAACAGGGCTGCGTGGAAGTCGAGGTTCAGCTTCGTGAAACTCACCGGGTCGAAGTGCTCGAGCGTCGCGGCCATGTCGTTGTTGATGGCGCGCGCTCGTCTGATCGCCCCTGCCGGCAGGGACGGTGCCGAGAGCGCGGTCGCATAGCCTTCCACGAGCGCGAGGGTCTGCATCGTCACCACGTATTCGGTGGGATCGAGCATGGCGACCTGTGCGCCCACGTTGCGTTCGAACGTCACGAGACCCTCTGCTTCGAGCATCCGCACCGCTTCGCGCACGGGAACCGCGCTGACGCCGAGCTCGCGCGCGATCTGGTCGAGCACCAGGCGGTAGCCCGCCGTGTACCTTCCGTCGGCAATGCGCTCGCGGATCCACTGGTACGCGAGCTGCGACTTGCCGGTCGCGCCTGTCGCGACGGTCTTCGCCGCGGACGGCGTGGCGGTGCGGATGTCGGGGACGCTCATCGGTTCGCCCCGCTTTCGACCCATTCGCGATACCGCGCTCGCCATTCGGCGTTCATCGGGTAGAGGCCGTCGACACTCTCGCCCGACGCGACCTGCTGGCCGATGAACGACTCCTGCCGCTCCTGCTCGATCGCGTCGTCGACCACGGCCTCGATGAGGCCCGGGGGGATGACCAGCAGGCCGTCCGCATCTCCGACGATCACGTCGCCCGGTTGTACGGCAGCGCCGCCGCAGGCGATCGTGAGGTCGGTGTCCCAGGGGACATGCCGCCTCCCGAGCACCGCTGGGTGCGGAGCTGCGTAGTAGGTGGGGATGTCGAGGGCGGCCACCGCGTCGAGGTCGCGGACGCCGCCATCCGTCACAAGTCCTGCCGCACCGAGCACCTGCGCACGCAGCGCGAGGATGTCGCCGAGGGTGCCGCTGCCGTGCTCGCCGCGTGCCTCGATGACGAGCACATCGCCCGCCTCCAGCGTGTCGAATGCACGTTTCTGAGCGTTGTAGCCGCCGCCGTGGGTTTCGAAAAGGTCCTCGCGGGCGGGGATGAAGCGCAGCGTTCGTGCGCGACCGGTCAGGCGGGTGCCGGGGCGCGTGGGCCGCAGGCCGTCGATCGAGGCATTGTCGAGTCCCCGCTTGCGCAGTTGGGAGCTGAGCGTGGCCGTGCTCACCGATTCGATCTTCGCGCGAAGCCCAGGGGTGAGCACCAGGTCGGTTTCGGTGTGGGGCAGCCCTGCGGCCTCGCGCGATCCCCACGCTTCTTCGCGCTGCCGGTCGTCGACCGCAGGCGATGCGCCGTAGTCGGCGAACGGCATCATGCCCTCGACGACGGGCGTGACGAGCCGGCCGGTGCTGTGATCGCCTGGGATGTCGACTTCGACTTCGACCGTGTCGCCCGGGCGCACGACGGATGCGCCGGCGGGTGTGCCTGTGAGGATGACGTCGCCGGGCTCCAGAGTGATGAGCTGGGAGAGATCGGCGACGAGGCGCGCGAACGGGAACAGGAGTGTGGACGTCGAGTCTTCCTGCACGAGCTCGCCGTTCACCCAGGTGCGGATGCGCAGGCCGGCCGGGTCCACGTCGGCCGCCGGGAGGATCGAAGGCCCAAGGGGAGTGAAGCCGTCGCCGCCTTTGGAGCGCAGGTTGGAGCCTTTGTCGGCGGTGCGCAGGTCGTAGACGCCGAAGTCGTTCGCCGCAGTGATGCCGGAGACGGCCGACCAGGCATCGGCGAGGGAGGCGTGCCGGGTGCGTCGGCCGATGATGAGTGCCACCTCGCCTTCGAAGGCGAGGAGTTCGGAGCCGAGCGGGCGTTCGATGGGCGAGCCCGACATGGCGACGCTCGACGACGGCTTGAGGAAGTACGAGGGCTGGTCGGGGGTGCGGCCACGCTCCGCGGCCCGCGAAGGATAGTTGAGGTGCACGGCGATCACTTTGCCGGGCGAGAGGTGCACAGGTCGTGCCTCGTTCATCGCGTGGTCGCCCTCGGCTTCGCTGCCTAACATATCGCAAATCATATACGATTTGTCGACCCGACTCAATGCCTGCGACCGCTGCCGCGCGATCGCTCCGGAATGCGGGCGATGTGACGCCTCAGCTGAGTTCGCGGGCCACCGCGTCCGCAGCCAATCGCAGCCGGGCCCCGATGGCGTCGACATCGCGGCCGTTCGCGACGTACACCACGGCGACCGCTGCCGGCGGTTGTCCCGGCAGGGTGAGGGGTGCTGCGACCGACGCCAACCCCGGGATGACCTCGTCGTGGCTCGTCGCGAAGCCCCGTTCGCGCGCAAGCGCGGCCTCGGCACGCGGATGCTCCGAATCGAGCGCGCGCCACTGTGCTTCGGTGAGGTTCGCCTGGATGGCGATGCCCGGTGCGCCTGAGGCGAGGGGATGGCGCGTGCCCGGCCGCTGTGCGACGGCCGCATGGGCGTGGGTCGGCTCCACGCTCACGAGGGTCACGACCTCGTGCCGGTCGAGCACGGTCAGGAAGGCGGTCATGCCCAGTTCGTTCGCGACCGCGGTGAGGGCGGGGAGGGCCGCCGATTGCAGGTCGTGGGCGACAGAGCGGGCGAGAGCGGCCATCCGGGGTCCGAGTTGTACAGCGCCGGACTGGTCGCGGACCACGAGGCCGTGGTCTTCGAGGGTGCGAAGGATGCGGTAGGCGATCGACCGGTGCACACCGAGGGCCGCTGAGAGCTCGGCTATGGTGAGGGGTCCGTCGGCCTCGGCGAGGATCTCGAGGACGCGGATGCCGCGGGACAGCGTCTGCGAGTGCGGCGGGGGTTGTGCATCCATGTCACCGAGCCTAGTGTTCTTTATAGGAATTGGTCGTTCACATATCGAACGCGTTGTAACCGACGGCAGCGATGCCGGAGGAAGGAGCGCACAATGGTCGCCGCAGCGCCACAACACGGCGCATTCGGGCCGGAATCCAGACTCTACCGGCCTCCGGAGCACTTCTTCAGAGGGAGTCTCGGACGGTTCGCGACCGGCGTCGCGATCGTGGCATTCGACAGTGCACCCGCATCCGCAGGGCCGGGCGTGCGACACGGAATCACGGTGAACTCCTTCACCTCCGTCTCGATGGAACCGCCGCTCGTGCTCGTCAGCATCGCTCGGACCACCCGGGCCCACGATGAACTCGTGAACCGGCCGTTCAGCGTCAACGTCCTCGGCGCCGAACAGGAAAAGCTCGCGATGCACTTCGCCGGGCATCCGACAGACGAGCCGGTGTGGGTGGAAGGCGGCATTGCGCCCCGGCTCGCAGGTGCACTTTCGTACTTCGAATGCGCTCCATGGGCCGCCTACGACGGCGGCGACCACACCCTCTACGTGGGAGAGGTCAGGAACTTCGGCTACCGCACCGGCGACGCACTCGGCTTCGTCAACGGCCGGTTCGCGGCCATCCCCGAATACCTGCTCGGCGTCGAAGACCTGCTCTAGGCGCATCCGCCCACCGACAACGAAGGAGTCGATCCCATGGGAATCCGCACCGGCCGGCAATACCTCGACACACTCAACGCGATGCGACCGCACCTCACCATCGACGGCGAGGTCGTCAGCGAGAACGTCGCCGAACACCCCGCGTTCCGGAACGTCGCCCGCACCTACGCGAAGCTCTTCGACATGCAGCACGACCCCGCGCACCAGGACGCGCTGACCTACCTTTCGCCGTCCACCGGCGATCGGGTGAGCGCCTCATTCCTGGTGCCGCGAACACTCGCCGACCTCGAGCACCGCCGCGCCGCCACCCAGACCTGGGCCGAGTACACGAACGGCTTCCTCGGCCGCACGGGCGACTACATGAACAGCGCCCTGACCGCGCTCGCGGCGGCAGAGCAATGGTTCGCGCAGGCCGACCCGAAGTACGGCGAGAACATCCGGAACTATTACGAGTACGCGCGCGAGAACGACCTCCTCGCGACGCACACGCTGATCCCGCCGCAGGTTAACCGGTCGGTGTCCGGCAGCGAGCAGCTGGGCGGACAGCTCTCCGCGCGCATCGTGGAGGAGCGTCCGGACGGCATCGTCATCCGTGGTGCGCGCATGCTCGCCACGATCGCGCCCATCGCCGACGAGCTGCTGGTGTTCCCGTCGACCGTGCTCCGCGGAACGCCCGAAGACGGGCCGTACTCGTACGCATTCGCGATCCAGAACGACGCGCCCGGCCTCCGTTACCTGTGCCGCACTTCGCTGTACAACGGCGGCAGCGTCTTCGATGAACCCCTCGCTGCGCGCTATGAGGAAATGGACGCGGTCGCGGTCTTCGACGATGTCTTCGTGCCCAACGAGCGCATCTTCATGCTCGGGCATCCCGAACTCTGCAACACCTTCTATGCAGAGACGGGTGCGGCCGCACTGATGACCCAGCAGGTCGTGACGCGCACCATCGCGAAGAGCGAGTTCTTCCTCGGACTGGCGAGCGAGATCGCGGCTTCGATCGGAATCGACGGATTCCAGCACATCCAGGAGCAGCTGGCCGAGCTGGTCATCGACGTCGAGATCGGCAAGGCGCTGATGCGCGCGGCCGAAGTGGATGCGGCCCCCAACGCATACGGCATGCTCCAGCCCAGATGGAGCGCGCTCAACGCGGCCCGCAACTGGTATCCGAAAGCGGCCCAGCGCTTCCCGCAGATCATCCGGACCTTTTGTGCCAGCGGGCTGATGGCGCTCCCCGGCGAAGCGGACATCGCCAGCGACGCGCGCGAAGACATCGAGCTGTACCTTCAGGGCAAGACGCTCACGGGGCCGGAGCGGGTTCGCCTGTTCAAGCTTGCGTACGACGCCTCGATCTCCGGGTTCTCGAGTCGCCAGGCGCTGTACGAGTACTTCTTCTTCGGCGACCCGGTGCGCATGGCAGGCGCCCTGGTCAACAGCTACGACCGCGAGCCCGCCCGCGCCCGCGTGCGCGACTTCCTCGCCCGCACCGACTGAGCCTCCCTCCCGCTCCCTGTGCTCGGCTCCTGCGCTCGACCCGGCGAGCAGGCCGGCGGTCGCGTGGTTATGCTCGAAGGTGGTCGATCGATGACGAAGGAGCCGAAGCAATGAGTGAAGCGCGCGAACACGAACTCCTGGCGAAAGTGCCCCACCAGCTGTACATCGGGGGCGAATGGATCGACGGAACCTCCGGTCGCGTCATCCATGTCACCGATCCGGCTACGGATGCGACGATCAAGACGATCGCCGACGCGTCGGTCGACGACGGCATCCGCGCCCTCGACGCTGCGGTCGACGCGTCGGATGCATGGGCCGCGACCGCGCCGCGAGCCCGTGGCGAGATCCTGCGTCGCGCCTTCGACCTGCTGCAGGAACGCAGAGACGAGTTCGCACTGCTGATGACGCTCGAGATGGGCAAGCCGCTGGCCGAAGCGAGCGGCGAGGTCACCTACGGCGGGGAGTTCCTGCGCTGGTTCAGCGAGGAGGCCGTGCGGATCACCGGGCGCTACGGCACGAACCCGGAGGGCACAGGGCGCATGATCGTGTCCCAGCATCCGGTCGGGCCCTGCTTTCTGATCACCCCGTGGAACTTTCCGCTGGCGATGGCGACCCGCAAGATCGCGCCGGCGCTCGCCGCCGGCTGCACAGTCGTCATCAAGCCGGCCGAACTGACACCGCTCACCACGCTGTACTTCGCGAAGCTGCTCGAAGACGCCGGCCTTCCCGGTGGCGTGGTCAACGTCATCACCACCTCGACATCCGGCGCCGTCTCGGCCCCGATCATCGCCGACCCCCGCCTGCGCAAACTGAGCTTCACCGGATCGACCGAGGTCGGCCGCAAGCTGATCGAACAGTCGGCGAAGAACGTACTGCGCACCTCCATGGAGCTGGGCGGGAACGCACCGTTCGTCGTCTTCGACGACGCCGATCTCGACAAGGCGGTCGACGGGGCGATGCTGGCGAAGTTCCGCAACATCGGCGAGGCGTGCACGGCCGCCAACCGGTTCATCGTGCACGACTCGATCGCCGACGAATTCGCTCGCAGGGTCACCGAAAGGGTCAACGCATTCCGTGTCGGCCGGGGCACAGAAGACGGTGTCACCATCGGCCCGCTGATCAACGAGGACGCGGTCGCCAAAGCTGCAGCATTGGTCGACGACGCCGTGGCACGGGGTGCACGCGTTCTCACCGGCGGCGGCGAGATCGACGGGGACGGCAACTTCTTCGAGCCGACCGTGGTCACCGACGTTGTCGCCGGCAGCAGGATCCTGAGCGAGGAGATCTTCGGTCCGGTGCTGTCCATTGTGCGGTTCACCGACGAAGACGAGGCGATCAGGATCGCGAACGACACCGAATACGGCCTGGTCGGCTACGTCTTCACAAAGGACCTCGCACGGGGCCAGCGCCTGATCGACCGGCTCGAGACAGGGATGATGGGCCTGAACGTCGGCGTCGTCTCGAATGCCGCCGCGCCCTTCGGCGGTGTGAAGCAGTCGGGGCTCGGGCGCGAGGGCGGCCTCGAGGGCATCCGCGAGTACCTGAACACGAAGTACACGCTGACGCCCGACCCGGCCACCGCGTGATTCGCGGACACCGATTCTGGCGCATGCTGCGGAGTATCGTGCAAGCATGAGCACCGATGCGGTCATCGTCGACGTCATCCGCACTCCGTCGGGGCGGGGCAAGCCGGGCGGAGCCCTCTCGGACATCCATCCGGGCGACCTGCTGGCGGGCGTACTCACCGAACTCGTGCGGCGCAACGATCTCGATCCGGCACGCGTCGACGACGTGATCGGCGGATGTGTCACCCAGGTCGGTGAGCAGTCGACGAACATCGCCCGCACCGCCGCACTGAGCGCCGGCTTCCCGGACTCCGTGCCCGGTGTGACCGTGGACCGGCAGTGCGGATCGAGCCAGCAGGCGGCCGCGTTCGCTGCGCAAGGAGTGCTCGCCGGCGCCTACGACGTGGTCATCGCGTGCGGTGTCGAGTCGATGAGCCGGGTTCCGATGCTGTCGAACCAGGCCGGTCAGTCGACCGTGGGTGCGCTCTTCGGACAGCGCTTCCCGGACGGCCTCGTCGGCCAGGGCGTGTCGGCCGAGCTGATCGCGATGCGATGGGGATTCAGCAGGGAGGAGCTGGACGCGTTCTCTGCGCGGTCGCACGAGCGCGCTGCCGAGGCCGCCGCATCCGGCGCTTTCGAATCCGAACTCGTACCCGTCGCCACGCCGGACAGCGGAAGCGTCACCGCCGACGAGACCATCCGACCGTCGACGACGGCCGAAGCACTCGCCGGCCTCGCACCGTCGTTCCGCACCGACGAGCTCGCGGCCCGCTTCCCCGACATCGACTGGAAGATCACGCCCGGCAACTCGTCGCCGCTGACCGACGGCGCCTCGGCGGCGCTGATCATGAGCGCTGCGATGGCCGAGCGGCTCGGACTCCGGCCCCGAGCGCGCTTCCACTCGTTCGGCGTCGCGGGGAGCGACCCGCTGCTCATGCTCACCGGCATCATCCCCGCCACCGAGAAGGTCCTCGCGCGCACCGGTCTCTCGATCGACGACATCGATGCGTACGAAGTGAATGAAGCTTTCGCGCCCATCCCGCTGCTCTGGCAGCGAGAATTCGAGGCCGACGAGGCACGCCTCAACCCGCGCGGGGGCGCCATCGCTCTGGGCCACGCCCTCGGATCGTCCGGCACGCGCCTGCTGGCCACCCTGGTCAACCAGCTCGAAACCACTCGCGGCAGGTTCGGGCTGCAGACGATGTGCGAGGGCGGCGGAACCGCCAATGCAACCATCATCGAGCGCGTGTAGCTGCTCGCCGACACGGAAGGACTTTCCATGCACATCGAGGGATGCGCGGCACTCGTCACCGGGGGTGCGTCCGGTCTCGGCCACGCAACCGCCCAGGCGCTCACGGCCGCCGGAGCGTCCGTCGTCATCCTCGACCTGCCGTCGTCGGAGGGCGAGAAGGCGGCGGTCGCGCTCGGGCCCACGGCCCGGTTCGTAGCCGGGGATGTGACCGACGAGCAGCAGGTGCAGGCGGCAGTGGACGAGGCGTCCGGCCTTGCCCCTCTGCGCATCGTGGTCAACTGTGCGGGCATCGCGACCCCGGGCAAAGTGCTCGGCCGAGACGGGGTCCTCGCCCTCGCCCAGTTCGAACGCGTGGTGCGCGTGAACCTCGTCGGGACGTTCAACGTGATCCGGCTCGCGGCGGCTGCGATGGTGAAGACGGAGCCGGTGGAGGGGGAGCGCGGGGTCATCGTCAATACCGCATCGGTCGCCGCCTTCGACGGCCAGATCGGGCAGCCGGCGTATTCGGCGTCCAAAGGCGGCGTCGCTGCGATGACCCTGCCGATCGCGCGGGAG
>FSUF01001886.1_pt1 | contig 10177 bp, 9 predicted proteins | sample 1637351 | NCBI WGS metagenome assembly FSUF01 (sample SAMEA3914816, study PRJEB12502) | metagenome | biome: forest; material: soil | place: USA | collected 2011-09-16 | depth 0.3 m | reverse complement strand
GTGGCCGAGGCGGTCGGCGACGCGGTCGACATACGACCAGTCCTTGCCGGTCGCGTCGAGCAGCAGCTGGGTGAGCTCCTTGTTCGTGAGCTCGGTGCCCCCGCCGATGTTGTAGATCTCGCCGGGACGACCGCCTGCCAGCACCATCGCGATGCCGCGCGTGTGGTCGTCGACGTGCAGCCAGTCGCGGATATTCAGGCCTTCGCCGTACAGCGGGACATGCTTGTCGTCGATCAGGTTGGTGACGAAGAGCGGGATGACCTTCTCGGGGAAATGGTACGGGCCGTAGTTGTTCGAACAGCGGGTGATCGACACGTTCAGGCCGTGGGTGCGGAAATAGCTGCGCGCGAGCAGGTCGCTTCCCGCCTTGCTCGCCGAGTACGGGGAGTTGGGCTCGAGCGGGCGGTCCTCGGTCCACGATCCTTCGGCGATCGAGCCGTAGACCTCGTCAGTCGAGACGTGGACGAAGCGTTCGAGGTTGTTGCGAAGCGCGGCGTCGAGGAGCTGCTGGGTGCCGAGCACGTTTGTCTCGACGAAGATCGATGCGTCACGCACCGAGCGGTCGACGTGCGACTCCGCGGCGAAGTGGACGACAGCGTCGACCGACGGGAACAGCTCGTCGAGGAGACCGCCATTACGGATGTCGCCTTTGATGAACGTGTAGCGCGGAGAGTCGGCGACCGAGGCGAGGTTCTCGAGGTTGCCCGAGTATGTGAGGGCGTCGAGCACCACGACTTCGGCGCCTTCGAGACCAGGGTAGGCGTCCTGGATGGTGCGCCGGACGAAATTGGAGCCGATGAACCCGGCGCCGCCGGTAACGAGAATCTTCATACGAACACTGACCTGCCCTTGAATCGATGTGCCCGCCGATTCTACCGGGAACGAATGGCCCATCTTTCAGCAAGAATGTTGCGCTGGCGCAAACTCCTGTATTTACGATCTCAGCCCTCGCCTCACCCGCCTTCACGCTCCTCGGCGGTAGCGCTGTGCTGGGGGCGGCCGTGAGCAAACTCACGGTCTGCCGGTAGCGGATGCCCGACCCGAGCCCCGACGCGGCTGATTGATAGACTCCGGGGGTGCAAATCCGTGAACTCGCCATACCTGATGCCTACGAGATTACCCCGAAGCAGTTCACCGACGATCGTGGCCTGTTCCTGGAGTGGTACCGGTTCGACCGGCTCGAGGAGGCGGTGGGGCATTCCCTCGACCTCAAGCAGGGCAACACGTCGATCTCGCGCAAGGGGGCCGTTCGCGGCATCCACTTCGCGGACATCCCGCCGAGCCAGGCGAAATACCTGACGGCGCCGCACGGCGCCGTGCTCGACTTCGTGATCGACATCCGCGTCGGATCGCCGACGTTCGGGCAGTGGGACAGTGTTCTCCTCGACGATCGGGACCGGCGTGCCGTCTACGTCGCGGAGGGACTCGGCCACTGCTTCGTCGCATTGACCGACAACGCGACCGTGAGCTACCTGGTCACCGACGTCTACAACCCGGCGCGCGAACACGGGATCAACCCGCTCGACTCCGACATCGCCCTGGCCTTCCCGGCCGAGGCCGGAGACCTCCTGCTCTCACCCAAGGACATCGAGGCGCCGGGGCTTGCGCAGGCAGCGGAATCGGGACTCCTGCCGACCTGGGAGCAGGCACGGGCGTTCTATGCATCCCTCGACGACGGAGGCGAGTGAACGACATGCGCGGAATCATCCTGGCCGGAGGATCCGGAACCCGGCTCTGGCCGATCACCAAAGGCATCTCCAAGCAGCTGATGCCCATCTATGACAAGCCGATGATCTACTACCCGCTGTCGACCCTGATGGTCGCCGGGATCCGCGAGATCCTCATCATCACGACGCCCGAGTACAACCAGCAGTTCCGTGCGCTCCTCGGCGACGGCTCCGAGCTCGGGATCCGTCTGGAATACGCTGTCCAGCCCTCTCCAGACGGCCTCGCGCAGGCATTCATCATCGGGGAGGAGTTCATCGGCGATCAGTCGGTGGCTCTCGTCCTCGGCGACAACATCTTCCACGGGACGGGCCTCGGCACCTCGCTTCGCAGCCACAGCGAGATCGACGGCGCACTGATCTTCGCGTACCACGTGAGCAACCCGCGGTCCTATGGCGTCGTCGAGTTCGACGACGACTACAAGGCACTCTCGATTGAAGAGAAGCCGGTGAAGCCGAAGAGCAACTACGCCGTCCCTGGCCTCTACTTCTATGACAACTCCGTCGTGGAGATTGCGAAGACGATCGTGCCGAGCGCACGTGGCGAACTCGAGATCTCGACCGTGAACGAGCGTTACCTCGACGCGGGCGCATTGCAGGTCGAGGTGCTCGACCGCGGCACAGCGTGGCTCGACACCGGCACGTTCGAGTCGATGATGCAGGCGTCGGAATACGTGCGTGTCATCGAAGATCGCCAGGGCTTCAAGGTCGGCTGCATCGAGGAGATCGCCTGGCGTGAAGGGTGGATCGACGATGCTCGCCTTGCCGAGTTGGCGAAGCCGCTGGTCAAGAGCGGCTACGGCACCTACCTCGAGGGGTTGCTCGGAGTCTGAGCCTGCATCGAGCGGCGCTGGGCGCGCTCGACGCGCATGGTGACGATGCGGGACCGCATGGTGAGTCCGACGCGCAGCGACCAGCGCAGCGGGGCCAGGAGAGCGCCGGGATACTTCTTCTGGAGGTAACGGTAGGCGCTGTCATGATGCGCTTTGAGCATGCGGGTGGACTCGGTCGCGGTCGAGTGCGCGCCGGTGTGCACCACCCGCGCGCTCGGCACGTAGAGGTTCGACCATCCCGCCCGGCCGAGCCGGAAGCCGAGGTCGACGTCTTCGAAGTACATGAAATAGCCCTCGTCGAAGCCTCCGACGGCATCGAATGCGCTGCGGCGCAGCAGCACGCACGACCCGCTCAGCCAGCCGACGGCCCGTTCACCGGGCTTCGACTCGTCCGCCCGATAGGCGCGCGTCCACGGGTTGGTCGGCCAGACGCCCGTCAGCAGCGCGTGGCCGACACCGGTGCGAAGCGACGGCAGCCTGCGGGCGGACGGGTACGTGGTGCCGTCGGCGTTGAGCACACGAGGGCCTGCCGCTGCAGCGCCCGGCTTGGCGTCGAGACGCTGGCTGAGGATGCGCAGCGCCCCCGCTCCGAGCTCGACGTCGGGATTCGAGACGAGGATGTACGTCATCTCCGGCCCCAGGCTCCGCACAGCCGTGTTGACGGCTCCGCCGTACCCGAGGTTCGCGCCCACCTCGAGGAAGACCGCCCCGTACGCCTCGGCGATCCGCCGGGACTCGTCGGCGTCGCGCGAATCGTTGTCGGCGACGATCACCGTCACGGCAGCCGGCTCGCTCGCGCGTACCGACGCCAGGAACGGTTCGAGTGCGCCGCTCGAGTTGTAGGTGACCGTGACGATGGCGACGGATTCGAGGGGGGTTGCGGACATCGCGGCCCATCCTATCCCGGTCCCCGGTGGGCACCCTGCGAGGGTGTGGGCCGTGCGGACGAGACCTGGATGCCCAGATTCGGCTCCAACCGCGTTGTTACACTGGGTTGCCGCGACGCACGACAATGTGTGCGGCAGTGTACGGACTGATGAATGAGGACAAACTAACGTGAGCATGATCGTCAAGGGCTTCCGAGTCCTCGCAGCTGAGGGCCCACGCGTCTTCCTGGCCCGCCTGTTGGCGAAGGGTCACGGCATGCTCGTGCGGCTCTCACCGAGGATGCTCGTGCGCAACGAAGACGCCGCGCGCGTGGACTGGACGACCAGACCGCCCCAGCTCGAAGACCAGATCACCGTTCGCGAGGGTCCCGTCGATATCGCCTGGGTGATGTCGCCTCCCGGCCGGGAGAGCGGCGGACACCAGAACCTCTTCCGCTTCATCGACTTCGCCGAGAAGGCCGGCCACCGGTGCACGATCTACCTCTATTCGTCGATGGTCGACCAGGTGAGCATCCCTGACGTCCGCTCCATGCTCGAGAAGTCGGCCGCCTATCCGAACCTCGCGGCCGACATCCGCATGTACGAGCCGGAGTCCGGGGTGCACGATTCTGCGCAGGCGCTCTTCGCAACCGGCTGGGAGACGGCATACCCGGTCTACCTCGACACCTCCCGTGCCAAGCGTTTCTACTTCGTGCAGGACTTCGAGCCGAGTTTCTATCCGGTGGGCACCGAGTACGTGCTCGCTGAGAATACCTACAGGTTCGGATTCCATGGGATCACCGCCGGCGGCTGGCTGGCGCACAAACTCCATGCCGAGTACGGCATGAGCACCGACCTCTTCGACTTCGCCGTGGACAAGACCCACTACCACGTGACGAACACGGACCGTCGAAACGAGATCTTCTTCTACGCCCGGCCCGTCACGTCCCGTCGTGCGTTCGAATTCGGGCTTCTCGCGCTCGCCGACTTCGCGGCCATGAAACCGGATGTCACCATCAACCTCGCCGGCTGGAATGTGTCGAACTGGGACATCCCCTTCAAGTACAACAACCTTGCGAGCCTCGACATCTCGAAACTGAACAACGTCTACAACCGGTGTGCTGCGGGCCTGGTACTGTCCCTCACGAACATGTCACTCCTCCCGCTCGAACTGATGGCGAGCGGCGTGACTCCCGTGGTGAACGACGCCCCGAACAATCGCCTGGTGTCCGACAACCCGTTCATCGAATACGTGCCTGCTGCGCCTCTCGCGATCGCACGCACCATGGCTGAGGTCCTCGACCGGCCCGATGCCGTCGAGCGCTCGGTCGCGATGTCCAAGTCGCTCGCCAACGTCAACTGGGGCGACTCGGGGGCTCAGTTCGTCGAGGCCTTCGAAAGGGTGATGAGTGCCTAAGACCCTGGTGATCGGTGCGAACGGCTTCATCGGCTCGCACCTGGTGGATGCGCTCGTCGCCGCGGACCACGAGGTTCGCGCGTTCGACCGGTTCAGTTCCCGCACGCCCACCTTCACCTCCGACGATGTCGAGATCGTGCAGGGGGAGTTCCTGAGCCGGGCCGACCTCGACTCGGCGGTACAGGGCATGGACTTCGTCGTCCACGCGCTCTCGACGACGACGCCCGCGACGGCGGAGAGCGACCCGACACTGGATATCCGCACCAATGTCGCCCAGACCGTCGAACTCCTCGAGTCCTGCGTCGACGCCAACGTCGGTCACCTCTATTTCACCTCGACCGGGGGAGCGATCTACGGGCCCCAGGGCAAGGCCGAGTATTCGGAGTCCGATCGCGCGCTTCCGATCTCGCCATACGGCATCGGCAAGCTCTCGATCGAGCACTACCTGCAGTACTTCAAGACCAAGCACGGACTCTCATCGACCTCGTTCCGGGTCTCGAACCCGTACGGAACCCGCCAGCATCCCAATCGCAAGCAGGGGCTCATCCCGATCGCCCTGAGACAGATCGTTCTCGGGCATCCGGTGATCCGTCTCGGCGACGGCTCGATGGTCCGCGACTACGTCTATGTCGAAGACCTGGTGCGGATGCTCGTCCCGGTGCTCGGGCGCCCGACCGAATACGGACTGTACAACGTCGGCAGCGGGACCGGCACGACCGTCAACGAGGTGCTCGAGTCGCTTCGCCGCGTGGTCGGCGCGGATTTCGCGATCGAGGAGCGGCCCAAGCCGCCGACCTTCGTCGACACCGTGGTCCTGAACACGTCGAGGTTCCGCACGGAGTTCGGCGAGATACCGATGACGCCGATGGATGAAGGGATACGCCGGACCTATGACGAAATCCGAGCCGCAACCGACCGCTGACGACACGCCGCTGGCGACCGTGGCGATCCTCACCTACAACGGCGAGACCTACCTGCGGCGGATTCTCGAGCAGGTCAGTGCACAGGACGTCGACGGCGAGGTCGAGATCCTCGTGATCGACTCCGGGTCCACTGACGGGACGCTCGGCATCGTCGCAGAGTTCCCGCACGTGCGCCTCCACCAGATCCCGAACAGCGAATTCGGGCACGGACGCACGCGCAACCTGGCGGCCGAACTGGCGCGGGGCGAATTCGTGGCATACCTCACCCACGACGCCGTTCCGGTCGACCACACGTGGCTCCGCGAACTCCTCGCTCCATTCGCGATCGACCCGTCGATCGTCGCCGTGATGGGCAAGCAGGTGCCACGCCGCGGGGCGTTTCCCCTGCAGAAGTACGAGATCCAGGGCGTGTTCCGCAATTTCGGTCCGGACTTCGGCACGTCGGTGTTCTACAAGGACTCTTTCGTCACCGACGAGGGCATCCTCGGCGTGATCAGCTTCTACTCCGACGTGAACTCTGCTGCGCGACGACGCTTCCTGCTCGACGTGATCCCGTATCGCGACGTGCGCTACGCAGAGGACCAGCTGTTCGGCAAGGACCTCATCGAGGCGGGCTATCGCAAGGCGTACGCGCCGCGGGCCAGCGTCGAGCATTCGAACGACCTCACACGCGACGAATACCGGCAGCGCATCTTCGACGAGACCGTCGGACTTCGCCAGATCGGCACACCCATCGAACCTCTCGGCAACCGGGCGCGGCTGCGCCTGACGGCACGCGGTATCGCGGGAGACAGCCTGCGTATCGTCCGCGACCCCGAGTTCGGCTGGAAGCGCAAACTGTACTGGCTGGCACTGAATCCCGCGTACCAGGTGACGAAGTGGGAGAGCTACCGTCGGTCGACGCTGGTCGACATCGACGATCCGGAAGCTGTGCGGGCCGGCTCCCTGGAGCATTCCCGCAAGAAGTGATCGCGGCTACTCGACGGTGACGGTCGGCGACAGGCGCAGGATGCCGTGGCCGATCGCTCCTGTCGGAGTGTCGAAGCTCACGGCCGCAGGCGCCTGGTCGAAGTTGCGGCCCGTGCGGTCGCCGAGTCCGACGTTGACCAGGTACTTGCCAGGGCCGATGCGCATGTCGGGGAACGTCATGGTGAGAACGTGCTTGCCCTTGACGTTCGGGAGCGAGACGTTGGTGTCCCACGTCGTGGCCTCGTAGAGCCGCGTGCCGAGCGGGGTGTCGATCGACATGCCCATGCCCCAGTCGGGCACCGGCTTGCGGATCTCCACCTCGACGGTCAGGGTGAGGTCGGAGCGGCCGTCGCGCTCGACCATGACGGCGCGGACATCGTCGATGAGGTACGGGAAGTCGTCGCGCGTCGTACCGTGCCTCAGGTTCGAGGCGAGGCGGTCTTCTTCGTAGCCGTTGCGCAGGATGCGGATGCCCTCGGCAGGGTCGCCGTCGTGCTGCACGACGCCGCCGTGGAGCACGAGCACGCGGTCGCACAGGTTGCCGACCTGGTCGGCCGAGTGGCTGACGAGGACGATCGTGCGTCCCTCACGCTGGAACTCGGAGATCTTGTCCATGCACTTGCGCTGGAACGGTTCGTCGCCGACGGCGAGCACCTCGTCGACGAGCAGGAGGTCGGGGTCGACGTGCACGGCGACGGCGAAGGCGAGTCGCACGTACATGCCCGAACTGTAGAACTTGACCTGGGTGTCGATGAACGACTCGATGCCCGAGAACTCGACGATGTCGTCGAAGTAGCGATCGGTGTCGGTGCGGGACAGGCCGAGGATAGCGGCGTTCAGATACACGTTCTCGCGGCCGGTCAGGTCCTGGTGGAATCCGGCGCCGAGCTCGAGAAGTGCCGCCATGCGTCCCCGGCGGGCAACCGATCCTGTGCTGGGCTGGAGGATGCCGCCGATCACCTTGAGGAGGGTGCTCTTTCCCGAACCGTTGTGACCGACGAGGCCTACGGTGGAGCCGACTTCGATCTCGGTGCTCACGTTGCGGAGCGCCCAGAAGTCTTCGCGGTGCTTGCGCGAAGCCTTGAAGTTGACGAGGCGCTCTTTCAGTGACTTCTCTTTGTGCAGGACGAAGCGCTTCGAGACGTCGTCGACGCTGACCAGGATCGGTGAGGTCATGTCTAGAGCTCCTGTGCGAAGTTGCCCTGAAGGCGGGAGAAGATGCGCTGGGCGAGCCACACGAGGACGAGGCTGACGAGAAGGGTGATAGCGAGCCGCAACTCGAGGTGGTCCGGCCACGCCTGCTTGAGCGAACCCGTCGCGTCGGATCCCGCCGCCCAGAGTGCCTTCTGCATGGCGATGATGCAGATGGTGACGGGGTTGGCGAGATAGAGCTGCTCGAGCCAGTTGCCGTGCAGGGCCTTGTGGACGAACGTGAACGAGTACACGATCGGGGATGCCCAGAACAGCACGACAAGAGCGATCTCGACCAGGTGTTCCGTATCGCGAAGGTAGACGTTGACCGCCGACAGGACGAGTCCGACGGCCGTGGAGAACACGATGAGCGTCACTATCGCGACCGGAGCGAACCAGAGCCGCCCGTCGCCGGGGAACGATGCGAGGAACGCTATGGCGACAAGCAGGACGACGGCCTGGACCATGAAGTTGAAGATCGCGCCACCGACCGAGCTCAGCGGGAAGATCTCGCGAGGGAGATACACCTTCTTCACCAGGCCGGAATTGGACACCATCGAGGTCGTCATGCCGGATATGGTCTCTGCGAAGAGTCCCCACGTCGTCAGGCCGATGAAGACGAAGATCGCGAAGTCGGGCACCGCGCGTGCGGCGCCGAGGATCTGGCCGATCGCGAAATAGTAGATGAGGAGCTGGACGAGCGGGCGGACCAGGCTCCAGACGATGCCGAGCGAGCTGTCTTTGTAGCGCGCGCGGATCTCCCGGCGCACCAGAAGCCAGAGGAGTTCGCGATGCGCCCAGATCTCGGCAATCGATTTGCCTGTTCCCGTGAAAAAGCCGGTCTTCTGACCGACATGCTGCATCGGAAGTAAGGCGATCCGGGACGCGCGCTCCTGCGCTTCTGCGTCCATGGTGGTCATAGCTGTACTAGTCACTCGCCTCACCGACACGTTTGGTCGGCGCCTTCATCTCGGGTTCACATTCCGTTCGACGAACGGACAGGCTCGATTCTAAGGTAAATATCTGTACGTGTTGTGAGGGCCCCCGCGCGCACCGGGACGATAGCCTGAATGCGCCGCGCCGACCGAGCGGCTGGAACACGCTGGGGACACGATGACATCACCGTGGTGGAGTGCGCGCACAATCGCAGCCTGCGCCCTGATCGCGCTTACCCTCAGCGGGTGCACGACCGCCGGGAGCAGTGGATCGGGCGGATCGCCCGATCCGTCGGCGACGGCGGGCACGGCCACGCCCTCTGCGCAACCGACCCCTGAGCCGGATGCCGTCATCGTGGTGGCTTCCGTCGACGTGGACGGAAAGGCCGTGACCACGTCGGGCTATGTGAACGGAATCATCGAAGACGGCGGATCGTGCGCCTACACGCTCACCTCCGGAGCCGGCGCCAGCGTCACGACGACGACGGTCGGGCAGGCCGACACGTCGACGACCTCGTGCGGCCAGGGGATCACCCCGATCGAGAAGCTGTCCCGCGGTACGTGGAACGTTGTGCTGACGTACACCGCTGTGTCCCAGAGAACCGTGGTGTCAAAGCCCGCGAGTGTGGAGATCCCATGAAACCTGTACGACTCGTGGCGGCAGCCCTGGCGATCGCGCTGACCTTCACCGTCGTGACAGCGTTCGAAACCGCGCAGCCCGCCGCCCAGGCCGCCGATGGCAGGCAGTTCGACCCGGGCGACATCATCAGCGATGCGCTCTTCTTCGACGGCAGCGTGTTGGCCGCATCCGACGTCCAGGCCTTCCTCAACAGCCAGGTCTCCGCCTGCCGCGCCGGCTACACGTGCCTGAAGGACTATCGCCAGACGACGACGTCGAAAGCTGCTGTGGACGGGCGCTGCGGAGCGTACGCGGGTGCCGCGAATGAGCTCGCCTCCGCGATCATCGCGAAGGTGGGCGCCGCATGCGGTATCAGCCAGAAGGCGTTGATCGTCCTGCTCGAAAAGGAGCAGAGCCTCATCACGGACGACTTCCCCGGCTCGGGGCAGTATCGGTCTGCGACGGGGTTCGGCTGCCCCGACACCGCCGTCTGCGACTCCCAGTACTACGGCTTCTTCAACCAGGTCTACAACGCCGCGCTGCAGTTCAAGCGGTATGCGGCCTCCCCGGCGAGCTGGAACCATGTCGCAGGACGAGTGAACGCTGTGCGCTACAGCCCGAACGCCTCCTGCGGTTCCAGCAACGTCTTCATCCAGAACCAGGCGACGGCAGGACTGTACAACTACACGCCGTACCAGCC
>FSUF01000544.1_pt1 | contig 10188 bp, 5 predicted proteins | sample 1637351 | NCBI WGS metagenome assembly FSUF01 (sample SAMEA3914816, study PRJEB12502) | metagenome | biome: forest; material: soil | place: USA | collected 2011-09-16 | depth 0.3 m | reverse complement strand
GATTCGGCTGTCCGCCACGACTCGGGTGCTCTGGATGCGCTCGCGGTCGCGGGCGAGGTCCGGCAGGTGCTCGACGAACTGGTCGATCGCGTACACCGCGGCGACGGTCTCCTTGTCGAGTTCCATCCTCGGGTCGTTGGAGCCGCCCTTTCGCAGGTCGAACTCGGCCGAATCCAGGCCACCTTTGGCCACTCCTCGGCGGACCGTGAGGGCGATCGTCGCGGGGAGAGCGGTGGCGAGCGCCTCCTCGCCGAGGTTCTTGTACTGCGTGAACAGCGCGTTGCGCTCCAGAAGGTAGCTCTCTTTGAAGGCGCCGAACGACGACATGGAGGCGTGGTGCTTGTGGAACGCCAGCGACGCCGGCTCGTAGACGAATCGGTGGCCCAGCAGATTCAGGCGCCAGCCGAGGTCGACGTCTTCGAAGAACATGAAGAAGCGCTCGTCGAACCCGCCGAGCTGCTCGTAGACCGACCGGCGGACGAACATGGCCGAGCCAGTGCCGAACAGCACGTCGCGCGGCTCGTCCGGAGTCGTCGGGACGGGCTGGGCGGTCAGCGGCTTGTATCCCTGGCCGAACCAGGTCATCGCCGAGCCGATGTAATCCACCTTCTCGCCGTCCCAGTCCAGAACACGGCTCGCGACCGCCCCAACGCGCGTGCTCGACTCGAAGCGCGCCACTGCAGCGCTCACCCAGGCTGCGTCCGGCTTGGCATCGTTGTTGAGGAATGCGACGTACTCGCCGGAGGCAGAACGGACGCCCAGGTTGCAGCCGCCTGCGAAGCCCAGGTTCGCCTTGGACTCGATCAGGACGACATGCGGCGCCTCCCGCCGGATGCGTTCGGCACTGTCGTCGCCTGACGCGTTCTCGACCACCACGATCTCGAGGCGGTCGGCCGGCCAGTCGAGCCGGCCGAGATGGTCGATGGCGGTCAGCGTGTCGTCTGTCCCTCGGAAGTTGACGAGGATGACCGAGACGACCCCGCGGCGCGTGGTGGGCATGCGTTCCTTTCGCTGACGTATCCGCCCGTCAGCCTACCAAGGGGCACGGTGGGTCTCCCTGAGGGCAGGGCGGAATTGCTAAGCTGTGGCCGTCCCGGGCCATCTCCGCCCCCACCAAGCGAACAGATCTGAGGCCCCCACCGTATGGACACCGAGACCGTCGCCCCGGCTCCCCGCAGAGGATTCGCTGCACGGCTGTTCTCTCGGGCGTCCATCGGTCCGGCCATCCTCATCATCGCGTCGCTGCTGGTCGGGATCGTGCAAGTGCCCGCGCACAAGGGCGTCTCGCCGGTCGACGAATACGTCTACATCGACTACCTCTCCAAGGTCCTCAGCCAGGGCACCGTACATCGCGGCGAGCAGACCGGGACCTACGCGCGGCAGCAGCTCGGCTGCCGCGGACTGCGACTGCTTGCGCCGACACCTGACGCCCGCTGCACGCTGACCAACGCTGAGAACAAAGAGCTCTTCCCGTTCCACGGCGCGACCTCGGCGTACATCTACACGCCGCTGTACTTCGCCATCACCCGCGTCCTCGCCGAGCCGCTCGTCTGGGTCGGTGTGGGTCTGGTGGACGCGGGACGTTTCGTCGGCGCGATCTGGCTCGCGGCGGCGGCCCTGCTGCTCTACCTTGCGCTGCGGCGCCTGAAGGTGCACCCGGTCGTCGCGACCGGTGCCGGCCTGCTCATGGTCGGTTCGTTGCCCGCATACTGGTCGAACACCTACATCAGCACCGACGCGACAGCCCTGTTCGCAGGCGCCCTCATGCTCTACCTCGCCACGCTGGCCGACGAGCGACGCGGCCGAGTCCTGTTCGTGCTCGGCGCGGTGTTCGTCACTCTGCTGAAGGTGCAGAACCTCGCAGCCGTGGCTGCCGCCGCCATCTTCCTGGTGCTGCGCGCCGGCATTGTCGCCTACCGCGCGCGCGGTACCCGCTGGAGCTGGATAGGCCGCACCTTCGCCGACAGCCGCACCATCGTGTCCCTTATCGCGCTCGGAGCATCGATCCTCGCGCAGCTCGCCTGGCTCGTCTACTCGACCGCGACGGCCGTCGGGCCGGCTCCGGACATGGGCAAGGTCCGGCCGCTCGGCATCACCTCGCTCATCCTTCAGTCCGGCCTGTTCATCGACGGCGCGACGAAGGGCGTCGGCGATATCACGACCTTCCTCAAGGGACCAGGACTGATCGTCGACTACGCCGTCTCGTGGATCGCCGTCGCCGGTGTGATCGGCCTGCTGATGGTCGCGCGCTGGGGAACAAGGCGCAACATCGTGGCGATCGCAACCTTCGTGGCCGCGGTCGTGTCGGCGCCGCTCCTCTCGGCAGTGACCTACGTGACGCTCCGCACCTATCCCGACCCGCCGCCTGGGCGCTACGGCGTCTCGCTCGTGCCGCTCTTCCTGGCCTGCGCCTCGCTGCTCCTGGCGCGCCGCCCTGCACCGCGTTGGATCTTCGCAGGCGTCGGCGGACTGGTGTTCGCGGCCTCGCTGTTCATTCCGCAGGGCTGACGTCGTTTCGATGGACGCGCCGATCGCGACACAGGCAATGAGGTTTCCGGGGCGGCTCTTCACCGCCGTCTTCGTGGTGCTGTTCGCACTGATGGGCGCGTGGTCACTCGCGACTCCGATCTACGCCGTCCCGGATGAGGCCGGGCACACCGTGCGTGCGACCGCAGCGGTTCACGGTCAGATCGTGGGTCACGGCAGGCACTTCCAGGCGCCGGGCTACTTGTTCATCCCGGGTGCGGGATCGTGCTTCGCGGGTCGTCCGGACACCACCCCTGCGTGCGTAGGGACGTCGCCATTCGGGTCCGGTCTGCGCGACAGCATCACCACCGCCGGGACGAACAGCCCGGTCTACTACCTCGTGGTCGGCCTACCATCTCTGCTGCTGTCCGGGGAGCCGGCGATCTACGGGATGCGCCTCCTCTCGGCGGCCCTCACCGCGGCCGTCTTCGCCGCAATGGCGGCGCTCCTGCGCCGGCTGGCCGGCGCGCGCCGGACGCTCCTTCTCCCGATCGCCGCGATCACGCCGGAGGTCGTGTTCCTCGGCGGGGCGATCAACCCGAACGCCATAGAGATGGCGTCCGCCGGGGCCCTCTTCGCCGCGCTGCTTGTCCTGGCACGCGAACGGCCGGGCGGCTGGGCGCTCGGCTTCGCTTCGACGACTGCGGTAGTCGCGACGGCGCTCGTCACCGGCGGTCGGAGCCTCGGCCTGCTCTGGGTGCTGATGGCCGGCGCCGGTGTGCTGGCGCTGCTGCGCAAGGACGACCGGCGCGCGCTGGTCCACCGGACCTCTACGTGGATCGTGCTGGGCGCCGCCGCCGTGGTGTGCGCCGGGGCGCTCGCATGGTTTCTGCTACCTGGGAACGGTGTGCGGGCGCAGGTACAGCCGACGCCGGGAAGCCTGCTCACGGTCGCACAGAACATGGTCGAGAACACGTTCTCGTATTGGCGCCAGCTGACGGGCCAGTTCGGGACGGTGGACGTGCCTGCTCCGGAGGGAGTCCAGACGCTGTCGACGGCGCTCTTCCTCGCGATCGTCGTACTCCCGCTGGTGCTCGGCAGAGGGCGCGAGCGTTGGGTCGCGGCCGGCTTCACCGCCGTCTTCCTCGCCGTCCCGGTCGTCATCCAGGTGGCGCTGTGGCGTGCCGTCGGTGATGTCTGGCAGGGACGGTACATGCTCGCCGCGCTGCTGCTTGTCGCGATCGCAGGAGGTCTGAGCCTGGACGCCCGTCAGCGGAACGCGCGAGAGGACGGTGAACCGGTCGCGCCGCGTTCGATCGTGGCGACGCTGCGCACCGTGCTGGTCCTCGTGGCCGGCGGCCACCTCGCCGCGTTCACCTTCACACTGCGCCGCTACGCCATCACGAACAACTCGTGGCCGGATGCGATGCTCCGGCCGCAGTGGCAGCCGCCGGGCGGCACGATCGCACTGACACTGCTCATTGTCGCCGCGCTATCTCTCGGCGTGGTACTGATCTGGAGGTCACTCCCTCAGCTGTTTGCGGGACCGCGGGTCACGCCCGATCATGGCGCGACCCAGGGAGGGGCCTCCGTCGGGACGGCGGTGCCTTCGGGGTCGCACAGGAAGTCATAGATCCGGTCGAGTGCGACGTCCCAATCGGAGTGCGCCGCTTCGATGGTCGCGACGCCAGCGTCGGCGATCCGCTTACGTGCCCTTGCATCCCGGACGAGCTCGTCGATGCCCGCGACGACCTCGTCGTAGGTCATCATCGTGGTCCGGGAGTTCTCGCCCGGACGGAACAGCCAGCGGAACCACGGCGAGTCCGGCACGACCATCGCTACCCCGCTCGCCATGAGTTCCAGCGGGAGGTAGGAAGGGTGCCGTGAGATCTGCATGGTGACGCCGATGTCCGTCTCGCGGTAGAGCCGGCCGGTGGCACGGTAGTCGATGAGCCCCAGATCGATGAAGTCGGCGCTCGGCGGCAGGTACTTCGCTCCAGCGACGACGATGCGCACGCGGTCGCCATAGCGTCGCTTGATCTCGCTCAGTGCTGCAAAAACAAGCTCCCAGCAGTTGCGGAAGTGGTCGCGCGCGTAGGCGAAGATCGTGACAGGCGCGGTGCTGCTGTCCGGTTCGGAGCGGCCTGACGAGTGAAAGATCCTGCGGTCGACTGCAGGCGTGAAATAGGTGGCGGTGCCGCCGTAGCCGCCGGCATAGATGTCGTGCATGCTGCGTGTGTTACAGATGCCGTACAGGCCGAGCCGGTAGGTCTGCTCGGTCATCGCGAACATCGTGCTCGCCGGGTAGAAGGAAGGCTCGTAATCCTGGATGAGATAGAACTTGCGGGGTGTTCCGGGCGTCTTGGCGACATCCCGCGCGGTGAGCCAGAAGGTTGCGATAGCTGCATCGGCGGGCGGGACTGCGGCCAGCCCCTCCTCTGTGCCGTAGTAGTTGCCGACCTCAGATCCGGCCAGCCCGGGGAAGGCGGCCACGATCGCAGACTCGTAGAATTCGCTCGCCGGATGGCCGTTGACCAAAAAGCGGTTCTTCACGCCATGGTCGCGCGCGAGCTTGTCGGCGATCCGCAGCGTCGTGTTCACCCCGCCGAAGAACGGAAGGTCGAAGCCGGGGAGCAGCCAGTTGATCGTCCGCACTTCGCGTCGGCCGGTCGTGGCGGCGTGCGACTCGACCACCCCAGCCACCTCCGTCGCCGTGATCGACGCCAACGACAGCAGAGCTGTCGCATCCTCCGAGATGGACGACTGCTGGGCGTCCGACTTCCAGGGGCGACCGAGACCGGCCATCGTGAGCTCGAGAGGCGTCGGGTCATCGGCTGCGGCGAAGCGCGGCACCTCGACCAGACGGCAGACGTTCGGTGAGATGTAGGGGTCGCCGGCCGCCAGCCAGGGCTGGTAACGCCAGTAGCTCGCGAACGAATCGGCACGAGGCGCGTGCGCACCCCGCGTCACCGACTCGAAGTGACGCACCGCGTCGAACGGGATGACGACGTTGCGGCGCCCGCGGATGACCTGGTCGAGTCCGAGCACGACGTCGCTCCCTGTGAGCTGGAAGCTTTCGTCGAAGCCGCCGACCTCCTCGAACAGCTCGCGGCGGATCCCGACGCATGCACCCGTGACCGCGAGCGTGTTGCGGTACCAGCGGACCGGTCCGATGATCGTGTCCGAGTCCGGGTGCATGCCCGCGAAGAGGTTGGCGGCGAACCCGCCCGGTCCGAGCATGACACCCCCGTGCTGCACGCGGCCGTCATCCGTCCGATGCTGGAAGCCGACGGTCCCGACTCCTTCGCGGTGAAGGACGCCCACCATTTCGCGCAACCAGCCCGGGTCGACGATCTCGGTGTCGTCGTTGAGGAACACGAGTACGTCGCCAGTCGTGCTGCGCGCGGTTTCGGTGTTCACGCGCGAATAATTGAATGGCTCCTGAGCCCACCATGCGTGGCGTACCGGGATGCCCGGGTCGAAGCCGGCATACCAGGATTCGTTCTCGTCGGTCTCGCCGCCGTTGTCGACCACGGTGACGTCGAACGCCGGATAGTCGGTGGTCGCCAGGCTCGGCAGCAGGCGCTCCAGATTGACGCGGCTGTGCCGAGTGGGGACGACGATCGAGACGGTCGGCCACGTCGCGCGCTGGAAGCGCACCCGGACGATGCCGTTGCTCACCTCCGCCGTCGCCTCTTCACCGCGGTCACGCAGGGCCATCGCGACCATCGCGGCGTCCGCGGGCGACGCAGGCACCGCGGGTGCGACCGGAACCGAGAGCAGCACGTGCGGTACGTGTCCAACCGACGCGTCGGACAGCTGGGAGTGCAGCAGCAGCCGCCAGACGCCGTGGTCGTCCAGCGTCACTCCGGATGCCGCGGCGGTGTCGGGAGTGCGGATGGCGAAGGCGCGGCCCAGATAGTTCGCGCCGAGCATGATCTCGGGCGACCACACCGGGCGGAAGGACGGAGAGACGCGGCGGCCGTCCGGGGCGACCTGGTCGGAATCGAACGCGATGACACGGCGAACCGGGTCGACGCGGTGCTCCTTGGCGATCTGCTCCAGCGCGTGACTTCCGAGTGACGAGCCGGCCTTGAGGAAGAGGACGAAGTCTTCCTCGACGTCGGAGAGCACCTCCCGCAGCGGAGTCCCCGTGGCCACGACGATCCAGCGCGGCTCGAGTGCCACCTGGGCGGTCAGGCTCTCGATCGTACGGTCGACCTTGATGGTCTCGTCAGCGTTCCCGCTGCCGTCCGTCTCGACCAGCACGAGAAAGGTCGTCGCCAGCCCGGGGGGCAGCGGCTCCGGCGCGGGCTGCTGCGCGCGCCACTCAGCGTAATCCGTGAGACCCGGTCCCAGCCGCTTTGGTTCCGGTCCCGACGGCCGCACTTCGGACCGGAAGGTGCGCACGGCCTCTTTGCCTGCGTGAACGATCTGACGACGAGCGGATTCGGGTGGAAGCAGACGGCCGAGCGCGCGACGTGGGCCGCTCATCCATTGATTCATCTCTGGAAGTCTAGCCGTGAGGGGGGCTCGGGCCGTCCGCCTAGACTGGGGGCGTGAAATTGGCGATGACCCTGATGGTGCGCGACGAGGCTGACATCGTCGCCCCGATGCTCGACCACCATCTGGCCCAGGGAGTCGAGGTGATCATCGTCACCGACAACGGTTCGGTCGACGGCACCGCCGAACTTCTCCAGGACTACGCGGCGCGCGGGCTGGTCGTGCTGCACCACGACCCGGTGCATCGCAAGCAGCAGGCCGTCACCGTCACCCGGATGGCGCGCGAGGCCGCGACGGAGCACGGTGCGGACTGGGTCATCAACGCGGACGCCGACGAGTTCTGGCTTCCGCGCTCCGGCGGGTTGACGCTCGCCGAGGCGTTCGCCGGCATCCCGAAGGAGATCCAGGCCTTCGACGTCCCGGTGCACGACATGATCGGACCTCCTGCGCTCGCGGGCACTGGGCTGCAGCGGTTGGTCTACCGCGACCTGCGCCCGGCGGCGGCTCTGGAGCGGGTGGGATTGAAGGCGCATGCCACTCACGACGCGGCGCACATCGGCGACCCAGAGATCGAGGTCGTCCAGGGCAACCACTTCGTGAGCCTGGAGAACCGTGGGCCGGTCCCGGCGGGATGCGAGGTGGAGGTGTTGCACTTCCCGTGGCGCTCGTGGGAGCAGTACAGCCGCAAGGTGCGCAACGCCGGACGTGCCTACGAGGAGTCCGACCTCACTCCTAGCCCCAACCACCATGGCATGCGAGACTACCGACGCCTGCTCGACGGCGTTCTGTACCCCCTCTATCTTGCGCGGCACCCGGACAGGACGGCGCTGGCCGCGGGACTCGAGACGCGCGAATACCTGCTGGACACGCGCATCGCAGACACCATCGCTTCCCCGGTGCCGGACCGCCCGGTCGACGAGGCGACCGCGCCGGAACAGCGGGCGATCGGTCTGGCCCTCGCCGACCTCGACCGCCGGTTGGCCACGGCGGACGATCGGGTGGTGCGGGCAGAGGCAGAACTGGGTCGCGTAACCGAGGAGAACCGGTCACTCCACCAGCAACTGGAACGCGTGCAGAACCGTCGTGTCGTCCGGATCGTGGACGGAACAGCACGACTGGTCCGCGGCAGCCGCGGCAGCCGAGGCTGAGAGTTCTCCACACCAGCGCGCAGCGGTACCCACCAAGTTAACCGGTAGCGATGGTAGCCTTCCGAGCGGCTTTCCGTTCAGCACAACAGCCCGATCCATCAAGAGAAGGACACGCATGCCGACGACCGACCTCGCCAGCGTTCCGGCGTCCTCTCGGCGTCGACGTATCCTGGTCGTCACCCCGGACACGCTCGGCGAGCTGATGGCCGGACCGGCCATCCGGTCCTGGGAGATCGCGAAGGAACTCTGCCAGTTCTCGGACGTCCGGCTGGTCTCCACGAACAAAGTCTCGGGCATTGCCAGTGACCGGTTCCACGTCGCCTTCGCCGACGACGACGAACTGCATGCGCACGTGGACTGGGCCGACGTCCTCGTGTTCCAGGGCCACATCCTGCGCACCCACCCATGGATCAAGTCGACTGACACCGTTATCGTCGCGGATATCTACGACCCGATGCACCTCGAACAACTGGAGCAGGGCAAAGACCTCGAACCGGAGTCGCGGCTCGCCGTTGCGATCGACACCGTTGAGGTGCTCAACGACCAGCTCGAGCGTGCCGACTTCCTGGTGTGTGCGTCAGAGAAGCAGCGCGACTTCTGGCTTGGCCAACTGGCCGGGCTCGCCCGCATCAACCCGGCCACGTACGATCGCGATCCCAGCCTGCGAACACTGCTCGATGTCGCTCCGTTCGGTGTACAGAACGAGCCGCCGGTGCAGAAGACGCACGGTATAAAGGGCACGGTCCCCGGCATCGGCCCCGACGACAAAGTCATCATCTGGGGCGGCGGTATCTACAACTGGTTCGACCCGCTGGCGCTCATCGAGGCAGTCGCGATCGCCCGGAGCTCACATCCGAACCTGCGCCTGTTCTTTCTTGGCGCCACTCATCCGAACCCCAACATCCCGACCATGAAGATGGCAGTGGAGGCCCGGGAGCGCGCCGATGAGCTCGGCCTGACCGGCGAGACCGTGTTCTTCAACGAGTCCTGGGTGCCGTACAACGAGCGCGCCGACTACCTGCTCGACGCCGACCTCGGCGTGAGCACGCACTTCGACCACCTTGAGACGGCGTTCAGCTTCCGCACGCGCATCCTCGATTACCTGTGGGCGTCACTGCCGATCATCAGTACCGACGGCGACACTTTCGCCGACATCATCCGCGACAACGACCTCGGCCGCGTGGTCCCGCCAGAGGACGTCGACGCCCTGGCCGCGGCGATCGAAGAGCTGCTGTACGACGCCGAAGCCCGCGAACGGATCGCCGCGAACGTTGCGGCTTACGCCCGCGACCACACCTGGGAGCACTCGTTGCGCCCGCTGGTCGAGTTCTGCAAGCACCCGGCGCCGGCGGCCGACCGTTTGGAAGGCATAGTGTCTGAGCGAACCCGGATCACGAACGACCTGCACAATCGCATCCTAGGGCTCGAGACAAGCTCGTCATGGCGGCTGACGCGACCCCTGCGAGCGGCCTCGCACTGGGTCGGCGCGCGACGCCACAAGCTATAATCCATCGAATCCCCGATACAGAATTGATGAATGAATGACTGCACTTGATCGATATCGTGCGCTCGCCCAGGAGCGGATGGTTACGGTCGGCGGCGACGACAAACCGGGCGGATCGTGGGCATCGCTGCGGGACATCTTCCGCCACCGCGAGCTCCTCTCCCTCTTGGTGCGACGCGATCTCAAATCGCGTTACAAGGACAGTGTCCTCGGCTTCGTGTGGACGCTCGTACGCCCACTCACGCAACTGCTGATCTACGCCATTGTGATCGGCAAGGTGCTCGGCGCCGCGAAGGGCATCCCAGACTTCGCGATCTACGTGTTCACTGGCCTGACCGCGTACGGGCTGTTCAGCGAGATCATTGGCGGTACGACGGCGTCCATCGTGGGCAACGCAGGCCTGATCAAGAAGGTCTACCTGCCCCGCGAGATCTTCCCGCTCGCCAGCGTGGGATCGGCGGTGTTCAACTTCTTGATCCAGTTCGCGATCCTGCTGGCCGCGACCATAGTCATCGGCAAGGCGCCGCTGCACGCGGAGGTCTGGTACCTGATCCCCTCCGTGCTGCT
>FSUF01001108.1_pt1 | contig 10190 bp, 8 predicted proteins | sample 1637351 | NCBI WGS metagenome assembly FSUF01 (sample SAMEA3914816, study PRJEB12502) | metagenome | biome: forest; material: soil | place: USA | collected 2011-09-16 | depth 0.3 m | reverse complement strand
GCCAACAACGGCGTGCTGTTCAGCGAGTCGGCCCTGAAGGGAGCACATTTCATCGAATTGTGCGACCAGCGGGGCATTCCGCTCCTGTTCCTGCAGAACATCTCCGGCTTCATGGTCGGACGCGACTACGAAGCAGGCGGGATCGCCAAGCACGGCGCGAAGATGGTCACCGCGGTCGCCACGACCCGTGTCCCGAAGCTGACGGTCGTGATCGGCGGCTCGTTCGGCGCAGGCAACTACTCGATGTGCGGTCGTGCGTATTCGCCGCGATTCCTCTGGATGTGGCCCGCGAGCCGCATCTCCGTCATGGGCGGTGCACAGGCATCGTCGGTGCTCGCGACCGTCAAGCGCGAGCAGCTCGAAGCACGGGGCGAAGACTGGTCGGCCGACGCCGAAGCGGAATTCAAGGCTCCGATCGTCGAACAGTACGAGCACCAGGGGAGCCCGTACTACTCGACCGGCAGGCTCTGGGATGACGGCGTCATCGACCCGGCGGACACCCGAACCATCCTCGGGCTCGCCCTCGACACCTGCTCGCGCACCCCGCTGGCCGACTCGGCCTTCGGCCTGTTCCGGATGTGATGACGATGAATCCTGCAACCACACGCGTTCCGGGCTCCGCGACCCCTGCCACGCCGTTCGCCACCGTGCTCGTCGCGAACCGAGGTGAGATCGCCTGCCGGGTCATCCGCACCCTCCGCGAGCTCGGGATCCGCTCGGTCGCGGTCTACAGCGATCCGGACCGCACCGCCCCCCATGTCTCCCTCGCCGATGTCGCCGTGCGGATCGGACCGGCCCCCGCCCGCGACAGCTACCTTGACATCGCAGCCATCCTCGACGCCGCTCGCCGCACCGGAGCCGAGGCGGTGCATCCGGGCTACGGGTTCCTCTCGGAGAGCGCTGCTTTCGCCGAGGCCTGCGCTGAGGCAGGCGTCGTCTTCATCGGCCCGGGCGTGGGAGCGCTCGAAGTGATGGGCGACAAGATCCGCGCCAAGCTGGCGGTCGCCGAACACGGTGTCCCGACCATCCCCGGCGTCGCCAGGCCGGGCCTCGACGACGCGCAGCTCATCGAAGCGGCAGCCGAGGTCGGTTTCCCGTTGCTGGTCAAGCCGTCGGCGGGCGGAGGCGGAAAAGGCATGCAGGTGGTGCGTTCCGCCGACCAGCTCGCCGACGCGCTCGCCGCCGCACGACGAGTGGCGGGTGCCGCGTTCGGCGACGACACGCTCTTCCTCGAGCGCCTCGTCGAGTCGCCGAGGCACATCGAAGTGCAGGTGCTCGCGGATGCGCACGGCACGACCATCCACCTCGGCGAACGTGAATGCTCGCTGCAGCGCAGGCACCAGAAGGTCGTCGAGGAGGCCCCATCGCCGCTGCTCGACGCGGACACGCGGGAGCGGATCGGACGGGCGGCATGCGCTGTCGCCGAAAGCGTCGACTATGTCGGCGCGGGCACCGTCGAGTTCCTCGTCTCCGACGCAGCGCCCGGCGAGTTCTTCTTCATGGAGATGAACACCCGGCTGCAGGTCGAACACCCGGTCACCGAACTGGTCACGGGGATCGACCTGGTGGAGTGGCAGGTCCGGGTCGCGGGGGGCGAGGCGCTCCCGTTCGGACAGGATGACATCCGGCTTCGCGGCCATGCGATCGAAGTACGCGTGTACGCGGAGAACCCCGAGCGTGACTTCCTTCCCACCGACGGCACCGTCCTCGTGCTGAACGAGCCGACCGGTCCGGGTATCCGGGTGGACAGCGGACTGCTCGAGGGTAACGACATCGTTCCCGACTACGACCCGATGCTCTCGAAGGTCATCGCCTGGGGCGCCGATCGCGACACTGCGCTTCGCCGTCTCGACGCAGCGCTCGCCGAGACGGTCATCCTGGGCGCGACGACGAACGTCGCCTACCTGCGCACCCTGCTCGCCGACGCCGATGTGCGCGCAGGCCGCATCGACACCACGCTGATCGACCGCCGGTTCTCTCACCTGGTCGCGCCGGACGCCGACGCGGCGCAGCTCGTGGCCGTCGCGCTCCTCCGTCACCTCCGGCGACGGAACGGGCAGGGTCCTACAGCGGATGCGCAATCCGAGGGTCCCGCACGCAGCTCGGCACTGTGGCGGACGCCGAACGGATGGCGTCAGGCCGCACCCCGGCCATCCGCCTATCGGCTCACGACCGGACCGGTCGACCGCGTCGACGTGCTCGTGCTCGAATCCGCCGAAGGCGGGCGTCCGGTCGTTCCGGGTCGCGTGCGTGCGGCCGTCACGGTCGGCGGCGCCGACCACCAGGCAGAGCTCGTCCTGCTCCCGGGATCGCCCGCACGTGCATCCGTCACCGTGGACGGCGTCACTCAGGACTTCGTCTTCGCGGAGACCCCGTCGAGCACCTGGCTCGGCGCTGGCGGCCGGGCCCGGGAGTTCCGCATCCTCACCCGAGCGGAGGCGCTCGCCGAAGAGCTGGCCACCGTGACGCGAGCGGAAGGCGTCGCCGATCCCGACGTCCGTTCGCCCATGCCTGGGACCGTCGTCTCCGTCCCCGTCGCACCCGGCGACCGCGTGGAAGCGGGCGACACGCTCGTCACCGTCGAGGCAATGAAGATGGAGCACCGGCTTACCGCGCCGATGGCCGGAATCGCCCACGTCACTGTCGCACCCGGTGACCTGGTCAAGCTCGACCAGCTGGTCGCCACGATCGATGTCGAACCGGCCACCGAAGCAGAACCACCCACCGACGCAGCAGCATCCGTCGACAGCACGACCGTCGACGCCACCACAGCGCCGACACAATCGGCCGAACCGAAGAACACCGAGGTACCGACATGACCATGACACTTACCGCCACCGAGCCCGCCACCGAGGTCGCCGGCTTCGAACTGACCGACGACCACAAGCGGCTCGCCGCCGAGGTCCGCGATTTCGCCGACCGCGTCGTCGCACCGGCGGCATACGACTACGACACAAAGCGCAGCCTGCCGTACCACATCATCGGCGAGATGGGCGAGATGGGCCTCTTCGGTCTGCCGTTCCCCGTCGAGTACGGCGGCCAGGGCAAGGACTACCTGTCGCTGTGCCTCGCCGTCGAGCAGCTCGGCCGTGTCGACCAGAGCATCGGTGTCACCCTGGAGGCAGGCGTCGGCCTGGGCATCATGCCCGTCTTCCGCAATGGAACAGAGCCGCAGAAGCAGGAATGGCTGCCGATGCTCACCGCGGGCAGGGCCCTCGCCGGCTTCGGGCTCACCGAGGCGGATGCGGGATCGGATGCTGCGGGCACCAAGACGTCGGCCATCCTCCGCGACGGCCAGTGGATCATCAACGGCACCAAGCAGTTCATCACCAATTCGGGCACCGAGATCACGAAGCTGGTCACCATCACCGCGGTGACCGGTGAGGAGAGGCGCGCGGACGGAAGTATCAAGAAGGAACTTTCGGCCATCCTTGTGCCCGTTCCCACGCCCGGGTTCGTGCAGGAGCCGTCGTACGACAAGGTCGGCTGGCACACGTCGGACACGCATCCGCTCACGCTCACGGATGTGCGCGTGCCCGAGGCCAACCTCCTCGGCGAGCGCGGCCGCGGCTTCGCGAACTTCATCCAGACGCTCGACGAAGGCCGGATCGCGTTCGCGGCACTCTGCACGGGTGCGGCGCAGGGCTGCCTCGAGGAGGCCATGCGTTACTCGAAGTCACGCAACGTGTTCGGCCGTGCCATCGGCTCGAACCAGTACATCGCCTTCAAGATCGCCCGGATGCAGGCCCGGGTACACACCGCGCGGCTCGCGTACTACGACGCCGTCTTCAAGATGATGGCGGGCAAGCCTTTCAAGATGGAGGCGTCGATCGCCAAGATGGTGGGAAGCGAGGCCGCGATGGACAACGCACGCGATGCGACCCAGATCTTCGGAGGCTACGGATTCATGAACGAGAACCCAGTCGCCCGTCACTACCGCGACTCGAAGATCCTCGAGATCGGCGAGGGTACGACCGAGGTGCAGCTGATGATCATCGCGCGCGCGCTCGGCTTCGATGCGTAGGTTCGGCGCGTTGGTTCGGCGCGTAGGTTGAGCGCGTAGGTTCGACGCAGAGTTTCAGTGCAGAGGTTTCGGCGAAGAGGAGGAGATCGACGATGATCGACAAGGTGGTGGCGAGCGCTGCCGATGCGGTCGCGGACATCCCCGACGGGGCGTCGCTGGCCGTCGGCGGCTTCGGGCTGTGCGGAATCCCCAGCGCGCTCATCCAGGCGCTCCACGACAGAGGGACGACAGACCTCGAGGTGGTCAGCAACAACTGCGGTGTCGACGACTGGGGGCTGGGAATCCTGCTCGCCGACCGCCGCATCCGACGGATGGTCAGCTCCTATGTCGGCGAGAACAAGGAGTTCGCGCGCCAGTTCCTGTCGGGCGAACTCGAGGTCGAGCTGACCCCGCAGGGGACCCTCGCCGAGAAGCTCCGGGCCGGGGGTGCCGGCATTCCTGCGTTCTACACGCCCGCAGGGGTCGGCACCCAGATCAGCGACGGCGGTCTTCCGCGCCTGTACGCTCCGGACGGCTCGATCGCTGTCGCATCGGAGCCGAAGGAGGTGCGCACATTCGACGGCGCCGACTACGTGCTCGAGCGGTCGGTGACGCCCGACTTCGCCCTGGTGCACGCGGCGAAGGGCGACCGTTACGGCAACCTCGTCTTCCACGCGGCGGCGATGAACTTCAACCCGCTCGCGGCCATGGCCGGGCGCATCACCATCGCCGAGGTCGAGGAGATCGTCGAGGCGGGCGAACTGGATCCCGAGGGCATCCACACTCCGGGCATCTTCGTCCAGCGCGTCGTGCTGGCCGCGAACCCCGAGAAGCGGATCGAGCGGCGAACCGTCGCCCTGGCCGACGGGAGCGCCCGCGCATGAGCCTCACCCGCAACGAACTCGCGGCGCGGGTGGCCCTCGAGCTCGAGAACGGCCAGTACGTCAACCTCGGAATCGGGATGCCCACGCTGATTCCGAACTACATCCCCGACGGCATCGAGGTCATCCTGCATTCCGAGAACGGCATCCTCGGCGTCGGCCCGTACCCGGCGGAGGATGCGATCGACCCCGACCTGATCAACGCGGGCAAGGAGACGGTGACCGTCAAGCGCGGTGCGGCCTTCTTCGATTCGTCGACGTCGTTCGGGATGGTTCGTGGCGGCCACGTCGACCTCGCCGTGCTCGGCGCGATGCAGGTGTCGGAGGCGGGCGACCTCGCCAACTGGATGATCCCCGGCAAGATGGTCAAAGGCATGGGCGGTGCCATGGACCTGGTCTTCGGCGCCAAACGCCTCATCGTGATGATGGAGCACGTCGATCGCGAGGGCCGACCCAAGATCCTGAGCGCGTGCACGTTGCCGCTGACCGGGCGTGGATGCGTCGACCGCATCATCACGGACCTGGCCGTCATCGACGTGGAGCGCTCCGACGACGGCACGTCGCAGCTTGTCCTGCGCGAGGTCGCTCCGGGCGTGAGCGTCGATGAGGTCGTCGCCGCGACGGGCGCCCCGCTGCGGATCGAGCTCTCGTGAAAGACGTCGAACAGCGCGGGCTGTATTTCGAGGAGTTCGACCTCGAGACCCGGTACCTGCACCGGCCGGGCCGTACAGTGACCGAAGCCGACAATGTGCTTTTCACGACGCTCACCATGAACACGCAGGCGCTGCATCTCGACGCGGCCTGGTCGGCGATGCAGCCGTTCGGGCAACGCCTCGTGAATTCGATGTTCACCCTGTCGACCATCGTCGGGGCATCCGTGGCGCAACTGACCCAGGGCACGATCGTCGCCAATCTCGGGTTCACCGATGTGTCGTTCCCGCATCCGCTGTTCCACGGCGACACGCTGTACTCCGAGACGGTCGTGACGGCGAAGCGGCTCTCCTCGTCGCGGCAGGGGCAGGGGATCGTGACGATGGAGCACACGGGACGCAACCAGGACGGCGTCATCGTGGCGAAGGCGACACGGTCGGTGCTGATGTGGTGCAAGGATGCGCACGCCGAGGCGGTCGCAGACGTATGAGCGACCTCCCCTGGGGCCCTGCGCTCCTGTTCTGCCCTGCTGACCGGCCCGAGCGGTACGCGAAGGCCCTCGAGCGGGCGGATGCGGTCATCATCGACCTCGAAGACGCTGTCGATCCGTCAGCGCGTCCGGCCGCGCGCGCAGCCCTCCTCGGCGCAGAGCTGGATCCGGCGCGTGTGATCGTGCGGATCAACCCGGCGGGAACGGCGGATCATCTCGCCGACGTCGAGACCGTCAGGGCGGGTCCGTATCGCACGGTCATGCTGGCCAAGGCGGAGCGCGTATCCGATTTCGCGGCCCTCAGGGGTCTCCAGGTGATCGCGTTGTGCGAGACGGCGGCAGGGGTGCACGCGGCCGGGGAACTCGCCGCGACGAGCGGGGTCATCGCCCTCATGTGGGGAGCCGAAGACCTCGTCGCCTCACTCGGCGGAACGTCGAGCAGGCACCCGGACGGGAGCTATCGCGGTGTCGCGGTCCATGCACGTTCTGCCGTGCTGATCGCAGCGGGAGCATTCGACAAGGCGGCGATCGACACGGTGCATGTCGACATCGGCGACCTCGACGGGCTCGCGGACGAAGCGGAGGACGCATCCGCCGTGGGTTTCGCGGCGACGGCGTGCATCCATCCCGCACAGGTCGAGATCATCAGGGCCGCATACCGGCCGTCCGACGAGGAGGTCGCTTTCGCTCGCGACCTGCTGGGCGCGGCGGGGGAGCAACCAGGGGTGTTCCGGTTCCGCGGACGGATGGTCGACGGACCGCTGCTGCGTCACGCGGAAACGGTTCTCCGGAGGTCGGGCGGCTGACTCTCCTGCGCTCGCGGCACACGATTTTCGCCCGGATGCTCGACCCGCGCAGGCCTTCGCGCCGGTCGGGGACGGGCGGGGTTAACCTTGCGCCGAGGGCTCGTGTCGTCGCCAGAAATGGCCTGTGACCTGCTCGGGGGACACCGCGCCGTTTCGTGATCAAACTGTGATCCAAGATTGTGTAACAGTTCACCGGATTGCACGGGTCGCGTCGGTGGCATGTCGTACGCTGCAAGTACGTGACAGGGGGGTTCACGTCCTCGGGTCGAATCGGGGATGGCAACGTACCATCGGGGAGGGGATATGGCACAGCTTCTTCCGTTGCGCTTGCGCGACCACTCTTCCCGCGTTGCGAAGGGTTCCGAGTCCAACTCTGCTGAAACGAATGCGGCGGAGCGCGTCGAGACGTCTGCGCTCCCCGTCTTCGATCCGGCCCTCGAACTGACCGGTCCGCTCTCGATCGTCGCGCCGCGGCGCATCGCGGAAAGCGACCTCGTCGTGTACCCGCTGGCGCTCGGCGCGAGCGTGTTCGGCTGGACGGCCGACAGCGAGACGTCCCTGAGCATCCTCGACCGCTATGCGCAGCTCGGCGGCAACTTCGTCGACACGGCCGACAGCTACGTCGGAGGCCGCAGCGAGGTGCTCATCGGGCGCTGGATGCAGGAGCGCGGCAACCGGGACACCCTGGTCATCGCCACCAAGGTCGGGCGTCACCAGGACAACCCGGGCCTCGGTTCTGTGAGCATCGTCCGTGCGGTCGAGGCTTCGCTGGAGCGTCTTCAGACCGATCACATCGACCTGCTGTACTTCCATGACGACGACCTGTCCGTTCCGCTCGAAGACAGCCTCGCCACGGTCGAATGGCTGATCGAGTCGGGCAAGGTACGCTATCTCGGCGCATCGAATTTCTCGGCGGACCGGCTCATCGAGGCGCGCATCCTGTCCTCGACCGGGCTTCCCAAGTTCATCGCCATCGAGCCGCACTACAATCTCGTGCACCGCGCGGAGTTCGAGGGCGACCTGCGCATCGTCGCCTCAGCACAAGGACTCGCCGTCATGCCCTGCTACGCACTGGCGAACGGATTCCTCACCGGCAAGTACCGCTCGAAAGACGACCTCAAGGCGGGGGCGCGCAGCGTGCGTGCCGCCGAGTACGTCAACCGTCGAGGACAGCGCGTGCTGTCGGTGCTCGACCGGGTCGCCCGTGAGCACGAGTCGACCGTCGCGAGCATCGCGCTCGCCTGGTTGCTCGCCAAGCGCAGCATCGTCGCGCCGGTAGCGAGCGCGAGCCGTCCTGAGCAGGTCGACGCGCTGATGGCCGCAGCGGCCATCCGCCTCACGCGCGCCCAGATGCTCGAACTCGACCGCGTCTCCGAGTAGCGCGGCCTCGACGCGTACGCCTGGCCGCCACTCGGCGAGCGTGACCGTTTCGGTCGACTGTGACCCGCGCGCAACGCACGCTCGTCCGCAGGTGCCACTCTCGGACCTGCGGACGCAGCCCGCGAGGGCTACGCCTCGGAGAGCAGCCGCAGGTGCCACTCTCGGCCGTGCGGACGCAGCCCGCGGGGGCTACGCCTCGGAGAGCAGCCGTTCGGATGAGCGGTGAAGCGCTGCGCTGGCGGCGATCGAGTCGCCGACGTAGCCACCGGCGAGCGCGCCGTCGCGCGCCAGGATGAGGTCGTCCGCCGCGTCGCCGGGGTGCGGGTGACCGATCTGCCGGAACAGTTCCTCGATGCGGTGGGCGTACCAGTCGCGGTGCGCGGTCACGGCGACACGAACGGGATGGTTCGGGTCGGCGAACTGCGCGGCAGCATTGATGAACGGGTCGCCACGGAATCCCGGCCGGACGGCTTCGACGCTGATCTCGTCGACGAGCGCACGCACGACCGCTCGAGCATCCTTGAGCGTGCGTTCCTTCTCGTCGAACCATTCGCGGATCTGCCGGTCGCGTCCTTCGACGTAGGCGATGATCAGCAGGTCCTTCGAGCGGAAATGCTTGTAGAACGTCGCCTTGGTGACGCGGGCACCTGCAATGATGCGATCCACACCGACCGTGTGGATCCCTTCGGAATAGAAGAGCTCATCGGCTGTTGCCAGGATCTTCAGTTTCGAGGGGGCGGGCGGTCGGATGGTCGAACGGGCACTTGCGACCATCCGGCGCAACTCCTTTTCTCGTGAAGCGTTCGGGTCCGCTTCATCGTAACGGTCGGGCAGGTGACGTTTTGGGGTTTTCGTCACCGGCTTTGTACGTCAGGTCAGTATATACATAGACAGACTGGTCTGTTTGTCCTCCTCACGAAAAGTCACAGCGCGTCCATACCCCCTGGCGTAGGGTGGAGGGGATGAACAGCGCAGTCGACCTCCCGCTCGGTCTGGCCGACCTTTCTTTCGCCGCATCCGGCGAGGCGCTGGTGCGTCGCACGATACTCCCGAGCGGGGTGCGCATCCTGAGCGAGCACGTGCCGGGTTCACGGAGCGCGACCCTCGGCTACTGGGTGGCGATCGGGTCCCGTGACGAGACGGCGGCGCAGCCCGCGAACGAAGGTTCGGCCGGACATCCTGCGACGTTCGGCTCGACGCACTTCCTCGAGCATCTCCTCTTCAAAGGCACTCCGACGCGCACTGCGCTCGACATCGCGATCTCCTTCGACTCGGTCGGCGGGGAACACAACGCGATGACCGCCAAGGAATACACCTGCTACTACGCCAAGGTGCAGGATCGTGACCTTCCCATGGCCGTCGAAGTCATCACCGACATGCTCACCTCCTCGGTGCTCGATCCCACGGAGTTCGAGAACGAGCGCGGAGTCATCCTCGAAGAGCTCTCGATGGCTGAGGACGACCCGTCAGACGTTGCGAACGAGCGGTTCTTCGAAGCCGTGCTGGGCGATCATCCGCTCGGCCGTCCCATCGGCGGCAGCCCGGAGACCATCCGCTCGGCCTCACGCGACGCCGTATGGGAGCACTACCGGGCGAACTACCGCCCCCAGGACCTCGTCATCACGGCAGCAGGGGCGGTCGACCACGACCTGCTCGTCGCCGACGTCGAACGCGCCCTCCGCGGTGCCGGATGGAACCTCAGCATGGTCTCGGCGCCCGTCCCCCGACGCGAGTCCACGCCCGCCGCCATCCGTCGTGGCAGCGCGATCGTCACCGTCGAACGTCCCATCGAGCAGGCGAACCTGCTCGTCGGCATGCCCGGCCTGGTCGCGAGCGATGAGCGCAGGGTCGCGATGAGCGTGCTCAATTCGATCCTCGGCGGCGGGATGTCGAGCCGCCTGTTCCAGGAGGTCCGCGAGAAGCGCGGCCTTGCTTACTCGGTCTACTCCTTTGCGGGCGGGTACTCCGACGCGGGCGTC
>FSUF01000098.1_pt1 | contig 10208 bp, 9 predicted proteins | sample 1637351 | NCBI WGS metagenome assembly FSUF01 (sample SAMEA3914816, study PRJEB12502) | metagenome | biome: forest; material: soil | place: USA | collected 2011-09-16 | depth 0.3 m | reverse complement strand
GGGCGCCCGCGGTGTCGAACGTGGTCCTGGTCTCGAACCAGCCGGGACTCGCCGCGCACCTCGCAGTCGCGGTCGGTCAGGTTGAAGCGTTTCCGGCTGCGGTAACCGTGAGGTTGTTGATCACGAAATCGCCCAGGTCATAGACATGCACTGACCCGTCAGCCGTGACATGACCGACCTGGAACGGTGCGGATCCGAGGATCAACCAGAGGGAGCCGTCTGGAGAGCGCTGCAGGTTCTGCAGGTTGGTTCGCCTCGCCCGCGAACGGATGGTCGACGATCACTCCGCCGGGACCGATCGATCGAGTCCGGTCCCACTGGTGTACCTCGACCCAGGGCTGTACCACAGGCGCCCGTCCGGGCCCTGCACGAACATACCAGGGGTGGTTTTCGTGGGGTCGGTCAGGACGATCCTGGGATGAATGGGGATGACCGGTGCATTGGTCGCGGACGCGGGGGCTTGCACCGGAAGCGCCAACGGCGCCAACCCCAGGCCCACGACGATCAGTGCCGCCAGCAGCGTCGAGACCAGACTGCGGCGGGTGGGCTTAGTTTGCACTGGTCCCTCTACTTGCGGCGCGCCCCCTAACATATCGTCCGGCCGAGAGACAATTCTCCCCCCTCTGGGGGCCAAACACCGCCCAGCAATCAATACAAATGATCAATAAACCTCATTAGGTATATTGTAATTAGGACGAAGGTATGAATATACTCACCATGTTGTCCCTCACGACTGCAACGGAGCACCGACCCATGAGCATGTTCTCTTCCTCGATTCTCGAGCGCGTCTGTGACGCGGTCGCGGAGACGATGGATCGTCGAACGGCCCACGTCTTCCGTCAGTGCTTCACCAATACGCTTGAGACCACGATCCAGCCTATGGGTGACGGCACAGCCTTCGTCGTCACCGGCGACATCCCCGCGATGTGGCTGCGGGACTCCGCCGCGCAGCTCGCCCCCTACCTGCACTTTCTCGATCAAGACCGCATGCTGGCAGACACGGTGGCCGCGGTGTCCCGGCGACAATTGGCCTACTTGCTGCTCGACACGTACGCTAACGCATTCAACCGCTCGGCGGACGCCACCGGCCACTCCAGCGACCTCACCGACCTGAGCCCGTGGGTTTGGGAGCGAAAGTACGAGGTCGACTCACTCTGCTATCCCATTCAGCTCGCTTACGATCTCTGGCGGATCACAGGACGCACCGATCACCTGTACGGCTTCACCGCAGCGGCCCGCAACGTCGTGCAGACCATCCGAACTGAACAGGATCACGAGGCGCGGTCGGCCTACCGTTTCCAGCGGCTCGACGCTCCGATTTCCGACACCCTCGAACGTGACGGATTCGGTCCCTTGGTTGCGCCAACCGGGCTGACCTGGAGCGGCTTCCGCCCCAGCGACGACGCGTGCCGCTACGGATACAACATTCCGGGGAACGCGTTCGCGGCAGTCGAGCTGGGGCATATGTCCGAACTCGCGGCGACCGTCTTCGGCGATCGTGAATTGGCAGAAGAAGCAGATGCGCTTCGTGCCGAGATCGAGGCAGGGATACGACGCTACGGTGTCGTCGCAATCGACGGCGAATCGCGCCTCGGCACTGGGCGCGATCGACCCGCCGACGGTATCTTCGCGTACGAAGTCGACGGGTTCGGCAACGCGTTCCTGGCAGACGACGCGAACGTTCCGAGCCTCCTGTCCCTTCCTCTCTTCGGCTGGTGCGCCAGCGACGACCCCACATACCTCGCGACACGCGACTTCATTCTGAGCGACAGCAATCCCTACTTTCACCGCGGCAGCGCGGCGTCGGGCCAGGGCAGCCCGCACACGCCCGAGAACACCATCTGGCCGATCGCCCTAGCGGTTCAGGGACTCACGGCGCGCGATCCGGAGGAGACGCGCGAGCTCGTACGCACCCTCACGCGAACCGACGCGGGCACCGGCCTGATGCACGAGTCGTTCCACAAAGACGACCCGACGCGATTCACGCGCGACTGGTTCTCGTGGGCCAATGCGATGTTCTGCGAACTCGTGCTCGATGTGGCCGGTCTTCGCACGTACACCCGGCACCCGGCGTCGATGATTGTCGAATCATGAATGCACTCATCACTACGAGCGCCGAAGCACGCGTGCTCACCGAATACGAAGAGCACGTACCTGAAGACAAGGAACGCAGACGCCGACGGCGTCGGGGTCGGGGGGTCTCTGCGGTCAGGCGTCAGCAGACCATCAACGCGTGGATGTTCCTCGCCATCCCGATCGCCCTCTTCGTACTGTTCCTGCTGCTCCCCATCGTCATCGCGGTGGTGCTCAGCCTCAGCGACTACTCGGTCATCGGTCAACTCAAGTGGGTCGGCTTCGACAACTACGTGCGCCTGGTGAATGATCCGTTCTTCTGGATCGCGCTTCGCAACACGGCCTACTACACCGCGCTGTACGTACCCCTCGGTATGGTGGTCGCACTCGCGACCGCCTTGATGCTCAACCGAAACGGCAGGGCGCCCCGCATCTTTCGCACTCTGTTCTACATTCCGGTCGTTTCGTCGACCGTAGCTACGGCATCCATCTGGTTCTGGCTGCTCAACCCGCAGTACGGCCTCTTCAACGTGGTGCTGAGCTGGTTCGGCATCAACGGCCCGGCATGGCTGTACGACTCCAAATGGGCAATGATTGCGATCGTCATGATGAGTGTCTGGGCCGGGTTCGGCGCGAACATGATCATCTTCCTCGGCGGGCTTCAGGGGGTGTCTCCCGATCTTCACGAGGCAGCGAGACTCGACGGGGCGAACGCCTGGCAGGCCTTCTGGCACGTCACACTACCCGGCATCTCGCGCACGACCTTCCTGGTGGCGACTCTGCTGATCATCGCGGCCTTCCAAGTGTTCGACCAAGCGTATGTGCTCACGAAGGGCGGCCCGGGCAACTCCACGGTGACGCTCGTCTACTACATATACAACCAGGGCTTCGGCTCGCTGAAGATGGGCTACGCATCGGCGATCTCCTTCGTGCTTTTCCTCATCATCCTGGTATTCGCGTTGATCAACGCGAGGGTCACCAACCAGAAGGGAGCACGCGAATGAGCTCGATATCCCGGACTCGGAAGCCGAGTCGTCGCACCGTTGCCGGCCGGATCGCTTGGTACATCGGCGTCATCCTCGTGAGCATCGTGACGGTCATGCCGCTGATCTGGACCATCTCGACTGCGCTCAAGCCGGCATCCGAAATCCTCTCCGGCTACCTCGACCTGGTGCCACGCAATGCGACCTTTCAGAACTTCATCGAAGTATTCACGCAAACGCCCTTCGCGCGCTACATGTTCAACTCGTTCCTGTTGGCGCTCGCCGGAACGGTGACGAACCTGTTCTTCGGAGGCCTTGCGGGCTATGCCCTGGCCAAGTTCCGGTTCGCAGGGCGTCGAGTCGTGTTCGCGACCTTCCTTGCCTCCATGATGATCCCCACTATCGTCACGATGATCCCCACCTTCCTGATTCTGCGGTACTTCCCGTTCGCGGGCGGCAACGACATCTTCGGCCAGGGCGGGTTCGGATTTATCAACACCTATTGGGCTGTGATCGTACCGTTCGCCGCGGGGCCGTTCGCGGTCTTCTTCATGAAGCAGTTCTTCGAGACCCTGCCCGACGAACTCGGCGAGGCCGCCCGCATCGACGGCGCGAGCGAGTTCCGGATCTTCCGCACCATCTACCTGCCGCTCGCCTCGGCCGGCCTCGGGGTGCTCGGCATCCTCACGTTCCAGGCGGGCTGGAACAGCTTTCTCTGGCCGCTCATCGTTCTCAACGATCCGAACTTGTTCACCGTGCAGGTCGCACTGTCGTCATTCATCACCGACCACCAGACCAACTATGGCCCGCTCATGGCCGGCACGATCCTCTCCAGCATCCCGGTACTCATCGTTTTCGTCTTCGCGCAGCGCTACATCGTGCAAGGCGTCTCTCATTCGGCCAGCAAGTAGCCGTCTCCGTTCGCAATTCCATCCCCATCCGCACCCATCCAACCCACCCGCAATCCGCATCACAGAGAAGAGAGTTCGATGAAGAAATCCAAGAAGGCATTGATCGCCGGATCAGTCGCGCTCGTGGCGGCGCTGGCGCTCGGCGCTTGCTCGAGCGGCCCATCCGGCACCGGATCGTCCGGCTCAGGCAAACACACACCCATCACGTTCTGGGGGTCCTGGACCTCGACGGAGCAGGTCGCACAGCTCAACAAGCAGGTCGACGAGTTCAACAAAGCGCAATCCGACTACAAGGTCACCTACGTGGCACAGGAACTGGTCGAGCAGAAGCTCCTCACAGGCGAGGCCAGCGGCCAGGTCCCGGATGTCGTGTTGTGGGACCGCGGCCAGACCTCGCTGTACGTGTCGAAGGGCGCGCTAGCGAACGTCGACGATCTGGTCAAGAAGGACAACGTCTCGCTCGACCAGTTCTACAGCGAGCCCACCAAGGAGATGAGGGTCAAGGGAAAGCTGTACGGTTTGCCGATCATGGTCGACAACCGCTCGCTGTTCTACAACAAGACGATCCTGGACAAGGCCGGAGTGAAGGTTCCGACCACCTGGGCCGAGCTTAAGGATGTCGCGCAGAAGGTGACGACGTCTGCCGGAGGAAAGCTCCAGGTTGCAGGCTTCATGCTCGACGATCCCGGACTGTTCAACATGTGGCTGATGCAGGCGGGCGGCACGATGCTCAACTCGAGCAGCACGAAGACCGCGTTCAACAGTCCGCAGGGCCTCGAGGTGCTGGATTTCTGGAAGAGCCTCACGACGGCAGGCGTCTATCAGCAGGGCTTCGGTCAAGGCACTGATCCGTTCGGTCAGAGCAAGGCGGCCATGAAGTACGACGGTCCCTGGAGCCTCACCACCTACGGCGCTGTCAGCGGGCTCGATTACGGGGTCTCCGAGCCGCTGGCCGGACCGAACGGCGACAAGGCAACGGGCACCGGTGGCTTCGGCCTGGTGATTCCGAAGGGCGCCAAGAACGTCGATGGAGCCTGGGCGTTCATGAAATGGTGGGCAACCCAGCCGCAGAGCGGTGTCGACTTCGGCAAGACCGCAGGGTGGATCCCCGCCAACAAGGAGGCCGCGCACAACGACTTCTTCACAAAGGACCCGCACTACGCCGCCTTCATCAAGGCGCTCGACTACGCGAAGATCCGCCCGACCGTGGCCGGCTACTCCGACGTCGAGGGCAAGGCGCTGATTCCTGCGCTGCAGAAGTACATGTCCGGTGAGCTCACCGCGCAGCAGGCGCTCGATCAGGCGCAACAGCAGGGCGACCAGATTCTCGCCGACAACCGATAGGTCGCTGGATGCTGTGGCCGCGCTTTCGAACGCGACCACAGCATCCTGTTCTGCACGACCGACAACGCACGACCGACTACGCACGACCGACACTCGCGACAGGGACCGAACCTATGAGTACAACCACCCGAACCGACTGGGCTGCCGTAGCCGAGTCCGGACAGCGTGGCCTCGACCGATTCTTTGGGACCGACGAGCCGCAGCTTTTCAACAATTCCTACCCTTCGACGCCCGACAGCAACACGACGTTCAACTATTGGTGGCTGGCGCACGTAATCGATGTGCGCCTGGATGCGTTCGAGCGCACGGGCGACGCGTCATGGCTTTCGGCGGCCCAGACGGCGTACCTCAACATCCTGGTGCGCAACAAGGGTTCGCTGTTCAACGACTATTTCGACGACATGCTCTGGTACGCGCTCGCGATCCTTCGTCTGCACGACGCGACTGGCGACGCAGGCTATCTGGAGGATGCCCGGGCAATCTGGACACACGTGTACGAGCACGGCTGGAACGACCAGTTCGGGCAGAGCGTTGCATGGCGTAAGCAGCAACTTCACTACAAGAACACGCCGGCGAACGGCCCGTTCGTCATTCTCTCGTGCCGTTTGTCCGAACGAACCGGCGATGTGGGCTACCGTCCGATCGCCATCGAAACCTTCGACTGGATGAGTCGCACGCTCGTCGATCCGGAGACGGGTTTCGTCGAAGACGGCATCAACCGCGAGGAAGATGGTCGCATCGACACGCAGTGGCGATTCACATACAACCAGGGTCTCTATGTCGGTGCCGCAGTCGAGTTGTTCCGCACGACCGGCGACGTCGCCTACCTGGATACCGCAGCGCGGACAGCGTTGACCGCGATCAACGAACTCAGTTCAGACGGCGTCTTCCGCGCTGAAGGCGATGGCGGCGATGAAGGGCTTTTCAAAGGCGTGTATTACCGCTACGTCGGGCAGCTGATCGATCAGCTGCCGTCGGGATCGGCGGCGGAACTCGCACTGTCAGCGTTCGTTCGTTCGAGCACGGATGTTCTTCGCGACAGCAGCCTGCGTGGCGACGAGTTGCTCGCCGGCAATGACTGGACTCAGCCCCGTTCGGGCCTGGTCTCATACTCGACGCAGCTCAGCGCGATCATGGCGCTGGAACTGCGGAGCCGGCTCGAACGCCACTGACGACCGAGCGGGTCGACTGGCCCTCGATCAGTCGGGTCGGAAGCGCGATCTTGCTGATCGTGCCGGGCGTAGTCAACTGGGCGAGCACGCATCCGACGGCCGCGGCTCCCATGCCCGACTGATCTTGCGCGATATGGGTGAAGCGGAAGAACCCGTGATTGTAGAACGAGTCGGGGTGGTCGAAGCAGACCACGCTGACGTCTTCCGGCACCGATTGGCCTTCTAGCTGGAGCGCTTCGCGCAACATCACAGCGATGTTGTATTCGGTGACCAGATAGGCGGTGAGGTCGGTGTGGTCCCTGATGAACACGCGCAGGTCCGCGATGTCTTCTTCCACCGGAGTCTCGCTGCCTGGCGTCGTCGAGCGCACGTTGCGGAACTCGTCTCGATCGTCATGAGGGATGTGCGCGGCCGCGTGGGCGCGGAAAAAGCCGTCGCGGCGGTCTTCCGCCGTCGACACGCGGCTGGACGAAGCAATGAGGCCGATTCGGTCGTGACCCAGACCGATGAGATAGTCAGTCGCTTCTCTGGCCGCGGCGACATTGTCGGAGCAGACCGTACTCACCGGCACACCGTCGAAGAGTCGATCGAGGATAACGACCGGGAACTGGCGCATCACCAACTCCAGCACCGCCGGGGGAACATACTCGGATGACGACGGCTGCAGGATGAGGCCCTGGGCATCGCTTTCGACGAGTTCGCGCACCAGACCATCTTCGAGTTCTGCGTCGCCGAGGCTGCGTTTCAGCACCAGATTGGCCGATGACGCCGTTGAATCGAGCAAACCCCCAACCACGTGCGTTCCGAAGGTGTCGTCGAAGTTCGTCAGGACGCAGCCGATGAGCGGGCGCGGCCCGGCGGTCGCGCGTGAGCTGGGTTCATCGCTCACGACAAAGGTTCCGAGTTTGGGGCGCCGCACGATGTAACCGTCGTTGCGCAGAAGGTCGAGCGCGCGCTTCAGGGTGATCGGGCTGACGCCATGCAGCTCTGTCAGCTCGGCCTGCGACGGTAGTCGCGATCCGACCGGGTACGCGTGCGATTCGATCCCTTCACGGATCTCGTCGTACACCCTCTGGTAGAGCAACTCGTTCATGCCTCAAATATAGTATGAATATACCTAATGTCGCGTCCTTCACTCGCCTGCACGCAACCTAATCAAGTCTCGATTTTTGCGATTATCGCAACAAACGTCGACATTGTCCACCATCCACACGAAGGGCGCGGGTCGCGTTGCGTAAAACTCAGACAGAATGTCGCCTGTCGATAGCACGGAAGCCGCGGGAGTAGCGGCCGTGCGGCAATCGTTGCGCTTATCGCAAACTGTGCAACAATTGGTAGATGCCTGAGGAACTGACCGACCGCGTCCGGCTGATTCTGCAAAGGAGCGGACTGTCCCAAGCGCAGTTTGCAGAGGCAGTTGGTCTTGACGGACCCAAACTTACAAAATCGCTCAACGGCAAGCGAAGGTTCTCTTCCTATGAGTTAGCCTCAATCGCAGAACTTGGCCAAGAGACAGTCGACTGGTTGCTTGCCGGAGGCGAGCGGTCCCATGTCTTCGCTCATCGAGCGGCGGCGGAAACGATTGGCCTCGGCGATGAGATCGGTCGCGTGAAGATTGAACTCATCGATGACCGAGTAGATGGCCTTGAATTCTTGGGGCGCCCCTTCCATGCACCCGAGCTTCCAGTCGCTGTCCAAGCCCAAAGGCGGATTACGCAGGGCGCCAAGACTGCGCCCAAGTACTCAGAACTGCTCCGGGCTTCACTCCGCTCGATGTCCACCCCTGCCCTCATTGATCGAATCGAAAGCGAATTCGGGATCCACGTTGTCGTCGCCGACCTGCCGGAACACTGCGACGGTCTTTCGTATGCGCGTGACGGGCTCCGAGTTATCGTGCTCGCAACGTCATCATCCTCGCCGTTTCGCCAGCGCTACACGCTCGCTCACGAACTCGGGCACATTGCGTTTCAGGATGCGCTGAACGATGTGATCGAAGAACGTTTGTATGAGAGCAAGAGCCTTGAGGAAACTCGGGCGAACGCCTTTGCTGCACACTTTCTTGCCCCAAGGGAAGAGCTTTTGGAAGTGATTGGCGACCAGGCGCCATCGAGCGTCTTCGACGAACTGGTTCTCGAGTTCAAAGTCTCACCCAATTCAATGGCGTTTCGACTCTTCAACGAAGAGCTTATTGATGAGGACACCCATCGCCGGCTCTCGACGTCGACCGCCAGACAAGTGGCGCTTCGAGCAGGTAGAGCAGCTGAGTATGTAGAGCAGGTCGACAACTCCTCACAAGAACGTCCGCCACTTCGGCTTGTCGCTGCGTACCTCGACGCGTACGCGGCCGGCGAAACCACGCTCGGGCCGATCGCCACTCTCTTGGGGTGGCCACTTAGCAAGGTGGAAGCGACATACGGTGACGCCGGTGAAGGTGACGAACCCAATCTGACCAGCGACGACCTCCTCTAGCCCGACCGTGACCCACTGGTTCCCCGACAACTCTGTCATCGTCAACTTTGGCCGGATAGACCGCCTTGACCTCCTGAAGAGTTATCTCCGTGACAGGGCCCGAGTAACCCAGGCGGTATCCCGCGAGATAACAGATTCAACCAATATCGTGCCCGCGATGCAGTTTCTCGACCAGCAGGAATGGTTTGGCGATCCTATTCGTGTCGTCGGCGACGTGGGACGGGTCGAGGGCATACGACGGCACGTCTTCGGTGGCAGTCGAAACGAACCAAGGAAACACCTTGGCGAAAGCGAAACACTCTATATCATTCAGTTCGACACTGAGTACTCAGATTCCGTCTGGATCACAGAAGACAAGTCCGCCTACGACTTCGCGAAGAAGAACTCGATCATTACGCGCAACACATTTGAGGTCTTCAAAGAGCTTTGTGCGTTCGGTGAGCTTACGAAGGAAGCGGCGTTCGACCTAATGGAGTCGCTGTTTCAGATGGAGCGGCTCTTCTACTGCCCGAGGTCGTCGAGGGAATTTGACGAGTAATACATTGACCTGACCTGTTTGACACTCATGATCCATTCAATCGATCTGCCCGGATCAAAATGTTCCTTCGCTGGGTGGGGCGTGACGTTCCTCTGTCCATTGCTCGCGGACGCCCAGAGCTACACCGTCATCCGTGAAAAGCCATCAATGTCCGCCGACAAGCTGTCCTCGTCATCAGGCGCGTAGGCCCACCTGCCCTCTTCCGCTTCGCAGGCGGGATGCCGCCGGCCAGGGATAACATCCACGCGTTTCGAGTCGACACTGAGCGCCGCACCGTTCCGCGAGTAGCGATGTCCTATGGTCCGCCTGGGTCGTTGAGCTGAATGTACCCGGGCGTTCTACAGTTGGGCAATGATGACGGCGCGACTTTCGGCGTGGGCGGTGGCGGGCATCCCGGAGGTCGCCCCCGGCGACGACCTGACCATGCTCATCGGCGACGCGCTCGCCGCATCTCCGCCCGACGACCAGCCGCGAACCGGCGACATCGTCGTCGTGACCAGCAAGATCGTCTCGAAGGCCGAGGGCCGCTTCGTGAGGGCGGATGACCGTGAGCAGGCGATCACGGATGAGACGGTGCGCGTCGTGGCGACCCGGGTCACCGGAGCCCACGTCATCCGCATCGTCGAGAACCGCCTCGGCATCGTCGGCGCTGCAGCTGGGGTCGATGCCAGCAATACGCCAGAAGGAACGGTGCTGCTGTTGCCGCTCGATCCGGATG
>FSUF01000423.1_pt1 | contig 10237 bp, 9 predicted proteins | sample 1637351 | NCBI WGS metagenome assembly FSUF01 (sample SAMEA3914816, study PRJEB12502) | metagenome | biome: forest; material: soil | place: USA | collected 2011-09-16 | depth 0.3 m | reverse complement strand
CGTCGACGCTGGAGTGCTTCCCGGCGTCGTAAGGATTAGCGTTGGCATCGAAGACGTTGATGACATCATCTACGACCTCGACCAGGCGCTCGACCTGGCTGTGAAGGAGAACTCATGACCCTCACCGATGCGGCTCCCGCAGCGAATGCGGACGTGGCCGAAGTCCAGCTCGCAAACGGCCTCAGCTGCGAACTCCCGGCCGGTTCCCCGCTCGCCAAACTGCTCAAATCCCAGCGCACCTGGATCGGACCCGACGCCAAGGAGCGGCTGAAGATCCTGCGCGCCGCGAAATCTGTCGCGATCGTCGGGGCGTCGCCGAACGCGGCGCGCTCCAGCTACTTCGTCGGCACCTACCTGCAGCAGTCAAGCGACTACCGGGTCTACTTCGTGAATCCCAACGCCGACGAGATCCTCGGGCAGAAGGCCTACCCCGACCTGGCGTCACTTCCGGAGGTTCCCGACATCGTCGACGTCTTCCGCAAGGGCAGCGACATTCCCAGCGTGATAGACGAGGTCGTCGCAATCGGCGCGCCGACCATCTGGGTCCAGCTCGGCATCTGGAACCAGGAGGCCGCGGAGTACGGCGAGTCGAAGGGCCTGACGGTCGTGATGGACCGCTGCATCAAGATCGAGCATGCCCGCTTCCACGGCGGACTCCACCTTCTCGGTTTCGACACCGGCCAGATCACGGCGCGCAAGACCATCCGCTGACAGCTGAGCGCAGCTCAGCCCGGGTTGCGGGCGACGACGTGGAAAACGTGCCAGTGTTTGGGGCCTTCGAACGAGAGCCCGTCGCGGTTGTCCTCGACGACCTGGATGAGGTCGAGTCCTGCGAGCATCCGCTCCACGCCCGCGCTGTCGTGGAAGTTCATCCCCTCGCGTCCGAACCAGTCGTCGTCCGGTCCGAACAACTCGCCGGCGAAGATCCCGTCCGGCTGGAGTGCTTCACGGATGTCCGCCCACAGGTACGGAAAATGCGAGGCATCGCAGAACGGCAGCGCGAACCCGGCGTAGACGAAGTCTGCCTCGGGCAGTCCGGTCAGGGCTTCGAACGACCGCTTCCAGATCTCGACGGGCGCACTCCCGGAGCTTTCGTCGAGCCCCGAACGCACGTGGTCCTCGACGTCCTCGTCGGCATCGATGGCGAGAACCCGCCAGCCGCGTTCGAGAAGCTCACGTGTCTCGACACCGTCGCCACAGCCCAGGTCGATGGCCCGCCCGGGCGGCAGTCCGTCGCGGGCATCGATCCCGGCGACGAAGGTAGGGCGGACACCGCGGCCCGCCTGGGCCGTGTAGAACTCCGACCAATCGCTTGCCATCTGCGCCTCCCGGAGCGCACCGCGTTCACCGCAGCACCATCTCTCGCTGCAGCCTATCGCCGGTCGCCGCAGTACGGTCCCGACCGTCCGGTTCGTGTCGCCCGCGCTCGCTAAACTCGGCGAGTGGACTCCTCGAACCGGCCGCGGCCCCGCGTCGCCGTCCTCGGCCCCGTCCTGGTCGAGGATCGCTCCGGTGCGCTCGCCGAGCCGTCGGGCACCCTGGGTAAGAGCCTCATCGTCTCGCTCGTGCTCGCGCGCGGCTCGGTCAGCGTGCCCGCGCTGGTCGAGGACCTCTGGGATGATGCCCCACCCAGGCAGGAGCGCGCAGCACTGCAGACCCTGGTCTCGCGCGTTCGCACGGCTAGTGCCGACGGCATCCTCGAATCCACGGCCGGAGGCTATGCACTCGCGGTCCCGCCGGAGCACACCGACCTCGGGCTGGCCCGAGCCCTCCTCGGCCGCGCACGGACCGCCGCAGAAGCCGGCGATCCCGCCCGTGCCGCCAACGACGCCACGGCTGCACTGGGTCTCTGGCGGGGCGACCCGGGCTCTGAACTGGGCGCGACTCCGCTCGCATCCGAACTCGCCCGCGCTGCAGCGTCACTGAAATCCGAACTGCTCCTGCTCCGGGCGCGGTCGCACCGCGTCGAGGGCGACACCTCGGCTGCCCTGGCCGACCTGGACCCGCTTCTCGCTGCCTCCCCCCTCGATGAGGAACTGCAGCGCGAGCTGCTGCTGGCACTGGACGCAGCGGGCAGGCGCAACGACGCCATCCGCGCTTTCGACGACTTCCGTTCACGTCTGCGCGAAGCCCTAGGCACGCGCCCTGGACCGGAACTCGTCGCTCTCAACGCCTCCCTCCTGGTCGAAGACATCCCGGCACCACACGGTTCGAGCCGGGTGCGCATCGGACTCCGCACTGCTCCCAACACCCTGATCGGCAGGGAGTACGACCTCGAGGCGGTCGAAGACCTCGTCGCGACCGGGCGGCTCACGACCGTCCTCGGTGCGGGCGGTCTCGGCAAGACACGCCTCGCCCAGGAGATCGGCTACCGCGCCGTCCACGCGCCCGCTGTGATCGTTCTCGAACTGGCGAGCGTCCGCTCCGGCGACGACATCGGCCTGGCGCTCGCATCGACGCTGGGCATCAGGGAAGCACGGTCCACGCGGGTGCAGTCGATCGATCCGATCGCTCGCGTCGACCTGCGGTCGCGCATCCTCAGCATGCTCGCCGAACGCGAGACGCTGCTCATCGTCGACAACTGCGAGCACATCGTCGACGCGGCGGCGGCGTGGATCGCGGACATCCTCGAATCGACGACGAACGTGCGCATCCTCGCGACGAGCCGCGCACCGCTCGCGATCAGTGCGGAACGCGTCTATCCGCTCGATTCGCTCAAGAGCGGCCTGTCGCCCACCGACATCGTGCCCTCGACGCCTGCGCCCGCCGATGTGTCGGCGCTCGGGCCGGCGGTGGCCCTGTTCGTGGAACGGGCCAGGGCTGCGCGGCCGGCCGTCGTGCTCCCGCTCGACGTCGTCGTGCGCCTCTGCGACCGGCTCGACGGGTTGCCCCTGGCCATCGAGCTCGCCGCAGCGCGCATCCGCTCGATGTCGGTCGAAGAAGTCGAACGACGCCTCACGAACAGGTTCGTCCTCCTCACCGGTGGCGAGCGAACAGCACCGGAACGACATCGAACGCTGCTGGCCGTCATCGACTGGAGCTGGAATCTGCTGACCGGCTCCCAGCGGGCACTCCTCCGGAGGCTGTCGCGGTTTCCCGACGGGTTCAGTTCGGAGGCGGCGGAGACGGTGGCCGGCTCCCCTGCAACCGGCATCATCGACGATCTCGACGCACTCGTCAACCAATCGCTCGTGTCGGTCTCCGAGGACGCGACGACCGGGATCCTGCGGTACAGGATGCTAGAAACCGTTCGTGAATTCGGTGACCTCGTTCTCGTCGAGGCCGGCGAGGCCGACCACGTGCGCGAGGGGATGTACACGTGGGCGCAGGCGTTCAGCCGTGAGGCGCTCGCGCACCTGCACGGCGCAGAGCAGGTGCACACCTTCCAGTTGGTGACCTCCGAGCAGGACAACCTCGTAGCCGTGCTCCGTTCCGCGATCGATGCGGCCAGGCCCGACATCGTCGCCACAGTGTTCGCAGCGCTCGCCTACTACTGGACGCTCCGGAGCGCACATTCGGAGGTCATCGCCTTCGGCCCGCCAGTGCTCGGCGCCCTCCGCAGCTACGATCCGGAGCCGGGGGAGAGGACCGAAGCCGCGGCCGCCTACGCAGTGCTCGGGGCGACCTTCCTCTACTTCGACTCAGCGGTCGCGGGCCGCGCGCTGGCTCGGCTCAAGCGCATCAAGCGGGATACGGTGCTCCGTGACGGACGGCTCGAGGCGCTCACGAACCTCGTCCTGGCCGCAGGGCGACCCGCCGAAGGCTTCGCGCTGCTCACGGAGTACAAAGCTTCGAACGACGCGGCGACGGCAGCGATGGCCAACCTGATCTCCGCGCAATTCCATGAGAACGCGGGGGAACTCGACGAGGCGATCATCGAGGCGGAACGCTCCTATTCGCTCGCGGTGCGACTCGAGGACACGTGGGGGCAGGCCTCTGCGGCGCAAGGGCTCACCCAGCTGCACAGCCAGCTCGCAAACCGTCGGGTTGCGCTCGACTGGGCCGTCCGCGCCGAAGCCGGGTTCCTCGCCCTCCAGGCCGATGGCGACCTGCGCCAGCTCGAATGGCTGATCGCCATGAACGCGATCGCGACCGGCGACATCGACCGGGGCCGGCCCATCCTGGAACGTTTCGCAACCGACGACGCCGAAGCGCTCGGATTCGATTTCCTCGACCTCCACGCGATCGGGCGGAGCGGACTCGCCGAGATCGAACTGGCGACCGGGAGGATCGAGGCAGGGCTGAGGCAGTACCGCGAGGCGGTCGCGGTCTTCGATGCAGCCGGTAGCGCCCCCTCCCCTGCGCCCTGGCTGAACATCGTGTGCGCCGCCTGCGTCATCGCGCACATCCGCGCCGGCCACTCCGACTTCGACCTCATCGACAGGCTCGTACGAGACCTCCGCACGCGCATCCTCGTACAGCAGCGCACGCAGCCGGGGTTCGTCGACAGGCCCGTGCTCGGGTCTGGTGCCGCAGGTCTTGCCGCCTGGTGCGTCTGGGAGCGCGGCGACTCGGAACCGAGTGCTGAACGCGTGAAAGCAGGGCTCGAATTCTTCGGCCTGGCCACGCGGCTCAACTCCCGCCAGGACCTCCGCTCGCTTGAACGCTCGAGCCTCGAACGCGAGATGAGGGATGCGTGGGGTGACGAAGCGGTCGAGGCCGCCCTGTCATCCGCCGCATCCCTCACCCGGGACGAGGCCGTCGATCGTGTGATCGACCTGCTCGGCTACGCCTTGCGCATGTAGGCGCGCACGGTGAGCGGTGCGAACACCAGCACGATCACCGCAGCCCCGAGGAGCGCCCACCAGCCGTCGACCCCGAAGGTGCCGTTGTTGGCAAGGTCACGGACCGCTGTGACCAGGTGCGAGACCGGGTTGATGTTCACGAACCACTGGAGAACATCGGGCAGGGTGTTCACCGGAACGAACGCGTTCGAGAGGAACGTGAGCGGAAACAGGACCAGGAACGAGATGCCCTGCACAGAGCTGGCGCTCCGTGCGATGACGCCGAAGAAGGCGAAGATCCAGCTGATCGCCCACGACGAAGCGATCACGAGCATCCCGGCGAGGACGACGAAACCGAAGCCGGCGGCGGGATGGTACCCCATGATGAAGCCGACCGTGAAGGTGATGGTCGTCGCGATCGCGTAGCGGATGGTATCGGCCAGAAGGGCTCCCGCGAGCGGTGCGATGCGGGCGATGGGCAGTGACTTGAAGCGGTCGAACACGCCCTTGTCCATGTCTTCGCGCAACTGCACGCCGGTGACGACGGAGGTCGTGATGACCGTCTGCACGAGGATGCCCGGGATGAGCGCCGGAAGGTAGTTCTGCACGTTGCCTGCGACGGCGCCGCCGAACAGGTACGCGAACATCACCGTGAAGATGATCGGCTGGAGTGTGACATCGAACAACTGCTCCGGCGTGCGCTTGATCTTGAGGACGCCGCGGTAGGCCATCGTGAACGAGTTCGCGAAGGACTGCCGGATGCCGACATGGTTGCGGAGGTTGCGCTCCGACGGCGGGGTGATGGTCGGTGTGTTGACGGTGATGGCGCTCACGCGCTGACCCTTTCTGCTTCAGCGGCGTCCTCGTCGGAGCCGGAATTCTCGTCGTCGACGCCGTGCCCGGTCAGCGTCAGGAACACCTCGTCGAGCGTCGGCTTCTGCACGGACAGCTCGGTGAGGTGGATGCCGGCCTCACGGAAGGTGACCAGGAGCTCTGCGACGGTGTCCGGGTTGCGCATGGGAGCCGTGACACGGGTGCCTTCGGGCGAGACGACCGACTCGACACCGAGCACGGAGGTGATGGCGCGCCGCGCATCCTCCATGTCGGCGGGGTCGCTGAGACGCAACTGCAGGGAGGATTCGCCCACAGACGCTTTGAGGTCGTCGGCGGTGCCTTCGGCGACCACCCGGCCGCGGTCGATCACGGCGATCCGGTCGGCGAGCTGGTCGGCCTCGTCGAGATACTGCGTGGTCAGCAGCACCGTCGAGCCGGTGGCGACCAGGCGGCGGATGGTGTCCCACATCTGTGCGCGGGTGCGCGGGTCGAGTCCGGTGGTCGGCTCGTCCAGGAAGATGAGCGGCGGCTGCGCGATCAGACTCGCAGCGAGGTCGAGACGGCGGCGCATACCACCGGAGAACTTGCTCAGCGGGCGCTTCGCTGCTTCGGTGAGGCCGAACTCCTCCAGCAGCTCTGCGCTCTTGCGCTTCGATTCCGACCGGCTGAGGCCGAGAAGGCGGGAGAAGATGATGAGGTTCTCCGTCGCCGAAAGCCGCTCGTCGACCGACGCGAACTGCGCGGTCACACCGATGAGCTGCCGCACGACCTGCTGCTCCCGACGCACATCGTGGCCGAAGATGGTGGCCGACCCGCCGTCGGGCTTGAGCAGGGTGGCGAGCATGCTGATGGTCGTCGTCTTGCCGGCCCCGTTCGGGCCGAGCACGCCGTAGACCGTGCCGGCACGGACGCTGAGGTCGACACCGTCGACCGCGCGGTTGTCGCCGAAGACTTTGACGAGGCCGTGGGCTTCGACGGCCCAGTCGGAGCTGGTGGTCATGATGATCCTTCCTGTGGATGCGTGGTGCGGTGTCAATGGTGTGTCAGGCTGCTTACAAGCCGCTTACGCGGCGCTTACAGGCGCGCGGGAAGGCTGAAAGGGCCGCGGATGCTCTGCCGGCCGTCAATCCGACAATGCGGTGACGAGCGCCTTGCGGTCGATGCCGGCCAATTCGAGTGCCCTGGGCACCGTGCCGAGCTTCAAGTCGAGAAGGGCGATGGCAAGGTCCTTCTCCGCCATCCGGCGGTGGCGTTCCGGCCCGACACGCATGCGGGATGCCGCGACCATCGTCTGCCGGGCGGACGCTCCCCAGCGCGGCCGGGTGACGCGAGCCGACGACACGAGCCTCTCCTCCGGCACCGGAGTCACGCCCGCGACCTCGAGGCTCGCGATGCGCTCGGCTCGCAGCGCCCGGATGACCCCAGCATGATCGAGGCCGACGGCGGCCAACGTCGCGGCGGGGTCTCTGTCGCTGTCGTCGGCGAGCGCGAGCAGGAGGTGCTCGGCTTCGACGACGGTGTCGCCGCGGCGCTGGGCTTCGCTCACTGCGCGAAGGATGACAGGCCGGAGCGTTCGCGGGAAGTTGGTCTCATCCATTTCGTCTCCTGAGGTCGAAACCGGCGTCGGCGACACGACGCAGGTGCTTCTTGTGAACGGCCTGCCGCGTCACCCCGAGAGCTTCGGCGACCTGGGTCCAGGACCAGCCCTCGCGCAGGGCGCGTTCGACTTCGGCGTCTTCGAGCCGATCGGCGAGTTCGCGGAGCGCAACGACCGAAGCCAGTCCGTCTGCGACTCCCCCGATCGGATCCGGTGTGATGGGAGGCATGTAAGCAACCTAGGTTGCTTCGGCTAAGTTGTCAACCCCGGTTGCTTATTCTGTGGGTTTCGTGGACGGCTAAGGGATCGCCTCTCCAGGTCTTCTCTGTGCCGGCGGAAGGAAACGAGTGGGCACGTGGTCCATCCTGCGACGGATGCGCAGCGCCCTCCAGAGGGGCGGCCGAGGCGCGCGGTACCGCGATCACCATCACCGACGGATGGCGATCACGCCGATATCAGGCGTACCTGTTCGCGCAGGCCGTTCAGCAATACGACAGCGAAGAGGAGGCGGCGAAATGGGTCAAGCGTCCTGGAGAGTCAGATCACGAGGCCGGTGAAGCAGTGGACATCGCGACAGCTGATGCAATGGGCTTCCTGAACCGCTTCGGCTCCGAGTGGGGCATCTGCCAGGTGTACGCCAACGAGACCTGGCACTTCGAACTGCTCACCCTGCCCGGAGGGGAGTGCCCGGCGTTCCGCACCGACGGCCGCGGATGAGCGTTCAGCCGAAGCCGGGCGCGAATCGATACTCGCGTAGCAGAATCGTGCGCGGTCCTGCTCATCCGCGCACAGATCACGCGCGAACGGGAACGTAGACTGGCAATGTGACAGCGTACGTCTCGGCCTTCGACCTCTTCTCGATCGGTATCGGCCCTTCGAGTTCCCACACCGTCGGCCCGATGCGAGCGGCGCGCGCTTTCGCCACCGGACTCGCCGACACCGGGGTCCTCGAACAGGTGAGCCATGTCACCTGCACGCTCTACGGGTCCCTGGGTGCGACCGGGATCGGCCACGGAACACCCGACGCGATAATCGCCGGTCTCGCCGACATCGCCCCGGAGACCTGCGACCCAGCCGAGGTGCGCGGCGCATGGGCGCACCTCGACGACGACTCCACGATCCTCCTCGCAGGCACTCATCGCATCCCGATCTCCCAAGACGACATCTCCTTCGAGCCGCGCACGCGACTGCCCGGCCACCCCAACGCGCTCAGCCTGAGCGCCTGGGGCGCAGGACCCGACGGTACGACCGAGGTGCTCCCCCTCGTCGAAGAGACCTACTACTCGATCGGCGGCGGATTCATCCGCCGGGACGGCGAAGAAGCCGAACTGGCTGCGCGAGCCGCGCATCCTCTTCCGTATCACACGTCCGAACAGCTCCTCGGGATCTGCGCCGACCTCGACATCCCCATCTGCGAGGTCGCACGGCTCAACGAGTTCGCGCTGCACGGTGAGAAGCAGACGATCGAGCGACTCGACCTGATCTGGTCGGCGATGGCCGACTGCGTGGCGAACGGACTCGCCGGCGACGGCACCCTCCCGGGCGGCCTCGGCGTTCGGCGCCGGGCGGCCGCGCTTCGCGAGCACCTGGAAGCCGCGGACCGCGTCCCCGAGCGCGACACGTCCATCGAGTGGCTCCATGCCTTCGCTCTGGCCGTCAACGAAGAGAACGCGTCCGGCGGACGCGTCGTGACCGCGCCGACGAACGGCGCAGCTGGAATCGTGCCGGCCGTCGCCCACTACTACATGCGGTTCGTTCCGGGGGCGTCGCAGGAAGGCATCCGGAAATACCTGCTCACAGCCACGGCGATCGGCTCGCTCTTCAAAGCGAACGCGTCCATCTCCGGGGCAGAAGGCGGCTGCCAGGCCGAAGTCGGCTCCGCGTGCGCGATGGCTGCCGGCGCGCTGTGCGCTGTCCTCGGCGGAACACCCCGCCAGGTGGAGAACGCTGCTGAGATCGCGATGGAACACCACCTCGGACTCACCTGCGACCCGGTCGGCGGCCTGGTGCAGATCCCCTGTATCGAACGCAACGCCATTGCATCGTCGACCGCTGTCTCGGCAGCGAGGCTCGCGCTCCACGGTGACGGAACGCACCTCGTCTCGCTCGACACCGTGATCGAGACGATGCGCCAGACCGGCCTCGACATGTCCACCAAGTACAAAGAGACCAGCGAAGGCGGGCTCGCCGTCAACGTCATCGAGTGCTGACCCCGGGCGCCGCATTACGACGTGTTGCGGCCCGGAAGGCGGGCGGCGCACGCACTGGCTAGCGTGTACGACGTGACCAGTTCATCCGCATCCTCCACCGCCGACCAGACCAGCCCCATCGTCGGAGCCGCCCTCGACGGGCCGACCGTGTCGACGCAGTGGCTCGCCGACCACCTCGGCTCCGACGGCCTCGTCATCCTCGATGCGACCGTGCTGCAGGCCCCGCACCCTCGCGGCGGCCTCGCCTGGCTCAGCGGACTCGACCAGTACCTCGTCGACGGCCACATCCCCGGTTCGGTCTTCGCCGACCTCATCGAGACGTTCAGCGACCCGGCAGGCGACTACCCGTTCAGCCGCCCGGACGCCGAGCTCTTCGCCGCCGCGGCCGCATCCGTCGGAGTCGACGACCAGACCACCGTGATCGTCTACGACACCGCCGTCGGCACGTGGGCTGCCCGCATCTGGTGGCTGTTCCGCGCGTTCGGCTACGACCGGGTGGCCATCCTCGACGGAGGACTCGCCAAATGGAAGGCGGAGGGCCGCGCGACCGATCTCGGCCACGTCGAGCCGCGCACGGTTTCGGGCTTCACGCCTGTGGAGCGTCCGGGCCAGTGGGTCGACAAAGCGTTCGTCGAAGCAGTCGTGAGCGGAGAGCGGCAGGCGACGCTCGTCTGCGCTGTGCCGCCGAAGGAATTCACCGGCGAAGCGGGCCAGCGCAGCCGGCTCGGCCACATCCCGGGCAGCGTCAACGCCCCTGCGGGCCGACTCGTCTCGCGCGAAACCAATGCGCTGCTGCCGCTCGAAGAGCTTCGCGCGACCTTCGCGGATGTCCTGGCCTCGCCCGATCCGATCGTCACCTACTGCGCGGGCGG
>FSUF01000753.1_pt1 | contig 10258 bp, 10 predicted proteins | sample 1637351 | NCBI WGS metagenome assembly FSUF01 (sample SAMEA3914816, study PRJEB12502) | metagenome | biome: forest; material: soil | place: USA | collected 2011-09-16 | depth 0.3 m | reverse complement strand
TTCGTCCGCCAGGTAGTCGTCAGCCTCCAGCGCAGCCACCAGTGAGGCGACGTCGGGTACCCGCTGCCGAACTTCGTCTTCGGCCCCCGAGCGCGCCTGGGACGTCATCCGGTCGCCTGCAGCTCAGCGAGGACCTTGCGGTAGTCGTCTTCGGTGTCGACATCGGTCGGGACCGCTCCGGGCACCGCAACCTCGACGACATCCGCCGCCCGCTGCTCGAGGAGCTTCCACACCGCCTTGTCGCCGTGCATGGCGGCCAGTTCGGGCAACATGCTGCGGTCGAAGGCGAACGGATGCCCGACCCCGTCGTCATACCGGCATACGGCGATCGGTGCGTCACCGCGCCCCTGCAGCAGGGCGTGCACGGTCGCTGCGCGGACGCCAGGCTGGTCGCCGAGCATGAGCACGAGCACGTCTGTGCTCTCATCGAGCTTCGGGATGGCGGCCGCGATGGACGACGAGCATCCCGCAGCGAAGTCGGGGTTGTCCGCGATCTCGACTCCACCGAGGTCGACAGCCTGTCTGACGGCGTCCTCCGAACCGCCCAGTGCGACGACGAGCTGGGCGAAACCGCTCCGGCGCGCGGCACCGAGAGCGGCGTCGAGCAGCACACCGTCGCCGAAGGGCAGCAGTTGCTTCGGCCGCCCCAGCCGGGTGGAGCCGCCCGCGGCCAGCACGAGGCCGGCGACCCGCTCGTCAGCCGGCGTCGGCATAGCGCTGCGGGTCGGCGAGGAAGGCGCTGCGGCAGCCTTCCGAGCAGAAGTAGAAACGGGTGCCGTCGACGTCGGCGTGCAGGCTGGTCTCCACGGCGACGACCTCCATGCCGCACACCGGATCGATCGCTGTGACGATGGGAGGTTCCTTCACGGCAGCACGGGACCGTTCGCCGACGAGCTGGGCGAGGATCGACAGCGCGATCTCGCCCGGGGTCACGGCTCCGATCTCGATTCCGGCCGGGGTGAACACCCGTGCGCGCTGCTCGTCGTCGACGTCGAGCGAGGCCAGCACAGCGATACCGCGCTTCTCGCTCGCGACCAGCGCGACATAGGGCACACCGGCGCGCAGTGCACGTTCGAGCGCGGGCTCCTCCTCCTTGCCGTGCGAGGCGACGATCAGGGCGGCGTCCGTCGCCCCGGGCGCCACGGAAGACCCATCCGTCAGCGTCACCTCGAAGCCCAGCGGGCCGCCGAGAGCCGCCAGTGCCTGGGCGACAGGAGTCGAACCGACGACGAGCACTGTCGGCGCGGGAACCTCAGGCTCGAGAAACACCTCGATCGCACCCCCACTCAGGCACGGGTTGGCCACTTCGACCGCACCCTCTTCGTGCACGCGCGACGGCTCACCGGGGACGACCCGCAGCAGCACCGGCTCATTGCTGCTGAGTGCACGCAGGCTGTACTCGCGCACGGACGCCTCCACGCAGTTGCCGCCCACGAATCCGTGGATCTCGCCGGTGGAGCGCACCAGGGCGACATCGCCCGCGCGGGCGCTGGTCGGATGCTGCGCACGCACGACGGTCGCGCGCACGAACGGCTCACGGCGGGAGGCGAGTTCCGCAGCGAGGGTCGCCTGTGCATCCTTCATCGCGTTCATCCGAGCTGATTCATCGGCGCCGATCACACCGGGGGAGTCGCCCGGCCCTGCATCGCCGCCCAGACCCGGGCAGGCGTGCACGGCATGTCGATCGAGGTCACTCCCAGCGGCGAGAGCGCGTCGATGATCGCGTTCACGATCGCCGGGGGAGAGCCGACCGTCGCGGACTCGCCGATGCCTTTCGCGCCGATCGGGTGGTGAGGCGACGGGGTCACGGTGAAGCCGGTCTCCCAGTTCGGCACCTCCATCGCCGTCGGGATCAGGTAGTCCATGAATGAGCCGCCGAGATTGTTGCCGTCTTCGTCGAACTCGATGATCTGCATGAGTGCCATCCCGACGCCGTCGGTGAGGCCGCCGTGCACCTGGCCTTCGATGATCATCGGGTTGATCCTGGTGCCGCAGTCGTCGACCGCGATGAACCGCCGCACCTTGACGACGCCGGTGCCGGGGTCGACGTCGACGACGCAGATGTAGGCGCCGTACGGGAACGTCAGGTTCGGCGGATCGTACGTGACCTCCGCATCCAGGTTGCCGTCGATGCCTTCGGGAAGGGTGAGGGTGCCGTGGGCGCCCAGGGCGATCTCAGCCATCGTCTTGCCGACGCTCGGGTCGCCCTTGACGAACCAGCGGCCCTTCTCCCATTCGAGGTCCTCCGGCCGGGTCTCGAGCATCGCAGCAGCGATGAACTTCGCCTTCTCGCGCACCTTGCGGGCGACCAGGGCGACAGCGCCGCCACTGACCGGCGTCGACCGGCTGCCGTAGGTGCCGAGTCCGAACGGCGTCTGGTCGGTGTCGCCGTGCACGACCTGGATGTCCTCCGGCGGAATCCCGAGCTCCTCCGACACGATCTGGGCGAAGGTCGTCTCATGGCCCTGCCCCTGCGACTGCACCGAGATGCGCACGACGGCCTTGCCCGTCGGGTGCACCCGCAACTCCGCGCCGTCGGCCATCCCGAGCCCGAGGATGTCCATGTGCTTGCGCGGGCCGGCGCCGACCGTCTCGGTGAAGAACGAGATGCCGATGCCCATCAGTTCGCCGCGGGCACGTTTCTCCTCCTGCTCGCGCCGCAGGTCGTCGTAGCCGGCGATCTCCATCGACAGGCGCATGGTCTTCTCGTAGTCCCCGGAGTCGTACTCCCACCCGGTCTTGTTCGGGTACGGGAACTGCTCCGGCCGGATGAAATTCTTCAGCCGGAGTTCGGCAGGGTCCATGTCGAGTCTGTGGGCGAGCGCGTCGACCATCCGTTCCACAAGGTAGACGGCCTCGGTGACACGGAACGAGCAGGCGTAGGCGACACCGCCCGGGGCCTTGTTCGTGTAGACGCCGGTGACTTTGCAGTAGGCGGCCTTGAGGTCGTAGCTGCCCGTGAAGATGTGGAAGAAGCCGGCCGGGTACTTGGTCGGCTGGGCGGTGGCGTTGAAAGCGCCGTGGTCGGCCAGCACGGTGCTGCGCAGGCCGAGGATCTTGCCGTCCTTGGTCGCGGCGATCTCGCCCTGCATGATGTAGTCGCGGGCGAACGATGTCGACATCAGGTTCTCGCTGCGGTCCTCGACCCATTTCACCGGGCGGCCCGTGACGATCGAGCCGACCGTTGCGAGGATGTAGCCCGGGTAGATGCCGACCTTGTTTCCGAAACCACCGCCGATGTCAGGGGAGACGACGCGGATCTTCTGCTCGGGGATGCCCGCCACCATCGCGAAGAGCGTGCGGTGCGCATGCGGTGCCTGGGTCGTCTCGTACAGCGTCAGCCTGCCTTCGACCGGATCGAAGTCGGCGACCGCGCCGCAGGTCTCCATCGGCGCCGGGTGCACCCGCGGGTACACGACCTCCTGCGAGACGACAACGTCGGCGGAGGCGAACACCGCGTCGGTTTCGGCGGCGTCACCGGCCTCCCAGTCGAAGATGTGGTTGTCGGTGCGGCCTTCCAGGTCGTCGCGGATGACCGGGGCGCCCGGATCGAGCGCCTTGCGTGCGTCGATCACCGGCCGCAGCACGTCGTACTCGACATCGATCAGTTCGAGGGCGTCACGGGCGGCATAGCGGTCCTCGGCGACGACGAAGGCGACCTCCTGGCCCTGGAACCGCACCTTGTCGGTGACGAGAACGGCCTGGACGTCGTAGGAGAGTGTCGGCGCCCACGCGAGGTTCAGCCCCTCGAGGTCTTTGCCCGTGATCACGGCCACCACTTTCGGGCTGGCGAGCGCCTGGCTCGTATCGATGGAGACGAGCCGGGCGTGGGCAACCGGTGCGCGCAGGATCGCGCCGTGCAGCATCCCCGGCAGCACGATGTCGTCGACATAGTGGCCCTTGCCTCGCACGAACCGCGGGTCCTCCTTGCGCTGGAGGCGTCCGTAGCCGATCGGGCGATGCTCGTCGCCTGCGGCGGGATTCGGTGCGTGTTGTTCGGTGATGGTCATGCGTCCACCTCTTCTGGTGCTGCGGCGGAGTGCGCCGGATGCTCTGCGGCCCACTGCACGGAACGGACGATGGTCGCGTAACCGGTGCAGCGGCAGATCTGGCCCGAGATCGCTTCGCGGACCTCGGTATCGGTCGGATGCGGGTTGCGATCGAGCAGCGCCCGGGTGGTGAGCATCATGCCCGGGGTGCAGAAACCGCACTGCAGGCCGTGCTCCTCCATGAAGCCCTGCTGGATCGGGTCGAGCGTGCCGCCGGAGGCGAGCCCCTCGACGGTGCGGACGTCGTGCCCGTCGGCCATCGCGGCGAGCACGGTGCACGATTTGACCGGAATTCCGTCCATCAGCACGACGCAAGTGCCGCAGTTGGAGGTGTCGCATCCCCAGTGCGTGCCGGTGAGACCGAGGTCGTCGCGGATGAAATGCACGAGAAGGACGCGCGGTTCGATCTCGCGGGTGATCTCCTCGCCGTTCATCGTCATGGTGACCTGCATGGTTCAGCCTTCCTGTGAGCCGGCCGCGCGTGCGGACGCACGCCGCATCGCCCGGCGGGAGAGTTCGTCGGCGAGGTGCCGCTTGTAGTCGACCGGGCCGCGCTGGTCTGCGACCGGGGCGCAGGCATCTGCCGCAAAGGCGCCTACCGCGGCGAACAGGTCCTCGCCGGGCGGTCTTCCCGCGACGAGTTCGCTGACGCCGGGCACGGGCCCGTCGAGGTTGACCGCGGTGAGACCCACCGCGGCATCCGCGATCGTTCCGTCGGCGGCGAGGGTGACTGCCGCGCCTGCGGCGACCACCGCCCAGTCGCCCACGCGGCGTTCCACCTTCTCGTAGGCGCTCGACGTACGGTACCGGATGGGAAAACGGAGCTCGCAGAGCAGTTCGTTCCGGGCGAGTCCGGTCTCATACGGTCCGACATGGAATTCGTCCATGGTCAGCGTCCGCTCGCCCGCAGGTCCGCGGACGACGGCGATCGCACCCAGAACGTCGCAGACCGTGGACAGGTCCTCGGCAGGATCGGCCTGGCAGAGCGACCCGCCGATGGTCCCGCGGTTGCGAACGACCGGGTCGGCGATGACATGTTCCGCGTCCGTGATGATCGGCAGGAGCCGGGCGATCTCAGACGAGTCGAGCAGGGCGGCATGCCGCGTGAGGGCGCCGACGCGCACCTCGTCGTTCGCGACGGTGATGAAGTCGAGCTCGTACAGGTTGTTGATGTCGATGAGCCATTCGGGCCTGGCCAGACGCAGTTTCATCATGGGCAGGAGGCTGTGGCCGCCTGCGACGACCCTGGATTCGGGGCCATGGCGTTCGAGAAGATCGATCGCGTCGTCGACGCCTGTTGCGCGCGCGTAATCGAACGGAGCCGGGATTTGCACGATGCACTCCTTCGCAGGCCCGCACGACGACGTGCGGCACCCGTTGGGGAAAGTGTTGCTCCGGTCGAACGGGAGTGTCAATATCGAGTTAAGCGAAAGGTTATGACGCCTTGTCGATGACGCTGAGCCAGTTGAGGGCCTTCGCACTGGTGGCGAGACTCGGGTCGCTGCGCGCCGCGGCGGCTGAGCTCGGAATCAGTGAACCGGCGGTGTCCTCGGCGCTCGCGTCGCTCCGCCAGGATCTCGGCGATCCGCTGTTCGTGCGCTCGGGCGGCGGCATCGCGTTGACGCCGGGGGGCCGGATGCTCGCCGACCATGCGCAGGAGATCGTCGGGCTGGCAGACCGTGCCCGCTGGGATGTCGCGCACGCCGACGCAGCCAGGCCCGAGCTCCGGGTGCTCGCGACGGCGGCGTTCGCCGAACACGCGGCGGGGAGGCTCTTCGACGTCTTCACCAGGCTGGTGCCGGCTGCGTCCGTCGACGTGGTCGTCGAGGCGGCAGCCGATGTCGCAGCCCTGCTGAGGGACCGCGCCTACGACATCGCGTTGGGCGCCCGTCCTTCCAAAGCGGACGAGGCGACGATGGAGGTCGTCCCCTTCCTGCGGTACCAGCGCATCCTCGTCGCAGCGAAATCGCATCGCCTGAGCACCCTGCAGGGGCCGATCCCGCTCGCGGAGTTGCTTGCTCCGCAGTGGTTCGCCGGCTCGGCCGGCATCGAAGAGTCCACGGAGGAGGGACGTTGGCTGTCGCACCTGGCGGGGGTTCCGCGCATCGTCAGGCTCACGAGCGAAACGGATGCGCTGGCCGCCGTCCGCGCAGGCGAAGGTATCATGCTCGCCCTCGCCCACACTGTCGTCGACGAACTGGCTCACGGCTCGCTGGTGCGCCTGCCAGTGGCGGGCACACCGGTCGGCGGACTCTGGTGGGCGACGGTCCTCGACCGCGGCCGGGCGAGCATGACTGCGCGCATCCTGCAGCGATTCGTGACGACGGCGGAAGCGACCGCGGCCATGGTGGCCCCGGGCGGATCGCGTGGGCTGTCCGGCCGGGGATCGAAGGTGCACGTCGCCCTGTGGACCTGATGCAAGTCTTTGGTGGTCGGCCACCGAAGACGTACAGTGACACCATGACCCTGGTCACCGTGGGCATCCCACGCATTCGGCGCGACCCGGCGCAGATGCCGAGCCTCGCCGATCGGCCGGATGTCGCGGGGCTCGTCGACCGGTTCGGCCGCACCGCCCATGACCTGCGCATCTCGGTCACCGAGAAGTGCTCGCTGCGCTGCACGTACTGCATGCCAGAAGCCGGGCTGCCTCCGATCGCGCGCGAAGACCTTCTGACGCCCGTGGAGATCGCACGGCTCGTCGGCATCGGTGTGCGCGACCTCGGCATCCGCGAGGTGCGGTTCACCGGCGGCGAGCCGCTGATGCGCGCCGACCTCGAGACGATCATCGCGTTGAGCGCAGCTGTCGCGCCGGGCATCGACCTGTCGATCACAACGAACGCGGTCGGCCTCGAGCATCGGGTCGCACGCCTCGTCGCGGCCGGTCTCACCCGCATCAACATCTCGCTCGACACCGTCGACCGCCGGCATTTCGCAGAACTCACCAGGCGCGACCGGCTCGACTCGGTGTTCGCGGGCATCCGCGCGGCGCATGCGGCAGGACTGGCTCCGCTCAAGCTCAACGCCGTGATGATGCGTTCGACCCTCGACGATGCGCCCGACCTGCTGGAGTGGGCGATCGCCAACGGCTGCCGACTGCGCTTCATCGAGCAGATGCCTCTCGACGCCGACCACACCTGGACGCGCGACAATCTCGTCACGGCAGCCGAACTGCTCCAGAAACTGGGGGAGCGGTTCGAGCTGGCCGAGATCGGGCGCGACGACCCCTCGGCTCCGGCCGAAGAGTGGACCGTGAACGGCGGGGCGCACACCGTCGGCATCATCGCCTCGGTGACCAGGCCGTTCTGTGAGAACTGCGACCGCACCAGGATCACGGCAGAGGGGACGGTTCGCTCGTGCCTCTTCAGCGACGAAGAGACCGACCTGCGGCCGCTGCTGCGCGGGACGGCCAGCGACGATGAGATCGCACAGTGGTGGCGCGGTGCGATGTGGGGAAAGCAGGCGGGCCACGGCATCGACGCCGCGGACTTCATGCCGCCCGAGCGGAGCATGGGCGCGATCGGCGGCTGAGCCGGCCCCAGGCGCGACGAGTCGTCACCGACTCACCGCATCCGTCGCTCTTTCGGTGAGGGAAGTGACGGCTCAGCAGAGCGTGCCCGCGGGAGCGTGCGCGCGGGAGCGTGCGCGGTCAGGCGCGCGTCAGGGCGTCCTCCAGGGCGTCCTCCAGGGCGACCCAGGCGAGCATCGCGCACTTGATCCGTGCGACATAGCGGGATGCGCCGGCCAGCACCACGGCATCATCGAGCAGGGCCTCGTCGCCGTCGATGGTGCCCTTCGACTGCATCATCGTGCGGAACGCGTCGATCCGCGCCGTCACCGCGTCGCGGTCGAGGTCGTGGATGATGTCGAAGAGCAGGGATGCGGACGCCTGCGAGATCGCGCAGCCGTGGCCTTCCCAGCTCACCGCTTCCACGCGCTCGCCCGACGCATCCGTGCGGACGCGAAGCGTGACCTCATCGCCGCAGGTCGGGTTGATCTGGTGCGACTCGGCGTTCGACGGCTCGGTGAGCCCGTAGCCGTGCGGTCTGCGGGCGTGATCCATAATCACTTCCTGGTAGAGCTCGCGCAGTGCCAGGCCGTCGGCGGAGTCCGTGCCGTGATCGCTCATCGCCCGAGTCCGAAGAACGGGCGCACATCGGCGACAGCATTCAAGAACGTGTCGACTTCAGCCGGTGTCGAATACAGGTACGTGCTGGCGCGAGTCGTCGCCGTGATGCCGAAACGGCGGTGGAGCGGCTGCGCGCAGTGGTGTCCGACGCGCACGGCGATTCCCAGGTCGTCGAGGTACTGGCCGACATCGTGCGCGTGCACCCCGTCGACGACGAAGCTGGCGAGTCCGGCGCGTCCGTCGCCCGGCCGGGGCCCGAGGACGCGGATGCCCGGAATGCCGACGAGCCCCGCAACGAGCCGCTGCCCGAGCGAGGACTCCCAGTCGTGGATGCGGTCCAGACCGACGCCCTCGAGGTAGCCGACCGCTGCTGCCAGACCGATCGCCTGCGAAACACGCTGCGTCCCGGCCTCGAACCGCTGCGGTGACGGAAGGTATTCGGCATGATCGAGGGTCACCGTCGTGATCATCGAGCCGCCGGTCAGGAAGGGCGGGAGCGCGTCGAGGAGTTCGGCGCGGCCGTAGAGCACGCCCACTCCGGTCGGACCGAGCATCTTGTGACCCGAGAATGCCGCGAAGTCGACGTCGAGCGCCCGCAGGTCGAGTGGGCGGTGCGGGGCCGACTGGCAGGCGTCGAGTACGACGAGCGCGCCCGCGGCGTGGGCGAGCGCTGCAAGCTCCTCGACCGGGTTGACGGTGCCGAGCACATTCGAGACGTGGGTGAAGCACACCAGCCGCGTTCTGTCGCCGATGATCCTGGACGCCTCCGCGAGATCGAGAGCACCGTCGTCGGTCACCGGGATCACTCTGAGCGACGCACCCGTTCGTGCCGCAAGCTCCTGCCACGGAACAAGGTTGGCGTGGTGCTCCATCTCGGTCACGACGATCTCGTCGCCGTCGCCCAGCCGGAACCGCTCGGCCGCTTCGCCACCGCGCCCGACGCTCGCGTTCGAGATCGCGTAGGCGACGAGGTTCAGCGCCTCGGTCGCGTTCGACGTCCACACGATCTCGTCGTTGCCTACCCCGACGAACGATGCAACTGTCGCGCGGGCATTCTCGAACAGCTCTGTCGCCTCGGCCGCGAGGGTGTGCGCGCCACGGTGCACGGCTGAGTTGTGGTGCGCGGCGAAGTCGACCTCGGCGTCGATTACGGCGCGGGGGCGCTGTGACGTCGCGCCCGAGTCGAGATAGACGAGCGGATGCCCGTTCACCCGCTCGCGCAGGATCGGGAAATCGTCGCGGAGTTGTTCGACCTCGTCGGTCGTGAGCGCCCGCGTCGTCGGGTCGGCAAGTGTCATCGAAGTGCTGTCCTGTTCCTGTGGGGCGCGCCGCCGCTCACCGGCATGGTCACGGCGCCACGTTCCGCATTCCAAGGCTACGCCGACGAAGAGGTGGATGTGCCGGCTGTGACATTGTTGCGAGCCTGCATGTGAGCACCGATGGCGGCGTACATTCGGAAACGCCACGCAGAATTCGACATCGGACGGAGAAACACAATGACAGTGAAACTGGGAGTCCTGGCGCTGTTGGAAGCGAAACCGGGCAAAGGCGATGATCTCAGCGCGTTCCTCGAAGGCGGTCGAGGCATCGCCGTCGCCGAAGAGGGCACCATCACCTGGTATGCCTTCAAAGTGAGCGAGACCACGTACGGCATTTTCGACACGTTCGAGACCGAGGACGCCCGCCAGGCACACCTCGGCGGGGAGATTCCGAAAGCCCTCGGCCAGATGGCCGCAGAGCTGCTCGCGAAGGATCCGGACATCCGCACAATCGACGTCATCGCCGTGAAATAGGCGAAAATCCCGGCGTTGCTTTGTGAGGATTTCGACAGGCTTCGCACTGTCACGTCAGGGAAACACAAGGAAAACGGTGGGACGGTGGGTGAGTGGATACCTCCCCGCTCTCCTACCGCCGCGACCGGATGGCCGACCTTTCGAGACAGCTCGACCCTCTCCGTCGCTACGAGATCACACCGGCGAAAACGCGTCTGGGTGTCATCGCGCAGCTCGGAATCGCGTGTCTCATGGCCGCCGTTCTCGTCGCGGCCTTCGTCCTTCCCGGAATCCTCGGCGTCGGTGCGGCA
>FSUF01001118.1_pt1 | contig 10267 bp, 7 predicted proteins | sample 1637351 | NCBI WGS metagenome assembly FSUF01 (sample SAMEA3914816, study PRJEB12502) | metagenome | biome: forest; material: soil | place: USA | collected 2011-09-16 | depth 0.3 m | reverse complement strand
CGCTCAGGGCCGAACTTTCGCACACCACGACACAGGCCGAGGAAGCATGAACATCGACAACCTGGACTCCGTCCGAGAGCCCGTGCTGACCATCCGTGACCTTTCGGTCGCGTTCACCACCGCGCGCGGTGAGGTCGAGGCCGTGCGGTACGTCAGCCTCGACGTCGCAGCGGGAGAGACCGTCGCGATCGTCGGCGAATCCGGCTCCGGAAAGTCCACCCTCGCAGCGTGCGTCAATCGGCTTCTCGCCGACAATGGGCGAATCTCCTCCGGCACGATCATGCTGAAAGAGATCGACATCACGGCGGCGAGCGAGAAAGCGATGACTACGATCCGGGGCAACCGCATCGGCCTGGTGCCCCAGGACCCGATGACGAGCCTGAACCCGGTGATGAAGATCGGTGCCCAGATCGTCGAGGCGCTCAAGGTCCACGATCGCGCGAAGGGTGACGCCGCAAGGCAGGAGGCGATCCGGCTTCTCGAACATGCAGGCATCACGGACGCCGCCGCCCGCTTCAACCAGTACCCCCACGAGTTCTCCGGCGGCATGCGGCAGCGCGTCCTGATTGCGATGGCGCTCGCGTGCCGTCCTGAGGTGCTGCTCGCCGATGAGCCGACTTCGGCGCTCGACGTGACCGTGCAGCGACTGGTTCTCGACCAGATGGGGGAGCTCGCGTCCGAACTGGGGGCGGCCGTGCTTCTGATCACACACGACCTCGCGCTCGCTGCCGAACGTGCGGACCGTGTCGCTGTCATGTACCGCGGCGAGATCGTCGAAACGGGACCAGCAGCCGAACTGGTTGCAAACCCGCACCACGACTACACACGCCGGCTGCTCGCGGCGGCGCCCGGAATGGCGAGTGCCAAGGTCGCACCGGTGCTCAGCGCAGACGCGGACACCGCCGAACCGCAGCTCCTCCTCGAGGTGTCCGACGCCGTGAAGAAATACCGCATCCGGGGCACGCGTGAGCCGTTCCTGGCCGTCGACGGCGTGAGCCTGAAGATCGCGCGCGGCGAAACGGTCGCGATCGTAGGCGAATCCGGTTCGGGCAAGTCCACGACTGCGCGGCTCGCGCTGAGGCTGGAGGATGCCGACAGCGGTTCGGTCCGCTTTCGTGGTGCGGACGTGTCCAGGCTGTCCGGCCGCGGACTCCTCGAGTTCCGGCGCTCAGTGCAACCGGTCTTCCAGAACCCATACGCTTCCCTCGACCCGCGTTACACGATCGGGCAGGTCGTGGCGGAGCCCTTGCGCGTCCACAAGATCGGGAACGCGGCCATCCGAGGCAAGGCGGTCGCGGACCTCCTGGACAAGGTCGCGCTGCCAGGCTCCTTCGCCGACCGCTATCCGCACGAACTCTCAGGCGGGCAGCGCCAGCGTGTTGCCATCGCCCGTGCGCTGGCGCTCAACCCCGACCTCGTCGTCATGGATGAGGCGGTCAGTGCCCTCGACGTTCTCGTTCAGGAGCAGATTCTCGACCTGATGGTCTCGCTTCAACGGGATCTCGGCCTTTCGTACCTCTTCATCAGCCACGACCTCGCGGTCGTGCGGCTCGTATCGCATAGGGTCTACGTCATGCGCGCCGGTAAGGTCGTGGAGAGCGGAGAGCCGGACGCGATCTTCGAGTCGCCGCGTGAGGAATACACCAAACAGCTGATCGCCGCGATCCCCGGGCACGAATTCGCGGTCTCCTGACCGTGCCGCGAAAGGAAGCCGTGACTGTGCCAGCCGACCTCGCCGAGCGGCTCGAAGCGCTCAGCCCCGGCAGTGTGCGGGCGCGGGCGATCGACAGGCTCGCGATGTCGCACGACGCATCCCACTATCTGATGACACCCGTGGGTGTCGTCACGGTGGCGGATCGCGACCATCTGGCGAACCTCGTCCGCCTGGCAGCCGAGATCGGGGTTCCGATCGCCTTCCGCTCGGGCGGGACCAGCCTGTCCGGTCAGGCTTCGTCTGACGGTCTTCTCCTGGATACCCGGAAGAACTTCCGCGCGGTCGAGCCCCTCGACAACGGCAGTCGCGTGCGTGTGCAACCCGGCGCGACGGTGCGACAGGTCAATAACCGCCTCGCCCGGCACAAGCGCAAACTGGGACCGGATCCCGCGAGCGAAGCCGCGTGCACGCTCGGTGGCGTCATCGCCAACAACTCCAGTGGGATGTCCTGCGGAACGCAGTTCAACACCTACAACACGATCGAATCAGCGGTGCTCGTCCTCCCGGACGGAGCCGTTCTCGACACCGGCGCACCAGACGCCGACGAACAACTGAAGACTCTCGCCCCCGCTCTCTGGGCGGGATTGACCGAGCTCCGTGACCGGGTGCGCTCCGACGCCGCGATGGTAGACACCATCCGTCGCCAGTACGCCATCAAGAACACGATGGGCTACAGCGTCAACGCGTTCCTCGACCATGATTCCGCGGCGGACATCCTCCTCCACCTGATCGTCGGAAGCGAGGGAACGCTCGCGTTCGTCGCCGAGGCTACGCTCACGACCCTGCCGACCCGACCCCACATGGCGACCGGGATGCTCTACTTCGCGACTCTCGCCGACGCGACCGGTGTTCTGCCGGCACTGGTCGCGTCCGGGCTTGCGACGGTCGAGTTGCTCGATGCCACCTCCCTGCGGGTGGCACAGCGAGACCCGGGCGCGGATGCCGAACTGCTCGCGCTGGCCGTCGATCAGCATGCCGCGCTCCTCGTCGAGTACCAGGAGGTCGATGCCGAAGCGCTCGACGCCCGACTGACCGCGTGGGCCGTCCTTGCGCAAACGCTGCCGTTGATCCAGCCGGCGGCACTCACCACCGATGCCGGGCGACGAAACGCACTCTGGCACATCCGAAAAGATCTGTACGCCACCGTCGCGGGCAACCGGCCTTCTGGTACCACTGCACTGCTTGAAGACATCGCGGTGCCGATCGCAGCGCTGCGCGAAACGTGCGAAGGCCTGATCGAACTCTTCGACCGTCACGGATACGACGACAGCGTGATCTTCGGTCACGCGAAAGACGGCAACATCCACTTCATGCTGACCGAACGATTCGACGACCCCACGTCGAAGAAACGGTATGCGGGATTCACCGACGAGATGGTCGACCTCGTGCTGCGTCACGGCGGAACACTGAAAGCCGAGCACGGCACCGGACGCATCATGGCACCCTATGTTCGCCGCCAGTTCGGTGATGACCTCTACGACGTCATGGTTCGCGTCAAGACGCTGCTCGACCCTGCCGGTCTCCTCAACCCGGGCGTCCTGCTCAACGAGGATCCGGATGCTCCACTGCAGAACCTGAAGTCCACGCCGACCGTCGAATCCGAAGTCGACCGGTGCGTCGAATGCGGGTACTGCGAACCGGTGTGCCCGAGCAAAGACCTGACCGTCACGCCGCGCCAGCGTATCGTCCTGCGACGGGAGCGGGAGCGGGCGCGCCTCGCCGGCGACCTCGAACTCGTCGAGGAACTCGACCGGGACTACGGCTACGACGGCCTGGACACCTGCGCGGCCGACGGCATGTGCCAGACAGCATGCCCCGTTCGCATCGACACCGGAAAGCTCGTCAAACGACTGCGCTCCGAACGCGACCAGTCAGTGGTCGCGGCGGGATGGAATCAGGCCGCCCGCCACTGGAGTGCCGTAACGCGGGTCGGGGCCGTCGCGATGAATGCCGCGAAAGCGCTCCCGGCGCCGCTGGTGACCGCCGTCACGGATATCGGGCGGGCGGTGATCGGTGCAGACAACGTACCCCGGTACGATCGCAGCCTCCCGGGTGGCGGCCAACCGAGACGCCCCCTTGTCGCATCCGCGCCTGTCGCTGTCTACGTTCCTTCGTGTATCGGCTCGATGTTCGGCCCGGCCGAGAACTCGCAGGGCGTGCGCGCGGCGCTGCTCGCACTGAGCGAACGGGCGGACATCCCGGTTTCGATCCCCGAAGGCGTCGACTCGTTGTGCTGTGGGACGCCCTGGACGTCGAAGGGGAACCTCACGGGCCAGCACACGATGTCAGAGACCGTCCTGCCCGTCCTGCTCGAAGCGACGGGCCACGGTTCCCTCCCCGTCATCTCCGACGGTGTCTCCTGCACCGAGGGATTCATGAACATGGCCGCCGGCAGTGCTCTCACGATCGTCGACGCTGTCGCCTTCGTTGAAAGCACGCTCCTTCCCAGGCTGACAATCCTCCGCCGCCTCGAATCGATCGCCGTGCATCCGACGTGCTCGTCAACCCACCTGGGGGTGACCGACCCGATGCTGGGCATCGCTCGGGCCATCAGTGACGACGTGGTCGTGCCAGACGAGTGGGGCTGCTGTGCGTTCGCCGGCGATCGCGGCATGCTTCATCCGGAGTTGACAGCATCTGCGACACGCGCCGAATCCGCAGAACTCCAAACTCGGGCCTTCACGGCGTACGCGTCCGCGAACCGCACCTGTGAGCTGGGGATGACCAGGGCGACGGGCAAACCCTACCGCCACATCCTCGAACTGCTCGATGACGCAACACGACCCTGAGTCTGTGGATGCTCCGGTCGCCTCGCCGCCGATCGGCTCCCCGAGCGCAGAGACGAGGCCGGAGGCGCGGCTGCACCGCGCCTCGCTGGTCGTAGCGTTCGCCTCGATGGGTGTGATCGGCGCGACGATTCCAGCCGCGATCCCGGGCTCAGCAACTCGGATGCACGTCAGCTCGGAGGAGCTCCTCCCGGGGGTCTCCGCTCTCTTCCTCGGCCTCTTCGTCGGTGTTGTGATCGTGGCCGTCATGCGTCGACCAGAGCGGCCCTTCCTCATCATGGGGTTCGTCCTGCAGTGCGCGGGTCTGGCGCTTCTCGCCGCGAGTTCATCGCCGTCACTGTTCTTCCTCGCGTGCACGCTCAGCGGCATCGGGTTCGGTCTGGTCGAAACGAGCGCGACCGCGCTGACCAGGGCGTTCGCGGCGCGAGGAACACCCGGACACCTTGCGGCGCTCAACGGCGCTGCCGCAGTCGCCGCGGCTCTCAGCCCGCTCTTCATCGCCGCCTTCCTGTCAGACGACCAGAAGATTCCCATCGCTGTCCTGTGTGCCATCCCACTGATCGGCGTCATCGTCGCGTGGTTCGGCGTGCCCCGCCGGCCGGCCTTTCGCGTTGCCGCCGAGTCGGGCAAGCCGCCAATGCCATTCAGGAGCCTGGCTGTCGCGGGCGTCGCCCTGTTCTTCTTCGTCGGCGCGGAGACGGTGTTGTCGGGCTGGTCGAGCGTGCTTCCACAGAGACTTCTCGGCGTTCCTGCTGAGCAAGCGGCCCTCGGAACCTCGGTCTTCTGGGTCCTCGTCGCGGCAGGCCGCTTCGTGTGCGCCGGCCTGCTGCGGCGAGGAATCGCGCCCGAGCGCTACCTTGTCGCAGTACTGGTCGGTGCCGGCGCGCTTGCAGCCGCAGGCGCGATCGTCAGGGAGGGCCCTGTCGCCGCGGTCCTGGGCGGAGCGGTCACCGTCCTGATCGCCCCGGTCTATGCGCTTCTTCTCGGCGTCGCGCTCACCCACGTAGGCGACGACCGTTCGGTTCCTCGCGTCTCGGGCGCACTCGTCGCTGTCGGGTCAGCGGGAGGCGTGTTTCTCTCGTTCGCTGTCGCCCTCGAGGCCGGGTCGGCCCCTCTCGCGGTGTTCTTCTGCGTCGCCGTCCTGCTGGCCGTGTGCGTTGTGTTCGTGCTGGCCGATCTGCGGCGCAGCCGCTAGGTGCCGGTCGTCAGCGTGTAACGGCCGGATGCGCATCCCGTCACGCTCCACCCGCCTGGCACAGCGGACGTCTGGACACTGGTGATCCCCTGGGTGTGCACCACAGGCTTTGCCTTACCCGGCACCCACACGTCGAGTCCGCAGCCGGGCGTCTGCGCGTTGCCGGCGAGCAGGATGTCCGGCCCCTGCGCGGCAAGGGTGGTGATCACTCCGGGGGCTGAGCGCGGGTATGCACGGCTCAGAATCTGGAGGAGATCATCGCGGGGCGGCGCGTCGCCGCCGGTCGCGCAGTCCTGGGACATGATCCCGTTCCCGGTGGGGCCGATGCCGTTCTGTGGATCGCCGCACGCCTGTTTCCACACCCAGTAGGCGCTGCCGAGCACGTGCGCATCTTCAGCTTTCGCGTACCGGTTCAGGCGCGCATCCACATCCGGGTTGTCGCCCCAGTAGCCGTACTCGCCCGACCAGAGCGGAGCCTTGTACTCATCGGCCACCCGCTGCGCCAGGGTGAACTGGCGGTCCATCCCGACGATCGGGGGAATCCCGAGCGAACGGTCCATCGTGATCGACTCGGCGTACAGGTGAGGCGAGAAGACGATGTTGTGGTCGTGGGTGAAGCCGGGCGTCGGGCCGCTGTCGAAACCGAGCCCGGACCAGAGGATGCTCGGCTCGACGAACACGATCTGCGGCGCCCCGGATGAACGGATCTCCGTGATCGCCCGGTCGTAGTACTGGCCGAGCAGGAATGAGGTCGTGACCGGTGCCGTCTCGCCGAAGCCCGGCTCGTTGATCAGGTCGTACCCTGCCACCGCCTGGTCGTGCCGGAAGGTTGCGGCAAGCATGCCCCAGGTTTCGACGAGGGCGCTCTGCACGCCGGCGGTGTCGAAGTAGAAGTTCTGGAACGCGCGGTCACCGGCAGGGGAGATGTCGCGCCCGGTGAACTGGCATCGCGGCGCGCCATCCGTGATCGTCGCCCACGCGGGTGCCCCGTCGTAGCCCCACATCGGGTCGGTGCCGGGCCGGCACGCGGTCCCTGTCGTCGTCGCGCCGTTCCACCAGCCGTCCTGGTGCATGTCGAGCACGACATAGACTCCGTGCCGCTTAGCCCAGCCGACCGCCTCGATGGTCTGGTTCAGGTACGTCTGGTCATACGTGCCGCGTTTCGGCTCGAGCGCCGACCACGACAGGTTCAGCCGCACGACGTTGAATCCCTGGGCCGCAATGCCGGCGAAGTCGTCCTCGGTGAGCGGCCTGGTCGCCGCGACGCTGGGGCGCGGCTGGTAGAAGTCCACGAGCTGATTCACGTTGACGCCGCGCAGCAGCACCTCGTTGCCGGCGCCGTCCGTGATGACGTGTCCGGCCGCCCGGAGGAAGCCTGCCGGCGCGGACGTTTCGGCGGATCCGGTGCCCGTGGCTGTTGCCGAGGCGGCGCCGGTGGTGGGCAGGCCGAGTGCCACGATCAGGGCAATCACCACGGCGGAGGCCGTTGCGAGTCGCGGTGCTCGCGCCCAGCCCCTGGCGCGCATCCTGTCGGCGACGACCGCACTCACCCCGACGACCCATCCGACGCAGGCGCCGAAGGCGAGTCCGTCGGCGACCGCGATGTAGGCCGCCATCAACGGCCACAGGTCGCCGTTCAGGCCGCCATCGACCGCGAACGCGATGACAGCCTGGACGAGACCGACCGCGCCGCCGGCGACGAGCGCGGCGAGCCATCCGCCGAGCACTCCGGGGACGCGGGAGCGCATCCAGCGCAGGCACAGTGCTGTGGCGACCGCGATGAGCAGCATGGCGACGATCACGGACACGGCGCCGCGGTCGGGTCGCGCCGCCGGGACTCCTGGGGCGTAGACCGAGCCCGTCCACCACTCGCCGGCGAGAAGCGGTGCGACGATCGCGAACAGCACGGCGGGCACCCAGGGCGATCCGGATGCGACGGAGCCGGGTGTGCGGCCCGCGCGGACTGTGCGGCCCGCGCGGACCAGTGGCCAGAGCGATCCGGATGCGAAGTTCTGGCGCGTCGTCGGGCCGCCGAACCACCGTGCGAACGCAGCGACGATGAGGGCAGCCGGCACCGCCTTCGCCGCTACGTACCCTGCCGCCCACGCGGCGACCGGGATGTTCCAGGTCATGACGAAGCAAGCCGCGGCCTGCGCGAGGAGCACTGCGAGGGTGACGCCGGCGGTGAGTGTCCAGAACCGATCGCCCGCGCGGACCGACACCCACCACACGACGACCACCAGCACCGGCACGAACACGGCATAGGGAGCGAGCGGCCACACGCCGGAACCGAGTTCAGGTTGCGCGCCTGACCAGCCGACCAGTGCGAGCAGTCCGGTGGGATCGGCGATCGCCTGGATGACGACCAGGGCGAGCATCGCGGACACGGCAACGGCGGGACGCCTGATCGACTTCATGACACTCCATCGTGACAAGTTCGTGGGGCCGCACACGCAGCCATCCACAGGGGGTTGGTTGATTGTACATAACTATCGATCGATCGATCGACGGATGGACGGTGCTACGCTGCTGCCACGCCGACAGGGGAGGACGGAACATGAATTCGGCTGTCGTCCCCCAAACTGTGCGACGCGTGGCGTCCGATCAGGTCGTCCTGCCGCTGGGGATGGCCACGGCCGATACGCGGGGCCGAATCCTCGAAGCATCGCTCCGTCTCTTCGCTGAGCGGGGGTTCGCCGGCACCTCGATCCGGGACATCGCGGGCGCAGTCGGCATCCAGTCGGCGACGCTGTACGGGCACTTCGCATCCAAGGAGCACATCCTCGCCGAGCTCGCGGAGGCCGGTCACGAAGCACACCGACGGCGGCTTGCGGATGCGCTGGCCGGCGCTTCGACCGATCCCGTGGACCAGCTCACCGCCCTGGTGCGCGCCCACGTACTGGTCCACGCGGAGCTCGCCATGCTCTCGATCGTCGCCAACGTCGAACTCCACGCGCTCTCGCCAGACCTGGCGGCGGGCTCGATCGCCGCGCGGTCCGAGAGCGCACGCCTGTTCACCGAGGCGATCGATCGGGGGATCGACCTGGGCCGTTTCAGCACACCGGATGCGTGGCTGGCCGCTGCAGCAATCGGCGGCATGGGGTTGCGCGTCGCGAACTGGTTCGGCCCGCACAGCACGATGACGGCTGAGCACGTCGCGGACACCTACGCCGAGTTCGCGCTCCGCATCCTCGGTTCCGGTTCAGGGACCGCCCGGTAGGAGCGAAGAGCTCAGGTCGGCGGCTGTCGCGCCCCGGCTGCAAGGATGCGGCGGAGCCTCGGCCCGACCGATCAGACGCGTGCGGGCGATTCGGAAGGGATGATGATCCACAACGCGATGTATGCGATGAACAGCGGTCCGGGAAGCAGGCAGGACAGCAGGAACAGGATGCGCACAGTCGTCGGATTCCAGCCGAAACGCTGGGCGAGTCCTGCACAGACCCCGCCGATGATACGGCCGGACGTGGGGCGATAGAGAGTGTTCATGGTTCCAGCGTGCCCGCCTTCAGACGTGACCGCCATCCGGGAATCCCCCCTATTGACCCTGAGGTGTTCCCTCAAAGTTCGGGCGCGTAAAGTCGCACGCGTGCGGCCACTGCCCTTCGATGCGCTTCCGGCGAAGATCCTGTTCAACGCGCTCGTGTTCCTGTTCGCAGCGTCAGAGGTCGCCATTCGCGCGTTCTCGTTGCGCAATCGCGACACCCGCACCCGGGAGCTGGCGAGCCTCGTGGTCGTGGCGTTCGGGTTCGTGGTCGGGATCGTCGGTGCCGTGCTGATCGCGGGCGCGGTGACGGCGGCGGCGATTCCGTTCGGCCGGGTGGCCTTCTTCACGGTCGGATGCGCCGCGATGGTTTTCGGGATCGCCTTCAGGGGCTGGTCCGTGGTCGTGCTTGGTCGCTACTTCACTGTCGACGTGCGGGTGCGCGAGCATCAGCCTGTCGTCGACCGGGGTCCATACCGGGTGCTTCGGCATCCGTCGTACACGGGCCTGCTGTGCACCTGCCTCGGCATCGGACTCGCGCTGGGCAACTGGCTTGCGCTGCTGCTGGCGATCGTCCCCACGACGATCGCCATCATGTTCCGCATCCGTGTCGAAGAGCGTGCGCTTCTCGCCGGCATCGGTGAGCCGTACCGCCAGTTCTGCGCGACGCGATCCCGCCTGATTCCGCACGTCTGGTGAGCCGACAGGCTCTACCCCCGTACCGACACCGCGAAGTCCGCTCGCAGCCTCACGGCACGATCGCAAGGAAGATGAACGCAGCGAACAGTACGAGGTGCACACCACCCTGAAGCCGGGTCGCCCGCCCCGGCATGACGGTCAGGACGCTGACGATCACCGTGAGGACGAACAATACGATCTGGCTGGCGCCGAGGCCGAGCAGAAGGGGCCCGGTCAGCCAGATCGATGCGAGCGCAATGGCCGGGATCGTCAGGCCGATGCTCGCCATGGCCGAGCCGAGCGCCAGGTTCATGCTCGTCTGCATCCGGTTCCGGGATGCGGCCTTTGCCGCCGCGATTCCTTCCGGCAGCAGCACCAGCAGCGCGATCACGACGCCGACGAACGTCTTCGGG
>FSUF01001059.1_pt1 | contig 10386 bp, 11 predicted proteins | sample 1637351 | NCBI WGS metagenome assembly FSUF01 (sample SAMEA3914816, study PRJEB12502) | metagenome | biome: forest; material: soil | place: USA | collected 2011-09-16 | depth 0.3 m | reverse complement strand
TGAACCCACGGAACCCTGTAAAGGGTTCTCCACCTTAGCAGGGTGGTGCACTAGGCCGAACTATGCGACGTCTCCAGCGCGACCGGCTTGCGGACGCACGACAGCAATCATAACGGACGCCGGGGCCCGAGCCAGACAGCGTTCTTTCAGCGAGGGCGGCCCGCCCCGAGAGCCGCCCGGGCGGCCAGCCCGCAGACCTGCACCCGCTCAGACCCCCAGTGCGCCCGTATACCCGCCGTTGTCGTAGTACTGCAGGATCGACGAGGTCAGGCCGATGGTCCAGATGACCACGATGATCAGCGAAACCGCCGTGACGCCGATGAGCCACCAGATCGGCGCCAGCCCTCGCGGCCTGGCGACCTTGTGCACGATCACGCTTCGCCCGATCACATAGACAGGTGAATAGAGGAATGCCCATGCCCAGTGGAACGGACGCTCGACGCCCGAGCGTTTGAGTTCCCGCCAGTCGAAGTACGCGAAGAGTACCGTGACCGCCCACAGCACCCAGCTGAGTGCTCCGACGGCCAGCGACGCAACGAGGATGGCTGTCGTGGCGTGCGTGATCTCGGAACGCGACCCGGCAGGGTTGAACTCGAAGACTCCGGGCGAAAACAGGAACAACAACGGGATGGACAGGACTGGCACAGCGACAACGAGCCAGATGTACACGTTGTAGACCGGTGCCGTGTCAGCCAAGGGCGGACGCTCGCCCGGAAGCGGCTCGCCCGGCGCGGCCTGCGGCAGCGGTGCGTACTGGTCGGTCCAGTCATGGCCGTTCCACCAGCGGAGCCGTGCAGCACCCGTGGGATCGGGCAGCCAGCCGGGCGGCGTTAGGTCACTGGTACGTGCATCCGTCATCGCTTCGTCCTTTCAGTGAACGGCTTCACTGGTTGTTGAGCGTACGCCCCTTCGAGCAGGTCGTCTGGGCTGCGGTCTGGCCAGTGACGGCATTGGGGAGCACTGTCGTCCCGCTCGTCGGTGAAGGGGTCGCCGTCGCCGCTGGGCCACTCGGCGTCGCCGGCGTTGACGGCGCTGGCGACTGCACGACCGACCCGATGTCGCCGGGGCCGGTGCCGCCGGAAAGCGCGACAGGCTGATCCGCCTTCAGGGCCGCGATCAGGGCATCCGCCGCATCCGGGATCGGCTTCACTCCGCCGCCGGAGACGCCGGTCGGGTACTGGATGAAGACCACCTTGTCGAGGTTGATGTCTTTGAGCGCCAGCCCGATCTGCACCATGCGGTCGAGATTGTTGAGACTGTCGGACAGCTGCATGTTGCTCACCGCGGCCTTGGCCAGCGCATACAGCTTGATCGGGTTGCTGAGGGTGTCGGCGCTTTTGATCTTGCGCACGAGAGCCGAGAGGAAGACCTGCTGGTTGCTGATTCGCCCGAGGTCCGATCCGTCGCCGACCCCGTGGCGTGTCCGCAGGAACTGCAGCGCGGCAAGTCCGCTGAGCGTGTGCATTCCGGGGTCGAGGAACGTGCCCGTGTAGCGGTCTTCGATCTTGTCGGCGACGCAGACGGGCACGCCGCCGACGGCGTTCGACATCGCAATGACACCCGAGAACTGGATGAGGGCAGCGAACTGGATGTCGAGCCCGGTCAGCTGCGCGACAGTCTCCACCGTGCACGGGAGCCCGCCGTAGGTCAGTGTCGTGTTGATCTTCTGCGACGACATCGCCGAGAAATTGCCGCCCTTGGGGTCGGGACACGAGGGGATGCGCACGAACATGTCACGCGGAAAGCTCACAACGGTCGCGTTGGTGTGGTCCTGCGAGATGTGGAGCAGCATCGTGACGTCGTTGAGTACGCCTTGGGCGTCCGCGCCGGTACCGAACATCGGATCCTGGCCCTGTCTGCTGTCGCTGCCGACGAGGAGCAGGTTGACGCCGCCGTCGATGGCGCCGATCTGCGGGATCGGGCCGGCCGTCTTCTCGCTGACCAGGTGCACAGAGGGTTTCACGCTGCGTGAGACATCCCAGAGGGCGATGGTGGCGACGGATGCACCACTGACCAGCGCGACCGCCAGCGTCACGGCCAGCACCTTGAACACCGTCGCAACGGCGCCGCCCGATTTCAGCCTGCCGTGACGGGCTACGGTCGGCGGGCTCTTCCGCCCCTGGTCGCCACGACGGGGAACGTCGTCGGGCGCGGATGGGAGCTCTGTCACGTGGAGGGCACAGGATTCGAACCCGTGGGGCGCGGTGGCCCGCCTGTTCACGCGCCGGCAGGCCAGCGCGAGCACCTCCCCGCCGGCGAGCGGCGGTCTGGTGATCAATCATAGGATGCCGTGACCGGCATGACAGGAAGCACGGTCGCGCCACTGGCCCTTCTCTCGCTCGCTTGGGGTCGAAATGGCGACATACTGCTTTCCCACCCATCCGGCACCGAGACGTTCAACTCCTCAAGCGGCCGCGTCGATCAGGAACTGCACCACCTTCATCCAGTCCGCGTCCACGGTGGTAGGCGGGATGTTTTCTTCACCGGCGAAGTGGCTGGCGAAGTGGACGCCGACGTCACCGTTCACCGGATCAGCAATCGCGATCTCACCGAAGTAAGAGTCGCCGGCGCTAACTCTCCAGCGACCGTGTGTCCCCTCGATCGGCGTAATGCTCACAGTAAAGCCGCCGTACGAATACTCGGGGTCGGGTGCAGGCACGGTGCTCTCTGCCCCCGGATCCCCGGTCGTCTCCGTCGACGTGTTCACGCGCGGCGCCTTCCCGTCAGCAGTCGCACGAGCCAGACGACGACTGCGATGACGAGCAGCACAATGCCGACCCAGAGCAGGAAGTTCAACGATTGAACCAAGCCGCCCGTGAGAAGCAGGATGATCGCGATGATCGCGATGACTATCAGGAGAATATTCATTTTGTCGCGCTCCTTCCGAGAGGAACCCGCGGTTGCGGATCCGAGACGCATCCACATAACAACAACTTCACGAGACTAACAAGTAGGGCGACGGTCGATTTCGGCTACCACGACTGCGAGGACTTGCCGAGCGCAGCCCTGGAGCAGGTGAGGGCGGTTATGGCCGGGCGTCGCCTGCCGCATCCGGATTCGGGGGACTTCGGTCGAGCTTCACCCAGATCGGAGGGTGTGGCAGCCGTCGCTCACGATAGAGCCGCAGGGCGAACGGTGCCCAGATGATGACCGCGACGCCCACCCCGACGAGCATGCCGCCGACGGTGTCCGAGATCCAGTGGGCACCGAGGTAGGTCCGGCTGAGCATCATCAGAATGGTGTAGACGGCACCCGTCACCCAGATCCAGACTCGCCAGAAGACGATGCCGAGCGTCGTCGCGATGAGCGCCGCATTCGCGCTGTGGCCGGACGGGAAGGAACCGTAGTCGGGTGCTACCAGGATCTGCGTCGGTCGCGGGCGGCCCACAAGATTCTTTATGATCAGCACCAGCGTCACGCTCGTAGCGGCCGCGATCGCATAATAGAGGGCTGCCCACGGGCGCCGCCAGATCAGCAATCCGCCGATTATCGTGAGCGGCACGAAAACGATTGAACTAATCCCGCCGCCGACCCAGTTGAAGACCAATGCCGGGATCGTCCACACCGGCGCACGCGCCTCGACGAGTTCCCCCATCCACTCGACTTCGAAACCGAACGGCTTATTGACCTCGCGGTAGAAGATCACCGCCGCGAGCAAGACGACGAGGAGGAGCGCCCCGACACCCGAGACAACCCACCACAGTCGGGCGATCCGCACCTCACCGGGAGCATCACTGTCGACGACGTCCCTGATCTTCTCAGCCATCCTTCGATCGTAGGCGCCGCGTCGCCGCTATGCTGAGCGCGATGTCCAGTTCGGCGAAGCAGGCGGCCCGGTCGGCCAAGAACAGCACGGCTATGCACGTACTCGCCCGCGCGGGCTTCGTCGCAAGCGGACTCCTCCACGTCATCATCGGCTTCATTGCCATCGCCCTGGCGACCGGTACCGGCGGCGGTGAGGAGGCCGACCAGTCCGGGGCGCTCGCCCAGCTCGGACAGGCTCCGGGTGGCCTGTTCCTTTTGTGGGCCGCCGCGATCGGCTTCGCCGCCCTCGGCCTGTGGCTGCTGCTCAGCGCCTTCCTCGACCGGTCGTGGGACGGTAAACGGGAGAGGGCCGCGCACATCGCGCAGAACCTCATCAAGGGCGTCATCTATCTCGTCCTCGCGTTCACTGCCTTCACCTTCGCGATGGGGGGCTGGGCGAGTTCGGCGCAATCGACCAGCACAATCGGGGCGACCTTGATGGGCACTCCGGGCGGTATCTTCCTCGTTGTCGCGATCGGCCTCGCCTTGCTCGGCGTCGGCGGCTACATGGTGTTCAAGGGCGTCAGCAAGCGCTTCGAACGCGACATCCGTATTCCGTCCGGTGCCGCTGGCCGTGCCGTGAGCGTCCTCGGAGTCGTCGGTTACGTGGCTCGCGGAGTGGCACTCGGCGCGGTCGGCGTGCTGTTCCTCGTCGGCGCTGCGACACGCGATCCGGGCAAGACGACCGGGCTGGACGGCGCACTCAAGTCGTTCCTGAGCGTGCCGTTCGGCGTCGCCGTGCTCGTCGTCATCGGCGTGGGCTGGATCGCCTACGGCATCTATGCGTTCTTCCGCGCACGGCTCGCACGACTCTGATCGCCTCTCATTCGAACCCTGTCCGCTCATCCCCGCGACATCACTGTTGTGAGCCAGTACCCCTGCGGGGCAGTGGCATCCTTGCCGCCTCACCACTGCATTACACACGGCCGTCGGTCAGCAGCCTTCTCTTCCACCAACCCGGGGTACCGTTGCGTCAATGCGAGAGAACGATTCCGCGGCGCAGCGGAAGTGGAGGCGCTCGATGACGGTGGCAGCCGAACCGGGAGAGACGAAGGCGTCCAACGGAGGAAGCGAGAAGGCTCCCCCCGCAGGCAATCACCACTCGCGCGCTCTCGCCGCGGCGGCCCTCGCCGCCTTGGGCGTGGTCTTCGGCGACATCGGCACCAGCCCGCTGTACGCGTTGAAGACGGTCTTCCACCTTGACGGCGGGGCGGTGCGCGCAGACGAAGGTGATGTGTTCGGCGTCATCTCGCTCATGTTCTGGAGCATCACGATCATCGTTTCGATCAAATACATCGGAATCCTGATGCGCGCGGACAACGATGGCGAGGGCGGCGTGATGGCCCTGGCCGCGCTGGCTCAGCGACTGTACGCCAAGCAGGCAGGCAAGGCCGGGATCCTTCTCGTCATCGGCATCGTCGGAGTCGCCCTCTTCTACGGCGACTCCATCATCACGCCCGCCATCAGTGTGCTCTCTGCGGTGGAAGGCCTTCACGTCACGGTGCCGGCCATCTCACAACTCATCATTCCGATCGCAGCGGTGATTCTGATCGCACTCTTCGTCGTCCAGCGTCTCGGAACCGGCAAGGTGGGCATACTCTTCGGACCTGTGATGGTGCTGTGGTTCGTGGTGCTGGCGGCCGCCGGACTCGGCATGGTCGTGCAGTTCCCGTCAGTTCTGCTAGGCCTTTCGCCCAGCTACGCGGTGCTCTTCATCGTGGGTCATCCGTCGATCTCGTTCATCGCGCTGGGCGCTGTCGTCCTGGTGATCACCGGAGCGGAAGCGCTCTATGCAGACATGGGGCATTTCGGGCGCTCTCCGATCCGTCGCGCCTGGTTCTTCCTGGTCTTCCCCGCCCTCGTCATCAACTACCTCGGGCAGGCCGCGCTCGTGCTTCACCATCCGGCGGCGAAGGCCAATCCGTTCTTCCTGCTGATTCCGGAATGGGGACGTCTTCCTGTCGTGATCCTGGCCACCGCAGCGACCGTAATCGCCAGCCAAGCCGTCATCTCCGGTGCTTTCTCGTTGTCACGACAGGCGGTCCAGCTCGGGCTGCTGCCCCCGCTCACCGTCCGGCAGACGTCGAAGCATGAGGGCGGCCAGATCTATATGCCGGCAATCAACGCCATGCTCTTCATCGGCGTCATGGCCGTCGCGCTCGCCTTCGGGTCGTCCGACCGGCTGTCGACGGCCTACGGCATCTCCGTGACAGGAGCGCTCGTGGTGGACACTCTGCTGCTGGTGCTCGTCGCTCGCCCGCTGTGGAACTGGGGACCCTGGAAGATGACGGCGGCGGCCGTCGTGTTCGGCGGTCTGGAACTCGCGTTCCTCGCAGGCAACCTCCCGAAGATCGTGAACGGTGGATGGGTGCCGCTGCTCATCGCCGCAGCGGTCATCACCGTCATGACGACCTGGCGGAGGGGCCGACAGCTCGTTCTGGACGACAGGAAGAGGAAGGAAGGCTCGCTCTCCCAGTTCGTCGAGGACGTCAGGGAGCAAAACCTCCCCCGAGTGCCCGGGATCGCGATCTTCCCGCATCCGAACAAAGAAAGCGCCCCGCTCGCCTTGCGCGCGAACGTCAAGCACAATCACGTCCTTCACGAATACGTCATCATCGTCTCGGTGACCACCGCCCAGGTGCCACACGTGCCCGCGTTGGAGGCCTTCGAGTTCGACGATCTCGGTTACGCCGACGACGGCATCGAGTATCTGGGCATCCGCTTCGGCTTCTCTGACGAACCCGACATCCCCCGTGCCCTGCGTGCCGCGTGCGCCACCGGAGTGCTGCCGCTCAAACCGTCGGACATCAGGAACGCGTCGTACTTCATCTCCCGGGGGGCCATCCGCACCACACGGACGAGAGGGATGGTCCGATGGCGCCGGTTCCTGTTCGTCGCACTCGCGCACAACGCCGCAGATCCGGCTGCCCGATTCGGCCTCCCCGCACTGCGCACGGTCACCATGGGTAGTGACGTGGAGATCTGACCGCCCGAACAATCAGGGTCAGCCGACGACATCCTCATGGAGGTGGACAATGGCCCAGGCGTCGCCCACCGGTTGAAGGACCGCCGTGTTCCGGACGACTTCGACCTCGGCGCCCGAGCCGTCTTCGACGCGCAGCCAGTACGCGGCAATCGCCAGGTCGCCGCGGAACTCGACCTGCTCGTCATAGGTGGAGAGCCGCTCGGTCGGCGGCCCACCGGCGCTCGGCCGGCCTGAGCGGACAGCGTCGAGTTCAGCGATCCCAGTGATCAGTCCGGGATGTGCGGAGTCGAACATCGTGAAACCGTCGGCCAGGCACGCATCGATTCCAGCTCGGTCGCCGCGCATGTAGGAGTCGTACATCGAACGGATCAGCGCGAAGACCGCCAGGCGGTCGGCGTCTCGGTCGCGTGCGGCAGTCATGGCGCCACCTTAGCGAATGGCACCCGGGCGCTCAGCCGACCCACCGACCAGCCATCGGGGCGGCAGGGTCACTGTTCCGGTCGAGCGTGCCTTTCTAGCCACGCACGCTCGACCGGAGGTGTCCTCTCGACAAGGATGCGGAGGCGGCCCGCCGCGGCTAGCGTGACACTATGAGTCCGTCTGCGAAGTCGGAGACGTTCCTCGAGGTCGACGGACACGAGGTGCGGATCTCGAACCCGGGCAAGATCGTGTTCCCTGAACCCGGTCTGACCAAGCTCGACCTTGCGAACTACTACATCGCCGTGGCCGGTGGAGCACTCCGGGGCGCCGGCGGCCGCCCCATGGTACTGAAGCGCTTCGTCAAAGGGTTGACCCAGGAACCGTTCTTCCAGAAGCGGGTGCCCGACGGCCATCCGTCGTATGTCGACACGGCGACCCTGCACTACGCAAGCGGGACGTCGGCCGAGGAGGCTGTCCTGCGGAATGCCGCAGGCCTTGCGTGGGTCTCGAATCTCGGCTGCCTGGACCTCAACCCCCACGCCGTTCGCGCCGACGACATCGACCACCCAGACGAGCTGAGGGTCGACCTCGATCCCATGCCCGGCGTCGACTGGTCGCAGATCGTGGACGTCGCGTTAGTCGCCCGCGAGGTCCTCGGGGACAACGGTCTCATAGGCTGGCCGAAGACGAGCGGATCGCGCGGCCTCCACATCCTCATCCGCATCGCACCGCAGTGGGAGTTCGCCGACGTGCGGCTTGCCGCCGAGACGCTCGCCAGGGAGGTCGAGAATCGTGCGCCGGGACTCGCCACCGCACGCTGGTGGAAGGAGGAGCGCGGCGAGAGCGTCTTCGTCGACTTCAACCAGAACGCGAAGGACCGGACGGTCGCATCCGCGTACTCCATCAGGCCCCTGCCCGACGCGCGCGTCTCCACTCCCCTCGACTGGGATGAGGTGCGCGCACGTCGCCCCGAGGAGTTCACCGTGCCGACCGTGCTTCGGCGGTTCGCTGAGCGCGGCGACCCGCACGCGCCGATAGACGAGACTGTCGGCTCGCTCGACGGCCTTCTCGCACTCGCCGCGCGTCTGGGGCCGGCCGAGAAACCCCCGAAAGCCACCGATGGGGCAGGCCGGCGCGTCTCGCAGATGCCGCTCATCGAGGTCGCCCGCACCAAGACGAAACCCGAGGCGGTCGCGGCGCTCGAGCAGTGGAAGAACGAGCATCCGCATGCTGCGGCGCTGCTGCACCCCGCCGACGAGCTCGTCGACGGCATGCGCGGCTCGAGCTCGCTCTGGTATCGCGTGCGTATCAACCTGCAGCATGTGCCCGATGCCGACCGGCCCGCCCAGGGCTCGCTGGTCGCCGATTACGATCCATGGGCTGGGCGGGAGTGGCCCGGCCGTCTGTAGCGCACTGGGATCGAGCCTCCAATCATGAAGCGGAGGGCGTGGGATTCGAACTCTATCCGCTGAACAGCGCCGAGACGCCGAGGGCCACGCTGTAGATCGCCAGCCCGGCGAGCGCGCCCACGACCGTGCCGTTGATGCGGATGAATTGGAGGTCGCGGCCGATCTGGGTCTCGATCTTTTCGGTGGTCTCGGCGGGGTCCCAGGACTGCACCGTCTCGGTGATGACATGCGAGATGTCGCTGCGGTAGTTCGTCACGACGTGCAGCGCGGAGTTTGTCAGTCGGGTGTTGAGGGACGCCCTCAGCTCGTCGTCGGCCAGGACGCGCTGGGCGACGTCGGCGACGAAGGCCTCCGCGCGGCGCCGCAGCTCGCCGTCCTCGTCGGAGAGCGCGTCCATCGCGGCGGTTCGTGCGGCCGCCCACGTGGACGCGGCCAGCTCGCGGATTCGCGGATCGTCGAACGCGCGGCCCTTCGCCGCCTCCAGTCGTTCGATGGTGGCCTCGTCGTGCTGCAGCCGGTCGGCGAAGTGGGTGACGTACTCGTCGAGCGAGCGGCGGAGGCGGTGGTCGGGGTCGTCGCGCATCTCCCGAACGAACCGGCGCGCCTCCGCGTGGAGACGCTCGTCGATCACGCGGTCGACAAACGACGGCAGCCACGACGGGAGGCGCCGCGACACCACCGGTCCGAACACCTCGGGGTTTGCCTCGAGCCACTCGTCCAGCCGGTCCAGCAGCAGGTCGACCGCCTCACGATGCCCACCCGAGCTGACCACGCGCGCGCCGAGCCGCCCGAGCGGCGGACCCCACAAGGGCGCGACGAGGTGCGTGCGCACCACCGCCTCCATGGCCTCTCGCATCCGATCGTCGTCGACCAGAGCGGCGAGCCCGGTCATGCCGCGGAAGGACTCCGCCACCACTCGGCGTGAGTTCTGGGGCTCGGAGAGCCATTCGGCGGCCGCACCGGCGAGGTCGATCGTGCCCAGCTTGCCGGCGACCACCTGATCCTAGAGAAAGTTCGTCTCCACGAACTCGCCGAGGCTCGCCCCGATCTCGTCCTTGCGGGTCGGGATGATCGCTGTATGCGGGATGCGAAGCCCGAGGGGGTGCCGGAACAGTGCGGTCACAGCGAACCAGTCCGCGAGCGCGCCCACCATCGCGCCCTCGGCGGCGGCGCGCACGAAACCGAGCCAGGGGAAACGGTCCTGCAACGCGTACGCCACGGCGAACACCACGGCTGCCACGGCGAGCAGGCTCGTCGCGAGTGCCTTCATCCGCCGCAAGGCGAGACGGCGTTCGGCGTCGGTCGGGAGAGCGGTCACGCGACGATGTGCAGCCGGTGGCTGGTGTTTTTTGGGCGGTGCCCGCCTACATGATCGGCAACGACGGCGTTCTGAATGCGCACCCCGAACCTCCCCGGCACGTGTGTTGGGCAATATCCACCGTACTCACGCCCTGGCGATGAATCGAGTTGCACTCACGCCAAGTGTGGTACAGCGACCGGAGGCCACTGCACGATCGCGAGACGGACACGAGGATCCACAGGCTCAATACGGCTCATCCCTCAAACATTGAGGGCAACTGTCAGGACCAAACACCGCCGAAGCGGAAAGTGTTGATGTCATGAAGTCTTCCTCCCAAATGGAAGACCCGAGTGTCAACAACCTCCGTCAGTGCGATAGGCGACCTCAACGGCTACCGTGCAGAATGCCACGCGGCTCGTTGAGCAGCACACCCAACGGCATCATTGCGGCGCCGAGCGCAACCGTGT
>FSUF01000695.1_pt1 | contig 10416 bp, 8 predicted proteins | sample 1637351 | NCBI WGS metagenome assembly FSUF01 (sample SAMEA3914816, study PRJEB12502) | metagenome | biome: forest; material: soil | place: USA | collected 2011-09-16 | depth 0.3 m | reverse complement strand
TGTAGAGGTCGACCAGCATCTGGACTGCCGCAACCGACTTGGAACCGTTCAGGTACCCAGTCGCTTTGGTGAGGCTGGAGTTGGTGACCTCGCCGCCACCCGACCAGATCCACGGGAATACGTTCCAGCCGCCGAGTCCGCCGTCCGCGAAGACCTTTACGCCGGTCCCCTTGAGCTTGTCGGCCATCTGCGTCAGCTCAGAGAATGTGGCCGGGGGCTTGGTCATGCCGGCCGCGTCGAGAGCCTTCTGCGAGGTGATGAGAACTCGAGTATTGGTGTCGAGCGGCAGGCCGAAGTACTTCCCGTTGTATTTGTTTGTGGAAAGTGACCCGGGGTAGGTGGCTTTCGAGAGCGTGCCGAAATCAGTCATCGAGTCGGAGAGGGGAACGAGGACACCGAGCTGGGCGAGTTGCGGTACCCAACCGATGTCGGACCGGACCAGGTCAGGCAGCGTTCCGCCTGCTGCACTCGTCGTCAGCTTCTGAAGAAGGCTGTCGTACGGGATGTCGACGTACGTGATAGTGATCCCCGGATTGGCTTTCTCGAACGCGGGGATGAGTGTCTTATCGAGGGCGTCCTGCTGCGTGGAGTTTCCGCCGTTGCCGTACGACCCCCAGAAGGTGAGAGCGACCGGGCTGGATGCGGATCCATCGTTTGTCGAAGATGTCGACGAGCATCCGGCGGCGAGCAGCGTAATGGTCGTGGCCATCGCTGCCGCGGCCACCAATGCGGTGGAACGCTTCATTGCAATTCTCCTGTCATGGATGGGAACACAGGTGCGCTTCAGGGAGCGTGAGTGTTTCGGGGTTATTTCTACTTCAAAAGGAATTATGTGTCAACAGGCGCGAGAAGATTGAAATATTGGCCCATTTTCTTCATTGACGAAAATAATGGGATGTGCCAAAGTAAAGACGCCCGCCAGCGAGGAGAACAAAACGTGCGCATTGCCAACCCACCGTGGACGCCCGATGCCGGCGCCTCCCGTTCGGTAGCGCTCGAAGTACTGATCCACGGACCCATCTCCCGCAGCGAGATCGCGCGACGACTCGATCTGTCACCTGGGTCTCTCACGCGACTGAGTACCCCGCTCCTCGAAAGCGGCCTTCTCGTAGAGAGGGACGAGCTTGCCGAAGGACGTGCGGGACGCCCCTCCCGGCCGCTCGATGTCGTGCCGACCTCGCGCCACTTCATCGGGATGAAACTCACCGGCGACGATCTTCTCGCCGTCGCCACCGACCTCCGCGCCAACGTGCTCGCATCGGCTTCGATGCCCCTCCCCTCCCGCGATCCGGACGTTGTGGCTGACACAATCGCCGCGATGGTGGCACAACTCCGCGAAGCTGTTCCGTCTGTCACTGCAGTGGGAATCGGACTCGGGGGACGGATCACGGACAATGCGATCGTCGCCAGCGCGACGTTCCTCGAATGGGAGGACGTCCCACTCGTCCAGATGGTCGAAGCGAGAACAGGCATCCCCACCGCGATCGAGAACGATGTCGTCGCTTTCACCGAGGCCGAGCACTGGTTCGGATTCGGTCGCGGACACGATCGCTTCGCCGTCATCACACTCGGAGCCGGCATCGGGTACGGGCTCGTCATGCACGATGAAATCGTCTCTGATGACGACTCCGGAATAGGCCTGATCGGGCACTGGCCACTCGACCCGTTCGGGCCGCTCTGCCCCGCGGGCCACCGCGGCTGCGCCCGCAGCGTTCTGACACAGGCCGCGATCACCCACGAAGTCGGCGCGGCACTCGGACGCGAAATCACCTATGACGAGGCCCTCGATCTGGCCGCCGAGCGCGAACCTGTCGCCCGACGAGTTGTGGACGATGCCGGACGTGGTCTCGGTCGGCTTCTCGCCGCCGTCGCGAACCTCACCCTCGCGCGCCGGATCGTGCTCGGGGGTGAAGGTGTGCGACTCGTCGAGGTCGCCGGAGAAGCGATAAGCAACGGCATAGCGGCAGACCGCGACCCACGAGCCCACCCCCTTGATCTCGTCACGACACCTGGCGACAACACCGAATGGTGCCGCGGAGCCGCGGTCGTCGCCATTCAAACCTATGTGCTCGGGGCTCAGCGGAGCACGAACGGCGACTAAACCGAGCGCCACGGTACGGCCCCGCGAGATCACTCACCAAAAGATCGGTGACCAATCCGCTCGGCCCGCGATCTTCTGGTGACCAATCGTTCGGCGGCGAACCGCGCATAACGAACACGGGACACGATTCGCGCCGCGGAGTATTCTCCAAGTCATGGGATTCGAAGGCTGGCCCGACGCCGCGCTGGACTTCTATCGAGGCCTCGAGGCGGACAACTCCAAGGCGTACTGGACCGCACACAAAGACATCTACGACCGCGAAGTGCTCGCGCCGATGCAGTCGCTCGTCGACGAGCTCGCCCCGGAGTTCGGCGAGGGCAAGATCTTCCGCCCGTACCGGGACATCCGCTTCAGCGCGGACAAGTCGCCGTACAAGACCGCCATCGGTGCAATCCTCGGAGGCGGAGGTTACGTGCAGTTCTCCGCTTCAGGACTGGGTGCCGGAGCGGGGTCGCACACGATGGCCCCCGATCAGCTGGCACGTTTCCGCTCCGCGATCGACGACCACGAACTCGGTGAGGAACTCGAGAAAGCCATCGCGGCCGTCGAATCGCGCGGCATCAAGATCATGGTGCACGACAGTCTGGCGTCGGCACCTCGCGGATTCGCGAAAGACCATCCGCGTGCAGTCCTGCTGCGCAACAAAGACCTCTCGGCGTGGCGCCAGTGGAATCCGGAACCGTGGCTGAACACGCCGCAGGCGGCCGACCGCGTCGTCGGGTTCCTGCACGACAGTCGCCCGCTCACCGACTGGCTCGACGCCAACGTGGGGCCGACGACCATGCAGCGGAGCCGCTGACAAAGGCGGCCGACGCACCCTCCTACTAGCCTGAGACTCATGCTCACCCCTCCTGCAGCCGCGAAGAGACCGACCGAGCGCATCCATCACGGCGATGTGTACGTCGACGACTACGAGTGGCTGCGCGACAAGGACGACCCGGCGGTTCTCGCGCACCTTCACGAAGAGAACGCGTACACCAACGCGCGGACAGAACACCTCTCCTCGTTGCGTGAGCAGATCTTCGACGAGATCAAGGGGCGGACGCTCGAGACCGACATGAGTGTGCCGACCCGTGAAGGCAACTGGTGGTATTACACCCGCACGGTCGAGGGCAGCCAGTACGGGATCCACTGCCGGGTGCCGGTGACCGACGCCGACGACTGGGAGCCTCCCGTGATCGACGATGCGGCCAAGGCGACCGGGCTTGCGGGCGAGCAGATACTGCTCGACGACAATGTCGAAGCCGAAGGACACGACTTCTACTCGCTCGGCAGCTTCGACGTCAGCGCCGACGGCACCCGGCTGCTCTACGGCGTGGACACCGAAGGCGACGAACGGTACACGGTGCGCATTCGATCGCTCACCGACGATGGCGTCGTGTTCCCCGACCGGATCGAACAGACAGCGGGCGGCGCGCTCTTCGACCAGAGTGGGCGATACGTGTTCTATACGACCGTCGACGACGCTTGGCGTTCGGACACGGTCTGGCGGCACACGGTCGGCGTCGGACCGGCGTCCGACGGCTCATCCGTCGACGACCAGGTGTTCCACGAGCCCGACGAGAAATACTCGGTCGGAGTGGGGCTCACGCGCAGCCGCGCGTTCCTGCTCATCGAGTCGGGTTCGAACATCACGAGCGAAACCTGGCTGCTGCCGTCTGGCGACCCCACCGGCGAATTCAGCGTGGTCTGGCCGCGTCGGCACGGCATCGAATACGACGTCGAACACGCGGTGGTCGCCGGCGTAGACCGCCTGCTCATCGTGCACAACGAGAACGCCATCAACTTCGAACTGGTCAGCGTGCCGGCAGGCGACCCCCAGGGACACCGCCGCGTGCTCATCCCCCACAACCCGCAGGTGCGCATCGAAGGAGTCGACGCGTTTCGCGATTTCATCGCCGTCGAATACCGGCGCGACGGGCTGACGAGGGTCGCTGTCGCAGCCATCCCCGCGGAGAACGGTGACGATCGCCTGCACGAACTCACCTTCGACGAGGAGCTGTTCACCGTCGGTGCCGGGGGCAACCCCGAATGGACGCAGCCGACCCTCCGGCTCGGGTACGGAAGCTTCGTCACACCCTGGACCGTCTACGACTACGTCATCGCCACCCATGAACTGCGGATGCGCAAACAGCAGCCGGTGCTCGGCGAGTTCGATCCTGCCCTCTTCGTGCAGCGACGCGAATGGGCGACGGCGGCCGACGGGACGCGCATCCCGATCTCGCTGGTCTACCGCCGCGACCTCGTGTCCACCGACGACCCGGCACCGCTGCTGCTCTACGGCTACGGGTCTTATGAGGCGAGCATGGACCCGACGTTCGGAATCGCACGCCTCAGCCTGCTCGATCGCGGCATCATCTTCGCCATCGCCCACGTGCGCGGCGGAGGGGAACTGGGGCGAACCTGGTACGAGAACGGCAAACTGCTGCACAAGCGCAACACCTTCACCGATTTCGTGGAGTCGGCGCGCCACCTCATCGACACGGGGATAACCAGCCCCGACCGGCTTGTCGCTCACGGCGGCAGCGCGGGCGGCCTGCTTGTCGGAGCGGTCGCGAACCTCGCGCCGAAGTATTTCGCCGGCATCCTCGCGGAAGTCCCCTTCGTCGACCCGCTGACCACGATCCTCGATCCGTCACTGCCGCTGACCGTGACGGAATGGGATGAGTGGGGAGACCCTCTGCACGACCCGGAGGTGTACGCCTACATGAGGTCGTACTCGCCCCTCGAGAACGTCCATGCGACCCACTACCCGCGGATTCTTGTCGTCACCAGCCTCAACGACACCCGCGTCTACTTCGTCGAGCCTGCGAAATGGGTCGCGAAGCTTCGCGAGGTGGGGGCGGATGCGCTGCTCAAGACGGAGATGGCGGCAGGCCACGGCGGGGTATCCGGCCGCTATAACGCGTGGCGGGAGCGGGCGTTCGCCTACGCATGGGTGGTGGATGCGCTGGGGGCGCATCCGACCGGAGAGTAGCGGCCAGCCCCTCGGCGGCACGGCGCTCAGCCGAGGTCGTCGGGGTCTTTGCCGGTGCGGTAACCCGAGTCGAGGGTTGCGATGACGGCCAGGTCGTCGTCGTCGAGCGCGAACCCGAACACGTCGAAGTTCTCGCGGATGCGCGCAGGCGTCTGCGACTTCGGGATCACCACGGTGCCGAGCTGCAGGTGCCACCGGATCACGACCTGCGCCGGCGTGACCTTGTGCTTCGCGGCGATGCGCGCAAGCGGTTCGTTGTCGAGGATGCGGCCGCGGGCGAGCGGAGACCACGCCTCGGTCACGATGCTGCGAGAGGCGTCGTAGGCACGCGCGTCCCGCTGCTGCAGCCACGGGTGCAGCTCGATCTGGTTGAGAGCCGGGATGGTCGCCGTCTCGCGGGCGAGCCGCTCCAGGTGGTGGATGTGGAAGTTCGCCACACCGATCGATCGCGCTCGGCCCTCGGCGCGCTGCTTCTCGAACGCGCGCCAGGTGTCGACGTAGAGGTCGTGTTTCGGCGCAGGCCAGTGGATCAGGTAGAGGTCGACATAGTCGAAGCCGAGTCGGTCCAGGCTCGCGTCGAACGACCGCAGCGTGCTGTCGTAGCCGTTGTCGGTCCACCACACCTTCGTCGTGACATACACGTCGGCCCTGGCGAGTCCGCTCCGCCGCACTCCCTCGCCCACCCCGCGCTCGTTCTCGTAGAAGGCTGCCGTGTCGAGATGCCGGTAGCCGGTCTCGAGGGCGAACTCGACAGCATCCGCTGCCCCGTCATCCGCGATCTTGTACACACCGAAACCCAGCTGCGGGATGGTGTTCCCGTCGTTGAGCGGGAGCGAAGGAACGTCTGCCATGCACCCATTCTGCACGTGTGAACTCGCTGGCAATCGTGCGTTCGGGGTTGAGACGCTGGCGGAGGTGGGGAATCGTTGCTGACTTCTGAACGCCAACCGGAAGGAAGAGCATGCTCACCCTGACTGAGAACGCGAGCACGATCGTCAAAACACTGACAGCCCAGGCACCGGGCAGCGATGACACCGGACTGCGGATCAGCAGCACCAACGCAGAGAACACTGCCTTCTCCGTGGGTGTCGCAGACGCCCCCGAACCCATGGACCTGGTCGTCGAGAGCGAGGGCGCGCGGGTGTTCCTCGAGCCCGGCGCCGCCGTCGCGCTGGATGACAAGGTCCTCGATGCAACGCTCGACGACCGCGGATCGGTGAGTTTCGCAATCGGACTGGCCGAGTGACGGATGGCGGGGTGCGCCGAGCGCGCACCCCGCAGCCCTCACCATTTGTAAACGTCTTGTGAAATCCCGAGCCTGGGTCCCCGCTGAAGGCCCGGGCGAACCTATAGTGCCGACATGACCAACGCTTCGGCGACAGACGCCGCCACCGCCACCGCACCCCGCACGAGCGCTGCAACAATCGAATCCGGTGGCATCGAGGCCATCCCCTTCGACAAGCGACACGGGTCGCCCTGGCAGCTGATGGCCACCTGGACTGCCCCGAACCTCGAGTTCGCGACCATCTTCGTCGGCGTCATCGCGGTCGCCGTCTTCGGCCTCGGCTTCTGGCCGTCGATGATCGCCCTGGCCTTCGGAACGGCGCTCGGAGCACTCACCCAGGGCATCCTGTCGACCTGGGGTCCGCGCGAAGGTCTCGCCCAGATGGTCATCGGGCGAACGGCCTTCGGCAACCGCGGCAACATCCTGCCCAGCGCGCTCAACACGGTGATGGCCGGCCTCGGATGGTTCGCGGTCAACTCGGTCAGCGGCGCGTTCGCACTGGCCACCCTCACCGGGATGTCGACCGTCCTCGCACTCTTCATCGTCGTCGTGATCGAGGTGGTCGTCGCATTCGTCGGCCACGACCTCGTGCAGCTCTTCGAGCGCTACGCGAGCTATGTGCTCGGGGCGATCTTCCTGGTGGCGACGATCACCATCTTCATGCACGCGAACCTCGCAGGGCCGGTCAAGGGCGGCGGCTTCAGCTTCGCCGGCTTCACGCTCACAGCAGCTGCCGCGTTCGGGTACGCCGCAGGCTGGAACCCGTACGCGTCGGACTACAGCCGTTACCTCCCGGCGAACGCCAGCGCCAAAGCGATCGGCTGGGCGGCAGGCCTCGGCAACTTCATCAGCTGCATCGTTCTGATGGCTGCGGGAGCTGCCGCCGCAACGATCGCCGGGTTCAACATCGCCGACCCGACGACGTCGTTCACCGCCAACATGCCGGTCGTCATCCGCGACCTGACCCTGCTCGCGATCGCAATCGGCGCGATCGCCGCCAACGCCCTGAACATCTACTCCGGCGCGATGTCGTTCCTGGCCGCCGGCATCAAGATCCCGTTCCGGCTGCGCCGGGCGATCGTCGCACTCGGCTTCGGCGTGCTCGGGTTCTTCATCGCCTGGAGCGCACTGGCGGATGCGGGCACCAAGTACGAGAACTTCCTGCTCATCATCGCGTACTGGATCGCACCATGGCTCGGTGTCGTACTCACCGACCGCCTGTTGCGCCGCGGTACGGAGATCGCGAGCCTCGTGCCCGATCACGCCAGATACCGCAACCCGGCCGGAGCCATCTCCCTCGTCGTCGCCGGTTTCATCTCGATCTGGCTCTTCTCCAACCAATTGTTCTACACGGGCCTTGTCGTGCAGGCTGTCCCGCAGCTCGGCGACCTCACACCGCTCGTCGGGTTCGTGGTCGCGGGCGTGCTCTACTGGGTGCTCTTCCGGGCGTTCACCGTGAAGCTGGGAGCACCATTCACCGGGGCTCCGACCGTCGTGGTCGGCGTCGACGCGGCAGACAACGTAGCGTGACCGACCCAGGCGGCCGCTTCACCCCATCCGAGATGCTGTACCCGACGGATGCGGAGAAGCTGGCGATCGCGGCCGAGGAGGCCCGGCTCGGCGCGGACGAGGGCGGCATCCCGATCGGGGCGGCTCTCTTCACCGCGGACGGGCGACTGCTCGGTCGCGGGCACAACCGCCGGGTCCAGGACGGCGACGCGTCCATGCACGCCGAGACGAACGCGTTTCGCAACGCGGGGCGCCAGCGCAGCTACCGCGACACCGTCATGGTGACCACGCTGTCGCCGTGCTGGTACTGCTCCGGGCTCGTGCGCCAATTCGGAATCGGACGGGTCGTCGTCGGCGACGACCGCAATTTTTTCGGCGGCCAGGACTGGCTGGCCGAGAACGGTGTGGAGGTGACGGTCGTCAACGATCCTGCCCTGATCGCGGGGATGGCCGCATTCGTCGACGCGAAGCCGACGCTCTGGAACGAGGACATCGGCGAGGAATGAAGGCCGTGCGACCGGTCAGGTGAGGGCGACGCCGGCCTGCTCGGCCCATCCGTCGATCTCGTGCAGCAGCGCGACCTTGCGGTCGAGCGGGGCGAATGCGCACTCCACGGAGTTCTGCGCAAGCCGAAGCGCGTCGACAGCGGTGAGCCCGAGGGTGTCGCGCACCGCCACGAAATTGTCGCCGATGTAGCCGCCGAAGTAGGCCGGGTCGTCGGAGTTGACGGTGACGCGCAGGCCCGCATCCAGCATTCGACGCAGCGGATGCGCGGCCAGGTCGGGCACGGTGCGGAGCCGCAGATTGGACAGCGGGCACACCGTGAGCGCGATCTCTTCGCGAGTGAGTCGCTGGACGAGCCCGGGGTCGTCGACAGCGCGGATGCCGTGGTCGATTCGCTCGGCGTGGAGGAGATCGAGGGCTTCCCCGATGTAGGAGGCGGGTCCCTCCTCGCCGGCGTGCGCGACCGCATGCAGACCGGCGGCGCGCGCACGCGCGAAGACATCCGCGAAGAGAGACGGCGGGTAGCCGACCTCGGCCGAGTCGAGGCCGACGCCGATCAGGCTGTCGATGCGGCTGAGCGCATGGGTGAGGGTCTGGTGGGCCTCATCGACCGGTCGGTCGCGGAGAAAGCACAGGATGAGTCCCCCGGACACGTCATGGTCACGGTGCGCCTCGGCGAGCGCTGCACTGATCCCGTCGACGACCGCCTCGAACGGCACTCCGCGGGCCACGTGCGCCTGCGGGTCGAAGAAGATCTCGGCGTGACGCACACCCTGCGCCGTCGCACGCTGCAGGTAGCGACGCGTCAGTTCCGCGAAATCGTCTTCGGTGCGGAGCACATCCATCGTCGCGTAGTAGAGGTCGAGAAAGGACTGCAGGTTCGTGAAGTCGTAGGCGGCCGCCAGGTCGTCGACGGATGCGAACGGAAGGGTGACGCGGTTGCGGTCGGCGAGCTCGAATGCGAGGTCGGGCTCGAGTGTGCCCTCGATGTGCAGGTGCAGTTCGGCCTTCGGCAGGGTGAACAGGTCGGGCGTCGCAGCGGTCATGGGACGATCCTGCCACCACCCACGGCGTGCGCCGCGAAAGGTGCGAAAAGTGGTTCATTCGCGGGGCGTAGACCACTTTTCGCACCCCTCGTAGGATGCTGGGACGTTACGGCGCGACGATCCCCTCTCCGCCGATTCCGTCAGGCACGACGATCGAGCCGACCGCGGCCAGGCTGCCGCCCGCGCTGATGCGGAAGGCGTCGACGATCCCTGCCTTGCCGGCCTGCACATACAGGAAGTGGCCGTCACCGGCGACAGCCGCATCCACGGTGCCAGCATCGGTCGCGGTGTTGCCGAGCGCTGCAAGCGCTCCCTTGCCGCTGTCACCGTAGCCGGAGACGCTGCCGCTTCCGGCGTTCGACGCGTAGAACGATCCGCCGGCGCCGGCGATCCAGCAGGTCGCCGCCTGGCCTGTCGCCGCCTGTGCGACGAGTCCGAGGGTGCCGTCAGGGTGGATGGTGAAGGTCGCGACCGCGTTCGTTCCGGCCTCGGCGACAACCAGGTGCCCGCCGGCGTCGAAGGTCACCGCGAACGGAACAGCTCCGGGCTCCACGTTCTTCACGGGCTGGGGTGACGGCCCACCGAAACGGTTCACGCCGAACACGTCGATCGCGCTGCCGTTGCCCTTCGTCGTGACGACGAGTTTCGACCCGTCAGGTGTGAACGCGACCTGCCCGGGCGTGCTGGTGAATTCGGGTGTCTGGCTCGCATTCAGCCCCAGAGCGCGGTTCCACGCCGGAATCCGCACGAGGAAACCGGCGACGCGCACGTAACCTTGGACGACGCCGCCGTTGCGTGCGTCCAGCACGTAGACCAGCGAGCCGTGGGTTGCGATGCTGACCGGGAAGGCGCCGCCCGAGTCGACGACCTCGAGGCGGATGAGCCGGTCGCCGCGAACGGCGAAGACCGTCACCGTGTTGCTGCCGGCGTTCACCGCGTACAGGAGCCCACGATCGTAGACGAGCGACCCCTGCGATGCGAGGTGGTCCACGAC
>FSUF01000848.1_pt1 | contig 10430 bp, 8 predicted proteins | sample 1637351 | NCBI WGS metagenome assembly FSUF01 (sample SAMEA3914816, study PRJEB12502) | metagenome | biome: forest; material: soil | place: USA | collected 2011-09-16 | depth 0.3 m | reverse complement strand
TCGATGAGCAGGGCGACACCGCGCAGTGCGAAGTATTCGCATTCGAGCGGGATCAGCACGCCGTGACTCGCCGTCAGCGCGTTGACGGTCAGGATGCCGAGCGACGGCTGGCAGTCGATGAGGATCACGTCGTAGTCGTCGCTCACCTTGCGCAGGACGCTGGCGAGGATCTGCTCGCGGGCGACCTCGTTGACGAGGTGCACTTCAGCGGCCGAGAGGTCGATGTTCGCCGGAATGATGTCCAGTCCGGGCGTCTCCGTGTGCTGGATGGCTTCGTTGACGTCTTTCGTGCGCGACAGCAGCAGGTCGTAGATCGTCGTTGCGTCGTGGGTCTGCACGCCGAGACCGGCCGAGAGAGCACCCTGCGGGTCGAAGTCGACCGCGAGCACACGCCGGCCGTATTCCGCGAGGGCTGCACCCAGGTTGATGCTCGTCGTCGTCTTGCCGACGCCGCCCTTCTGGTTGCAGAGCGCGATGATGCGGGCGGGGCCGTGGCTCTTCAGGGTCTTGGGGGCAGGAAAGGCTCGCAGCGGTCGTCCCGAGGGACCGAGAGGCGCAGCGCGAGATAAGTCGTCGACGGCGGGGATCGCGGTCCTGACGTTGTCGTTTCGGGTCACCTGCGTGTTCCTCGTCCCTCTCTCGCCGCGTTATGCGCGGCGGCTTGTTCAAGCGCCCAGTCTATCCGCGCCACTCCCCGTTCGCGGGGCGCATCACCGTGGCAGCGGCGATAAGCCCGTTGAAGAGTCCCGGGTCGGTCGCGGTCTCCGGATGCCACTGCACGCCGATGACGAAACGGTCGCCTTCCGCCTCCATCGCCTGCAGCACGCCATCCGAATCGCGGGCTGTTGCGGTATAGCCCGGATGCGTCGCAACGGCCTGGTGATGATGGCACGGCGCTTCGACGACCGCGCCGACGAGTCCCGAGATGCGGTGACCGGGATCCACGGTCACCGGAACGTGGCCGTATTCGCTGTCGCCGCCGGAGTGCACGGCGTGCCCCACGACATCCGGCAGGTGCTGCACCAGCGTGCCGCCGGCGGCGACCGCCATCAGCTGCATCCCCCGGCAGATCCCGAGAACAGGGATGGCGCGCGCTTCCGCCGCCTCCAGGAGCCACAGTTCCGACGCATCCCGGTCGTCGTACCAGGCGACCACGTTCGCATCCGGCTGCTGGCCGTAGCGGAGCGGGTTCACGTCGGCGCCGCCGGCGATGACGAGTCCGTCGATCCTGGCGACGACCGCTGCCGCCGCCTCGGCCGACGCCACCGGAGGAAGCAGCACTGGCGCTCCCCCGGAGCGCTCGATCGACCGGGCGTAGTCGGCCGGGACGAGATCGGCGTCGACGCCCCGCCAGGTCGACCATGCGGCCGGCTGCCGGTAGGTGGTGATGCCGATCACCGGCTGCTCAGTCAAAGTCGGAGTCCAGAGGGGTCACGTAGGCGTTCGACAGGCCGCCGTCGACGAGGAAGTCGGTGGCGGTGATGAAGCTGGACTCGTCACTGCCGAGGAACGCGACCGCATTGGCGATCTCGTCCGGCTCAGCGAATCGTCCCATCGGCACGTGAACCAGACGCCGGGCCGCGCGCTCGGGGTCTTTTGCGAACAGTTCCTGCAGCAGCGGCGTGTTCACCGGCCCCGGGCAGAGTGCGTTCACGCGGATGCCCTTGCGCGCGAACTGCACGCCGAGTTCGCGGGTCAGCGCGAGCACGCCGCCTTTCGACGCGGTATATGAGATCTGCGATGTCGCGGCGCCCATGATCGCGACGAACGACGCCGTGTTGATGATCGAGCCGCTCCCCTGCTCGAGCATGTACGGCAGGACCGCCTTGCAGCACAGGTAGACACTGGTCAGGTTCACCAACTGCACCCGATCCCACGCCTCGATCCCGGTGGTCAGGATCGAGTCGTCGTCGGGCGGCGAGATGCCGGCGTTGTTGAACGCGATGTCGATGCGGCCGTAGACCTCTTTCGCCCGGGCGAACAAGGCCTCGACCTCGGCCGCGTCCGCGACGTTCACCTTCACGAAGGTTCCCCCGATCTCGGCCGCGATCCGCGGACCGTTGACCTCATCGAGGTCGCCGATCACCACCTTCGCGCCCTCTGCCGCGAACTTGCGCGCCGTCGCCAGGCCGATCCCACTGCATCCGCCGGTGATGACACCGATCTTGCCTTCGAGCTTGCCCATCGTTCGTGTTGCCTTTCAGTTGTCGGTCGAGATGAAGACGTTCTTGACCTCGGAGAACGAGTCCGGCGCATCCGGGCCGAGTTCGCGGCCGAGACCCGACTGCTTGAAACCGCCGAACGGGGTCCAGTACCGCACCGAGGAGTGCGAATTGATCGAGAGGTTCCCCGAGTCGACGCTGCGAGCGACCCGGAGACCCCGCCCGATGTCGCGGGTGAAGATGGAGCCGGAGAGGCCGTACTCGGTGTCGTTGGCTTTGGCGATCGCATCCGCTTCGTCGGTGAACGGCATGACTGCCACGACCGGCCCGAACAGCTCGCGCGTCCACACCGTGTCGTCCAGGCCGCGCGGCAGCACGACCGTCGGCGACATCCAGAATCCGTCGGTGCCTGTCACCGACTGTCCGGTGAATGCGATGTCAGCGCCCTGGATCGATTCGACGACCGCATCGCGCTGCCCGGCCGAGATCAGTGGCCCCATCTGGGCTTCTTCCTGACCGGGATCGGCGACGCGAAAGGAGGCGACAGCGGGTTCGAGCAGCTCGAGGAAACGGTCGTATGCGCTCTGCTCGACCAGGATTCGCGACCGTGCACAGCAGTCCTGGCCGGAGTTGTCGAACGCGCCACCCGGGGCCATCGCGGCAGCCAACTCGAGGTCGGCATCCGCGAAGACGATGTTCGCGTTCTTTCCGCCGAGCTCCAGTGTGAGCCGTTTGACCTGGTCGGCGCAGCCGCGCATGATCCCCTTGCCGACCTCGGTCGACCCGGTGAAGACCACCTTCCGCACGAGCGGGTGCGTCACGAACCGCTCGCCGACGACCCGCCCCTTGCCCGGCACGACCGTGAACACGCCTTCCGGGATGCCCGCCTCGAGCGCGAGTTCGGCGAGGCGCAGGGCGGTGAGCGGCGTGAGCTCCGCGGGCTTCAGCACGACGGTGTTCCCTGCGGCGAGCGCCGGGGCGAACCCCCAGCCCGCGATCGGCATCGGAAAGTTCCATGGCACGATCACCCCGACGACACCGAGGGGCTCGTGGAAGGTGATGTCCACACCCCCCGGCACGGGGATCTGACGGCCGAAATGCCTCTCCGGCGCCGCCGAATAGTAGTTCAGTACGTCACGGACGTTGCCGGCTTCCCAGCGCGCGTTGCCGATCGTGTGGCCGGAGTTCGCCACTTCGAGCCCCGCCAGCTCCTCGATATTGTCTTCGATCGCCTGGGCGAAGGACCGCAGCAGGCGAGCACGATCTCCCGGAGCAACAGCCCGCCAGGCCGGGAAGGAACGATGGGCGTGCTCGATCGCCCGGTCCGTCTCGGCCAGGTCGGCCAGCGTGACGTCGGTCAGCGCCTTCCCGGTCGTCGGATTCACAATGGTGTGCACACCACCGGCAGAGAAAGCGGTCGGAGGGATGCGCATCTCAGAGCCTCTCGAAGCCGCGGCGGAGTTCCCAGTCGGTCACTGCAGCGTCGTACGCGGCCAGCTCGACGTCCGCGTAATTCAGGTAGTGCTTGACCACATCCGCGCCGAAGCATTCGACGGCGATCGTCGACCCTGCGAACGCATCCCTGGCATCCCGCAGCGTCGTCGGAACCGTCGGGGCCCCGGACTCGTACGCGTTACCCTCGGTCTCCGGCTCGAGTTCGAGTTCGTGTTCGATCCCGTAGAGCCCGCCTGCCAGCATCGCCGCGAGCGCGAGGTACGGGTTCACGTCGCCGCCGGGCAGCCGGTTCTCCATGCGTGCGCTCGGGCCGTGTCCCACCAGGCGCACCGAGCAGGTCCGGTTGTCGCTGCCCCACGCGACTGCGGTCGGTGCGAACGATCCCTTCACGAACCGCTTGTACGAATTGATGTTTGGCGCGTAAAGCAGCGTGAACTCCTGCATCGTGGCCAGGACGCCGGCGATGAAGTGGTCATAGAGCTTCGAGCGCCCGCCGGCCCGGTCGTCCCAGAAGACGAGCGAGCCGTCCTCGCCGCGCAGCGACATGTGCACGTGGCACGAGTTGCCTTCGCGTTCGTTGTACTTCGCCATGAAGGTGAGTGACTGGCCGTGCTGCTGGGCGATGTCCTTCGCGGCCGTCTTGTAGACCGAGTGGTTGTCGGCGGTGGTGATCACGTCGTCGTATTTGAAGGCGATCTCGTGCTGGCCGAAGTTGCATTCGCCTTTCGCCGATTCGACGTTGAGGCCGGCGCCGTACATCAGGTTGCGGATGTCCCGCAGCAGCGGCTCCACCCGGCTGGACCCGAGAAGGGAGTAGTCGACGTTGTACTGGTTCGCGGGGGTGAGACCGCGGTAACCGCTCGCCCACGCGTCCTCGTAGGTTGTGTTGAAGACGATGAACTCCAACTCCGTGCCTGCGAGCGCCTTCCAGCCGTTGGCCGCGGCACGCTCGGTCTGGGCGCGCAGGATCGCCCGCGGCGATACACGAACCGGTGCCCCATCGATGAGCGCGAGGTCGCACTGGATCATCACGGTGCCCGGGCGGTATGGCAGGGGTCGGATGGTCGCGAGGTCCAGCTCGAAGAGCATGTCTCCGTACCCCTTCTCCCACGACGTGATGTCGTAGCCGTCGACCGTGTTCATATCGACGTCGACAGCGAGAAGGTAGTTGCAGCCCTCGGTTCCGTGTTCGAGCACCGAGTCGAGGAAGAACCTGCCGTGCAGGAGTTTGCCCTGCAGTCTTCCCTGCATGTCGGTGAACGCGAGAACGACGGTGTCGATCTCGTCGCTCAGGATGGCCGACCTGAGCTGCTCGACGGTGAGCATCCGGTCGTTGCGCAGCGGCTTCGAGGCCGCCGCCGTGGGAGAGGTGTTCATGCGCGTTCACTCATTTCAGTAGTCCCTTCAAAAGTGCGGCCGTGGCGTCGCAGTGCTCGTGCATCACGAAGCGGGCACGCTCGGCGTCACCGGCGAGGATCGCGTTCACGATGGTGCGGTGCTGTTCGTCCGAGTTCACGATGTTCTTCTGGAGGAAGGGGATCTCCGCGAGGAACTGGTGGATCCTGATCTGTACCAGGTTGCAGGCTTTCGACAGCTCATCCGAGCCGCAGACGGTCGCGATTGCGAGGTGCAGTCGCGCGTCGGCCTGCCGGTAGTCGGCGGGGGTCGACGCATCGTCGAAGTCGGACAGGCAGTCGGTCAGCAACTGTCGCTGATCGGCGGTGAGTACGGTCTGTGCTGCCCGATACGCCGCCCCCGGCTCGATGACCGACCGGAAGACGACGGTGTCGTCGATTTCGGCCTGCCGGTTGGCGTTCGGTTCGGTCTCCGGCTGCCGCGCGTTCGCGAGCGGCTCCACTACGGTCCCGCCCCCGCGCCCCCGGGTCGTGGAGACGAACCCGGCGGCGCGGAGGGCGCTGATCGCCTCGCGGAGGGTCGCCCGTGAGACGTTCAGGCGCTCCGCCAGCTCCCGCTCCCCCGGCAGTTTGGTTCCCTCCCGGAAGATGCCGAGCTGGATGGCCGACCCGAGTTGTTCAACGCATGACTCGAATGCCATGTGCCCGCGAACCGGCTGCAGTACAGCATCGACCAGGGGAGAATCCGTCATTGTCATAATCTTTCCGGTTGCGGCTACTCCTCGAGCAACTTGTCCGCGTCGATCGTGAGGTGGGCGGCTTCGTCCTTCGTCATGAAGTGTTTCCGCCCGCTCACGAACCAGAGCACGGTGGCGAGCACGGCGACGATGACGACGGCGATCGGCGCGTAGTTGAAGGTGTCGATCGTGATCGGGGTGACCGGGGGAAGCACGAACAGGATGACGATGAAGACGACCCAGACGATGGCGATCCAGCCGATGATCGGACTCCACCGGCCGAGGTTCCACGGGCCGGGCTCGAATCGCTTGTTGAGCCGGCGGAGAAGCACCGGGGTCACATAGGCGATGTACAGGCCGATGACCGCGATCGACGTCACCGCCAGGTACGCGGTGAGGTTGAACAGCGCGGGGGCGGCGAGAAGGATCGAGACGACGACGCACAGCCAGATCGAGTTCGTCGGCGTCCCGGTGCGGAGGTTGACCTTGGCCCAGAACCGCGAGCCGGGGATCGCGTTGTCCCGCGAGAACGCGTAGGTCATCCGCGAGTTCGCCGTGACCGAGGCCATGCCGCAGAAGAACTGCGCGCCGCAGACGATGAAGAGCAGGAACTTCGCCAGCGTCGGGTTGTTCAGCGCGTCGAGGAAGATCTGCGCGGGCGGCAGGCCGGTGCTTGTCGCAGCCAGCTTGGTGAGCCCAGCCTCTGAGCCGTTCTGGATGGCGGCCGTGATCGAGTAGAGCAGGATCCAGCCCCCGATGATCGAGACCACGACACTCATGACGAGGCCGCGCGGAGCGGCACGGGATGCGCCCTTGGTCTCTTCTGCGACGTGGGCTGATGCGTCATACCCGGTGTACGTGTACTGCGCCATCAGCAGGCCCATGAGGAACACGTACGGCGCGAAGCTCCACCCGGTCTCGTTGTGCCACGCCGTGAAAGTCCAGCCGACGGACTGGTGGCTGGTCGGAAGGAGCCAGAGCGCGGCGACGATGATGAGCACGCCGACGATGTGCCACCAGGCTGAGATGTTCGACAGGAGGGCGACCAGGTTGACGCCGAACGTGTTGAGGAGTCCGTGCACGATGATCAGCACGACGAACAGGATGAACGTGTTGAGGGCTGTGGGAACGATTCCCCACGTGAGGGAGGCGAACGCCATCATCGTCACGGCAGCGCCGTAGTCGATCGCGGCAGTCACCGCGACTTCACCGAGAAAGTTGAACCAGCCGACGAACCACGCCCACTGGCGCTTGTTCTTCTTCGCGAGGCGACCGGCCCAGAAGTAAAGGCCGCCGGCCGTGGGATACGTGGAACAGACCTCGGCCATCGCGAGCGCGACGCAGAGCACGAAGATGCCGACGATCGGCCAGCCGAGCGTGATCGCGGACGGGCCGCCGGACTTGAGGGCGATGGAGTAGGAGGTGATGCAGCCGGCGAGGATGGAGATGATCGAGAACGAGACGGCGAAATTGGAGAACCCCGACATTCCTCGATGGAGTTCCTGCTTGTAGCCGAGCTTGGCGAGTTCGGCCGCGTCGGCCGCGCCTTGCGCCTCAACGTCTTGGGCGTCTTTCGTTTTTTCACTCATGGGTGTCGCTACCTGTCTTTCGGATGGAGAGGAGCTGGGGTGATGAGCGATTCTTGCGTGCGGCGTCGATATCTGTCAATGGCCTGACCTCAGACATTTTATGGATGCACGCATACGTCGGTCGGCCGACGCGCGCTGCGGAGGCGGAGTCTCAGCTCACCGGGCCCGCGGATGCGCCGTCGTGTACATGTCGCGCAGCGTGTCCGCGGTCACCAGTGTGTAGATCTGGGTTGTCGCGACCGACGAGTGCCCGAGCAGCTCCTGCACCACACGCACGTCGGCTCCGCCGGCGAGCAGGTGGGTTGCGAACGAGTGGCGGAGCGTGTGCGGGGATACCTCCATATCGAGGTGTGCACGCTCTGCCGCCGAGCGGATGATCAGCCAGGCGTTCTGGCGAGAGACGCGCTGCCCGCGCATCCCCAGGAACAGCGCCGGCGTGGCTTTGCCCCGCACGGACAGCGCCGGTCGCGCGCGCACCAGGTAGGCGTCGAGTGCCGCGCGGGCGTAGCTGCCGAGCGGAACGATCCGCTGTTTGGCGCCTTTGCCTGTCAGCCGCACGATGTCTTCGTCGATCACGTCGTCGACGTTGAGGCCCACCGCCTCGCTCACGCGCGCGCCGGTCGCGTAGAGCAGCTCGAGCAGCGCTTTGTCGCGCAGCGACTGGATGTCGTCACCGTCGGTGGCGGCGAGCAGTGCGGCCACCTGGTCGACAGTGATCGCTTTCGGCAGGCGGCTCGCGAGTTTGGGAGGTCTCACTTCCCGCGCGACATCGGCTTCTACCAGCTGTTCTTCGAGCATGAACCGGTGCAACCCGCGAACCGTGGAGAGCATCCGCGCCATCGAGGATGCCGTGAGCGGCGTCTCTTCACGGGTTCCGAGGTGACGCGCGAACGACGACACGTCGGTCGACGTGACCGCCGCCGGGTCGTCGATTCCCTGCTTGGTCAGCCATCCCGCATAGACCCCGAGGTCGCGTCGGTAGGCGGAGACGGTGTTGGCCGAGAGGCCGCGCTCGATCGAGACGTGCCGCAGGTAGGAGTCCACAGCCGCCGCGATGGTCACGGCCCCGTGTCTCCCAGTTTGGGATGCCGCGGCCAGGGGCTGTCTGCGGCGCCGAGCTGCGACCATCCGGTCTCGCGTGCCGTGCGGGCGGCGAGTGCCGCAATGACGAGCGACGGGTTCTGGATGCGCCGGGCGAGCACCGCATCCACCACCTCGTCGAGCGGGACCCAGCGTTTTTCGATGTCCGCTTCTTCTTCGGTGCGGTCGAAGGTTTCGGCGGTCGCGCGCACGGTGCGCGCGAGGTAGATTCGGATCGCCTCGTCGCTTCCGCCGGGGGAGGTGTAGAACTCGGCGAGCACGGTCCAGTCGTCGGCTTCGAGGTCGGCTTCTTCGGCGAGTTCGCGTTTCGCTGCGGCGAGCGGCGGTTCGCCGTGCAGGTCGAGGAGGCCTGCGGGGATCTCCCAGTCGCGGGTGCGCACCGGATGCCGGTACTGCTTGATCAGGAGCGCCCGGTCGTCGTCGTCGAGCGCGAGCACCGCCACAGCACCCGTGTGGTCGACGAATTCGCGCACGATGTCGTCTCCGTTGTACCGGAACGTCTCACGGCGGATGTTCCACACCGTGCCGGCGAACACCGTCTCGGCCGCGACGATGTCCGGCGTCTCCGGTTCGTCGGAGAGCAGCTGGTCAGCGCCGGCGCCCACGTGTTCAGGCGTCCTGCGTGACTTCGAACAGCCGGCTTGCTTTCTGTCGGTCGAGGGCCGCCCCGACGAGCCCGCGGAAGAGCGGGTGCGCACGGTTGGGCCGCGAGCGCAGTTCGGGGTGGGCCTGGGTTCCCACGTAGAACGGGTGCACGTCGCGCGGAAGCTCCACGTATTCGACGAGGTGACCGTCTGGCGAGGTGCCGGAGAACCACAGGCCGGCGTCGGCGATCTGCTCGCGGTAACCGTTGTTGACTTCGTAGCGGTGGCGGTGGCGTTCTGAGGCTTCCGGGGCTCCGTACAGTTCGGAGACGATGGAGCCTTCGGCGAGGGTGGCCGGGTAGAGGCCCAGTCGCATCGTTCCGCCGAGGTCGCCGCCGGCGATGATCTCCACCTGCTCGGCCATCGTCGCGATGACCGGGTATTCGGTGTCCGGGTCGAATTCTGACGAGGATGCCCCGGTGAGGCCGGTCTCGTGGCGCGCGTATTCGATCACCATGCACTGGAGCCCCAGGCAGAGTCCGAGCGCCGGGATGCCGTTCTCTCGGGCGAATCGGAGTGCACCGACTTTGCCTTCGATGCCGCGCACGCCGAATCCTCCTGGCACGCAGATCGCGTCGACGTCGGAGAGCTGGTGGGCTGCGCCTTCTGCCGTCCCGCACTCGTCGGAGGCGATCCACTTGAGTTTGACTTTCGCGTTGTGTGCGAATCCGCCGGCGCGGAGCGCCTCGGTGACTGAGAGGTAGGCATCGGGGAGGTCGATGTATTTGCCGACCAGGCCGATGGTGACTTCGTGGCTCGGTTCGTGCACGGCTTGGAGGAGGCTGGCCCAGCCGTCCCAGCGCACGTCGCCGGCGTCGAGTCCGAGCTGGTCGATGATGTAGGCGTCGAGTCCTTGGTCGTGGAGCATCGTGGGGATGTCGTAGATGCTGGGCACATCGATCGCGTTGACGACGGCGGCTTCGTCGACGTCGCACATCAGGGCGATCTTGCGCTTGTTGGATTCGGAGACGGGCCGGTCGCTGCGCAGCACGAGTGCGTCGGGCTGGATTCCGATGGAGCGGAGTGCTGCGACGGAGTGTTGGGTCGGCTTGGTCTTCTGTTCGCCCGACGCATTCATGTATGGCACGAGTGAGACGTGCACGAAGAAGCAGTTCTTGCGGCTGAGTTCGTGGCGCACCTGGCGGGCGGCTTCGATGAACGGTTGCGATTCGATGTCGCCGACCGTGCCGCCGATTTCGGTGATGATGACGTCGGGCTGGGGGTCGTCGCCGGCCTGGAGGCGCATGCGCCGTTTGATTTCGTCGGTGATGTGGGGGATGACCTGGACCGTGTCGCCGAGGTATTCGCCGCGCCGTTCTTTGGCGATGACGGTGGAGTAGATCTGTCCGGTGGTGACGTTCGCGGACTGGCTGAGGTTGATGTCGAG
>FSUF01000700.1_pt1 | contig 10472 bp, 8 predicted proteins | sample 1637351 | NCBI WGS metagenome assembly FSUF01 (sample SAMEA3914816, study PRJEB12502) | metagenome | biome: forest; material: soil | place: USA | collected 2011-09-16 | depth 0.3 m | reverse complement strand
TGACAGCGCGGACCGTCGGCGCAAGCGCGGCCGCTGCCAGCGCGATGCCGCCGCCCTGGCTTCCGCCCGTGACGGCGATGCGGTCGGGGTCGACGCCTTCGAGCTGCGCCACCGCGTCGACGAGGAGCGCCGCGTCGGTGAACACGCGCCGGTAGTAGTACTCGTCGTTATCGAGGATGCCGCGGGTCATGAAGCCTGCGGTCGCGGGTCCCGAGCCGTGCGGGTCGGGGGTGTCGCCTCCAGTACCCCAGCCGCTGCCCTGTCCCCGCGTGTCCATGACGACGTGAACATAGCCGGCCAGCGCCCACAGCACGCGCTCGCCGGGCAGGCCTCGTCCGCCGTTGTAACCGAGGTACTCGATCACGACGGGCCGCCTCCCGTCGCCGCGCGGCCGGGTCACCCAGCCGGCAACCCGCTCGCCCGCGAACCCGCTGAACCGCAGGTCTTCGACGACCAGCTCGGTGATCGGGGTGGCCGTCGGCGCAACCGTGGGTGCCGTCGCGAGCGAACGGGATTCGCCGAGGGTTCTGGCCCAGAATTCGTCGAAATCGGCAGGCTGCGCGACAGTCGGGCGATAGTCGACGAGCTCGGCGAGGGTCAGGTCGGTGAGCGGCACATCACTGCTTTCGGTCGGACGGTCGCGTCCGCCTCATAACGGATGCGCGTGCGCAATGCTAGCTCGCGGACTGCGTCCGAGCCGCCTTTGTGACGGTGTGTGCGGTGGCTGGGAACGTGTGCGGTCGATCGAGTAGGCGCGTGCGTACCGAGTCGCAACAGGCCGCGAAGACTGACAATTTCGAGCCGGGCTACGGATACGGCCGATCGGTTCGATATGGTTCGTGTGGACTATGACACTCTCGAGCGACCGCGCAAAGGCAGCGCGCACTGATACGCCAGCCTGGCCGGATTCAGCCGGGCCCCGGACTGGCGGTGCTCCCGGTGCCCGCGGAAACAATCTCGACACGGTTCGCCGCCACAATCTCGGCACAGTGCTCGGGACGGTGCACCGCGGTGGACCGGCTTCGCGCTCGAAGCTCACGCAGTCGACCGGACTGAACCGGTCGACCATCGGAGCCCTCGTCGGAGAACTGGTCGACCTCGGACTGGTGGTCGAGAGCGAACCGGGTGTCAGCAACCGCGTTGGACGGCCGAGCCCTGTGGTGACGGCATCGGCCGACGTGGTCGCCATCGCGGTCAATCCTGAAGTCGACACGATCACTGTCGGCGTCGTCGGGCTGGACGGCACGCTTCACCGACGGGTGCGATATCCGACCGGGCATGTGCCGACCGCTGAAGAAGCGGTAGCGATCGTGAGCGCGATCATCGACGGGCTGCGCCCCGACCTCGGAACGTTCGCGCGCACGGTCGGTATCGGCGTGGCGATGCCCGGGCTCGTGCGCGAGGCCGACGGTGTCGTCCGGCTTGCTCCGCACCTCGAGTGGGTCGACGAACCGTTCACGGCGATGCTCCAAGCGGCGACCGGAATCGTCACCCGCACCGCGAACGATGCGTCCATCGGTGCGACGGCCGAACGCTACTTCGGCGCCGGCCGTGCAGCGTCCGACCTCGTGTACATCAACGGCGGCGCAAGCGGCATCGGCGCAGGCGTCATCGTCAACGGCGACCCCCTCACCGGAATCTCCGGCTACGCAGGGGAGCTCGGTCACACCCTGGTCAACAGCAACGGCGTGCGCTGCCACTGCGGAGCGATCGGATGCCTCGAGACCGAAGTGAACCAGGCCTCGCTGCTGAGGGTGCTCGGCCTCGCATCCGCTCAAAGCGACGAACTCGACCGGGCGCTCGCCGCATCGGCACAGGACCCCGCCGTGGCCGAGGAGATCGACCGGCAGTTGCGGTTCCTCGCGGTCGCGATGCGCAACGCGACGAACGTGTTCAACCCGCAGCTCATCGTGCTCGGCGGGTTCATCGGCGCGCTGTACGAGGTCGCGCCGGATCGCCTCACTGCGCTGATCGCCGGACAGGCCTTGAAAGCGTCGGGGGAGTCGCTCGTGATCGCCCGCGCCGAGCTCGGGCCGCGGCTGCTGATGATCGGGGCGGCCGAGCTGGCCTTCGGCCCGCTGCTCGCCGACCCTGCCGGCGCCTGAGCAGCAGCGACTGAGGCGCTTCGCGCGAGCCGCTTCGCGCGGGCCGCGACGTTTTGAGGCGCGCCGCCCTCACCGCGTCAGCAATTCAGGAATTCGTGTGACGGATGTGACTGAAGTGGCGGGATGCGGTCTTCCGAGCTCGCTTCTGCCTCGCACGTAACACGATCTCCTGCATTACGAACAGCCGTCGGGGGCGCGCAGCCGCGGGCTCGTGAAAATGGGGATGAGAACGGTCACAAACCGGACCGCCATCCGCTAAGCTGATGACGGTCGAGAATCGAATCGATTCGATTGAATCGTTTCGTGCCGTCGCCGCCCTTCGCCGGACCCCGAGTCCGCGCTCCCCATCCACTCCTCACCGTGGTCGTCCGCGACCGCGGTGTTCGCTTTCCCAAGGACACCTGTGACTACCGTCGTCCACCCCGGTGACTCGCTTTCCGGCCGCGAGCGGCTGGCGTACATCCTCATCCTCGGCGCCCTGACCGCGCTCGGGCCGTTCACGATCGACATGTACCTGCCCGCCCTGCCTACGCTCGAGAGCGAGTTCGGCGTCTCGACCGCTGCGATCCAGCTGACCCTGACGGCGACGACCATCGGCTTCGGGCTGGGCCAGCTGATCGTCGGCCCATGGAGCGACAAGGTCGGCCGGAGGCTGCCGCTGATCCTGGCGACCGCCGCGCACATCCTCGCCTGCGTGGGGGCAGCGTTCGCCCCGAACGTCGAACTCCTCGCCACGTTCCGCGCACTCCAGGGCATCGGCGCGGCGGCCGGCGGTGTCGTCGCGATGGCCATGGTGCGCGACCTGTTCGGCGGACGCCCGCTGGTCCGGATGCTCAGCCGCCTCGCACTCGTCAGCGGGCTCGCTCCGGTGCTCGCTCCGGTGCTCGGGTCCCAGCTGCTCCTCTTCATGCCGTGGCGCGGCATCTTCCTCGTGCTCGCTGTGTACGGCGTGTTCGTCATCGTGTGCGTGAGCCTGTGGATCGTCGAGACCCTGCCGAAGGCGAGGCGCCATGACGCAGGCCACTCGACGGTCAGGCAGCGGTACAAGGCGGTGCTGAGCGACCGCGTCTTCGTCGGCATCGCGATCGTCGGAGCGATGAACTTCACCGGCCTGTTCGCCTACCTCTCGGCGAGCTCCTTCATCTTCCAGGACCTCTACAACTTCGACCCGCAGCAGTACGGACTGCTGTTCGCCGTCAACTCGATCGGCATCATCATCGGAGTCCAGTCGTCGGCGCGCATCACGAAGTATGTCGGTCCGCAGTGGATCCTGGCCGTTTCGACCGTGGTCATGCTGGTGTCGGCGCTGCTGATCGTCATTCTCGGCCAGGCCGGTGCCGGCATCTGGGGTACCGTCATCCCTCTCTGGTTCTTCATCGCCGCCTGCGGTTTCGGTTTCCCGTGTGTGCAGGTCATCGCGTTGAACGGGCACGGTCACGAGGCCGGCACGGCAGCGTCGCTGCTCGGTGCGGCGAACTTCGGCATCGCAGGAATCATCTCGCCGGTCGTCGGCCTGCTGGGTACGAGCACCGCGATTCCGATGGGCGCCGTGATGGCGGTGACCTCGACGGTGAGCATCTGTGCCCTCTGGTTCGTGGTGCGACCTCGCACGGTGCCAGCGCTCACACACTGACGCCGGTGTGCAGCGTCTGGGAACCTGAGCGATAGCGTGTGAGGATGACGGACGACCACGTCTCAGCGGGCGACCTCGAGCAGGCGCACACGATCGCGCGCTTCTGGCCGGTGGTCTCCGCCTCCGTGGCGCTGGCCCTCGTCCTGATCATGGCCGGGATCATCGCGTTGCGCCCAACGGAGCCGTTCGCCATCGATGTGAAATGGATGGGCGAGATCGTCGAGCATCGTTCGCCGTTCTGGACGGTCGCCGCGCTCATCATGGACACCCTCGGCGGCGGCTTGATCGGTGTCGTCGTCATCCCTGTCGGCATCGTCGTCGCCCTCCTCCTGTTCCGGAGGCCCAAGGCGGCGCTGTACTACGCGATCGCGGCTGCCCTCAGTGCCGGTTGCGTGCAGCTCCTGAAGGTCACTGTCGGCCGGGCCAGACCGGAGGACATGCTCGTGCAGTCGGATCCTGGCTCATTCCCGTCTGGGCATACCGCGAATGCTGCGACGACCGCTGTCGCCCTCGGCATCATCTTCTTTCCGCGCGTCTGGGTGTGGGTTGCAGGGAGCTCCTACGCCGTGGCCATGGCTTTGAGCCGCACCTACCTGGGCGCGCACTGGCTCAGCGACACGATCGGCGGCCTTCTTCTGGGCGGCGGCGTCGCCGTGCTGGTGTGGGCGCCGCTCGCATACCGGCTGGCCGCCGAGGGTGCCAGGCCGCATCCGTTCGTCCTTTCGAGGAAACCGTCTCCAACGTTGTAGAGTTCGTGTGCGGGGGGAGCGCAGGGCCGGGATACGGCCGGCGTCCGCGACGAAGGAGGCGGACGATGGCGGTCACCATGCACGACGTAGCGCGGGCGGCGGACGTCTCGATCAAGACTGTCTCCAACGTCATCAACGACTACCCGCATATCCGCGAGGAGACCCGCTCCCGGGTCCTCGAAGCGATCGCCACGCTCGGCTACCAGCCCAACCTGTCGGCCCGTGGGCTGCGTTCGGGCCGAACGGGTGCTATCAGCCTCATCATCCCCGACCTGAAGAATGCGTACTTCGCTGAACTGGCCGACGCGGTCATGCGGGCCGCGGCCAAGCACGACCTGGTGGTGATGATCCAGCAGAGCGGCGGGAACCGCGACCGCGAGCTGGAAGTGCTGCACGGTCCTCGCATGCGCATGGTCGACGGCATCCTGTTCAGCGTGCTCGCGCTGGGTCAGGAGGATGCCGACCTGATGGACATCCCTACACCGCTCGTGCTGCTCGGTGAGCGCATCTTCAACGGGCCCGCCGACCACGTGACCATGCAGAACATCGCGGGTTTGCGGGCTGCGACCGAATACATCATCTCGCTCGGCCGCAGGCGCATCCTCGCTTTCGGAGCGCATGAGAACGAAGTGATCGGCTCAGCGGGCCTGCGCCTGACCGGTTACAAGGAGGCGCTCGCGGCCGCGGGAATGCCCTATCGCGAAGAGCTCGTCGTGAACGTGGGCAACTGGCACCGCGCGGATGGGGCGGATGCGATGCGCGGCGCCCTCGCATCCGGGCTCGATTTCGACGCTGTCGTCGCATTCAACGACTCGATCGCGCTCGGTGCGGTACGTGTGCTGCAGGAACAGGGCATCCGCGTCCCAGATGATGTCGCGGTGATCGGGTTCGATGACATCGATGAGACGCGCTACTCGCTCCCGTCGCTGTCGACGGTCGACCCTGGCCGCGAGGAGATCGCCGAGACCGCCGTTCGCGTACTTCTCGAGCGCATCAACGATTCAGGTCGCACGATCGCTCCGCGAGAGTTCGAGGCGTCGTTCCGGATCGTCGAACGCGAATCGACCGGTGGCGCCGCCGTGATGGACGATTCGCAGGGTTCGCCGGGCCGGATGCGCGAATCGGCTTGACACCGGGCAGCTCTATCGTGAAGATAGCTTTACAACGTTTACCTACAACGTTGTAAACCCGTAGGATCGACGTGGACGTTGATCACCCCAGAGAGGCATTCAATGAAGAAACTCATCGCAACCCTGATGGTGGCAGCAGGGGCCGCTGCAGCGTTGACAGGCTGTTCGACCGGCGCCAGTGCACCGTCGAGCGCGCACGTGAACCTTACGTTCTGGCATGGCTACACCGAAGCCGACGGCAAGGTGCTCGACTCCATCGTTGCGGACTTCAACAAGTCCCAGAAGCAGACCACCATCACGACCACCACCAAGACATGGGCCGTGATCGGTGACACCCTCCTTCCCGCTCTGGCGGCCAAGAAAGGCCCCGACATCGTGGCCCTGCCTGCCGAGAATCTACCGGTCTACGCGACCAAAGGCGCGTTCGCCAAGCTCGACGACTTCTACGCGAGCGATGCCACCAAGAACGCCTCGCTCAACCCGCGGGCCGTCGAGATGGAGAAGGTCAATGGTTCGTACTATGGCGTCCCCACCGGGTTCGTCCCCCTCTCCGTCATCTACAACAAAGGCCTGTTCCAGAAGGCTGGGATCACCGCCTTCCCGCAGACCTGGGCTGAATGGGCGGCAGACGCGAAGAAGCTGACTGTCGACCAGAACGGAGACGGCACACCCGAGCAGTACGGCTTGGCGCTACCCGACCACGCCACAGTGGGAAACGGCGTTTGGGCAAGCCTGTTCTACGGCAACGGCGGTGAGATCATCAAGGGCAGCACGTCGGCCCTCGACTCGTCGGCGAACGCTGAAACCCTCAAATACTGGTCGGATGCGGTGATCAAGGATCACATCTCGCCGACCGGACTCGACGGTGTCGGCTCCGACAAGCTGTTCAGCTCCGGTAAGGCCGCCATGGAGATCGGCGGTCCATGGATGGCCGGTGTCGCCAGAGCCAACAAGATCGACTACGGCATCGCGGGCATCCCGGCCGGTCCCCAGGGCCAGGCAGCTTCCGCGATCGGCATCAGCGCGGCCGTCACCGCCCAGGCCGACCCGAGCAAGCAGGCTGCGGCAAAGAAGTTCTTCGACTACTTCTTCACGAAAGAGGTGGCCACGAAGTGGTCACTGGGGTCGGGTTGGCCGCCCCTGCGCACAGACATACCGGCCTCCGCGGTGTCGTCCAACCCTGTTGTCGCCGCTCTGACCGCGATCTCCGGGACAGCCCGTCCCCTGCTGCCCGGTGTCGCCAACAGCGTCGATGTGCTTGCCGCAGTGGATGAGGCGACCCAGAAGTCGCTCGCGGGCGGAGATCCTGCGGCGTTGCTGAAAACCGCGTCAGGCAACGTGCAGCACGCTCTCGACGGCAAGTAAGGGACACCAATCGAACGGGTGGCCGGCGAACCTTCGGTTCGGCGGCCACCCCTCCCGAAGGATGCGACGATGACGACAGCCCTCAAACCCCCCAGGAAGGCCTTTCGGCCTCCCGCGCCGCTCGGAGGGCGGCCGACCTACCGTACCCGACGCGGAACGGCCAGCATCGCGCTCCTGTTCCTTCTTCCGGCCCTCGTCATCCTGACGGCCTTCGTGACATGGCCGATGCTCTCTGCCCTGCGCCTCTCGTTCACTGACAGCAGCGGTTTCGGGGTAGAGAAGTGGGTCGGATTCGACAATTACCTTCGGGTTTTCACTGAGCCACGTGTTCTCGAGACACTCGGCAACACAGCTCTTTACGCGGTCCTTTTCGCCCCGGCCGCCCTCGTCGCTGCCCTCGCGTTGGCACTGTTGCTCAACAATCCTCGACTCGCCGCTCGCGGCTTCTTCCGCACCGCGCTCTTCATTCCGTTCATCGTCTCCCTCGCCGTCGCCGCGTTCGCCTGGTCGTACCTTCTCGACCCGCAGATCGGTCTTCTCAACTACTGGCTGAGCGTGGTGGGCATCCACCTGGGAAATGTGCTTCAGGATCCTGTGCTCGCCATGCCGACGGTCGTGCTCGTGGCGGTGTGGAAGAGCTTCGGTTTCTACATGGTCATCTTCATCGCCGGCCTGCAGACGATCCCAGCCAGCCTCTACGAAGCTGCGCGCATCGACGGTGCCGGTCCGTGGAAGCGCTTCCTGCACGTCACGCTCCCGCAACTGAGCAACACGCTGGCGTTTGTCGTTGTTTTCGCGATGATCGCCGCGTTGCAGGCCTTCGACCAGATCTACGTGATGACCGGCGGAGGCCCATACCGGTCGACGCAAACCGTGGTGATGGAGATCTACCAGGAGGGCTTCCAGAAGCTCAATCTCGGTCTCGCGTCGGCACTTTCCTATGTGCTGCTGCTGGCGACTCTGATCCTCAGTCTCGTCCAATTCCGTTTCTTCGGACGTCGCGAGAAAGACCTGACCTGATGACGAGTGCAACAACCGCTCCTCTGTCGCGGACCCGCACACGACACGGACGCGGCCTGTCCCGCTGGCTTCTCTTCGCCGCGGTCCTCGTCCTCACGCTGATCGTGCTCCTTCCCGTCGTGATCATTGTGTTCACTGCCTTCAAGCCGACGGCAGAGATCAACGCGTATCCCCCGACGATCGCGCCGAGCGTGTGGACGTTGGACAATTTCGTCCGCATCTTCAACGATCTGCCTTTTGCGCGACTGTTCGTGAACAGTTTCGTCTTCGCCGGCGGCGTGACCCTCTTCGCCCTCGTTTTCGATTCGCTCGCCGCCTACGCACTGGCTCGCCTCGATTTCCGCGGCAACCGGGTGCTCCTGATTGCGATTGTTGCCAGCCTGATGATTCCGTTCCAGGCAACCCTCATCCCCATCTACCAGCTCGTCGGCGACCTCGGCTGGGTGAACACGTTCGCAGGCCTGATCATCCCGCGCGCGGCCGACGCATTCGGAATCATCTTCCTCCGCCAATTCTTCGTCTCGCTTCCCCGGGACCTCGACAACGCGGCCCGCATCGACGGCGCGAGCGAGTTCCGGGTGTTCCGAAGCATCGTGCTGCCCAACGCGGTGCCGGCCCTGCTCACTCTCGGCATCTTCACCTTCGTGAACAACTGGAACGACCTCCTCTGGCCGCTCGTGTTCACGACAACCCCCGACATGGGCACGATCACCTCCGGTCTCACGCTTTTGACGGGACCGAGCGGGATCATCCCCTACGGCACGATGATGGCCGGATCCCTTATAGCGGTCCTTCCCCTCGCGATCATGTTCCTCATAGTGCAGCGCCGTTTCATCGAAAGCGTCGCCACAACCGGATTGAAGTGACGCATATGACACGGGCAACTGGCCATGCCTCGCGCTGGTTCGAAGACGGACGTTTCCATTTCGCGCTGGGAATCGAGGACACCTTCGTGCCGCAGGCGCGTGAGGGCGAACGCCCGATCGACGAATACGAGCTCACTGAGCACTACTCTCGCTATCTCGAAGACTTCGCTTTGGCCTCGGCAAGCGGCGCCGAACTCCTTCGCTGGGGCGTTCCCTGGTACAAGGTTTCCCCGCAGCCGGGCCGCTGGGACTGGTCATGGGTGGATCGCGCGATCGACGGTATCCAGGGGGCCGGCCTGACTCTTGTCGCCGATCTCCTGCATTACGGCACGCCGACCTGGTTGGCAGACCAGTTCGCGCATCCCGACTATCCGCAGCACGTCGAGGATTTCGCGGCCCGCTTCGCAGATCGGTACGGCAATTTCGTACTCGACTACACGCCTGTGAACGAGCCGGTGATCCACGCGCTGTTTGCGGGTGAATACGCATACTGGCCGCCATATTTGTCGGGTGCTCGCGGGTTCACCACCGTGGCCGTCAACGTCGCCAAAGGATTTGTTCGCACGCAGACCGCGATCGCCGGGATCCTCTCCGACGCGACGTTCGTGCACGTCGACGCCGCAATGAAATTCGTGGGCGATATCGACGGGACGGAACACGCGCAGGAAGCGCAGCGTCTCGCCGACCAGGTCTATCTTGTTGAAGACCTTGTCACCGGAGGTGTGGATGAAGGCCACCCTCTCGCGGCGGAGTTGCGCCGACACGGGTTCTCGGACGCCGATCTGGCATGGTTCGTGGCGAACGCGATCCGCCCCGACGTGATGGGCGTCAACTACTATCCGCGCCACTCGACCGAGCTCTTCGAGAAGGGTGTGCATCATTCCGGAGGGTTCGCCGATCCACGCCCATCGATCGACCGCGGGGCGGACGGACTCCGCGACGCCCTTGAGACCTACGCAGCACGGTACGGTGCGCCCGTCATGGTCACCGAGACATGTGTGACCGGCAGTGTCCACGAACGCATCGCCTGGCTCGACGAATCCGTCGCACTCGTCAACCGGATGCGCGAGGAGGGCACGAACATCGTCGGCTACACCTGGTGGCCGCTGTTCGACATGTACGAGTGGACGTGGCGCCACACGGACAATCCCCGTCGCGACCACCTCCTTTCGATGGGCCTCTACGACCTCGTCGAAACGGATGGCGGCCTTCTCCGCTCGCAGAACCCGGTCGCAGACCGGTTCCGCCACCATGCGCTTTCTGCCCATCATTCCCTGGCAACACCGAACGAAACGTGAGTATGAACACCGCACACCTGACAATCGACCCGTATTTCACCGTCGGCCCCGTCAACCCGCGACTCTTCGGGTCGTTCGTCGAACATCTCGGCCGGTGCGTGTACGACGGGCTCTACGAACCGGGGCACCCGACAGCGGACGCCGAAGGCTTCCGTCGCGACGTCATCGAGCTCGTCAAGGAGCTCGGGGTCACCACGATCCGCTACCCGGGTGGCAACTTCGTCTCGGGGTTCCGCTGGGAGGACAGCGTCGGCCAGCGCGAGGATCGCCCCCGACGGCTTGACCTGGCCTGGCACTCCACTGAGA
>FSUF01001481.1_pt1 | contig 10508 bp, 10 predicted proteins | sample 1637351 | NCBI WGS metagenome assembly FSUF01 (sample SAMEA3914816, study PRJEB12502) | metagenome | biome: forest; material: soil | place: USA | collected 2011-09-16 | depth 0.3 m | reverse complement strand
GTCTTTGCCCTTCAGGCCGGTCAGGAGATCGGATCCGGGCAGTTTCGCGAAGGCGTCCGTCATGCCCGCCTGCTCGAAAGCTTTCTGATCGCGCGCCGCGATCTGAAACTGGTCGAGTTTTGCTCCGGTTGCCGTGAGGGCGTCGCTCGCGGCGACCGGCTCGCTCGTCACGAACTGGGCGCCGACGAGTGCGAGGACGACCCAGCCCGCGGTGACGGCGGTCGCCCCGATGAGTGCTGTGCTGCGGTGCCGCCGGATGATGCCATCCAGGTGAAGCAACGACAGAGCGACCGCGACTATCGCCCCTGCCGTCACGAGGAGGAGCAGTACCAGGATGGCGACCGCTGCGAAAGCCCCCGTGGAGTCGCTGACCACGCCGTAGCCGTCCGCCAGCTCCTGCCAGTCGGTCACCACGTTGAACGGTCGGCCCACGGCCGCACTGAAGGCTCGGTCGAGTGCGGCGCTGACCATCGCGAGCACGAGAAGGGTGGCGACGACGGCCGCGATGATCCGACGTGCCGCACGCCAGGGGAGGAACGCCAGGACGAGCAGAGCCAGTACGGCCTCCATCGGAACGCGCGCCAGGGCCAGCGTTGAGTCGGAGGCGATCCACCCGGGCCCGACTGAGACGACGAAGAGCGTGATCGAGGAGGCGATCGTCGCAATGGTCGTCCGTACCGGGCGGGCGCGAGCGCGCGCCGCGCCCGGGTCCGTCTGGCTCACGACCTTACCGAGCTGATCGAGCGCATCCGCTGGTCGACCGGCGCCGCCGCGGCCTCCTGGACGGCCCGGTCGGAAAGGGCGTAGCGCAGGAGTACGACGTCTCCGACCGGCCGGACTTCGGCGAGCGTGGCCCGCCGGTCGCTGGTCCACGGGAACACCGCATCACCGACGAACCGAGGTGCGCGCCGGTCCCCGACGAAGAACGGCGCAACGGCGACATGGAGTTCGTCGACGAGGTTGCCGGACAGGAATTGCGTGAGCGTCGTTCCGCCGCCTTCGACCATGAGACGCTGCGTGCCGCGATCCGCCAGGTCGGCGAGGAGATCGGCCATGGTCACCTTTTCGCCGAGCGCGACGACGGTTGCGTCAGCGCCGAGTCGCCGACGGATGCGGCGTGCCTCCGATCGGGGGCAATAGACGAGCTTCGTCGTGTCACCTTCGGTGAAGAACGCGGCCCGCGGATCGAGGTCACCGGTCGCCGTCACCGTCACCTTCCACGGGGTGAGCGGCAGGCCCGACGCCGCGCGCTGATCCTGTCGCGCGGTGCTGCGCACGAGCAGGCGAGGGTTGTCCCTTCGCACAGTGCGTGCGCCGACCATGATGGCGTCGTTCCTCGCCCTCACTTCATCGACCCGATCGAAGTCTGCCGCGTTCGAGAGGGCGAGCCGCGGGGGATTGGCGGTGTCGAGGTAGCCATCGAGGGACATTGCGCAGCTGAGGGTGACGTATGGGCTGTCGATCACGATCGATTCCTCCTGGTGATGATGGGGGCGATCCTCGTCACGACCACACCGGGTGCGACGGCGATGATCGCGAGGACGCCGAACAGGGTCGAAGCCGCGACACCGGCGGAGGCGCCGAAGCCGGCGAGTGCGAAAGCCCAGCCGGCCACGCCCTCGCGAGGTCCCCATCCGCCGATGTTCAACGGAATGGATGCGGCGAGCAGGACGACGATCGCAAGGGTGAGCATCCGCAGCGGCGGCAGGCTCTGCCCCACAGCCGCAGTGGCGATCGCGAAGGTTGCGACGTGGCACCCGACGACGATCATCGACGCGAGAACGGCTTGGGCCGATGCCGACGGCGAGCCGAGGCCGGCACGGAGTTCGTCCGCCTCATGCCGCAAAGCGCGCCGGACACGGACGCTCGCGACCGCAGCCGCGATCCCGGCGACGACGAGCGCGGTCAGGCCGATGGTGATCGCCGAGAGCAGGTAGCCTTCGAACTCGGCGCCGAAGAACGCCAGTATCAGCAGCGCGAGTGCAAGCTGCACCACCTGCCCCGCGGTGCGCTCGATTGCGACGGCGCGGGAGGCGCTCCCGAGATTCTCGGTTCTCCGGCCGTGGGTGACCGCTCGCTGCACATCCCCGATCACGCCGCCCGGAAGCAGTGTGTTGAGGAACTGGGACTGGTAGTACATGCCGACGGCTGTCGACCAGGGCAGGACCACGCCGAGCCGCCGCGCGACGAGTCGCCAGCGCCAGGCGGCCGCCGCCGTCGCGACCGCGCAGAGCACCGTCGCTGCACCGATCGTTCGGCCGTCGAGGCTCATCAGTCCATGCAGGAACGGGCCGGCGCCGACCCGAGCGACGATCGCGATGAGGATGCCCCCGCCGACGACGAAGCGAAGCGTGAGGCGGAACCACCTCGAGCTCATGACCTCCCTGCCGACCGCGAACGTGGTCGTCATCGCGGCCACGCCAGCAGGTCGAGGTGGCGGATGACGGCGGAGAGCTCGCCGCGATCCAGCTGGGACCGACGGAGCTCGCGGTAGGCCGCAGCATTCTTGCGAAGCTCGGGGTGCTGTTCCTCGGCGGCATCGGCCCACCCATCGAACCATTCACCGAGCAGGCGGCCCTCGGTCTGTCCGAGGCGCCAGACCGTCGTCGCCTTGCGCACTCGCCAGCCCGCCTGCTCGAAGAGCCCGTGGACGATCGCCGCACCGTAGCGACCGAGGAGCCTGCGGTCGCCTGCTTGGCGTCGCTGATGCGCATTGAATGCGGTCGCGAAGCCTTTGTCGCGCGGATCCCCGGGGCGCAAGTCCACATCACCGGTCACGCTGAGGGAGAAGAAGGCGGGCGCGCCGACGTCGACGCACGACTGGACGATCGCGTGCGCCTCGCGAGCTGTCAGCACGTCGAGAAGCGCCGATGCCGTCACCAGCGAGGCCCCCCGCAGGTCGGCGGCGTCGAGATGGGCGAGTTCTCCGGTGCGGGAGCTGACCGCGACCGGCGCGTTGTCGCGATCGAGCGGATGCGGGTCGTCGAGGGCGCGCTCGGTAAGGCTCGCATTCCAGTCATGCAGCACCCATGATTGCGGGCCGGGCAGCAACGGCGCGAGCCAGCGCATCATCGAGCCGGTGCCGCTGCCCAGGTCGTGGATGACGATCGGCCTTGCGCCGAGAAAGGGCTCGGCGGCACGCGCGAGATCGCGCGAGCGTGCGCGGGCATCCTCCGTCTCGCGCAATGCCAGCCAGTCGCTGCTGACCTCGAGGACCTCGCTCATGCGGACACCGTCGATCCTGTGAGCGCGACCTCAGTGAGAGTGGACGCGACGATGGCCGTGGTGGTGTCCCACGTGCGGGCTGTCTGGCGCGCCTTCAGCGCCTCCGCCTTGAGCGATGCCCGCCGGGCCGGGCTCGCCAGCCATTGGCGCAGAACGACGTCAAGTGCCCACGGGTCGTCGGGTGGCACCAACATGCCCGCCTCGCTCCCCGCGATCGCCTCGGGTATTCCTCCGACCCGGGTCGCGAGGACCGGGATGCCCCGCGCGAGGGCCTCGGCGACCACCATGCCGTAGCTTTCGGTGCGTGACGGCAGGATCACGAGGTCGGCGAGTGCGTACGCGTCGGCGAGTTCCGCGCCGGTGAGGACGCCGGTGAAGGTGATGCGGTCGGTGAGGCCGGCCGACGCGATCGCGGCCGTCAGTTCACCGACGAACTCGGGGGCGGCCAGAAGGGATCCGACGATCGTGCACGTCCAGCCGCCGACGTCGGCGAACTCTGCCAGGGCGCGCACGAGAACGTCATGGCCTTTGTGCGGGGCGACTGTAGCGACACAGAGAAGCCGCCCGCCGGTGTCGGAGGCCGTCGTCGCCGGCGCAGTATCCGTCGCGGGCCGGGCCACGACGATCCGGTGCGGTTCCGCGACATCCTGTTCGATGAGTTCGGCACGGGTCCACCCGCTCGTCGCGATGACATACCGTGCAGCCCGGAAGGCGCTGCGCTGGCGATCGCCGATGTCGGCAGCGACCATGTGGGCCAGCACGATCACGCGGAGGCGCGTTTCATGATCGACGAGCGCAGCCGATTCGCGCATGGCGAGCAGACCGTCGACCAGCGTGAGAGCACCGTCAGGCAACTGTGACAGGGCCAGCGCCGTCTGCTCGCGCGGGCTGTCTGTGATGAGGATCATGCGCACGTCCCAGCCCCGCTCGCCGAGCCCGTCGCGAATGTGCTGGTCGTACACGTTTCCCCCACTGACCCGTTCGGCATCGTCGATCGCGTCGGGAACGACGAAATACACGCGCTCGCCCGGACGCGCGTTCACAGCGGCCTCGAATAGCTCGCCCACGCGATGTGCGATTCGTGGAGGGTCACCGTGAGGGAGGTCAGGCTTCGGTTGTCGCCGAGAGCCCCGTCGCGGGCCTGGTCTGCGAGCCGGTCGGCGATCACCTGGCAGAGACGTTCTGTCGTCGTGTTCGTTCCGGCGAATTCCGGTTCGTCGTCGAGGTTGCGGTAGGTGAGGGAGCCCGTGATCTCCGAGAGCGCAGCTCGTGCGCGACCGATGTCGACGACGACACCGTCACGGTCGAGTTCATCCGCACCGATCGTCGCATCGACGATGAACGTCGCTCCGTGCAGTCGCTGCGCGGGGCCGAAGGTCGCGCCGGTGAAACTGTGGGCGATCATCATGTGGTCCCGCACCGTTACCGAGAATGCCATTACGTCTCCCGCCAGTCGATCGTGTGACAGAGCGCGGTGCTCGAGCCGTCGGCGAGCCTCGCCATCACCCCCGGCAGTTCGCGCCAGGAGGACTCGTCGGTGAGCAGAGCGTCGAAGGCCGGATCGTCGAGAAGGCGAAGTGCGAATGCCAGGCGATCGCGGGTCGTCCTGCTGCCGTGGCGGCGGGCGCCAACTGCGCCCACCTGGCTCGACCTGATGGTGAGTCGTCGCGAATGGAAGTCGGCACCGAGCATCAGGGTTGCCGGACGGTCTCCGTACCAGCTGGCCTCGATCACCTCACCCTCGGTCACGACCGTTTCGAGTGCGAGCTGCAGTCCGGCATCCGAGCCGCTCGTGTTGATGACGAGGTCTTGGTCATGCGGGGCATCCGCTGGGTCGGCGAATGCGACGCCGAGACTGTCGGCCACGACGCGCCGCGACGGGTCGAGGTCGACGAGCACGACATCGACGCCGAGGATGCCGTGGGCCAGGCGCGCGACGCAGCATCCGATCATTCCGGCGCCGACGACCATGACGCGGTCGCCGACGAGCGGCGCGGCATCCCAGAGCACGTTGACCGCCGTCTCGACCGCGCCCGCGAGCACGGCCCGCCGCGCCGGTATTCCATCCGGGACCGGAACGACGGCGTCCGCAGGAACGACGAACGCCGACTGGTGGGGAAACAGCGTGAACACCGTGCGTCCGTACAGCGAAGCCGGCCCCTTCTCCACGACCCCGACGTTCAGGTAGCCGTACTTGACCGGGCCCGGGAAGTCGCCATCCTGGAAGGGAGCCCGCATCCGTTCGCGCTCGCCCGCCGGTACACGCCCGGCGAAGACGGACGACTCGGTTCCGCGGCTGACAGCGCTGTACAGCGTCCGGACGAGCACGTCGCCTTTCCCGGGCGACTTCAGCTGCTCGGAACGGAGAACGCCGACACCCGGCTTCTCGATCCAGAAGGCAGTTGCCTCGAGCACGTCTTCTCCTCTTCGTGAACCATCGGGGCGGTTGCGGCGTGTTAACGGATAGGTCCCGCCTAACAGAAACACGAGACACATGTGAAAAGAGTTCAGCTCGCAGCCATCGGTTCGGCTCTGGCCGGCCTGGCGATCGTGCTGCTCCTGGGCGTGCTGACGGCGCAGTGGACGTTCCCTGTGCCGGCGTCGGGATGGATGGCGACCCTCGCGTACCTGCTTGTTTCGAACGCACTGCTCGTTCGTGGTCTGCGGCGCAGGCGTTCGGTCCGATTCGGTCCGGCGAACGTCATCACGGCCATCCGCTCGACGCTGGTCGCTGTGATCACCGGGGTGGTCGCAGCGTCATTCACCTCGCCGATCCCGGTCGCTCTGCTCGTCGGTCTCGTTGTTCCCGCGCTCGTGCTCGATGCGGTGGACGGCTGGGTCGCCCGCCGCACAGGCACGGCGACCGAGCTCGGCGCCCGGTTCGACATGGAGGTGGATGCTTTCCTCCTGCTCGCGCTGAGCGCGTATGTCGCGCAGACAATGGGGCTCTGGGTTGTCGCGATCGGTGTGCTGCGTTACGCCTTCGTCGCAGCCGGGTGGCTTCTGCCGTGGTTTCGGCGGCAACTCCCGCCTCGTTACTGGCGCAAGGTCGTGACGGCCGTTGCGGGGATCGCGTTGGCGGCTGCGTCCTCCGGCCTCCTTCCGGGGATCGGCACCGTGTTCGTGGGTGTCGCGCTGGCGCTGCTCGTCGAATCCTTCGGACGCGACGTCGTATGGCTGGCCCGCCGCAAGCGTGGCGCGGAACTGGTCGCGCCGGCGAGGCATCGAGAGCGACAAGCCTTGTAGATAGGCATTTCGCGTTAATGCCTATTGACACCAAGTCATAATTTGGCGTTAATGGGTAGCAACATGAAAAGCACCCGGCAGTATGTGATGCGCTCCCGTGCCGACCAGATGGAAGAAACGCGGCGGCGGATCCTGCGCGCGACCCTGGGCCTGGCTTTCGAGCGGCCGATCGTCGGCATCGCCCTGCCCGAGATCGCAGAACGTGCGGAAGTCTCTGTGCAGACCATCCTCCGACAGTTCGGAAGCCGCGAATCCCTCTTCGACGCGACCGAGATGTACGCCGAACGCGAGGTCCTGGCGGAACGCGAAACACAGGCAGGCGACATCGACCACGCCCTCGAAACCATCGTCACGCACTACGAGCTCCGGGGCGACGGTGTTCTCCTGCTGCTCGGGCAGGAGAGCTGGGAGCCCCGCGCGGCCCACATCACAGCGTCCGGCCGCCAGCTTCATCGCGACTGGGTCGAGCGCGCCTTCAGCCCACTTCTGCCGACCGGCGACATCGGAGAGCGTGAAACACTGATCGACCTGCTCGTGGTCGCGACAGACGTCTTCACCTGGAAACTGCTGCGCCGCGACCGCGGTCACAGCCCCGCAGAGACCGCAGCGCGAATGAAGCGCCTGGTCGCGGCCCTACTGGAACGGACCTGACATGGCCACCATCCTGTTCGTCACCATCGACGCCGGCGGCAACACGCCGCCCGCCCTCGCGATCGCTGCGGCGCTCCAGGCGCGCGGTCATCGCATCCTCTTCCTCGGGCATCCCCAGCAACAAGGTCGCATCGCGGATGCGGGCTTCGAGTTCCGCGGTTTCCGTTCGCGGCGGCCGTGGAACCGGACAGAGCGCACATCCCCTGTGCATGTCGTCGCCGACTTCGTCTACGCGGCGACGAGCAAGCAGTTGGCCTGGGACTTCCTCGATGTGACCCGCAAAGAGAGCGTCGACCTCATCGTGGTCGACTGCATGCTCCTCTCCGTCGTCGACGCTGCCTCACGCCTTCCCGTGCCGAGCGCGGTCCTGTTCCACACCTTCTACGCCTACTGGAACGGTGGATGGGCGCGCGGTCCGGTCGCCCGCCTGGCGCAACTGCGCGGCGTGAACGCGCGGGCCATCTGGAAGACGGCCGACCTCGAGATTGTGGCCACCGACGCCATCCTCGACCCGGGGAGCGCGGCTGCCACACCCCGCCGCATCTGGAGCGGGATAACAGAGCCCGCAGCCACACGCGAACCGGCCAGTGGCGAGCAGGCGACCGGCGAGCCAGCGACAGATGACCAGATCGGCGGCGACCGGCCGAAGATCCTCGTGAGCCTCAGCACCACCTGGTTCCCCGGACAGGTCGGCGTCTACCGCCGCATCGTCGCTGCGCTGGCAACGCTTCCGGTGGATGCGATCGTGACGACCGGTGGGATGGCGACCGCCGAGCAACTCGCGCCGCCGGCGAATGTGAGCGTCGTCCCCTTCGCCGACCACGCGGAGATCCTCCCGGCAGTCGCGCTCGTCGTCACGCACGGCGGGCACTCCACCACCATGAAAGCGGTGGCAGGCGGCGTGCCCTGCCTCGTCATACCGATGCATCCGCTGATGGACCAGCCGATGGTGGGCGCCGCGATCCAGGATGCCGGCCTCGGCCTCACCCTCAAGAAGGGCGCCAGACCCGCAGCCATCCGCTCGGCGATCGCCACCATCCTCGCGGACCCGCGTTTCCGCGCAGCCGCGGCCGAGGCGGCGGGTCGCCAGCGCGCATCCGGCGGGCCGGGCGCCGCCGCCGACTCGCTCGTGCGCCTGCTCGACACCCGCACGGCCCGTGTGCTCGGGAGCAGGTGATGAGGATGTCCGATTCGCAATCCTCCTGGAGCGAGGTCGACCGATACCTCATCGACACCCTGGTCGGCGAGGATGAAGCGCTCGCCGCCGCGCGAAAGTCGGGTCAGGAAACGACCGCCCCTGGGATCGAGGTCACGGCCAACCAGGGCAGACTGCTCGGGATGCTGGTCGAACTGATCGGCGCGACCCGTGTTCTCGAGTTCGGCACGCTCGCCGGCTACAGCACGATCTGGATGGCCCGCGCCGTGGGGGAGGGCGGCGTCGTCATTTCGTTGGAACTGGAGGGGCAGAACGCCGCGATCGCACGAGCCAACGTTGAACGGGCCGGCGTCGCCGATCGCGTCGAGGTCATCGTGGGCCCGGCACGCGATTCCGCCCAGGCTCTCCTCGATGCGGGGGTCGCACCCTACGATTTCGCGTTCATCGACGCCGACAAGCAGAGCACCCCGGAGTACCTTCGCCTCGTCCTCGCGCTGACCCATCCCGGCAGTGTGATCGTCATCGACAACGTGGTGCGCGGCGGCGATGTCGTCGATGTGGACAGCACGAACGACCAGGCCCAGGGAATCCGCGCGGCGCTCGCCGACGTCGCAGCTGATCCTGCACTGGAGGCGACCGCCCTTCAGACCGTCGGCCTGAAGGGCTGGGACGGTTTCGCCATCATTCGCCGGCTCAGGTGATCGCGACGCAGGGCGCCGCCGTTCCCGCCGTTCCCGCCGCGTGGGGCACGCGGCCAGAGGTCAGGTGGTGAGGATGACGAGTTGCTGGGTTGCGCGGGTCATCGCGACGTAGCGGTCGACCGCCCCTTCGATGCCGGTGCCGTAGGTCTCCGGGTCGATGAGGACGACCAGGTCGAACTCGAGCCCCTTCGTCAGTTCCGGGGTCAGCACGCGAACGCGAGTGGTGGATGCGAACGCACCGAGCCCGCTGCCGTCGACGCTGATGATGCAGCCGATCCCTTCGGCGTGCATAGCGAGCCATTCGTCGACGATCGGGCCGAGGTCGGAGGCGGTCCCGTGAACGACGGGGATGCCGCTCGTGCGTATGGATGTCGGCACGTTCGCGTCGGGCAGGGCAGCCCGGATGACCGGCTCGGCTTCTGTCATGACCTCTTCCGGCGTGCGGTAGTTGATGCTCAGGGATGCCAGGGTGACGTCGACGAATCCGACACGGTCGAGTCGGTCCTGCCACGACTCCGTGAAGCCGTGCCTCGCCTGGGCGCGGTCGCCGACGATCGTGAAACTCCGTGATGGGCAGCGGCGCAGCAGCATCTGCCATTCGGCGTCGGTCAGTTCCTGGGCCTCGTCGACGATGATGTGCGCAAACGGGCCGGCAAGCTGGTCCGGGTCGGTGCTAGGCAGAGCGGCTTCGTCGACCAGGGTGTTCTGGAAATCCTGGCCGCGCAGCATCGACATCACCATGAGCTCGCTGTCGTCGGACTCGATGAGGTGGTCGATGACTCGTGCCATCTCCTCGTGTCCCGCAGCGATCGCAGCCTCGCGTCGACGCTTGCGTCGCGCCGTTTCCGGGTCGCCGATGCGTTGCCGCGCGGCGTCCAGCACGGGAAGGTCGGCCACTGTCCACGCCCGGGCATCCGCACGCTGCAGCAGGTGAACCTCGCCCGGGGTGAGCCACGGGGCGCATAGCCGCAGGTAGGCGGATACGGACCACAGGTCACCGACGATGCCTGCTGGGTCGAGCAGAGGCCAGGCCTTGCTGAAGGTGCTGGTGAGCTCTTCATTCTGAAGGAGTGCCCGGCGCGCCAGGTGAGGGGGCACCTCTTCGTCGTCGAACTGGTCGATCAGAATACCGAGGAGCGCTTCCCAGACCTGGTCGCGCGCCTCGTTGTGCGGGGTGCCGGGTTCGGCCGCGTCGAACGCCTCGGCCCATTCGGCGGCGCTGAGCCAGAGGTCGGACCACGGAGTCTCGACCGTCAACCCTTTCGCCGGGGGCCGCTCGTAATAGCTGACAGCGGCCTCGACCGCCTTCACCAGCTCGCCCGATGACTTCAGGCGCACGACGTTCGGATCGGGTTCGATCGCTGCCGTGGATCCCTCGACGACGAGGTCACGCAGCGTGCAGGACTGCACACCCTCCTCGCCCAGACTGGGAAGCACATCGTCGACATAGGCGAGATAGCCGCGATGCGGGCCGACGACCAGCACATCGCCGCGGTGGTGGGAGAGGCGGGGATCCGAATACAGGAGGT
>FSUF01000339.1_pt1 | contig 10512 bp, 8 predicted proteins | sample 1637351 | NCBI WGS metagenome assembly FSUF01 (sample SAMEA3914816, study PRJEB12502) | metagenome | biome: forest; material: soil | place: USA | collected 2011-09-16 | depth 0.3 m | reverse complement strand
GTCGGCGCGGTGAGCCTCGCCGGTGCACCGTGGATCACCTATTACGCACGCGCCCTCGGGGCGAAGATCGACCGCGATGTCGACCTGCACGCCCTGCCTCCGGTCACGGGCATGCTCACTATCGGCTTCGGCGCCTCGGTCGAACCCGAGGTCGACCTGTCGGGCTACTGGATCGATGGCGACACCCTGCGAGTCGGTGCGATCCGCATCGGGGCGCACAGCTCGGTGGGCGCGCGGAGCACCCTCCTGCCCGGCACCCGCATCGGCAAGCATGCAGAGATCGCGCCCGGTTCGGCGGTGTTCGGGCGGGTGCCTTCGGGGCAGTTGTGGGCAGGCTCCCCCGCCCAGCGCGAGGGCAGGAGCCACGCCTGGTGGCCCGAGGCCAGGCCGCCACGGGGCAGGCGCTGGCTCGCCGCCTTCGGGGCGTCATCCGTGGCCCTCTCCCTCCTGCCGCTCATCGCACTCAGCGCGGGAGCCGTCGTCGTCGCGGCGGCAATGCGCGACGCCGCCTCCCTCGCGGATGCCGCGGCGAGGGCATTCGCGGCGATCCTGCCCGCAACCCTCGTCGCCGGGGTGGTGTTCTCGCTGGCCGTGGTGCTCGTCGTGCGCCTCCTCTCCCTCGGAGTGCATGAGGGAACCCACGCGGTGCGCAGCCGGGTGGGGTGGCAGGTGTGGAGCACCGAGCGGCTGCTCGACCTGTGCCGCACGTTCCTGTTCCCGCTCTATTCGAGCCTGTTCACGCCGGTGTGGCTCAGGATGCTCGGGGCGAAGGTCGGACGGGACGTCGAGGCATCCACCGTGCTTCTCATTCCCGCGATGACGACGATCCGGGACGGCGCGTTCCTGGCCGACGACACGATGATCGGTTCCTACGAATTGGGCGGCGGGTGGATGCGCATCGGGCATGTCGAGATCGGCAAGCGCGCCTTCATCGGCAACTCCGGCATGGCCGCGGTGGGACACACGGTGCCGCGCGACGGCCTCGTCGCTGTGCTCTCGGCAGCCCCGCGCAAGTCGAAGGCCGGGTCATCCTGGCTGGGGTCCCCCGCCGTGCGGCTGCGGCGCACAGTCGCCGCCGCTGACGACTCCCGCACCTTCCACCCGCACCAGAAACTGCGCCTGGCGCGTGCGCTGTGGGAGCTCTGCCGGCTCCTTCCCGTGGTCGTGACCTGCGCGCTCGGCCTCGCGGTGCTACTCGGTTTCGCCGCCCTCATCGAGTTCTGGGGCCTTCCGCTAACGGTGCTCGTCAGCGGGGTCGTGCTGCTCGTGGCAGGCGCCGTGGCCGCGGGGATCACGACGGCGGCGAAGTGGGCGTTCGTCGGGCAGATCCAGGCGGGCGAGCATCCGCTCTGGTCGTCGTTCGTCTGGCGCACAGAGGTCTCCGACACGTTCGTCGAGATGCTCGCAGCGCCGTGGTTCGCCCAGGCGGCCGTCGGGACACCGGCCCTCAACGCGTGGCTGCGCAGCCTCGGGGCGACGATCGGCAGCGGGGTGTGGTGTGACACCTACTGGCTGCCCGAGGCGGATCTCGCGCGATTGGGTGACGGTTCGACAGTCAACCGGGGCTGCGTCGTGCAAACCCACCTGTTCCATGATCGAATCATGAGCATGGACACGGTGACCCTCGACGCCGGGGCGACACTCGGCCCGCACAGCGTCATCCTGCCTGCCGCCCGCATCGGCGAGCACGGCACAGTCGGCCCGGCCTCGCTCGTGATGCGCGGCGAACTGGTGCCGGTGGGCAGCAGGTGGAGCGGCAATCCGATAGGGCCGTGGCGTGAGGTGACATTCGCGGACTACCACGCGAAGACGCCCTGATGGCGGGGCGTTCCGTCGGCGCGACTACCGCCGGGGACAGCTATCTTCCCGGCAGCGGCAACGGCGGGTACGGTGTCGAACTCTACGAACTCGACATGCGTTACCGCCTTTCCACCAACAGGCTCGAGGGCACCGCGACGATCCATGCGCGGAGCACGCAGGTTCTCGAACGCTTCAGTCTCGACCTGAGCCGCCTGCGGGCGAGCAAAGTGCGAGTGGATGCCCAGCGCGGGTCCCGCTTCACCCAGACCACCCACAAACTCACGATCGTGCCGCCAAGGCCGATCGCCGCCGGGACGGCATTCACCGTTGTCGTGGAGTATGCGGGGGCTCCCGCCCCGCGGTCGAGCCGCTGGGGCAGCGTGGGCTGGGAGGAACTCGACGACGGCGTCATCGTCGCAGCACAGCCATCGGGGGCGCCGACCTGGTTCCCCTGCAACGACCGTGTCTCCGACAAGGCTGCCTACGACATCAGGGTCTCGACAGACCAGGCGTACACAGTCGTCGGCACCGGCATCCTCACCGAGCATCGGGTTGCGGCCGGGCAGGGCCACTGGCGTTTCGTGCAGCGCCAGCCCACGGCGACCTACCTCGCGACAGTGCAGATCGGGCGATATGCCACGGCCTCGCCGCAGTGGGACGGGGTGCAGGGGGTTATCGCCTACCCGAAAGCCATCGAGACGCAGGTCGTCTCGGATTTCGCGCCACTCGGCGAGATGATGGCGCTCTTCCAGGATCGCTTCGGCGAGTACCCGTTCGACAGCTACACCGTCGTCGTGACCCCGGATGTGCTGGAGATCCCCCTCGAGGCGCAGGGCATGGCGATCTTCGGCTCCAACCACGCCGACGGACACCGCGTGGCCGAGCGTCTCGTCGCCCACGAGCTCGCCCACCAGTGGTTCGGCAACAGCGTGGGTCTCGCGGCCTGGAAGCACATCTGGCTCAACGAGGGTTTCGCCTGCTACGCCGAGTGGATCTGGTCAGAACACAGCGGCGGGATGAGCGCTGAGGGCCTCGCCCAACAGTTCCGCCGCCAGCTCAGCGGCCAGGCCCTGGACATTATCGTCGGCGACCCCGGACCGGACCTCATGTTCGACGACCGGGTGTACAAGCGGGGTGCGCTCACCCTGCACGCCCTGCGCCAGACAATAGGAGATGGCACGTTCTTCGACCTGCTTCGCGCCTGGACGGCCGAGCACCGCTACGGCACGGTGACGACGGACGCATTCCGGGCAATGGCAGCGGCAACCACGACGAAGCCCCTCGACAGGCTCTTCGACGCCTGGCTGTTCGCCACCGAACTGCCACGACTGCACTAGATCGCGACGGCGACGGTCACCTGCAGGGACTCGTCGAGTTCGGGAACCATCAGCCGGTAGCGCACGGGACGATCGAGCACCCTGGCTTCGCCCCCCTCGATGACCACGTCGCTCGGGTCGACCCGCAGGCCCCGGCCATCGGCCTTGAGCACCGCCTCGACGGCAGTCCAGTGCGCGATCGAGCGGTGCCCGGTGAGCGTGTCGATGGCATCGAGTCTCGCGGCGCTCGCTACACGAGGCTCGACGTCGACGCCGACTGCGGCATCCCACGATGACACGGCGACGACCGCAGTGGCGCACCGGGAGAGGCCGACCTGCAGCCGCGAGCCCGCGATGACCGGTCGGCCGTGGGGGCCGCCGCAATCAGGGCAGGCGGCCACTATCGCGCCGTGCTCCCCTGCCGCGTGGGCCAGGCTCGCCAGGAGGGCCCTGCCGCGCAGGAAGGAATCCCGGGCCAGCTGCTGCATCCCCTCCGCGCGCAGCCGCTCCGCGCCCGAGAGCAGTCGCAGGTACTCGACACGCTCCCCTGCCGACAGGATGGGGCGAGCCCAGCTCAGTTCGGGATCGTGCACCTGTCGATTCTCCTACCGCAGCCCGAGCAGTTCGGGCAAGGCAGAGACATCCGGGATGATCGCTGTCGCACCGGCCTTGAGCAGCCGCTTCTCCGAGTGCGCGCCGCTCAGCACCCCGATCACCTGGCCGGCGCCTGCCCGCACCCCGCTCTTCATGTCTGCACTCGTGTCCCCCACGACCACCATCGATTTTACGGATGACGCACCGCTGCGGATGAGCGCCGTGAGGTTCATGTCCGGATGCGGTCGCCCCCGCCCGCCGGCATCCGCGGGAGTCAGCGCGAGGTCGGCCGCGTGCTCCCACCCGAGGTGCTCGAGCAGCAGCCGTTGGGTGGCCGAGCCGAAGCCCGTCGTCAGCGCGACGGAGATGCCGTGCTCGCGGAGCAGGGCCATCGCCTCCTCGGCCCCCGGCATCGGTTCGACAATGCCCTCAGAGAGCAGCAGTCCGTACGAATGCTCGAACTCGGCGTTCGCGGCGGCCCCCGCCTGCTCATCGCCGGCGAGCTGGGTGAACACGTCGATCCTCGACTGCCCCATAGTCTTGCGCACGAAGTCGAGCGTCACGAGCCGCTCCTCGGCGTCGATAGCGATGCCCGTCGCGTCGAGCGCGGCGACGAACGCTCGCTCGACGAGGCCGTCATCGCGCACGGTCGTGCCAGCCATATCGAGCACAACGAGCTCGACTGGCCGGACTTTGCCGCTCACGCGATGGAACGCTCCGCGATGCGGCCATACATCTCCTGCATGACGGAGGCCGCAAGTCCAAGCCCCGTGGTCATCCCGATGCCCGTAGTCACGGAGACCACCTTCACATTGTCCGACGGGGAGTGCACGAGGAACTCCTCACGCGCCTTCGCGTAGACGCCCTGCCACCGCTCGCGCACCACGAGTTCGTCGACTCCGAACAGGTCGCGCGTGATCTCGAGCAGGCGGTCGAAGGCGTCCTCGCGCTGGAACGGGGAAACTGTCGGCGACACCGTGTGGGTGTCGCCGACGAGCAGGTCGCCGTTGGGCCGCTGGGTGTACATCTGGTTCACGTCGAGTGCCGCGAGATCGGGATGCTCGGCGTGCAGTCGATCACGCACGGCGCCCGCGGACTTCAGCGCCGCGAAACCCGAGTACCTGATCATCGACCACCCGGTGAGCACGGGCATGGCCAGCTCACGCGGGAGCACCGCGCGAGCGGACAGCATCTCCAGGGAACAGCGCTCGAGGCCGGCTGATGCCGCCACCTCCGGATAGAGCCAGTCGACGTCGAAGTTGACGGCGACGACGATCGCGGAGGCGGCGAGGTCACCGCGTGCCGTGTGGACAACACCGTCGGTCACGGCCACGACGTTTGTGAGCCAAAAGAAGTCGACGCCGCCATTGGCGAGCCACGCGGCGATCCGCGGGGCCGCCGTGCGGGGGTCTACCTGCAGGTCATGCGATAGCCACGCCCCGCCGACGACATTCTCTTCGCCTATCGGTGTGCAATCCGCGACCTTCTGGGCAGAGAGGAGCACGGCAGATCCGTTGCCGCGCTCGGCGTGGAACTCCTCGAGCACCCTGTACTCGTCTTCGGAGCGGGCCGCCACGACGGCTCCGGCCTCGCTGAGCCAGAAGTCGGCCTGCACAGCGAGGCGCTTCCAACTCGCCCGCGCGGCTATCGCGTAGTCGAGCGCCGCGCCAGACTGGGCGGTGCCGCCGATGTGGCCGAAGTTGCGCACCGATGAACCTGCTATCGTCGCCGCACGGTCGACGACAGCGACGGTGAGGCCACGCTGGCGAGCCTCATAGGCGTGACCGAGCCCGACGATGCCTGCGCCCACCACGACAAGGTCGTAGTGGAGTGCGCGCTCGGAGAAGTCGGCTCCCCCGATGCTCTCCAATTGGTGAGTCATCATGACTCCGAGTCAACCGGCGTCATATGACGCAGCGGTTAACGCCCGGTGGAATCGACACGGGCACTTCACGGCACTCGGGCGAGGTCCTCAGCGCTGGCCTGCGGACCGGGCTGCGCCTTGGGACGCACCCTGCGGTAAGTGCGCACGAGACTGCGCAGCGGCGTGCCGATAGCAAGGGCGAAGTAGCCGAGCGGCGACCTGTCGTACGAGCCCAAGGCTCGCTTGCGGTCCCAGACGCGACGCAGGTCGCCTCCGACGCTCGCGCGGAACTGGGGGCGCAGGGGCAACTCGCCGGCCGCGCGTCGCGCAACTGCCGATTCGATCCCCGCAACCCAGTTCTCATCCGACGGGCCGTGGAAGTAATTGTCATCGAGCCAGTGCTCGTTCGGGTGCCTGAAGTCAGCCCCGATGAGGGCATCGGAGTCGCCCAACAGCCCGCTGTCTTCGAACACGATGTTGATCAGGGGCCCACTCACCCCGAACTCATCGATAGCGAGCACGGGAACCCCCGCCGCAATTGCCTCGAGCGTTGCCGTCGAACTCACAGTTACGAGAGCACCTGCATCTGCCAGGTGCTTCGACATCGATCCTGTCGAGACGATGAGATTGTCGGGCGCGTCATGCAGTTGGGCGAGCATCACATCATAGGGATGGTGCTCGGCATGCGTCTGCGCCTCACCGGCGACGCCCCTGAGCTTGATGACGACTCGCCGGTCTGGATTGTTGCGCGCGGTGTCTACGAGCCAGCCGAGCATGCGCTTGCGCGAATGGAGGTGCCTGGGCACCTTCGCCTGGGGCGCGAACACGATGTCGGTGCCGAGCTTGGCATCGGGATGCCGCGGCAGCAGGAACGGCAGCGTGGCAAGCCCGAACTCCTGCTCGATCCCCAGCTGTTCGGCCAGCGCCGAGAACGCGCGGACCTCGCGCTTGCTGTGCAGCAGGAAGTAGTCGACCTGCGACCGGTAGTACAACGCATTGAGCGTCTCCGGGATGGAGATGCCGGGCAGGCCGCTCACGATCACCGGGCGCACCTGGCTCGACGCAACGATCATGCGCACGAGCACGCGCACAACGGGTCCGCGCACGGAGAGCAGCACGACATCCGGCTTCTCGTTGGCCACGATCCGGGCGAGGTCGGCGAGGTCGAGGACAGCCGTCTCCGACACGGTGAACTGCGACCCGGACAACGCCGAGGCGAGCTGCCCCCGGCTGGGCAGCGCCGGGGTGCGGATGACGGTGAGGCTGCGCTGCCAGGAGTCGGGCATCCTGTCGAGGATCGTTGCGCCCCACTTGACGTAGGAGTCGGAGTCTGCGACCCCTAGTACTTTCACGCCCCGACGCGGCGGAGCTTGGCCAGAGGCGCGAGCTCGCCCGGGAATACCGTCTTGACGCCATCGCCGAGCGCCTCGGAGATGATCCGGATATCGCGCACGAGATGCTCGAAGCCCGTCGGTTCCAGGGAGGCCGCGTGGTCCGATCCCCACATCGTGCGGTCGAGGGTGATGTGGCGCTCGACCATGACGGCGCCGAGAGCGACAGCGGCGAGCGAGATCTGCAGCCCACGCTCGTGGCCGGAATAGCCGATCGGCACTCCGGGGAAGCGCTCAGCGAGGGTGGTGATCATCCGCAGGTTCGCCTCCTCGGGCGGCAGCGGGTAGGTGGATGTGGCATGCAGTACGACGAGGTTGCGGATGCCGAGGATGTCGACTGCCGCGTCGATCTGATCGATTGTGGACATGCCCGTTGACAGGATGACCGGCTTGCCGGTGGCCTCGAGGGCGGCGAGCAGTTCGAGGTCGGTGACCGATGCCGAGGCGACCTTGTGGGCGACGACGTTGAGGTCTTCGAGGAACGCGACTGACGGCACGTCCCAGGGCGACGCGAACCAGTCGAGCCCGCGCACGGTGGCGTAGTCGCCGATCTCGACGTACTGGTCGTGGTCGAACTCGACCCGGTACCGGTATTCGAGGTAGGTCATCGTGCCCCACGGGGTTTCCCTCGGGGTGTCCTTCATGTGCTCGGGGGTTGAGATCTCCGGCGTGCGCTTTTGGAACTTGACGGCCTGGGCGCCGGCGTCCGCGGCCACATCGATGAGCTGCTTCGCGATCTCGACATCGCCGTTGTGGTTCAGGCCGATCTCGGCAATCACGTAGACGGGGTGGTCGGAGCCGATGGGGTGCAGGCCGATGCTGGTCATGATTTCTCCATTTGTGGGGGAAGGTGTGGGGGAATGGTTGAGCTTGCCGCGAGCACCCGGTCTGCGAGTTCCCGTACGGCGCCGTGTCCGCCGGAGGCCGCGAGCACTATGCGCGCGGCGAGAAGCACCGCAGGATGCGCGTCTGCTACCGCGACCGGCCAGCCGACGATGGCCATCGTCGCCAGGTCGTTGACATCGTTGCCAAGGTAGGCGATGGATGCCAGGTCGACTCCGCTCGCGGCCGCCCAGTCGATGAGGGCCGTGCGTTTGTCGTCGACCGACTGTATCACTTCGACTTTGAGCTTCTTTGCCCGGGCGGCGACGACGGGGTTGGTCTCCTTGGACAGGATGAGCACGGGGATGCCGGCATTGCGAAGCAGTTCGACGCCCATGCCGTCTGATCGGCTTACCGTCACGAACTCGACGCCGTCGGGGCCGACGTGCGCGCGGTCGTCGGTGTGCACGCCGTCGAAATCGGTAACGACGGCGACGACGGCGATGGGTTCGGCGCCGCCGGACACGCTCGCGATTGCCCCAGCGAGGGCGAGGTCATCCTCGGTGTCGATCTCAATCGCTGTCAGGTCGGGGACTATCCCGATGCCGATGCGGCCGAAAAAGCGGAACTTCGCCTCGACGAAGCCGGCGGTGCGCATGACGTAGAACGCGCCTGTCTCCTGGTACTGCGGTTCGCTGTCCTGCCTACGCAGCCGGAACGACGCGTCGTGGTTGACGCCCGCCGCTCCGGCCTCGCCGTCCCGCCACAGGAAGACGTGGGTGCTGCGCGCGGCGAAGACCACATCCGATTCGCCCTCGAGCACCCGCCGGATCGCGGCGTCGAGGTCGTCGGGATCGATGAATGGCGATGTCGCCTGGATGAAAACGACGACCTGCGGCCGGCCTCCTATGACGCCGAGCGCGTGCAGCAGCGCGGCCTCCGAGCTTGCCGAGTCCCCGGAGATATCGTCCGGTCGGTCGACGACCCCGGCCCCCGCCGCTCGGGCAGTGGCGGCGATCGCCGGGTCGTCAGTCGTCACGTAGACGGTGTCGATGAGGGCCGCGGCCACTGCGGAACCCACGGCCCGCGCGATGAGGGGAACGCCGCCCACCCTGCGCAGGTTCTTGCCGATGACGCCCTTGGATCCGCCCCGTGCGGGGATCACTGCAATGACGGATGGCCTGTCGAGACTCTCATCCGCCGGCACCGTCATCCTTCAAATCCTACGGGCGCGCGGTGACCCCGAGGTGAACATCAGGCACCCCGCAGCCTGAACAGTGTCAGTCGCCTCGCGACTGCAGGTAGTTCGCGACAGCTTTGGGTACGTACGGGCTCACGTCGCCGCCGAGGGAGGAGACCTGCCGCACGAGCGAGCTGGAGACGTGGGCGTGTGCAGGATTCGGCAGCAGGAATACCGTCTCCACGCCGGCGAGGTCACGGTTGACTATCGCCATGGGCGTCTCGTACGCGACGTCCACCTGGCTCCTGATGCCCTTGATGAGCACGCTCGCACCGACCTCTGTGCAGTAGTCGACGAGCAGGCCGACGCTCCAACTCGTTACGAGGATGTTACCCGGCACGCCAGCATCCCGGATCGACTGCTCGATGAGGGACACGCGCTGCGCGATCGGCAGTAGCGCGGTTTTGCCCGGGTTGTGCACCACGAGCACGTGCAGTTCGTCGAACAGGCCGGCGGCGCGCTCGATGACATCGAGGTGACCCAGCGTGACCGGGTCGAAAGACCCAGGAACTACGGCGATCCTGTGCATGGTTTTACCCTAGCGGGCGCAGATTGCCGGTTCGTTGCCGTTACGGCTCATTGCGGTCGCTGTCAGTTCTTGGCGAGGAACGCCTCGGACTCCTCGTCGAGCCGCCGGGCCAGCGCCTCCCGCAGTGCGGGGTGGCCGGCCAGGGACGGGTCATCCGCCAGCACGCCGGCAGCGAGCTCGCGGGCCTCGGCGATCAGCTCGCCGTCCTTAGCCACCCGCACGAGCCGCAGGCTCGACCTGCCGCCGGACTGCACGCTGCCGAGCACGTCGCCCTCCTGGCGCAGCTCGAGGTCTTTGTTCGCCAGTTCGAAGCCATCGAGAGTGGATGCCACGGCTTCGACCCTCTCGCGGGCCAGCGTCCCTTCCTCCGCCGCCGTGACGAAGAGACACAGCCCCGGCACACCCCCGCGCCCCACCCGCCCGCGTAACTGGTGCAGCTGGGACACCCCGAACCTGTCGGCGTCGAGCACCACCATTGTCGAGGCGTTGGGCACGTCGACCCCGACCTCGATCACTGTCGTCGCGACGAGCACGTCGATCTCGCCGCGCGCGAAACGCTGCATCGCGGCATCCTTCTCCTCGCTGGGCATCCTGCCGTGCAGCGGCTCGATGCGCTTGCCAGCGAGCACGGGATTCGACTGCAGGCTCGCGAGGACTTCGACGACACTCGCCCTGGTCCCGCCGGCGGGCTGCAGCGCATCGTCGGTGTCGTCGACGACCGTTGCATCGATCGCGGGACACACCACGAACGCCTGGTGGCCTTTCGCGAGCTCCTCTGAAACCCGCTCCCACACCCGGCCAACCCAACCCGGATGCTCGGCGAGCGGCACGACGAAGCTCTCGATCGGGGAGCGACCGGCCGGCAGTTCGGCGATCGACGAGATGTCGAGATCGCCGAAGACGGTCATCGCGACTGTTCGCGGGATCGGGGTCGCGGTGAGCACGAGCACGTGCGG
>FSUF01001214.1_pt1 | contig 10632 bp, 10 predicted proteins | sample 1637351 | NCBI WGS metagenome assembly FSUF01 (sample SAMEA3914816, study PRJEB12502) | metagenome | biome: forest; material: soil | place: USA | collected 2011-09-16 | depth 0.3 m | reverse complement strand
TGAGCAACACCGGTTTGATTTCGAGCTGCTGGCTGACTTAAGCTCTTCTGAACGCCCTGACGGATACGTCGGGGCGTCGACTTTAAGTCGGAAGAGTTCGTCCCGACCATCGATCACTTCCGGGTTTCCACCCGGGATGGCGCAGAAGGAGTTCAGCATGTCTCAGGAGACTCAGGTCACCTTCTTGACCCAGGATGCTTACGACCGCCTCGCGGCCGAGCTCGAGGAGCTGAGCGTCAACGGCCGCAACGAGATCGCCAAGCGTATCGAGGCCGCGCGCGAAGAGGGCGACCTCAAGGAGAACGGCGGCTACCACGCTGCGAAAGATGAGCAGGGCAAGATCGAGGCCCGAATCGTACAGCTCACCCAGCTGCTTCGGCACACCCCGGTCGGCGCCATTCCGGAAAGCCACGGAGTCGTCGAGCCCGGCACCGTCATCACCGCGAACATCGCCGGCGACGAGAGCGTGTTCCTCATCGGCAACCGTGAGATGGCAGCGGGCAGCGACCTGTCCGTCTACAGCGAGCAGAGCCCGCTCGGTGCTGCCATCCTCGGGCTCAACGTCGGCGAGTCGACGAGCTACACGGCCCCGAACGGCAAGCAGATCGACGTGACTGTCACCAACGTCGAGACGTACGCGGGCCAGTAGGCGATTCGTGTCAGGCGGCCCGCTCGGTTACCGGGCCGGGCCGCCTCATTCGTAGTCGACGACCGGGTCGTACCCTGCCGCGCGTAGTGCCTCGATCACCAGCTGGCGATGCTCGGTACCGCGGGTCTCGACGCTGACATCCAGTTCGACCTGGCTCAGCTGCAGGTCGTGACCGTGGCGGGTGTGCAGAACCTCCACCACGTTCGCGTTCGCTTCGGCCAGCAGTTCCGCGATTCGCGCGAGCTGGCCGGGGCGGTCCGGCAGCATGATCGTGAGCTTCAGGTAACGATCGGATGCGGCCAGCCCGTGACCGATGACGCGTTGCATCAGGAGCGGGTCGATGTTGCCGCCGCTGAGGATGGCAACGGTCGGCCCGGTCGGAGCGACCTTGCCGGCGAGGATGGCGGCGACCGCGACGGCACCGGCAGGCTCGACGACCATCTTGGCGCGCTCGAGCAGTACCAGCATCGCCCGGGCGATGTCGTCTTCGGTGACGGTGACGATTTCGTCGACCGCCTGCCGGATGATCTCGAAGTTCAGGACGCCCGGCTTGCTGACGGCGATCCCGTCGGCGATCGTCGCGACCGTGGAGATCTCGGTGGGCTCACCTGCAGCCAGTGACGGCGGGTAGGCTGCAGCGTTGGCTGCCTGTACGCCGATGACCCGGATCTCCCGGCCCTCCTGGGCTGCCCGCAATTTCACCGCGCACGCGACGCCGGAGATGAGTCCGCCTCCCCCGATGGGGACGACGATCGTGGTCGCGTCGGGGGCATCGTCGAGGATTTCGAGGCCGAGCGTCGCCTGGCCGGTCACGACGTCTTTGTGGTCGAACGGCGGGATCAGGACGGCCCCTGTCTCGGCGGCGAACGCTGCTGCAGCGCGCAGTGGCTCCTCGACCGTGTCGCCGCGGAGCACCACATCCGCCCCGTAGGCGCGTGTCGCGGCCAGTTTCGGAATGGCCACGCCGCGCGGCATGAAGATGGTGGCCGCTATGCCGAGGTCACGTGCAGCGAAGGCGACACCCTGGGCATGGTTGCCGGCGGACGCCGCGACGACGCCACGGGCACGTTCCTCGGGGGTGAGCTGGGCCAGCCGGTTGTACGCGCCACGGATCTTGTAGGACCCCGTGCGCTGGAGGTTCTCGCATTTGAGATGCACGGGCGCCCCGAGCACCTCCGCGAGGTACCGCGAGGTCTCCATCGGTGTATGTTCGGCGACCCGGGAGACGACGACACGCGCGGCCTCGATCTCATCGAGTGTCGGGCCTGCGAATGGTGTGCGCGTCGTTCCGGTCAGGGTAGCCACCGGTTCAGTCTATTGGCGTTCATATTCCGGGCGCGGCATGGCCGGCGATCTCAGCGGGGCCTTCGGGTGGGTCGTGGCACGGTCTCCCACAGTACCGGGATCGGCTGGTCGAGGGAGGGATCGCCGGGAGGCCCGGTGCGCCAGACCCCACTGGAGACGTACTGCACCATCACGTTGAGCACTGCGGCGACGGGCACAGCGAACAGCGCACCGGGGATCCCCGCGAGGAGTGAGCCGGCGGCAACGACGAGGACGACCGCCAGAGGATGGACCTTGACGGCCGTGCCCATGATGAACGGCTGCAGGACGTGCCCTTCGAGCTGCTGCACGCCGAGCACGATGATCAGCATGATCACCGCGAAGAACCAGCCTTTGAAGATCAGGGCGATGAAGACGGCGAGCGTGCCGGTCAGCACCGCGCCGACGATCGGGATGAAGGAGCCGAGGAACACGAGAACGGTGATCGGGATGACGAGTGGAAGCCCGAGGAAGAACGCACCGAGCCCGATTCCCACCGCATCGATCGTCGCGACGAGCACCTGTACTCTGACGAAGCTTGTCAGGGTGACCCAGCCGGCGCGCCCGGCGCCGTCGACGGCGGCGCGCGCTTTGTGCGGGAAGATGTGGACGATCCAGTTCCAGATGCCTTTGCCGTCGATCAGTATGAAGATCAGGCTGAACAGGGTGAGCAGGAGGCCGGTGAGCACGTGAGCAAGTGACGTACCGATCGACAGCGCACCGGAGATGAAGACCTGACTGCTCTGCTGGATGGCGGATCCCAGCTGCTTGAGGTAGCCGTCGATCTGGTGGGGCGTGAGTCCGAGCGGCCCCGTCGTAAGCCAGTCCCGGAACTGTTTGTATGCAGCAACGCTTTGGGCGCTCAGCGAGGATGATTCCCGCGTCACCTGCCAGACGGCGAGGTAGGTCAGGCCCCCGATCACGATGATCAGGGTGAGGATCGCGGTCACGATGGCGATCCACCTCGGCCAGCGGTGCCGGTGGAGGAACGCGGAGAAGGGCACGAGTAGCGCCCCGATCAGCACCGCGATCAGCAGCGGGATGACAATGAGGCTCAGCTGGATCACCAGGAAGATGACGACGCCGATGACTGCGCCGATGGCGAGGAGCCGCCACGCCCACGCCGCTGCGACTCTCACGCCTCGCGGCAGCGATTCCTCGACGGGACCCTGGACCGGGGCCGCCACTGTTGTGACGCCCCTTCGTCGTCCGGCGAAAAGGCCGCCCCGGGGCCGATCGCGACCCTGTCCTGCTGTGTCTGGTCCCTCGGTCGTAGCCACGGCGCAAGTCTACGGGCAGGCTACGGCAGGGCTCCGATGGTGTTTCCGATCTGGATGACCAGGGGCGGGTATTCGATGCTCGTCGAGTACCAGGTCCACGATCCTCCTGGCGAGGACTGCTGGAGATAGGCGCTGACCTGTCCGTTCGCCGGAACGTTGTTGAGCACGACGGACATCGACTTCGTGCCGACGAGGGTCTTCGGTCCGGTTCCGCCGAGGGTCCCCCCTGCGGCGTAGCCCCCGGCGTTCACCGTGACCGGGCTGGCCGCTTCGAGCAGGAATGCGATGACATAGGTCTGCGGCGTGGTGATGCCGTAGGCGGAGGGTTCGAAGTGCACGGAGACGAACGGGCCGCCCGCCGTCGTGGGACGGTAGCTGAGGCTTGCATACGGTGGCGCCGCATCGGTCTGGAGGATGTCGGGCGAGCCGAGCGTGAGGTTCGTGCGCCCTTTCCCGGTCGTCTTGACCGGACTGATGACCTCGATGGGCGGCGGAAACCAAGGAAAGTGGACGATTCTCGTCCAGTCGTCGAGAGTCAGATCCTTTTCGAATGTTGTGAGGTCGACTTTCCTGTCCTCGAACGGGGAGGTTGCGATGTCATACGATTCCTCAGACATGAGGAAAAGTCTACTCCCGCTGTCTACCCCCGTGCGGCGGTCACGGTGACCGGTGAACCGTTCAGCGCCAGGAACACTCCCTGGCCCGGAACCGTGGCCTCGCGCGCCGCGTGCTGCACCGATACGACCGTCCCATCGTCCAGTCTGACGAACGTGCGGCGAAGCGAGCCCAGAAAGCTCGTGGCGACGACAGAGGCCGGGATGCCTCTGGGAGCGAGGCTGAGGTCCTCAGGGCGCAGGAAGACAACGACCGGGCCGTCGGCGACATCCGCCCTCGCCAGTGGAAGCCGTTGCCCGAGCACCGTAACGGCTCCGCCCGTGACCACCCCGTCCAGCCGATTGCTGATCCCGACGAACTCCGCGACGAAGTCTGTCGCCGGCGTGCGGTACAGCTGCTCCGGGGTGCCGATCTGTTCGATCTCCCCCGCACGCATGACCGCGACACGGTCGGCGACCGCGAGGGCCTCCTCCTGGTCGTGGGTGACGAACAGCGTGGTGATCCCGAGCTCGGTCTGGATCTTGCGAATCTCCTCCCTGAGCTGCACACGCACCTTTGCGTCGAGTGCCGAGAGGGGTTCATCCAGCAGGAGCACGCGCGGTCGTGTGACGAGGGCGCGGGCGAGGGCCACCCGCTGCTGCTGGCCGCCCGACAGTTGATGCGCGAAGCGGCCGCCCAGACCGCTGAGTCCCACGAGTTCGAGCGCCTCGGCGGAACGTCGCCGCCGGCTGGCCGCATTCACATGACGCATCTCGAGGCCGAACTCGATGTTCTGCGCGACCGTCATGTGCGGAAAGAGCGAGTAGGACTGGAAAACCATTCCGATATCACGCTTGTTCACGGGGGTGTTCACGACATCATCACCGTTGATCCTGATCGACCCGGACGTGACCTGCTCGAGGCCCGCCAGCGCGCGAAGGGCCGTCGTCTTGCCGCATCCCGACGGTCCGAGAAGTGCGACGAACTCCCCCGGCGCCACCGTCAGGTTCACGCCGTTCAGGGCGCGCTGGCCCGAATAGTCCTTGACGACGTCGACCAGTTCGACGCTCGCACCCTCCTGGACGGTGATGGGCATCGTGCTCGGCTGGGTCTCAGCTGTGGTGGTCATGTGGTTCTCCGATTGCGCCCGAGCGAACCAAGGCGGCCGATGAGTAGAAGGAGGACGAAGGCGACGATCAGCGCGAACAGTGCGAAGATCGCCGCGACGTAAGGATCGCTCTGCTGGAGCAGGATGAGCGCTGTCTGGAACGTGTTCTGGCTGAGGAACGACGCGATCGTGAACTCGCCGAGCACCACGGCGATGGTGATGAAGACGGCGGATGCGATGCCTCGTCGCAGGTTCGGCAGCACGATCCGCCAGAGCACGCTCCCCCATCCCGCACCGAGCGAACGTGCCGCCTCGGTCAGGATCACGACGTCGGACGCCGCGAGGTTCACGGCGATCGGGCGGTAGGCGTACGGCAGCACGATGATGCCGATCGCGAACGCCAGCGTCCACGGCGAACTTCCGAAGATCGACGCCACCACCGAATACACCGGCACGAAGCCGACGACGAGCACGACCGTGGGGACCGTGATGGGCAGGATGCAGACGAACTCGAGCCAGCGTCGCATCGTCGGGTAGCGCAGCTCGACGAGGAGCATGGTCGGAAGCAGCAGCAACAGGATGAGCGCGAGCGTGACCACACAGATGACGAGCGAATTGCCCAGCCCCTGCCACAGGACCTCGTAGGCCGAGGAGTCCGCCGGCTGGACGATCGAAGCGTAGTGCTCGAGCGTGAGCTGCCCGGTCTGGCCCTTGCGGAGGGTGAACTGGAAGAGCGCCAGGATCGGGACGAGGAAGGCGACCACCGCGATGGTGAGGATGGTGTGGCGGGCGAACGCGCTCGGCTCGGCCCCGAAACGCTGCGCGCTCACCGCTGCCACCTTGAGGATCGACGCTGGAGCGCCGAGTAGGCGAGCATGACGAAGACCATCACCACAAGCATCCCGAGCGCCAGCACCCCGGCGACGTTCGAGACGCCGACGACGGTCTCGCTTGTGAGTTGCTGGCGGATGGTCAACGGAACGATGCCGCCCTGGTCGATCAACGCCGCAGCCGTCGCATACGACGAGAATGCGTTGGCGAACAGGAGGATGAAGCAGCCCCAGAACGCCGGCGCGAGGATGGGGCCGGCGACGCGGCGCCAGTAGGTGAAGCGGTTGCCGCCGAGGATGGCGGTCGCCTCGCCCCACTGCGGTTTGAGTCCTGACAGCGCCGGCATGAACGTCAGGACCATGAGGGGAACCTGGAAGTAGATGTAGGGGAAGAGCAGTCCGGGGATCTGGTAGAGCAGCGGGCCGTTCGCGTTGATGTCGAAGCCGAAGGTCTGTTTCAGCCATTGGGTCAGCAAGCCCTGGATGCCGATGGTCGCGATGAACGCGAACGCGAGCATGACGCCGCCGAACTGGGCGAGCACACTGCTCGCGGAGTCGATCGCCGTTCGGAGGAAGCTGTCGGGCCTGACGCCCAGCAACGCATAGCAGATGACGGCGCCGGCGACGGAGCCGACGGCCGCACTCACTGCGCTGACGGCGAAGGAGGCGACGAATGCCGACTGGATCGTCGGATCGGCGAACGCCGCCAGGTTCGCGAAGGTGAAGCGCCCATCGGACGTGAAGAACCCGCTCGCCACGGCGACAAGTGCCGGGATGGCGAGGAAGGTCAGCACATAGGCGGCGAAAGGGGTGAAACACAGCCACACGACGCTGCGGCGTCGGGACACAGTCCCGGCGCCGCGCGTCGTCATAGCCGGCACGTCAGTCGAAGCGGCAGTCATGCGGGATGCCTCGATCAGCTGACGGCCCTGGCCCAGTTGCTGGACAGCACCTTGGCTGCAGCGGCAGCCTGGTCAGCGGTCAGCTGCACGAAATCCGCGGGAGGTTCGCCCACCGACTTCAGCACCTGGGTGTCGACGGTGTTGCTCTTCTGCATGGCGGCGAGAGTCGACGGGTAGGCGCCGGACGCGAGGAACAGGTTCTGCACCTCGGGCGTGTATAGGTACTCCTCCCAGAGGCGAGCAGCAGCCGGGTGCGGTGCATCCACGTTGATCGACTGGTTGTAGTAGCTTCCGAGGGCGCTGCCGGGCAGAACGACCGTCTTCCAGTTCGGGTTGCCGGCCGAACCGCCATCGGGACCCCACGCCAGGTTGTTGTAGCTCCACTGGATGACCACCGGAGTCTCACCCGAGTTCACCGTGGCCTGAGTCGGCAGGACGGAGAGGAAGTTGCCGGCCTTCTTCAGCTTGCCGAAGAAGTCGATACCGGGCTGGATCTTGTCAGCCGAGCCGCCGTTCCCGAGCGCTGCGAGATACACAGCGCTCGCCGCCTCATTCGCCTGGGTCGGGTTCCCCTTGATGGCGACCTTGCCCTTGTAGTCGGCTCCGAGGAGGTCGCCGAGCGCCGACGGCGCGGTCTTGATCTGCTTGGAGTCGTAGCCGATCGACATGAGGCCGGTGTAGTCGTAGTACCACTTGCCTGCGGCGTCCTTGAAGCCCTCGGGGATGTCCGCCCAGTTCGCGACCTTGTAGGGAGCGACGAGGCCGAGGTTCTGGTCGAGCACGGCGGTGCCGAGGTCGAAGACGTCGGGAGCCGTGGCCTGGCCCTTCTGCGACTTCGCGGCAGCGATCTCGTCTGCGCTCGACCCATTCGGGTTCGCCGAATTGATCGTGATCTTCGGGTACTTCTTCTCGAACCCGTCGATGATCTTGCCGTAGTTCGCCCACGACGGCGGAAGGGCGATGACGTTGAGCCGGCCTTCAGCGTTCGCCGCCGCGACCAGGCCGGAGAGGCCGCCGAAGTCGGTGGCGCTGGTTGCCGTCGCCGCGTCGACCTTGGGAGCCGACGACGCATCCGTGCCTGCAGCCGCAGCCGAGCATCCGGCCAGTGCGAGGGCAGCGATCGTCGCGAGCGATACGGTCGCGATCGTGCGCTTGGTGGTCAAGAATGCCTCCTCGGAACGCCCGCGGCCGGTTCGCGCTTTGTCGCGAACCGTGCAACACCGCAGGATCAGTCCTCGGCCATGCTGACCGCAGGGGGTTACGGGTTCGGGCGCAGGAGGTTAATTGAGGGCGAATCCTCGGTGTCGCACGCTACCGCTAGTGTCAAATGCGATGGTTGACACGATTTCGTCCTCGGGCGCGCGCCGCATCGCCCTCGCTGCCCAGGGGTTCGGTCGGCCGCGCCCGCCGGTCGTCTCCATCCGGCAGCTGAACGGGCTGGTCGACCGGCTGAACCTGCTGCAGATCGACTCGGTGAACGTCTTCGAGCGCAGCCACTACCTGCCCGTGTTCGCGCGGCTCGGCGCGTACGACAAGTCACTGCTCGACCGCATCACGTTCGAGGCGAAGGCCCCGCACACTGAATATTGGGCGCACGAGGCCGCGCTCATCCGGCGCGAAGACTGGGCGCTGTTCCGGTGGCGCATGCGCGCCTATCGCCGGCACCACGGCGACCCCGAAGACGGCTGGTTCCAGCGCAATCGATCGACGGTGGAGTGGTTGCGTGCAGAGCTGGCTGCGAACGGCCCGCTCGCGGCAGGCGAGATCGAGCACGACGCGAACAAACGCACGGGCCCCTGGTGGGGCTGGTCCGACGTGAAGCAGGCGCTCGAGTACATGTTCTACTTCGGCGAGGTGGCGATCGCCGGCCGCACCCGGTTCCAGCGGCGGTACGCTCTCGTCGAGAACGTGATTCCCGGTGCGGTCCTCGATCGGGAGGTCGACGAAGCCGATGCCGTTCGGGAACTCATCCGGCGTTCCGCCGTCGCGCACGGGATCGGAACGCTCGGCGATCTGGCGGACTATTTCCGCATCAAGCGCGCCCCGGCATCCATGGCCGTTCGTGAGCTCGAGGAGTCCGGAGAGCTGGTTCCCGTGACCGTGAGCGGCTGGGAGCGCAACGGACGACCCGAGCAGGCGTGGGTCCACCGCGACGCCCGACCGCCTCGCATCCTGGAGGCTACCGCCCCCCTCTCCCCCTTCGACCCCGTCGTCTGGTACCGCGATCGCGCCTTGCGCATGTTCGATTTCCATTACCGCATCGAGATCTACACGCCGGAGCCGAAACGGGTCTACGGCTACTACGTGTTGCCGATCCTCCTCGATGACCGGATCGTCGGGCGGATCGACCTGAAGAACGACCGCCAGGCGGGGGTGCTGCGTGTGCAGGCGGCCTGGACGGAACCGGACGCGCCCGCTGAGACCGCTGAGCGTGTCGCCGGGCTCCTCCACGAGGCTGCGGCGTGGCAGGGCCTCGGCGAGGTGGTGGTGAGGGGGCGCGGTGACCTCGCTCCCGCGCTCGCGAGCGCGCTACGCTGAAGCCGCCCGCGCGTCGCACGCTGGCGCGGCGTCGGTTAGAAGGTGCTGCCCATCTTCTCGAGGCGCTCGACGCGCTCCGGAATCGGCGGGTGGGTGCTGAGGAGACGGCTCATCAGGCTCGGCTTCAGCGGTTCAGCGATCCAGAGGTGCGCCATCGACGAATTCTGGCGGCGCATCGGGCGGCCGTAGTCCTGCAGTTTCAGGAGGGCGCTGGCCAGCGCATCCGGCTGACGCGTTGTCATCGCGCCGGTCGCATCCGCGAGGTATTCGCGCTGGCGCGACACGGCGAGCTGCACGAGTGTCGCCACCAGCGGCGCGATGATCATCGCGATCAGACCGAACACGAGGACGACGGGGTTGCCCCCGCCACCTCCTCCGCCGCCGTTGTCGTTGTTGCGTCCGCCGCCGAGGCCGCCGAAGAAGGCCATCCGAAGGAACATGTCGGCGATGAACCCGACGGCGACCGTCAGACCGAACACGATCATCGAGAGCCGGATGTCGTAGTTGCGGACGTGCCCGAGCTCATGCGCCATGACGCCCTCGAGTTCGGCGTCATTCATGATGTCGAGGAGCCCGGTCGTCGCCGCCACCACGGCATGCTGCGGATCGCGACCGGTCGCGAATGCGTTCGGTGCCGGATCGTTGACGACGTACACCTTCGGCATGGGCGTGCCGGTGGCGATCGACAGGTTCTCGACCACGTTCCACAGGCGCGGGTTGTCCGATTTCTGGATCTCGATCGCGCCGGACATGCTCAGCGCCTGGCTGGTCGCGAGGTAGTACTGGAAGACCGCATACAGGGTCGCCACGACAAGCGTGATGATCACGATCGTCGGGTTGTTGTAGATGTACGCAGCGAGCCAGCCGAGGCCGCCGATGATCAACAGGAACAGCACGATGGTGATGACGGTGTTGCGCTTGTTCCTGGCGATTGCTCTATACATTGCCGCCTGCCGCTAGAACTGCACGCGGGGCGGTTCCGCGATTGCCGCGATGTCGCTGACTTCGAAGAAGTCACGCTCGTCGAAGCCGAGCCGCTTGGCGAAGACGCTGTTCGGGAACACCTTGATCTTGGTGTTCAGTTCGCGAACGCCTCCGTTGTAGAAGCGACGCGACGCCTGGATCTTGTCCTCGGTGTCGACCAGGTCCGCCTGCAGGCGGAGGAAGTTCTGGCTCGCCTGAAGCTGCGGATAGGCCTCTGCTACGGCGAAGATGCTGCGCAGGGCTGACTGGATGTGGTTCTCTGCCACGGACGCTTCAGCGGGACCCTGCGCCGAGAGCGTCTCCGCTCTCGCCTTCGTCACCGACTCGAAGACGCCGCGCTCGTGTGCTGCGTAGCCCTTGACCGTCTCGATCAGGTTCGGGATGAGGTCGGCACGACGCTTCAGCTGCACCGTGATGTCGCTCC
>FSUF01000699.1_pt1 | contig 10676 bp, 8 predicted proteins | sample 1637351 | NCBI WGS metagenome assembly FSUF01 (sample SAMEA3914816, study PRJEB12502) | metagenome | biome: forest; material: soil | place: USA | collected 2011-09-16 | depth 0.3 m | reverse complement strand
GTCCTCGTGAGGCGTCGGCAGGTACTCGCCGTCATCCGAGATGATGCCACGAACCTGTGCCTCACCGAAGACGAGGTCGGCACGCTCCGGCGGGTCGTCGGCGTCGACCGGAACATACGCAGCGCCCGCGGCCAGCACGGCGAGGATCGAAACATACAGTTCGCGTGAACCCGAAGCCATGCGGATGCCGACGCGGTCGCCGCGGCGGACACCGGCGAGGTTCAGGCGGGCGGCGACAACGACAACCCGTGCCATCAGTTCGCGGTAGCTGAGGGCACCCCGACCGTCCTCCAGGGCGGACGCTTCAGGAAACGACGACGCCGTTGCGCGTAAGACGTCGATGAGTGTGCGTGGTGCAGGCGCGGCGTCACCACGATCGAGGATCGCGTCGGGTGGTTCGGTCACGTCTCAGCTCCGGTCGAAGATTCGCAATGCCCCAACCCGCGGGCACCCGCTGCACGGAGCTAGCTGTGAAGGGCAGCCGCGAGGTGAAGAAGGGTCACTCGTCGATGTTGGAGAGCAGGTCGACGAGACCCGCCTTGCTCAGCGACCAGTAGCCGGTGCGACCTTCGGCCTTCGCGCGGTCGCGAAGCTCGCGGACGGTGAGGTCGGCGAGGGCGGCCGGAGGAGCGGGAGAGGTGGCCGGCGGAGTGGCCGGGGCAGCCTTGGGAGGCTTCGACGTCGTCGGGGCGCTGGACCTGACGCGCTTCGCGGGCACCTCCTTCACCAGTTCGGGAGCTGCGGGAGCTTTCGCCTTGCTCGACGAAGCCTTTGTCTTCGCGGGAGCCGTCTTCGGCTTGGCTGCCACCGCCTTGGGCTCTGTCGCGGCCTTCGACTTCGCGATTTCGTCCCTCCTGGACTTCAGGACGGATGCGGCCATGTCCTGCGCTGCACTCACGGACGACGCCAGCGAGTCGGTCGCCGCCTGCGACCCCTTCGCTATTTTCGCGGTCGTCGCCTTCGACGTCTTCGCCACCTTCGCGGTCACAGCCTTCGACGTCTTCGCAACCTTGCCGCCGGCCGCCTTCGACGTCTCCGCTACTTTCGCGGTCACCGTCTTCGACGTCTTCGCAACCTTGTCGCCGGCCGCCTTCGAGGTCTCCGCTACGGCCTCGCGAGCCTGCTTCGCTGCCGCAGTCGCCCGCTTCTGGAGCTCCTCAAGCGATGCCGCAAGTTCTTCGACCCTTCTGCGCGCCTTCTTGTCGAGATCTTTCGCCGCTCTGCGAGCATCCTCGACCGCGGCCTCCGCTTTCGCGAACGCCTCGTCCGCGGCTTTCTCGATCTTGGTCTTGTTCGCCATGGGTGTCCTTTCGGATCGGTGGGCTGCAGCGCCGCCAGCGCCCCCAGTTTGACACCGCAACGCCTGATCCGTCACGCGATTTCGTCCGCGCGCCTCGTCGCATCGCCGCACCAGGTGAGCGGGCGGTGCTGCTCGTCGACTGGTCGCCCGACCGCTCTCGCGACGGCGAGCGCGGGTCAGCCGAAGCGGCCGTTGACGTAGTCGAACGTCCGGCCGTCGATCGGCTCAGTGAACATCGCGTCGGTGTCCCCGTATTCGACGATCGCACCGGGCGTCCCGTGGGAAGCCAGGAAGAACGCACACTGCGTCGACACCCGCTGGGCCTGCTGCATGTTGTGCGTGACGATCACGATCGTGACGTCGTTCACCAGTTCCAGCATCGTCTCCTCGATCACCCGGGTCGACGTCGGGTCGAGTGCGGAGCACGGCTCGTCCATGAGCAGCACTCGCGGCTTGACCGCGAGGGACCGCGCGATGCACAGCCGCTGCTGCTGGCCGCCGGACAGTCCCCCGCCCGGCGCGCGAAGACGGTCGCGCACCTCCTTCCACAAGCCGGCCTTGGTCAGACAGGTCTCCACAAGCTCGTCGCGTTCCCCGCGCGTCGCCCGCGTGCCGGTGAGCTTCAGACCGGAGACGACGTTGTCGTAGATGGACATCGCCGGAAACGGGTTGGGCTTCTGGAACACCATCCCGATGCTCTTGCGGGCATCCACCAGCCGTTTGCGGGCGTCATAGATGTCGTCGCCGTCGAGCAGGACCTCGCCAGCCAGGCTCGCCGACGGGATCAGCTCGTGCATGCGGTTAAGGATGCGCAGGAACGTCGACTTTCCGCAGCCGGACGGGCCGATCAGGCTCGTGATCACGCCCGCGGGCATCGTCAGCGAGACCCGGTCCAGCACCTGATGGTCGCCGAACCACGCCGAGATGTTTCGCGCGTCGAGAGCGGCGAGGGGCGTCCGGTCGGCGTCCAGGACGGCGGTGGTCACCCCCACCGCCGGGGCGAGCGAATCGTCACTCCTCCGCGTGTTCTCGACTGGAGCGTGGCGGGGCGCCTGCAGCGGCGGAGGGAGCAGTTCGGTGCGCTCGTCGTCCGACCTGCGGTCGACTGAGAAGGACTCGAACGACGGCTCGGGGATGTCGACCGCCGCAGGCTGGCCGTTCACCGCCTGAAAGATCGGGTCGAATTCGTTCGGGTTCCGGTCACTCATGATCAGGGTCACTTTCGGGTTCAGAGCAGGTTGGGCAGCAGGCGGGACACCTGGTCGGCCGCGACGACGCCGACCGCCAGCGTGATCGGGACGAAGACGATCCAGATGCGCTGGGCGCCGAAACGGTCGAACAGCCGGGCCGCGATGAATTCGGCCGCGACCAGCGCCTGGAGTGCAAAGACAAGGAGCCAGATCGTGGACGGATCACTCCCCAGCTCACGGTCGGCGAGCGGCAGGGTGTTGGCGGTGGTCTGTCGCGTACCCGCGGGCTTCGGGGTACCCACGAGCTGCGCATCCACTCGCACCACGCCGGACGGCACGTACGGCAGGCCGCGGGCCGTCTCGAGCGTCAGCCGGCCCTGGCCGCCCGGCAGCGCAGGCAGGTCGGGGTCGCCGGCGTACCGCACGCCGACAACACGGTAGGTGCTCCTGCCCTGGCCGGTGATGGTGGTGATCGTTGCTCCGGGCGCAAGTTCCTGGATGCGCGAGAACGGGCCGCCGTAGGCCGCCGCTCTGCCCAGGACGACGCTTACGCCGGCCTGGCCGGGCAGCACGGTGTCGCGGCGATGGCCCGGGCCGTTCGCGGTGACACCTGACGACGATCCCTCGAGCACGACCTCGTCGACCCCGATCGACGGGATGGCGATGCGGGCGACCGGGACACCGTCGGCCAGGAGCACATCGTTCACGTCGCCTTCGCTCACCGGAGCTGTCGAATCGGACAGCTCCTGTCGGAACGTGTTGAGAGCGATCTGCTGGCCGACGAGGTGGTGGATGTGGCTGAGGAGCAGGATGTTCGCAGCCAGGCCGATCAGCAGCGCGGCCGTGAGCATCACCATCGCGCGCACTGTGCGCTGTGCCTGCGTCATGACGACGGGTTCGCGCGGTGGAACAGGCGGCCGCCGCGGCGGGCGCGGAACCTTCGGCGGACGCGGAGGCCGGGGTGACCGGGGCCGCTTGCCTTCTTCGGCAGGCGGCTCCTGGTCTTCCGCGACCGGCGCGTCGGTGACCGCCGTCATGCGATCCCCACCGCGAGGAGACCGCCCGCCGACCTGATGACGTAGACGATCGCGAAGCCGGTGCACCCGACGACGAGCCCGGCGGCGCCGAGCCACGGGAACGCGAAGATCGAGACCTCGCGCACCAGCGACTTCAGAGTGATCCCGTCGACGGACCCGGGGGGCGTGTACCGGGCGTGCGCCGTGAGCACGGTCCACTGCCCCACATTCTCGAGCTCGCGCCGCACGCGCATGGTGGCACCCGGCTTGATCGGCTCGACGGTGAATGTGCCGGTGTCGCTGACGGTGTTGCCGACGGGCCCGGTCAGCCAGATCCGCGCCGTCGACGTGATGCTCGATTTCGAGCCATTGTGCACCTCGAACCAGACGAGGACCTTGCCTCCGAACGGGTTGACGGCCGGTACGTAGGCCGCATGAAGGCCGCCCGTGTTGATCGGACCGTTGTCGACTCCGGTCGAGCCGCCGCCGGAGCCGTTGCCGGAGCCGTTGCCGCCGGTCGGGCCCCCGCCCTTGCCGCCGGACGAGCCGCTGTCACCGGAGCCGCCGCCCGACCCGCTGGCCGACCCGCTGGCCGACCCGCTGCCCGACCCGTCGCCGGTTCCGCCCGGCGCCGGGGTATCCGTCGGCGATGCCGTGGCCGTTGGCCCGGGGATGTCGACCGAGATCCCCACTCCGCCGCCGCTGTCCGACGTGTCCGCGGACGCCGCGCCCGCACCGGCGACCAGCAGCGCGCCGGTGCCGAGCACCACCGCGGCGGCGAACGCCGACCCTCGCGAGAACCAGTGCCGGTCGGTGGACGACCGATCAGGCCTTGGCATGGTCGGAGCCCGAACCCGTCTGACCGGCGGCTGCGCCGACGGCTTCCTCCTGCTCCTCGCTCGCCTTGCGGCGCGCTTCGGCCTCGGTGTACGCGACCCACTCGGCCGCGCGCTTGCCATCGCCCCGCCGGCGGAGCCGGCGGTAGAGGAAGAACCCGCCGACCAGGAGCGCGGCGACCAGGAGCCACCACGGGATCGCGGCGATCACGGTGTCACGCGAGACCACGCGCAGGGGGCCCGGGTTGAGCGCATCCTTGTCGACCGTCGGCTGAAGGCTGACATACGGATTCAGGTAGCCGACCTGGGCCACGCCGGGGACGACGACCGACATGGTGCGTGTGCTGCCCGGAAGTATCTCCGGGACGACCAGCCTGACCGGCGCGCCCGTGGCGATCCCGAAGAATGTGTTCGCACCGGCAAGCAGTTGGGCTCCCAGCGAGACGTTTCCGCCGTTCCTGATCGTGAAGGTCAGGGTGGTCTTGCCGTCGAGCGGGTTCCACGACGGATCGTACGTGGCGTTGAGGCTCGCGATGGTCAGTTGGGGCTGAAGCTCGCCCGGGACGCGCACGTACAGTCGGGTCGCGACCCGGCGGTCGACGAGGATTCGGCCAGTTGGGGACTGGTTTGACAAGACGATGCCGCCCGCGTGGTCGCCCGGGCCCGCGTTGGCCGGCACGTTCACTGTGAACGGCACCGTCTTCTGCTGGCCGGGAGCGAGGGCGATGTGCTCGACCGTGTCGGCGCCGTTGAAGATGATCCAGGTCCCGACTGCGGTGGGCTTCTTCGAGGTGTCGAGCAGTGCGTACTGTCCGCTGTCGGTGTTGAACGCATCCGTCGCGAACAGAGTGACCGTCTGGGGCGTCGAGCCGGTGTTCCTGACGACATACTCGTCGTCGAGGCGCTGGCCCGGCTTCATCTGGTAGCTGAGGCGCGTACGGTCGTCGGCGGGACCACCTGAAATACCATCGGTCTGGTCGGCGAACGCCGGGGCTGCGCTCAGTCCGAGCGTGAAAGCGAAGGCCAGCGCGGCCGCAATGATGCCGCGGAGGGTTCGGGATCCGGGGCGGGAAGTCGGGTTAGTGGGAAGCACGCTTTATTCGTCCAAATCAGGGTGTACAGCCGTTGTCGGCGGGCTGAACGGGGTGGAAACGGCAGAAGGAGGGGCCGCGATGTGTGGCCCCTCCCCTGCGATCGATGATTCCTACTTCGAAGTGAGCGTGAGCGTCATCGTCGAGTTGTAGGTGCCCGCCGCCGTGTTCGCCGGAGCGACGAGCGTCAGGGCCGCGTTGAGGCTCGTCGACCCGAGGCCGCCGCCGGCTGCAGCCGAAGCGAAGCCGCTGAACGCCGTCGAGTCGCCCGCGAGGTGTTCGGCGCCTGCCACCACGTTGTTCGCGGTGCCCACGATCGCCGGCTTCACACCGAGCTGCTTCGAGTCGATCGTCTTCGTCGCGTCAGACGCGTTCACGAAGGGAGCGGTCGAAGCCGTGACGTCCCAGCCCGGAGCCGTCACGACACGCTGGTCCGAGACCTGGAAGGTCGGCAGCGTACCGGTGGAGGTGGAGAGCTGGTTCACGAGGGTTGCGGTCCCGAGGGTTGCCTTGGCGCTCGCGGGAACGGTGAGGCTGAGCACTCCATCCTGGGCGGCGATGGTGGTCGCCTGGATGGCGATGGTGCCCGTTCCGGTCGGGGGTGGCCCCGCGACGGTCGTGGTCGCGGGGTCGAAGGTGTAGTTACCGGTACCCGCGGTCACGTGGGCCGTGAAGTACCAGATGCCGCTCGACGCCAGGTTCACGTTGGCATCCTTGAGGCACGCAACACCGAAGCTCCAGTCGCCGCCGGCAGCCTGAATCGGAGCGATCGAGCCGTTCACCTGCGAGGCGGGCGACGTGTCGACAGCCTGGAGCGTCTTCGTCGAGTTGTGTCCGACGATGGGTGCGGAGGCCTGCCACGCACTCGGCGTACGCTCCGTGCCCTTGTGGGTGATGAAGGTCGACCAGCCGGTTGAGTCGGTCGGGCACTGGAGGTTCGCGAGATAGTCCGTCGCGGACGGCCCGACGGTGATGGTCTCACCCCACGGGATCGTCGCACCGTTCGCGACGAACGCTGCCGTGTTGTTGTCGAAGAGGTACAACCCCGTTTCGGAGCCGTTCGACTGCACGTCGGCCATAGCGATCGACGCGGTGCCGACGGCGAGGCCGAGGGCGGCAACACCGGCGACGGCGATCGTCGCGATGCGCTTCTTGTTCATGATCTACCTTTCAGTTTCTCTTGTGGTGGAGCTGATTAGGAGAGGTTGGCGCGGATGATGGTGTTCGATGACGGAGCGAGGAAGCCGAACTTCGTCTTGACGGCACCGGAGTTGGTAGCGAGAGGGCCGAAGTTCGTGAGGCTTTTCGGCTTCGTCGGGTCGACGAGCGCCGCCAGGGTCGCGTCATAGGTCGGGCTCGCGGTGTTGATGCGCGCGTACTCGACGACGACATACGTGTCGCGACCCCAGGTGGAGTCGCCGTAATATGCGGCGTTCGGAACGAGGGCGTTGCCCGTTCCGTTGTACGGAGCGGTTGCACCCTCGGCACTGCCGAGGACGGCGGCACCGGTGCGGTCCTGAGCCGCGCCGTTCTTCTGCGCGACCCAGCTGGCGACCGAGAACGGGATGATCTGGCCGGCCGTGCCGAGCACGGTGCCGTCGTTCTCGGGGAGCGTGCTCTGGTTCACGCAGGCGCCCGGTGTGGTGACGCCGATCGCCGACAGGAAGAACTTGCGCGTTCCGGAGGCGGGCTGGGGCAGGACCGGCGAGACCGCGACGCCGTTGACCGTGGTCAGCGTGCAGTTGTAGATCTGCGTCAACTGCGCGGTGCTCAGCTGCTCGAGGCCGGTCGCCGTTCCGGCAGCGATGGCGTACGAGACGGCGTCACGGCTGAACGGGATGTAGGCCAGCGGGCCGGACGTGTTGGCGTTGGCGCCCGGGCCCGACGACGAGCGAGCGATGTCGACCTGGCCGGTGATCGAGACGGCGGGCGTCGCGTTGCCGGAGACAGAGAACGGCGCACCATCGATCGAGCGGCTGAGTGACTTGACGCCATCGCCCGAGCCTGCGGGGCGGGCGAAGTACTTCCCGTTCGGCTTGGTCTGGATCGCGGCGGACCCGAACGCGTCGTACGATGCGATCGCCGCGCCGGCGTTCGTCGTCGTGCGCACAGTCGGACCGGTGATCGAAGTGCCGTTGGCGAGAGCGTTGGCGGCGTCCTGCAGTGTGTCCGATCCGGCGAGCACGTAGCTGCTCGACACAGGGTCGGCGTTCGCCGGAGCCGTGACGACGAGGCCAGCGAGAGCAACACCGACGACTGCACAGAGCGCAGCAGCCTTCTTGTTCTTCACTATGTTTCCTTTCGGGTGGATTCGCGCGACACGCGATGTGGTCGCGACGATTTGACCCGTGGCTCCGCCGGGCGGCGTGGACTCGAGGGTCAAAATCGGGGGGCGGGTCACGGGAACCTCCGCAGCCTGCCGATGATGGGGACGGACGTGGCGGCTACGAGGCCGCCCGCCAGGCCCCCGGGAACGACGGCGGGTATGCCGCCGACGCTCGGGTCTTTCGGGGTCTTGCCGTCGCTGAGCGGACCGGCCGTATCGCCGGTCGCGGCCGGGCTGTTCGGCGTCGGGCTCCCCGCGCTCGTACCGGACGAGGTGCTGCCGCTGTACCCCGTGCTGGAACCGGCGGTGCTGCCGGTGCCCGGTGTTACGCTTCCCGTGCTCGCCGGGGTTTCGGCCTGCGCAGCCACACCGGACTGGATGGCCGCCGCGGCACCGATCGCCTGCGTCTTCCACGCGGCCGGGATGGGAGCGTAGCCGGGCGGCAGCTGCCCGGGGTCGACGCCGGGCTGCTGTCCTGTCGTCGCCGCGTAGCGGATGAAGGTCGCAAAGTCCGCCCGCGTCTTCGCGTCGGGCTGAGCCGGGTTGGTTGCTGCGTAGATCGGCATTGCGAGCGGGTACGCGTCTTTCGCGGCCTTCGCTGCAACACCCGTGGGGTCGTACTCGAGCACCTGCTTCTGCGACGAGACCGGTGTCATCGCGGCGGCCGCCGCGCTCAGGGATGCGGTGGTCGGCGCAACGAACGCGCCTGCGGCGTTCTCCAGCTGCGCGGTGACGACCTGGTACTTGGCCGCTGAACTCGTGTCCGTCAGCGAGAGCACCCGCTGGTAGCCGGGGAGGTTGCGCACGCTCTTCCCGTATTTCGGGGGCGATGTGGTCGGATCCCACAGACCGAGGGTCTGGCCATCACCCCGGAGCGTGAAGTAGGCGGCCTGGTCGAGGTCGTTCGTGTACGGGCGCCAGGTGACGAGGTTGACCTCCCCGCCGGACGCCGACGCGGGCTGCGTGATCGGGTCGGCCTTGGGGAAGTCGTCACGCGGGAGGGTGAGACCTGCACCCGTCGGATTGATCTTGGCGTCCGTCGAACTGTTGGGATTGACGATCATGCCGTAGCCGTCGCCCTTGCCCGCGAGGAAAGCGACCGCCGACGGGTCGCTCAGCACGTAACGCCAGAGCTGGAAGGCCGCATCCGATCGTCCCTGGGGCACGAGGAGGTCGGCGACCGACGGCGCCACGATCGCCTGGTATTTCCAGTCGGGGTTGTCCTCGTTGACTTTCTGGAAGTCCGGATCCAGCAGGAGGTTGCGCGGATTGTTCCTGAGTTCTTTGTGGTCGGCGTTCGTAGGGATGGAGTCCTGGTACGACGCCGTCAGGAGCTTGGCGATCAGCCTCGGCGTGAGCCTCATCGAACTGAACGGAAGCCCGGTCTTGTCCGCCTGGTCTGCTGGGGTCGTGTCCGACGCGGTCGGCGAATGGTCGACGGCGAACGCGACCGCGAGGCCTCCGACGGCGATCGGAGCGTAAGTGAGATTGTCGGGGTCGCCGGTACTGAGGGGGCGCGAGGTGAGCGCAAGCGAGGCCGTGTCGGTTCCATTCGCCGCGAGCACGGCATCCGACTCTGCGCCGTTGCTCATGGTGTAGATCGCTCCGCCCTGCGAGTTGCAGAGCACGGGCTGCCACGACGAGACGGCGCCCGAAACGAGTTCGCTTCCGCGAATCTGGCGCTCAGCGGCGCCGAGTGCGCAGGTGATCCCGAGCGGCTTGAAGGTCAGGCGGAAGGCGATGCTGTGCTTCCACACGTCCCAGCGCAGGCCCGACTGGGTGATGTGCGAGTCGCCGCCGTCGGCTGTTCCACGGGGGATGACTACGAGCCAGCATGCCTGGGGCTTCGACGTGGACCCGTTGGTGACAGGATCGCCGCAGCCGAGGCCGTTCGCCTGGAGCGCGGTCTGGATCTCGAACTTTACCGAGCCGGCGCCGTTCGTCGCCGAGCCCGCCCAGGGCACCTCGTTCGACGAGTTGGGGTTGAAGAACTGGTTGACGTTCACGTTGACGTCTTCGACCTTCTTGTTATTCACGACCGACGCGACCGTCTCGCCCGTCACCGCGCGGAACGGGATCGAGGTGTACGTGGGGCTGGCGAATCCGGTTCCCGGCGCGGTGTACTGCTGGTCCTGAGGGGCGATCGAACTGTCATTGCCGACGAAGGCGTCTCGCGTGGCGCCCGGCGTGTTGAACGCACCGTACTGGCAGGTGGTGCGATCGGGCCGGTTCGCGTTCGTCGGGTCGTCGCCCCAGCACTCGGCGATCTGCAGGAAGTTCTCGCCTCCGTTCGCTTGGTTCGGTGGTGTCGAGCGCTTGGCGCCCGTCCAGCTCACGGTGACGCCCTGCGAGATGAGGTTCGTCGTCTGCGAGACCGTGACAGCGAGGCCGGGGAACGGCGAATCTGAGACGGCGGGGTCCTGCTGGGCGGCGGTGGCGGTGACCGCCCGACTGTCGTCTGCCCGCGCCGGCGAGCCGGTGCTCCCCCACGCCGAGAGGGCGAGCGTGACGAGCACGCCGGTTACGACACCGAGTCCCAGTGAGCGCGAGATCGTGCTGCGCAGGTGGGACGGACGGCTCGATTTCACGGGTTCTCCACGAGGTTTCGGGGTGCTTTCTCAGCCACCAGCGGTCAAGTTATGGGCGGTTGGTGACCACCCGATGAACGGACACGGAACTAGGTATCGCGCGAAGTTGTTGCAGCGGAATCGGAGGAGGCGGTTCGGCGCGCGGTCGGGCGGTCGGGCCGTGCCCACGGTCATCGGTCGCCAAAACATCGGCGACCGAGTCGATCAGTCGCCAAAAGATTGGCGCGCAATCTCGCGGGTGGACGGGCGGGTGGATGGCCGGACGGGCGGACGGGCGGACGGGCGGATGCGGCCCGACGCCCGGTCAGGTGTCGGAGTCGCCCCGGGAC
>FSUF01000267.1_pt1 | contig 10691 bp, 11 predicted proteins | sample 1637351 | NCBI WGS metagenome assembly FSUF01 (sample SAMEA3914816, study PRJEB12502) | metagenome | biome: forest; material: soil | place: USA | collected 2011-09-16 | depth 0.3 m | reverse complement strand
TGGCCCTATGAGCTCATGGAGGGCCAGGGCGGCAGCCTCTCCCCGCTCAACTACTACTACCGCGAGTGCGTCGACTTCGTGGCCTGGCGCCTGAACCGTGACGCCGGCTCCTACGCGGCCCCGTTCAAGTGGGTCTGGTCGAACCTCACTCCCTTCGGCGGCAACGGTGGCCAGTGGGAGTACAACTGGCAGCAGCACGGCTGGCCGATCAGCGACACCCCGATCAAGGGTGCCGTCGCCTACACCGGCGGTAACCACGTCGCATACGTGAAGTCGCTCAACGCCGACGGCACGATCACTATCGAGGAGTACAACTACATCCACGGCATGTACAGCCAGCGGACGATGACTCCCGCCTCGATCGTCGCGGCCGGCGGCGCCTTCCTCTACCCGCCCCCCTGACCTCGCGTCGCACGCCGGTCCACTAAACTCGGACCGCTAGCCTCTGTAGCTCAATGGGTCTGAGGCCATGCAAGGCCGCGTAGCGTCTTCGAACCGTAGTTCGACCAGCGCTTTCGACTATGACGCGATGCGTGATCAAACCCTCGTTTCGGCTTGGTCGGGCCGGGGTAGTGGATTTTGCTCGGTAACCCGCGCGAGGGTACGGCTGAGGTGTTCACTCATTATTTGGACGGCTCTCGCGCTGTCGCGATCCCGCACGGCCTCGACGATGGCGCGGTGTTCCCTGATGCCGACTTCGCCCATGAGTGGCGCTGCCTCGCGGGCGCGGGCGAGGGACATGAGGATGGGCTCCCTGAACGACTGCACAAGCATTGCGACTGCGCGGTTGTGGGTGGCGCGAGCCATGCGAATGTGGAACTCTGCAGACATCTCCAAGGTGTACTTCCCCGCAGCGAAGGCTGACTCGGCGTCATCGCAGAGCGCCAACAAGTCGCGGATGTCCTCAGCCGTGGCGCGCTCGCAGACTAGCGGAGCGACACTCAGGTCGATCAGCTGTCGAGCTTCGGTCACATCGGTAGCGGTGAATCCGGATAGGGCGATCAGGTCTGTTAGCCCGGCCCCGACGCGGTCGGTCGAGGGTGCCGTCACGAATGCGCCCCCTCGCGCGCCGACTCGTATCTCGACCAGGCCCGTGGCTTCGAGAACTCGCAGCGCTTCGCGGACCGTTACGCGACTCACACCGAACTGCTCACACAGTTCTCGCTCTGTCGGCAGCCTCTCGCCCGCAGCTATCTCGCCGCTGTGGATGAACTGGCGAATCTGATCGACGATGACAGTCGAGATTCGATTCAGGTTCACTGGACTGAACACAGAATTCGGTGCTGGCACCCTGACCGATGGGTCGTGTTCCGTGGACGTCATTGCACGATTATACGATCATCAAACGGTTATACCCCCGGCCCTTTCGGTTGGTCGCTGCCTAGTATTGACTCAAAAGGTCTAATCGTTTTATGTTACAATCGTGAAGTTCACTCGCGGCATCGATGCTGCGCCGAAAGGACGGACGAACGTGCCCAAAGTAGTTTTCCTCGCTCAGGACGGTACTGAGAAGGAGATCGATGCGGTGGAGAACGAGACCGTAATGGCGACGGCCGTGAAGAACGGCGTACGAGGCATCGTGGGCGAGTGCGGAGGAAATTGCACCTGCGCAACGTGTCACGTCTACGTGCACGGCGACTACCTGGACCTGGTCGGCGCACCGGGCGATTTCGAGGCCGACATGCTCGATCTCGCGACATCGGACCGACAAGCCAACAGCAGGCTCTCGTGCCAGATCAGGGTTCGGGCTGAGCTCGACGGGTTGATCGTCACGCTGCCCCTGGTGCAACCGTGACGGGCACCCTGATCGTTGGAGCCGGGCAGGCGGGCATTCAGATAGCAGCCACCCTTCGCGAGGGCGGCTACGACGAACCGGTACTCGTCATTGGGGAGGAGGCCCATCAGCCGTACCAACGTCCTCCACTGTCCAAGGAGTTCCTTCGCGGCCAAGCCGACATCGCTGGTCTGGAACTCCGAAGCCCGTCCTACTACGCCGAGAACCAGATCGAGGTCGTCCCGTCCGACGCCGTGACGGAGCTCGAGTTGTCCGGGCCTCCCGGTTCGGGGACGGCAAGAACCGCCTCCGGGCGTCAGATTGCGTTCGATCGGCTCGCGCTCGCCACCGGTTCGGCTCCTCGACGGCTGAGCATTCCCGGCTCGAATGTCGAGGGAATCTTCTACCTGAGGGTGCTCGATGACGCGGTCCTGCTTCGGGGTGCGCTCGAAACCGCCGAGAATGTCGTTGTCATCGGCGGTGGATTCATTGGTCTCGAAGCTGCCGGCGTGGCGCGTGAGGCAGGCAAGCGCGTCACAGTGCTGGAGGCTGCCGACCGTCTTGTCGAACGATCTGTGGCGCCGGTCATGTCCGACTTCATTCTCGCGGCGCACCTGCGGCGAGGGACAGATGTGCGACTGGGCGCCCAGGCCGCGGCGCTGGTCGGTCGCGCCGGAAAAGTTGCAGCTGTCCAGCTGGCCGACGGCGAGCAGATCCCGGCGGACATCGTCATCGTCGGTATCGGCGTGATGGCGCGCACCGACCTGGCTGAGCGGATCGGAATCCGTTGCGATCGGGGCATCGTCGTTGACGAGTTCGCTCAGACGAGTAGTCCCGGGGTCGTGGCTGCTGGCGATTGCACGGTACAACCCAACCCGCTCACGGGGGAGGGACTCTTTCGACTCGAGTCAATCCAGAACGCCTCCCACCAGGCGCGGGTCGCCGCGTCCACGCTCCTTGGCAATCCGGAGGCGCACCGCACGGTGCCATGGTTCTGGTCCGACCAGTACGACCTGAAACTGCAGATCGCGGGTCTGAGTGCCGGGTACGACGACATTGTCCTCAGGGGAAACCCCGACAGCGAGGCATTCTCTGTCATCTACTACCGCGATGGCGCCTTGCTCTCCATCGACACCATCAACCAGACCGCGGACTACTTCGCCGTCCGAGCCGCGCTCGCGGGCGGGTTGCACATACCCGCCGCACGCGCCGCCGACGTCACCGTCTCGCTGAAAGCGTTGACTCAACAGGCGGCCTCGCCCAAGGTAAAATTGTAAGATCATTATCTCAACGGTTCGGCGTGCGCTGGCGCGCGTCGGGGGCTCGCCACGAAAGGAACATGACGGATGCTTCGTAAAGAAATCAATGAGTTGCTGACCCAGACCGGGCCGGGGACGCCGATGGGCGAGATGTTCCGCCAGTACTGGATCCCCGCACTCCTGGCGGAGGAGCTCGCCGAGAATGACGGTGCGCCCGTGAGGGTGAAGCTCCTCTCGGAGCGGCTCATCGCCCTACGGGACTCCGAGGGGCGGTATGGCCTGATGGACGAGTTCTGTGCCCATCGTGGTGTGTCGCTGTGGTTCGCGCGCAACGAGGAAGGTGGCTTGCGATGCCCTTACCACGGATGGAAATACGACTACACGGGCCAATGCATCGAGGTTCCCTCTGAGCCGGCCGAGAGCTCCTTCTGCGCGAATGTCAAACTGCGTTCCTATCCTTTGGTGAAAATCGGTGACGTCCTCTGGACGTACATGGGCGACCCCGAGCAGACACCGGCGCTTCCCGAATACGAGTGGGTCACCGTTCCGGCAGAGCAGACCTACACGTCAAAGCGCTACCAGGAGACGAACTGGCTTCAGGCCCTCGAAGGCGGAATAGATTCCAGCCACGTCTCCTGGCTGCACTCCGGCGCCCTGGACACGGATCCACTATTCAAGGGAAGCAAGAGCAACCAGTACAACCTCGGTGACCTCAAGCCCTTCTTCGAAGTCGTCGAGAGCGACGGGGGCCTGGTCATCGGAGCCCGGCGCAATGCCGAGGAAGGTAAGTACTACTGGCGTCTCACACCGTGGGTGATGCCCAGCTTCACCATGGTTCCTCCCCGCGGAGATCACCCCGTTCACGGACACTTCTGGGTGCCCATCGATGACGAGAATTGCTGGGTGTTCACCTTCGACTACCTCCCGACGCGGGTTCTCTCCGTGGAAGAGCGCCAAGCCATGATCGACGGGCACGGCGTGCACAGCGAGAACATCCCGGGCACGTATCGCCCGGTGCGGAACAAGGAGAACGACTACCTGATGGACCGCGAGGCCCAGAAGAAGGGGGTGACCTACTCCGGCGTCACGGGGATCGCCCTTCAGGACGCATCACTTCAGGAAAGCATGGGACCGATCGTGGACCGCTCCAAGGAGCGGCTCGTCCCCACTGACGGTGGAATCATCAAAGCCCGCGCGAAACTCCGTAAGGCCGCGCTCGCGCTGAAGGAGGACGGTACCGTCCCGCCCGGTGTGGATCCCGCTCATCATCGCGTCCGATCGGCCGCAGTGATTCTCGGTCACGAGGAGTCGTTCATGAACTCGGTCTCGGACGAGATGACGGTCCGCCCGGGCGTACCTCAGGCATCGATCTGACATGGATGCCGCAGTCAGCACGTCCGCTCGTGCAACCACCGCTGGTGAAGCGCGATACCGGCTGGACTATCCGCTTGCGCCCGCGCGGGCACCGCGGGTCATCGCGCTCGATCGCGGGGCCGATGCCATCGTTCGGCGGGTTGCCGCCCTTCCCTGGGACAGCGCCAGGTTCTACCTCAGTACCGGAGCGCCGACCTCCGACGGGAACGGCGGCGACCCGGATGACTTGTGGCTCAAGGAGGCTGCGGGGCTCGACGCACGGCTGTCGGACGTCTTGGCCGGGGTCGACGCTGTGATCATGGTGGCAACAAACGACGAGGGCGCATCGACCGCAGCCCTGGTCGGTGCTGCGTGCACCGATCGGGCCATCATGTCCGCGGGAATCATCGTTGGGGAGCACGTCGTCGACAGGACGATGGCCGCCCTGAGGCCGCACGCGCGCATCCTCCTGGTCTCGGAGGATCAGGGCGATCTGGATGCCCTGCTGCTTGCGGTGCGCGCGTGACGGCAGGCGCAGAGGGTACGGCGATGAACGGCAAAGTGACGATCGGCAACCTGCAGGCCCTCAAACCTCGGGGCGAGAAGATCGTCGGAGTGGTCGCCTGGGACTACCAGATCGCTCGAATTGTCGACCGCGCGGGCGTCGACCTGGTGTCGGTGGGCGACACGGTCGGCGTCAACCTATGGGGTCATTCACACCCCCTCGAGGTGACGCTCGACGAGATGGTGCTGGTTGCCTCGGCGGTACGCCGGGGAGTGAAACGGGCGCTCGTCAGCTGTGACTTCCCCTTTGGCTCCTTGCAGAGGGGGACCCAGTCGGCGATCGAGGCCGCCATCCGACTCGTCAAGGAGGCCGGCGTCGACCTGGTGAAACTGGATGGGGCGTCGGATTTCGTCGAGTCGGTATCCGCGATCACGGCTGCGGGTATCCCGGTAATAGCCCAGTTCGGACTTACGCCCCAGACGGCTCTCAAGTACGGGATCGCGTATAGCTCGACACCGTCGGAGGGTTCTCGAATACCCTTCGAGATGCTTGACCAGCTGGTGGCCGAAGCGCTCGAGCTCGAGGCGGCGGGTGCATGCATGCTGAACCTGACCAACTCCGGTCCTATCGTGGGCGCGGCGGTCGTCGCCGCGGTTCGAATTCCGGTGGTGGGCGGCTTCGGCGGCGGGCCATGGCTCGACGGTCGTATTCGAATGGTGAACTCCGCTATCGGCTATGCCGCTGAGAACGTGGAAAACGATCCCGGCGACGCGTACGCGAATGTGGCGCGCACGACGTACAACGCGATCTCGCAGTACACGTCAGACGTGCGGGCCGGGCGACAGATCAGGGGCGGGATTCCCGCGGAGGAATGGAAATGATGGCCGATACCCAAACAACCATGATCGACGGCATCTCGACCAGGTTCGAGGTGACCGGGTCCGGCCCAGCCTTGTTGATGTACTCCCCGGGCGGCTTCGACTCGTCTCTGGAGAACTGGAAGACCTTCGGCAATTACCGCTACTTGAACCTGGTTGAGCACCTGAGCCAGCGCTACACCTGCATCACCTTCGATCGCCGTGAATCAGGCAGGTCAGGAGGCCGAGTAGAACGCATCGATTGGGGGAGCTACGTGCGGCAGGGCGTGGGGCTTCTCGACCATCTTGGTATCGAGAAGGCCCACCTCATGGGTGGCTGCGTCGGTTGCTCCTCGGTCGCGTCACTCGCGATTGCTCATCCGGACCGCGCTCGGAGCATGGTGCTGTTTTCGCCCGCGGGCGGAGTCGAGTACCGCATCAAGCAACACGCCCGCCTGGCTCAGCACCTGGTTTTCGTCGCCAATAATGGCCTCGCCGCCGTCGTTGAGCTGGCGAACAGCCACGACCTGAGTTTCACGCAGGACCCACAGGTCGGCCCCTGGGTAACGGTTATTCGAACGGATCCGGCCTTCGCAACGCATTACACGAGCCTTGACATCGCGAGATATCTCGTCATCGTGGAGGGCCTTCGCCGTACCATGTTCGACAGGGATACGGTTCCTGGTCCGGAGCCCGAGGATCTCATGGTGCTCGATATTCCAGCATTGATCGTTCCCGGCCAGGACAGTTCGCACGCCCCGTCGGCTGCGCGATACCTCGAGGAGTGCCTGCCGCGCGCGGAGTTCTGGGACATCCCGGTCGCCGAACAGACCGAGGAAACCGTCCCGCCGCGCATCCTGGAGTTCTTGGAATCAGTCTGACTTTTTGACCGGTTCCGACTCGCGCTTCGTCTCGAACGGGCGTCAGCCCACGAAACCTCGCGTCTCAGGGGCGAAGAGATCGTCGAGAGGCTGTGTCGTCTCGAGGATCTCTTGAGCGACCAGCTGGGACAAAAGCCGCTCGAGCATCTTGCGATTCGGTTCGACGCCGTAGGGGAGCGGGTCGGCGCCCGTGCTCTCGAGCACGGCACGGTACATCGTGTCAGTCGCACTCGGCGACGTAATGCCGCCGGCGAGACGATCCACGTACAGGTTCTTCGCGGCCGTGAATGCCTCCGCGACCTCCAGGCCGAGGCCCGGGTGGTTCGCCAGGGTCTCGTCCTTCACGACGATGAGATGGTTGATTGGGTAGAGGCCATCGCGAACGAACGCGGACATACTTGCGGCTGCCGGATCCTGGATGAGCGGCCTGATGTCGCGGTGGTCGATCCAGTCGAGTCCGACGATCGCGTCGAGTTCGCCCGCAATGAGTTGGCGATCGAGAGAGTCCCCTTGCTCAATCTGAAGTACATTGCGGGGTCGCTGGAAGGTCGACACGTGCTCCTCGTCCGAGCAAACCCACGTGACGTTTCCGAGATCCACGTTGTACTCGCTGGCAAGGATGTCGCGCGCCCAGACCCCGGTGGTGACCGTGTACCCCCGGCTGACACCGATCCGGCCACCTTCCAGGTCCCGTGGTGAGCGAATCCCCGATCGGCTGTTGACGAGGATTGCGCCGTGATGGAAACCTCGCACGAGGAAGACGGGTAGAGCGGTGATCGGCACGCTATGCGCCTTCGCGCACAGGTAGGTCGTGATCGCCATCTCGCAAACGTCGAATTCCTGGCCGCGTATCATCCGGCGGAACGCTTGCGGAAGAACCGGCACCTCCACGAAGTCGAGTTCGAACCGCGACAGGGCAACCGTCCCGTTCTTGACGGCCTCGTTGTTGCCCTGGCTGCGGCTCACAGCGGTTACCCGTGTCCTGGCCAATGTTCCTCCCCGCGTATGGCCGTGGCTGCGGCTTGGCGCGTTGTCCAGCAGAGGCTAGCATGTAAATAACTAACCATAAGTCCATTAGTAGAAGATAAGGATGTCGCGATGGAGCGAGACGTGTTGGCTGCTGTCAGAACAGAGGGCGGTAAGACCGAGATCCGGTCCTTCCCCATGCCCGACCTGCCGGCCGGAAGCGCTCTGCTCCGTGTCGAAGTCGCTGGGATCTGCGGCACGGATGTGAAGCTCTATTCCCATCCGTCGATCCCCGGGCCCGTGATCATGGGCCATGAGAACATCGGGATCGTCGAGAACGCGACTCCAGAATTCGTGGAACGAAAAGGCGTTCAGAATGGCGATCGAATCTTCGTCGAGCACTACATAGGCTGTTTCAATTGTGAGTGGTGCCATAAGGGCGAGTACCGGCATTGCGAAGCGACTGATTGGCGGACGAACGCCGACGCTCGCCGGTATGGGTACACCTCGGCTGATAATCCTCACCACCTCTGGGGGGGATTCGCCCAGTACATGTACCTTCCCTGGAACGCGGTGATCCACAAGGTGCCGGACAATGTGTCCGCCGAGTTGGCGGGGGTTGTGACGCCCCTGTCGAACGGCATCCAATGGGCCTTGATCGACGGTGGGGTGGGCTACAACTCGACCGTGCTCATCCAGGGTCCCGGACAACAGGGCCTTGCTCAGGCGGTGGCCTGCAAACAGGCAGGGGCTTCCCTCGTCATCGTCACCGGAACCTCGCGTGACGGGGCGCGCCTCGAGATGGCGAAGAAGCTCGGCGCTGACCATGTCATCGACGTGCAGCGTACCGATCCGCTCGCGGAGATCATGGCGATCACCTCCGGCAAGGGCGTGGATGTGGTGCTCGACTGCACCTCGGGTGCCGGTACTGCGCCGGTCCTGCTGGGGATCGATGCCCTCAAGCGTCGCGAGGGCACTCTCGTGGTCCAGGGCGAACTCGCTGCCTTTCCCGACTTCCCGTTGAAGAAGCTCACTGAGAAAGCGATCACGATCAAGAGCGCTCGGGGGCATAGCTTCCACTCATGCGAGCTCGCTCTCGCCCAACTCGCCTCGCACCGGTTCCCGCTCGAGTTGCTCACCACGCACCGATTCGGCTTGGCGGAAGTGGACCGGGCGATCCGTGCAGTTGGCGGTGGGGAGCCCGATGTGATTCACGTCTCCCTTATGCCATGGCTGGATCAGGAGTAGAGCGATGTCCGTAGTCGTCCGGAACATTGGCCGAGCCCCCAAAGCGACCGTCGATGCGCTCGCTGAGTTCGGTGTGGCCACCGTGCATGAAGCGCAGAAGCGCAGCGGCTTGCTCCATTCCGGCATCCGCCCTATTTACGGGGGATCCAGAATCTCTGGCAGCGCGGTCACCGTGAGCGTTGCGCCAGCCGACAACTGGATGATTCTCGTTGCGATCGAGCAGTGTCGAGAAGGGGACATCCTGGTGGTTGCGCCCACCTCACCATCCGACGCTGGCTACTTCGGCGACCTGCTGGCAACCTCGGCAAGAGCACATGGGATCCGTGGACTCATTATCGACGCGGGATGCCGTGACATTGCCGACCTTCGAGCGATGGGCTTTCCCGTTTGGTCGAAGGCCATCTCCGCGACGGGGACGGTCAAGGAGACGCTGGGGTCGGTGAACGTGCCCGTGGTCTGTGCCGGACAACTCGTGAACGCTGGCGACATCATCGTGGCCGACGACGACGGGGTGGTCGTCGTCCCTCGCGCCGCAGCGAGTGATGTGCTCGCCGCGTCCCAGGAGCGCGAGCAACGGGAGGCCCAGGTCCGCGAGCGATATCGTGCCGGCGAGTCGAGCCTGGATATCTACTCGATGCGCGAGCGCCTGCAACTGAAAGGGCTCGTCTATCTCGATTCCGAGTCGCGCGACGGACGAGAAGACGCATGATCATCGACGCGCACGGCCACTACACGACGGGGCCTGCGAAGCTCCAGGAGTATCGGGAGTCCCAGCTCGCAGGGCGGGGCGCTGATTTCACCGGTCAGCCCGTTTCGACCCCGCTGATCAGCGACGACGAGATCCGCGAGAGTATCGAGCTGAACCAATTGCGGGTGCTGCGGGAACGTGGCACGGACTTGATGCTCATCTCGCCGAAGGCCTCCGCCATGGGGCACCATGTCGACGACAGGAGTTCGGCCGTTGCCTGGGCGCGGGTGAACAATGATCTCATCCACAGGGTGGCGTCGATGTTCCCTTCGCACTTCGCGGCCGTATGCCAATTGCCGCAGACGCCGAGCGGTCCAGTCGATGACGCAATCTCCGAACTGCGACGCTGTGTGGATGAGATGGGATTCGTTGGCTGCAATCTCAACCCCGATCCCTCGGGCGGTCAATGGAACGGCGTCCCCATGACGGACGAGTATTGGTATCCGCTCTACGAGGCAATGGTTGAGCTCGACGTGCCGGCGATGATCCACGTCTCCGCATCCCGCAATCCAAATTTCCACACGCTGGGAGCGCACTACCTCAACGCGGATACCGCCGTCTTCATGCAGTTGGTCGAAGGGGACTTGTTCGGGCGCTTCCCAGGATTGCGATTCGTGCTCCCGCACGGAGGGGGCGCGGTTCCCTATCATTGGGGCCGCTTCCGGGGGCTTTCGGATCGCCTGAGGCGCCCAGACCTCTCCCATGTACTGCCCAACCTCTATTTTGACACCTGCGTGTATCACCCTGCGGGAATCGAGTTGCTGCTCAACACCGTCGACAACGAGCATGTGCTTTTCGCTTCGGAGATGCTCGGCGCGGTACCCGATGGCCGCAACCCCGACACCGGCGCATTCTGGGACGATACGAAGCGCTATGTCGACGAACTGGAGCTGTCGCCGACCACCTCGGGCCGGATATTCGAGCTGAACGCACGAGCGGCCTATCCACGACTCGACGTCTTGCTGAGGTCCCAGGGGCGCTGACGGAGCGAGCTCGCGCTGCGCGGGCGAAGGCTCAATCCGGTCTATTGGCTGCTGCGCCCAAGCTAATGGTTAGTTGATTTGACATTTCCGATTTGGGGAAATATTGTTTCGAAATGC